>Ga0224722_1000909_pt1 | contig 16737 bp, 15 predicted proteins | sample Balambano_FR1_Me_FD_161646 | JGI IMG/M metagenome (GOLD analysis project Ga0224722, IMG submission 161646) | Freshwater sediment microbial communities from Lake Towuti, South Sulawesi, Indonesia - Balambano_FR1_MetaG | ecosystem: Environmental > Aquatic > Freshwater > Lake > Sediment | place... | reverse complement strand
ACTGACACTTCACGCGCTCCTGCAGCTAGACTTTCGAGGCGATGCTGGTGAAACCGGCCTGCGGCTTGCGTGACGTGGCCATCAGCGGCAGCACGATATAGAACGCGCTGCCCGGGTTGCGATCGGGATCATAGCCCGGGCTTTCGGCCCAGATGCGGCCGCCATGCGCTTCGACGATGCCTTTGGCCACCGCCAGCCCCAGGCCGATGCCCCCGCCGCGAAACGCCGTCTTGCTGGTCGAGTGCAGCATCGGGTCATTGACGGTATTGAACCGCTCGAAGATGCGGTCGAGCGACTCGACGGGAATGCCGATGCCGGTATCGCGAATGACGATCTGCACTGTGGTATCTTCCGGCCCGGTGCCCGGGTTGGCGGTGATGCTGATCGAGATCGTGCCCTTATCGGGCGTGTACTTGAGCGCGTTGCCGAGAAGGTTGCGAAACACCAGCTCGAGCAGATCCCAGTCGGCCAGCATCCGGCTCGGCGCATTGGTGAGGTTCAGCTCAAGGTTGAGCTTGCGTTCTCTGACGACGGTTGCCACGCGGGCCACCGCCTGATCGACCAGATCGCGAATGCTGATCGGCGCGATCGTGGTTTCCAGCCGGTTGGTGATGATGCGATTGACCGTCATGATCTCGTTGATGATCGTCTGCATCCGGCTGATCGACTGCGACATGCCATCGACCAGCAGGCGCGACCCTTCATCTTCGGCCAGCATCGCTTTCATGCCCGGGTTTTCGAGCAGCAGCCGGTTATAGCCGATCAGCAGCGTCAGCGGCGTCCGCAGCTCGTGCGCGGCGATGTTGACGAACGCGTCCTTGTAGTGGTCGAGGCGCGTCAGGTCGGCATTATATTTTTCCAGCTCCCGAATGCGCTTCTCGAGCCGTGTCACGACTTCCTGCGTATAGCGCGTCTGCGCCTGACTGAGCGTATCGGGTTCGATCGGGTCATTGCCGCCGGTCAGGTAAAATTCAAGCTGCATCGGCAGGTGCTCAACATCCAGCGGCTTGGTGAGATAGCCGTTGATGCCCGCCGCCATCGACATGTTGCGCTGTTCATTCATCGCCTGTGCAGTCAGCGCCACAATCGGCGTGCCGGCAAATGCGTTGTCTGCGCGCAGCGTCGTGGCAATCTCGCGACCGGTCAGGTCTGGCAGGTTGATGTCGACCAGAATCAGGTCCGGGTGTTCGCGCCGCGCGATGTCGATCCCCTGCAGCCCGCGATTGGCCGTCAGCACGTGAAAGCCGGCGTAGCGCAGCGTGCGCTCCACCAGGTTCAGGCTGGCGGGATCGTCCTCAATATAGAGGATGCGGCGGGGCGCAGGCGCTTCGGTCATTCGAACTTCGTCACCAGCGTCTCAACTAGTTCCTCGTCAATCGAGCCGCTCTTCTGCAGCAGCAGATTGACCTGATCGTTCAGCCATGCCCGTTCGCGCACGGTGAGGTCTTTGGCCGTGATCACCACTATCGGAATGTTCTGAAGCTCGGGGTCGCCCTTCATCCGCTCGATGACGGTGAACCCATCGATTCCCGGCATCATCAGGTCGGTGATCACGAGGTCTGGTACCGAGCCTGCGACCAGCGCGAGGCCGGTTGCGCCATCATGCGCAAGCTGAACCTCGTAAGCCCCGCGCGCCTGCAGCAGACGGCGGATGAGCCGCGCCGCATCGATATTGTCTTCCATCACCACCACGCGGCGCACCGCCGAAGGCAACTGTTCGAGCGCACTCATCAGGCCTTCCTGCGGCAGCAGCGGGCCCTTCGCATGGCTGGCGACGTCAAACTGCCGCTGCCACTGTTCGTCGAGTAGTTCCAGTTCGACAGGAAGCGTATGTCCGGAGCAGTTCACAACCACCACGTCGTCCGGCTGGATGACGCCCTGCTGCACCATCTTGAACAGCCCCGCAAAGGTGACGCCGGTGGCCGGTTCCACCGACAGGCCGTCGTTGCGGGCCACAATGCGCGTCGCCTCGAAAGCTTCCTGATCGCTGGCCGAGACGAACGTGCCGCCATAATCCTGCACATAGTCGTAGAGCAGCTCATAGGCGCGGCCCGGGTTGCCCGTTGCCAGCGTCGCGATGACCGTCTGCGGCTCGTCGACCGGCGTGGCGAAGTGCTGGCCGCTGCGAAATGCAGTGACCATCGGCGCACAGCCGCTCGACTGCACGATGCCTAGTTTCGGCATCGTGTCGATCAGGCCAAAGTCGAGCATTTCGCGGAAGCCTTTGCCGACCCCGATTGGGCCCATGCCCCCGCTGACGCCCTGAATGAACCAGTCTGGCGCGCGCCACTTCGCCGCGGGCGAGCCGTCCGACTTCACGCGTGCCGGCTCAACTTGTGAAAGCTGCTCGGCGATCTCATAGGCCATCGTCTTCATCGCTTCAATGGCCGCCGTCGATTTGATCCCGCGATCGAGGAAGATGCCGCGCCGCGCCGCGAACTTGGCCGCCAGTTCCTTCGTCTGGTCATAGGTGCCGGTGACCTTGATCACCTCTGCGCCATACAACGCCGCCTCACGCATCTTGGCATTGGGCGTCAGGCTGGGGAAGAATGCCCACAGCTTGATGCCGGCGCGCGCACAGAACGCGGCGTAGGCAATGGCGACATTACCGGTGCTGGCGACGACGACTTCATCGACGCCGATTTCCTTGAGCGCAGAGATTGCCACGGTGGCCTGTCTGTCCTTGAAACTGGCCGTCGGGCCCTGGCGCTCGTCCTTGATGTACAGATTCTTCAGACCCAGGTTGGCGGCCAGCGCCCGGCTGCGGATCAGCGGGGTATCGCCTTCACCCAGCGAAACGATGTTGCTGGTATCGAGGATCGGCAGCACCTCGTGATAGCGCCACAGCGAATGGGGCCGGCCAGCCAGCTCGTCCAGCCAGGCATCCACTCTGAGCTCGCTCAGGTCGTAGCGTGCCTCAAGGATGTTCTCACCACAGGTGGGACAACCGGCGACATGTTTATCCAGCCGGATGCGGGTATGACAGTTGATGCATTCCAGTTCGACGCGTTTCACGTGGGGCCTGCAGTTCTTCCGGGGCAGTAGGCAGGATGAAAACACCGATGATGACGGATGACTGGTAGCATAACGGAAAACATCCCTCGATGGTATGGAGAGGCCGTGAAAATGTCATAAAGGCGCAGCAGCCGTTACGTCGCTGTCGCGCCTTCGAGCGCCTGCACATACCCGATCAGATCCTCTGGCCGGATCTCACCATAATGGGGATAGCGCGCAATTCCCTGTGCGTCGATCACGAACGTGACAGGAATCTGAAACACGCCATACTGGGCTGTGATGTCGGTCGAAGGGTCGAGCAGCACGGTCAGGCCGCCGATCCCCTGCTCGTCAAGGAATGTCCGCACGGTGTCGATCGCTTCCCCGCTGTTAACCGTCAGCACAGCCGGCCCGTCTGAAGACTGCTGTGCGGCGAAAGCGGACAGCGCCGGCAGTTCGCGTTTGCACGGTTCGCACCACGTGGCCCAGAAATTCAGAAAGACGATACGTCCGGCATAATCGCTCAGACTGACTGGCGTGCCGTCGAGATCGTCGAGCGTGAAATCGAGCATCGGCGCGCCCATCACGGGTGCCGGTGATGGCACCGCGGGAATGGTCACGGCGACCGGCGTCGGCACGCTGACGGCCTGCGGGATGGCAGCAGCATTCGACGCCATCAGGGCGACAGCGGCAGCCAGCCCGATCAGCGGAAAAATCAGGAAGACCAGCAGCACTGGCGATGGACGGTTGGTTGTTTCAGCAGGTTGGGTCATGATTCAGCCGTTTCATCCCGCCTACGGCAGCCACCGTGGCAGAAACCCGTTGATTGCAAGCTGAAGCATAGCGCCTGTTTCCGTATCCAGCGTCCAGATTTCGGGCAGACCGTTCATATTGGACTGCATGTTTTCGTCCAGCTCCGGAAAGCGATGCACGACCAGATAGCGACCGGTCGGATCCCACCAGAAATACATGTTGGTGTAGCGCGGGTCCTGGGTGATCTGCTGCGCTTCGCCCGTCAGCGGGTCGAGCAGATAAATCTGGTAGCCGCGCATGACGCTTTCATCGCGCCGTGCAATGGCCACCCTGCGCCCGTCAGGCCGCCACTGGGCACGGGCATCGTCAAGCTGCTGCGGCGGGTCGCTCAGGCTGACGATTGAGCTGTCGATCAGGTTGGCCATGCGCAGATAGGAATGCGCCCTGGCGCCGTCAGCAAGGATCACTTCCGGGTAGATGAGCCTTGTGCCGTCGGGCGAAAGGCCGCCGCTGCTTCCGGCACGGCTGGGCAGCGCCAGCAGCGAGCCATCCGCCGTGTTCTGGATCAGAATCGACCCCATACCCGAGTCGTACAGCGCGATCCGGCTGCCATCCGCGCTGATCTGCGGACTGTGACCGAGAAGCTGCAGGTCGCTGAACAGCGGCCGCGTCTGCACCGGTCGGCTGGTCAGGTCCAGTGTCCACACGCGCGTCGGGCTGGTGCCGACGCCCTGCTGCGCCATATCGCTGTTGAGTTCCACGCGCTCATAGATCAGTCCGCTGCCATCGGGCCGCCAGACCGGGTTGGTGCAGGCTGAATCGACACAGTTGGTGATCTGCTCGATGCCACCGGTTGCCAGCGTCAGCAGCTTCAGATCCTGCGTGCCGGTATCGCTGTTGTTCTCGCTGAACGCAATCTGTGAACCATCCGGGCTGACCGAAAAGTCGTAGATGCCGGACGGGCTGAACGTGAGCTGACGCGCACTTTCCGGGTCAGAGGCGCTGACGACCCAGATGTTTTGCGGCGACCCGTTCGCCGGCGCCAGATAGGCGACTTCAGGGGAACGTACGGTGAAGGCAAACTGATAATCGCTCAGCACCGAGCGGCCATTTTCGGATTGTGCGCCGGAAGCCAGCGTCACCGTGATCGCCTCGCCGGCCGTCATGGCGTCTGCCGGCGTGAAGATCAGCGTGTTGCCAGCCCACGAAAACTCACCCTGCAGCGCTGGCTCGGTGCGGAAGCGTTCGGTGACGCTGTCGCGCTGCATCGGTTCGCTGAATTCGAGCGTGATGCGGCTGGTGCTGCGCGCTTCTCCGAGCGGGCCGGCCGCGCGCAGTGTCACACCGACGCGATCGCCGAGCACAATTGTCAGAAGGATGGCGGCGACGATCACCGCCATCACGCCCCAGACCGCGCGGTCAAACGATGAAATGCGCGGTGAGCGGTTGCGTGCCGTCTTCGGCACGTCAGAATGGGTGATATCCACGAGCAGCCTCGCCTACGGATACAGATACGGATTCTTCGGCTGTTCGATCAGCTCGATGTGGTCGGCGACCACGATCGGCGTCGATTTACCCTGAAATTCGCCTGTCTGCATCGTGCCGGTCACGCGAACCCACTGTCCCTGCGCCAGCGCCGGCGCGTCGGCCCACTGCACTGGCAGGCCAATGGCGTTAGCATCTGCCACACAGCACGAGATCGTGAAGCGCGCCGTCATGAACTGATTGTCGGGGTAGCCCGGCTCGACATAAACGAAGCCGATCACATCGACCGGTTCACCGTTCAGCGCGGCCGGGTCTGCCGTCTGATTGAAGACGCGCAGCCAGTCGAGCACGTTGCGATCGAGCGGATTGATCGTGAACGTCGTGGCGGCATTGCCAGCTGACACCTGTGCGGCGCTGCCGGTGATGTCGATTCCGCCGACGGCATCAACACCGAGCGGCTGCGAAGGGATGAGCGTACCCAGCACCAGCGGGACAGCGATGATGGCGATGATGCCCCAGCCAGCCTGCACGTGCGTCGGGTCGCCGGCGAAGGGCGCGCGCTGTGGCGGTCGAAGCGCGGTCACCAGGCTGAACGCCCCCAGCAGCAGGAAAAGTCCTGCCGCCAGGTAACTGAGCCAGGCGAAGCGCAGGTTGATGTAATTGTTAAGGTTGCCGCTGACAATGGTGCTGATGAAGTAAATGCCCAGCCCCAGCAGCACGATCGTCTTGCCCCACGCCAGCCAGCGCACCCGCGAAGGAGATTCGTCAGCAGTCAGTGGTCGTCCATCAAGGTAAACATCCATCGTTTTCCGTCTTTCTCATAACGGGACGTTGAAGTTGATCCAGATGCCGATCAGCAGCGTGAGCAGGAAAGGCAGCGCGATCAGGTAAAACACAACGCGGGGTCGAAACACGCCCGCGAACATCAGCGTGCTCTTGATATCCACCATCGGCCCGAACGTCAGGAACGCCAGAATCGAACCCGGCGTGAACGTGTTGACGAACGCCAGCGCCAGGAACGCGTCGACCGTCGAGCAGACGGACAGCAGAAATGCGAGCGCCTGCATCACCAGCACCGAAGTGACCGGGCCGCTGCCAAGCGCCGTCAGCGCCTCCTGCGGAATGAAGGTCTGCATGGCGGCCGCCAGCAGCGAACCAATGACCAGATAGCGACCCATATCGAAGAAGTCGTCCGTTGCGGTGCCGATGGCGTTGCGCAGGCCGGCCCGAAAGGTGCGTTTGGCTGGCGGGGCGAGCGTGGGCAGGCCGAGGTCGGCCTCAACCGCTTCCGATGAGCCGCCAGCCGGCACGCCCCGCAGCATGACACTGGCCGAAGGGCGCAGCACATCCCGCGGGCGCGCGGCGACGGCGAACACCAGCCCGACGATCACCGCAACCACATACGTGATCACAAACCGGCCGACGAGCACCGGGCCGAAGCCGAACGCCACATACGTGCTGACCAGCACAACCGGGTTGATGACCGGCGCAGCCAGCAGGAACGCGACGCCGACCGAGACCGGCAGCCCTTTGGTGTACAGGCGCCGCACGACGGGCACAACGCCGCATTCACACACGGGAAACAGGAAGCCCAGCACGCCGCCGACGAGCGTGCCGCCGACCGCGTTGCGCGGGATCAGGCGGGCGATGTCATCCGGCCGGACGAAAGCGTCGATCAGCCCGCTGGCCAGCGCCCCCAGCAGCAGAAATGGAACGGCTTCGATGAAAATGCCGAGAAAGCGCGTGGTGAAGATGCTGAGCAGCGTAGCCGGATCACGCGGTGATGTCACGATTGCGGCAAGCGTCGCAGCGATCAGCGCCAGCACGACCAGCGCAATCAGCAGCCGCCGGGCGAGAGGTGGCCGTTGGGAAATCATGAACGATCCTGCATCGCGGCGCTGGAATGCAGCGCCCTTTCGATAGCCTGATTGTAGCAGATTCAGCCACACAGTCGGCGCTTTTCTGCCTACGCTTAACACTCGCGTGGGCTACCGGTGATGGGGCCGCCTGTCCGGCCAACCGGGTCAGGAAGGTTGCCCTGTTTGGGACACGACTGAAGGCCGCAAATGACATACAACAGAGTCATAGTCAGCGATTCTGAAGGAGGATCGATCATGGGTGACTACAGCCGTCGTCGGAACCGTGATGAGGAAGGCCAGTCCGGCCGGTATGAGCGTGACGAGCGCTGGGATCGCCAGTCTGAGGTGAACGATGATTCGCAGTCGTATGGCGAGCGCAACCCTTCGGATTTTCAGGGCGGCAGCGACTGGCGCAGGCACGAAGGCGGTTTTGACCGTCGCCAGGGTCAGCAGCGCGATAGTGAGCGATCGGGCAGCCGGGGTGGTTTTGGTCGGGAAGGTCAGGAATTCAGCGGCATCAACGACTTTGACCCGGGCTATGGTTCCTATCGCGAATCCGGGTTTGAGCGCGGCGGTTACGCGTCGCAGCAGGAGTTCCGCCGTGGCTATGGCCGTCCGTCTGGCGGCTTCAGCCGGGATTACGACTATGAAGGCAGTTATGGCATGAACGACCCATATACGCAGCGCCAAGGTGGCGGACAGGGCCGATTTGGCGAAGGTCAGCAGTATGGCGGTTACCAGAGCGGCTACGGCTTTGGACAGGATGAAGACAGCCAGCGCGGCCGCGGGCAGCAGCGGTTTGGACAGCAGGGGCAGTTTTACGGGCGCGGGCCGGAAGGCTATACGCGCTCTGACGAACGCATCACGGAAGATGTCAACGAACGGCTGACCTGGCACCACGACATTGATGCCAGCCGGATTCGTGTGCGCGTCGAACAGGGCGAGGTCACGCTGGAAGGCATGGTTCAGGACCGCAGCCAGAAGCGCATGGCCGAAGATGTGGTGGAATCGATCATGGGCGTTAAGAATGTTCAGAACAATCTGCGTGTGGGCAGCGGCGACAGCCAGTCAAACGGCGGGCAGTCGAACGGCGGGCAGCCGGGCGCTTCGAACCAGATGAACGCGCAGAATGACAAATCCACAGAGCAGAATCAGACGCGTCGGCCGGCCACGCAGTCGGATCGCTAAGACTACCGTCACCGTCCGCCCGTTCAGGGATCTCATGCAAACAGGCTCGCTGCGGCGGGCCTGTCTGCTTATGGGAAACGGCCGGCTCTCCCATCGACAGGCGACAGCGTGCTATCATGGCGTGCGATTGCTGTCCTCCGCGCTCTGGAGATCCATGCCTGTGACGCACGCCATTCTGGTCGCGACCGACCTGACCGATGCCAGCCTGAACCTGATCCGCGAATCAGACGACGCTTCGCTGCTGACCAGCCCGCCAACGCCGGCGGCACTACGCGAAAAGCTGGCCAGCGCCCAAGCCATCATCAGCCGGGATGATGTCACGCTCGACAAACCGATGTTGGACGCCGCGCCCGGCCTGCGCGTCATCGGCCGCGTCGGGGCTTCGCTGAGCGGCGTGGATATCGACACCGCCACCAGCCGCGGCATCATCGTGATGAACACACCGGGCGCAAACGCCGTCGCCGCCGGTGAACACACAATTGCGCTCATGCTGGCGCTCAGCCGCCGGCTCGTCAGCGCGCACAACAGCCTGCGCGACGGCTACTGGCTGCTGGACCGCAAGCGCCAGGCGGGTACACAGCTTCATGGAAAGACGCTCGGGCTCGTCGGGCTGGGTCGCGTCGGCACGGTTGTCGCGGGGCGGGCACTGTCGTTTGGCATGACGGTGCTGGCCTATGACCCGTATCTGGGCGACGACGAACTGACGGATGAACGGGTTCAGCTCGTCGGGCTGAAAGAACTGCAAAGCCGCGCCGATTTCGTCAGCCTGCATGTGCCGGCGACGCGCGAGACGCGGCAGCTCGTCAATGCCGAATTTCTGGCGTCGCTGCGTCCCGGCGCACGCGTGATCAATACCAGCCACGGCAGCGTCGTTGATGAGGCAGCGCTCGCGGAAGCGATCAAGTCTGGCCGGCTGGCTGGCGCGGCACTGGACGTGTATGGTGAAGAGCCGCCCTACAACAGCCCGCTGATCGGCATGGAACAGGTCATTCACACGCCGCATATCGGCGACAATACCGTCGAAGCGGCACAGGATCTGTCGCTGCAGATCGTCTCCCAGGTTCTCGACGCGCTGCGGGGCGAAGACTATCGAAACGTCGTCAACCTGCCCTTCATGCCCGGGCTGGACTACGAAACTGCAGAACCGTACATGGCGCTCGCCGAACGCATCGGCCGCTTGCTGCATACGCTGGCGCGCACCCGCGTCCGGCGTGTCGCAGTGGAATATCGCGGCGACGAGGCGACTGCGATCATCAAACCGGTGACCGTGGCGCTGCTGAAGGGCATCCTGACGCCAGTGCTGAGCGATACGACGGTCAATTTCATCAACGCGCCGGTGCTGGCTGCCGAGCGCGGCATCGCAGTCACCCAGGCAAAAGGTCTGAAGACGGGTGATTATGCCAGCGTCGTATCTGCACAGGCAGCGCTTGAAGATGGCGAAGTCATCACCATCAGCGGCACGCTGCTCGACCGGCGTGAGCCACACATCGTGCAGATCAACGACTACCGCCTCAATTTTGTGCCGGAAGGCCACCTGCTGATTCTGGGCAGCTACGATCAGCCGGGCGTAATCGGCCGCGTCGGCACGCTGATGGCTGAAAACAACATCAACATTGCCATCTGGCAGACCGGCCGTGCCACGCCCGGCGGGCATACGCTGACGGTGCTGACGCTGGACGAACCGCTGCCAGAAGCGCTGCTGGAGACGCTGCGCGCACAGGACTTTGTGCGGCATGCCCATCAGGTGGATCTGTAAGCGCCCCGACCAGCCGGAATAGGCCAACTGGGTGGTGTACGGCTCACCGGTGATTCACTGACGCACGTCCATTCATTCTTTATAATTTCTGCATTCAGACCGTATCGGAGCACGGGTTTTGGTTTGGAGGAGTCATGACACGCAAAATCACGCTGTACACGACGGTTGCCATGCTCGTTCTGGCGCTCGGCGTCGCAGTGATGCCCGCCAGCGCCCAGGGAAGCGTCCCCTGGCGCGGCCAGTACTATAACAATCCGACGCTGTCAGACCCGGTGGCGCTCGAACGCATCGACGGCGCCATTGCCTTCAACTGGGGACTGGGTTCGCCAGCGGAAGGCATCTCGCCAGACAACTTCTCAATCCGCTGGGCGCAGGACGTGTTCCTTCCGGCAGGCACGTACCGATTCTTCGCGCTGGCCGATGACAACATCCGCGTGACGTTCAATTTTGGCGCGGCCATCATCGATACGTTCGCGTCGCAGCAGATTGGGCAGACGATCAGTGCAGACGTTTCCGTGCCGGTTTCGGGCACCTACCACATTCAGGTGGACTATCGCGAAGTCACCGGTGACGCCTATGCCTATGTGTCGTACGCCAACGCGGCCACCAACCCGCAGCCGAACTTCAGCGCGCCGCTGCCGAACCCGCAGCTTTCGGCCCCGTGGACCTCGCAGTATTTTGCCAATACCACGCTCAGCGGCAGCCCGGCTGCCATCCTCACCGAGGCCAGCCCGAATCACAACTGGGGCACGGGACAGCCTGTGCCGTCCGTCGGGCCGGATAACTGGTCAGCGCGTTTCACCAGCGTTCAGAACCTTCAGGCCGGCACTTATACCGCGCAGCTTCGGATGGATGATGGCGCACGGCTGTTCATCAACGGCGTGCTGCTGATCGACCAGTTCACCGGAGCGACCGGGCAGACGCACACCGCGACGGTCTATCTGCCTTCCGGCCCCAGCTCGTTCCAGATCGATTTTGTCGAATTCAGCGGCAGCGCCTTCCTCGACTTCGCGCTGCTGGGGGGCACCGGCACCTTCCTGCCCACCCCAACACCGCCATTAGGCCCTAACCTGCCAACGTTTGGCGTCGCGACCGTGACGGCATTCCGGCTGAACGTCCGCGCAGAACCCAGCGCACAGGCCCCGATCCTGACGCGCGTCAACCTGAACGAGTCGTTCCCGGTGACGGGCCGCAATACCGCTGGCACCTGGGTGCAGATCATCGTCAATAACCAGATAGGCTGGGTGAATTCGTCATATGTGCGCTGGCCGGGTGTGGCCGAAGTCCCCGTCGTTGGGACGGCCCCGCAGCAGCCACCTGTCCCGCAGCCGCCCGCCAGCGGCGTGATCGTCACGGCCACGCCATACGCAGTCAACCTGCGATCCGGCCCAGGGACAAACTTCAGCCGACTGGGGACGATCCCTGCCGGTCAGACGGCCTCAGTCATTGGTCGCACCACCGATGCAACCTGGTGGCAGGTCAACTTTAATGGCATTGTCGGCTGGGCAGCGGCACAATATGCGCGCATTCAGACCGGTGTAAATGTGAACGGCATTCCAGTCACCGGCTGATGCTGCGCATGCCCATTTGAAGGGGGATTTCGGTGGCCGCCAACTTTCGGAAGTATGCCGCACTGCTGGCGGCCACCCTGACACTGGCTGGGATGTGGTGGGTCACCACGGCCTTCGCCCAGCAGACGCCGTCGCCGTCGCCCCAGACGCCCACCTCACCGTTCGACCTGAGCGGACAGCCGACACCGTCGCTGCTGCAAACGGCAACGGCACCGCCCAGCCTCACCGGCGTCAACGGCTATGCAGATCGCAGCGCCGTGGTGATCCGTTCCGGGCCAGGCATTGGGTTCTCGCGGCTGGGGGTGCTGGCACAGGGCCGCTCGATCGACATCATCGGCTACAACGGCTACAGCCTCGATCGCGCCTGTTCGCCGGTTTTTCAGGCTGATCTGGACATGTGGGTGATGGTCGAATGGAACGGCGGCATCGGCTGGATGGCCCGCTGTGCGCTTCGCATCACCGGCGAGCGCAACATGCGCTTCATGCTGCGCAACACGTCTCCTGAAGGCGCGCCGCCCCCCACCGGTTACGTGACGCCTGTCCCGACGCAGAGCCGCTGACCCATGCGCGTCGCTGCGGCTGTGGCACTGATGGTGCTCGCGTCTGCGCTGACTGGGTGCGGTGCGGCTGTGCTGCCGGTCATCCCGACGTCGCTGCCGACCTCAACGGCGACTTCAACGGCAGCGCCTACGCGCACGCCCGGTTTTGATGCCACGCCCAGCCCACCGCCGACGCTGATACCGTACACGCCCACCGGCGGGCCTTCTCCAACCCCGCTGTTCGGCCAGCCCAGCACCCAGATCGCTCAGGCCGCGACGTCCGTCCTGAACCCGAATGCGCCGCGCATCGAATTCTTCACCACCGATGTACTCAGCATTCCGCCCGGCGAATCGCTCAATCTGTACTGGTCCACGCGCAACACAACCAGCGCCAACATCTACCGGCTGGAGCGCGGCGTTCGCAATCAGCTCTGGCGCGTGGAGCCGGATGGCAGGCTGACCGTCCCGACGCGGCGCAGTGACCGCGGCACGGTCGAGTTTCTGCTCAGCGTTGGCGATGGAGAACAGGTCGTCGAACAGGTGCTGTCAGTTCCGGTAGCATGCCCTGACACGTGGTTCTTTCAACCTGCTCCGAACGACTGCCCTGCCGGCCCCAGCCGCGAAACCGCGATCGTCGAGCAGCCATTCGAGCGCGGCCGCATGATTTATGTCGAAGAATCTAACCTGGTTTATGCGCTGCTGAATGACGGTTTCGAGCCCGCGTGGATCGTGCTCGAAAATCGCTACAACCCTGCCACCGATGCGGAAAGCGAACCCAGTTTCGTCCCGCCGGAAGGCTTCTACCAGCCGCTTCGCCAGCTCGGCTTCGTCTGGCGCGGCAACGACGTGGTTCGCAATCGGCTCGGTCTGGCCGTGCAGCCGGATGCGCGCTTCCAGGGGTTCATCCAGTCCGCGACCACCGGCGACGGCGAAACCACGCTCTACGTGGCCAGCGCCGATGGCAGCGTGCTGCAGCTCCTGCCGGAAGGCGCGCAGTGGCAGATCATCAATCCACCGGACTGAGAACACGTTGGCAATCCGTGCCGAAAAACAAACCGGAGCCTTTCTGTGAGAAAGACTCCGGTTGAATCTTGGTTCTGCGGATGCGAACTAGCGCAGACGGCCTGCCAGATCGCTCAGGTTGTTGCGGACGCTGCCGTCGATCACGCGGTCCGACGAGCGCACGATCAGCCCGCCAAGGATATTCGGGTCGACGCTGAACGTCACTTCTGACGCGCCAGTTTCCTTCTGCACCCTGGATTTCTCGACATCGGTCAGCGGCATCGCGCTGACCACTTCGACGCTGCCCGACATGTTGAGCGCGCCCTGCGGTACCTTTGCGAAGAAGTCGCTGACCAGCGCCTGCTGACGCTTCTCGTCCAGCGTCGCACCGATCAGACGCTCTGTCATGGCGACCGAGATCGACGCGACCTGGCTGCGCAGATCGGCCAGCCGGCGGTTGACCTCATCGTCTGCACGGGAGCGCGCTTCGGCGCGAATGGCTTCGGCTTCGGCCTGGGCGATACCGGCCGCCTGCTTGCTCACCTCTTCGCCGCGCTGACGGGCTTCGTCGAGCACCGCAGCCGCCTGGCGACGCGCCTCTTCGGCGATCTGGGCAGCATCGGCTTCGGCATTACGGCGGGCATTGGCCGCGGCTGCCGCATCTTCCAGACCCTTCTGGATCTTGGCCGCGCGGCTGTCGAGCATATTGACCAAGGGGCGCCAGAGCACGAACGCCAGCAGCCCGAAGATGATCAGGAAGTTGACAATCTGCGCGAGCAGAAAGCCGGTGTTGATGCCGAGCGGTGTCAGCGGGTTCGAGGCGGGTTCGGCGGCTTCGCCTTCTTCGGCAGCCGTTTCACCTTCCGCGACTGCTTCGCCTTCAGCAGCAGTTGGGGCTTCGCCTTCGGTCGATGCGGTGGTTTCCGTACCGCTGGCTGGTGTCTCTTCCTGTGCGCTGACCGCGAAAGCCAGCATCAGCGAGGCGAAGACCGCTACCAGCATCAGCAGCAGAGCTTTGCGATGTGTGTGTGTCATCCGTGAATTCCCCTTTCGTGCACAGACTAGAGCACGAACAGGATGATCAGCGCCGTCACCAGAGCGTAAATCGCGATCGCTTCCGTGAACACGATACCGAGAATCATGTTCGTCTGGATGGTGCCCGCGGCGTCGGGGTTGCGGCCGATGGCCTGCATGGCACCCTGCACCAGCAGACCGATGCCAATGCCTGGTCCAAATGCGCCCACCATGGCGAGACCCGCACCGACTGCCTTGAGACCCGTTTCGATCGATCCATCAACCATTGTTCATTTCCCTTTGTGAGTAGAGTGTCCGTTATCGTTCGATTGCTGCGCTGACAATTAGCTGTGTTCCGCATGCGGCTGACCGGCGGCCGCTTCGTCGTGATGCCCGTGATCGTCGTGCCCTTCGTCACCGTGGTGTCCTGCCATCGCCTGGCCAACAAACACCAGCGTCAGGACGGCGAACACGAACGCCTGAATCGTTGTCACGATGACTTCCAGACCGTAGAAGATGATCGGCAGGAAGAACGCGACGAGGAACGACATGACGGCGAGCAGAATGCCGCCCGCGAACATGTTGCCAAAAAGTCGGAAGGCGAGGCTGATGATCTTGCCCAGTTCCGAGACGATTTCGAAGATACCGACCAGGAAGTCGACCACGCCCAGGGGCTTCTTGCCGGCATTGCCGAGCGCCCGCAGGTTGATGAATTTCTGGAAGTAATCCGGCCCGAGCGACGCCACGCCGAAGATCTGGATGGCCACCACCACGACCAGCGCCAGGCCGATCGTCAGGTTCAGATCGGTCGCCGGGCCGCGAACGAACGGCGTCACTACCTGAACGTAGGGGATAACGCCGGCGCGAATCTGATCCGGGTTCAGCGGAATCGTCGCACCGTGATACAGCTCATCGACGGCTTCAAGCTGTGCGGCGCGCACCAGAGCAGCCCGTTCCGGGTCACCGGCCGGTGTCTCGGCTTCGATGGCCGCAATCCGCGCCTGAAGGGCTGTGGCCGCTTCCTCAAGGGCAGTCTTCGACGGCTTCAGCTCGTCAATGTTTTCCTTGAAGTGTTCGCAGTCGTGATAGGTTTCTTCAGTCGCCGGTTCACCTGCATACAACGGCTGGCTGACGTGCAGCTGGTAAGCCTCATAGCCCACCTGCTGCGACGGATAGCCGCTGAAGCCGGCATGGGCACAGTGCAGCACGCCGACTGTCTCGACGCCCGGGAACAGCTTCATCCAGTTTGCGGCCAGAAGGAACACGAAGATCGTCGCCGCCAGTGGGAACAGCCACTTGCGTGCCAGCGTGCTTGTTCCGGCGAAGTTCTTGGTGAAGTTGTACATGAACTCGCCGATCATCTCGGCCAGCGCCTGGAACCGGGCAGGCACCTCTCGCTTCCAGCCTTTGGACGAACGCCAGGCGAAGAAGACGAAGATCAGCACCATGACGTCGGCCAGCAGGGTCGCCACCAGCGTATTGGTGATCTGGAAGTCCTGGCTCGGCAGCGCGCCATTGTATGCCTCACCCGGCACCGTGATGACCGGAAGGCCGACGGCAATGCCTGCGCCGGGCATGACAACAAAGGTCACCACCGCGCATGCGACGAGGAAAGCGATGACGATCAGAATGATGACCGCCCCACGACGGGTCGCATTCATCGCCGCCCCTTCCTTTCACTCAGATTCGGTCGTTCTCGCAAAGGTTAGTCCTCCTTTGTGTGCCCAGAGTTCTGCGTTTTTGATGCGGGTGGCGGCTGGATCATCCGAACCGCGCTGAGCGCCAGCCGCACCATGAAGAACAGACTGACCGGTATGCTCAACAGCAGCAGACCGATGGTGAACGGCCCTCGTACACCAAACTGTGCATCAAGCCAGATGCCGAGGAACAGCGCCACCACAATGATGACCAGCGTGAGGCAGCCTGACTGACCGGCGACGACCGCATATGACAGATTTCGGGCCCGTGACGGCGGCAGATTGCTCATGACTACTCAATGTTGGGAATTTTATCACAATCACTTCGGCGTTTTCAAATACCTGAGAAAAGAAGCGGGGTGCATTGACTGCACCCCACACCGGCCACAACGCTAAAGCTGCCCGAACAACGCCTGTGCCCCCTGCAGCGCCCACTGGAACAGCGGCTGCACGGCGATCGTCCCCAGCAGCACCACGATCACGGTGACAATGCCCATCGTCCACGCGAAGCCGGGCGACGCAGTGATCGGCTTGTCCTCGTCCGGGCTGTGGTCAACATACATCACCTTGATGACGACCAGGTAGTAGTAGAGCGCCACGATCGACATCAGAATGCCGAACAGCGCCAGCCATGTCAGTCCGCTTTCGATGGCCGCCTGGAACAGGAAGAACTTGCCGAAGAAGCCTGCCGCCGGTGGCACGCCGGCCAGTGACAGCAGGGCGACCGTCAGTGCGAGCGCAGCGGCCGGGCTGCGGCGGCTGAGACCGGCGAACGTGCTGATGTTGTACGAGCCGGTGGTGTTGGCCACGAAGATGATGACGCCGAACGCCAGCAGATTCGTAAACGTGTACATCGCCATATAGAAGGCGATGTACACG
>Ga0224722_1000908_pt1 | contig 16744 bp, 19 predicted proteins | sample Balambano_FR1_Me_FD_161646 | JGI IMG/M metagenome (GOLD analysis project Ga0224722, IMG submission 161646) | Freshwater sediment microbial communities from Lake Towuti, South Sulawesi, Indonesia - Balambano_FR1_MetaG | ecosystem: Environmental > Aquatic > Freshwater > Lake > Sediment | place... | reverse complement strand
GGTTCAGCCCCTAGTCTGGTCGATTAGGGCAGGCATGACCAAGCTTGTGGTTCTAGGTTTCTGCAATGAATTAATTAATGCCGCGCCCTAGTCTTTAAGCAGCTTTTAATGCTCTGCAACCGATCGCAGCAGATAAGCCAGAAGGGTTTGGGTTTAACCTCATGTTGATTCACAAAGTAGTTTGTGAGTCATTAAAGCCAGCTCAATCATTCAATGATGGAGTTTTGATCTATTCTGATAGCAAAGTCGTCGGTTAGTAATTGGCTATGGCAAAGCACCCTCGGTACAGAAGCCTGAAATGGCTCCGTTCCTTACTAATTGGCTTTGCCATTTTGGCACTGGCGGCATTTACTTTCTTTCAACTAAGTCCGTGGCCGCGTGCACTGCTAATTCGGATACCCTTTGACAACGGTGCTGTAGACATTTCGCAGAAGCTTGAAAAGTACGTCCCTGGCAATGTTCAGTCTATTTTGAATGAGCAATATCGTCCCAACGATCGCGACGGTTACCTGGATGTGTTTTATCCGCAAGCACTGAAACCACCTGATGCTGCATTACCTACGATCGTCTGGGTGCACGGCGGTGCATGGATTTCTGGAAACAAAAGCCACATTGCCAACTACATCAAGATTCTGGCCGCAAAGGGATACACAACCGTTGGTGTGGGGTACACGATCGCCCCCGAAGGCCAATACCCAACTCCCTTAATCCAGGTCAACAATGCCCTTAGCTATCTCCAGCAAAATGCCCAGCGCCTGCACATCGACTCCAGCCGCATTGTTATAGCTGGGGATTCTGCCGGAGCCCAAATTGCGGCTCAAATTGCCAACATCACCACTAGCCCTGAGTATGCTACCCTGCTAGGCATTCGTCCTGCTCTACAACCCAACCAGCTCAAAGCAACTCTGCTCAACTGCGGTGGTTACGACATCCGAGCTGTAAATTACGATGGCTCCTTTGGCTCTTTTCTAAAAACTGTAATGTGGTCTTACTCAGGCACGCGAGACTTTTTGAATGATCCTAAATTCCAAAGTGTTTCTGTGGTGAACTATGTCACCTCCAAATTTCCACCGTCATTTATCACGGCGGGTAATGCCGACCCGCTGGAACCACAATCTGTTGCTTTAGCAAAGAAGTTGACTGAGCTAAGAGTGCCGATCGATGCCTTGTTTTATCCAAAAAATCACCAGCCTCCACTCGAACACGAATATCAATTCAATCTAGATCTTCTCGATGGAAAAAAGGCGTTGGAGCGGTCAATTACCTTTCTGAGCAAGGTATTGAAGTGAGGCTAAATAAGAAGTGCACAAATTTTGTATCAGTTAATTGCCAACTATCACAACTATGAGTAGTACGATTCAGCGACTCAGAAATTGCCAGAAGTTATCACCTTTGCAGGTATGAAGTAGATGCAGGCAATATATAGGGCGAACTGCAAAAATGGCGGCTTAACAATTGTTAAAACACTCTTGAACTGATGGCGATCGACCACTCACCAAAGCCCACAAAAATCCTTGCCAGGAAGGTCGCCTATCCACTGCCTGATACAGGCTAAACACGTTACAGTGTTAGAGAATTCATTAACTCAAGCAACAGACTAACTATGGCATCCGAAAGCGATCGCAAAAAGCGTATTATGGAGCATCTAGCTCGCAGCAGTGGCGAATTCATTAAACGCCCCACCTCAACTATGTCCGATCAACGCAAACAACAAATTCGGGATCACATTCAGCGCACATCTGGCTAAATCTACTGCCTGCCCTATTCATTGATTGAAAAATCCAGGTAGTTGCTCCTAAAGAGAGGTACTACCTGGATTTTGAGTAGTTACTTAGAACACGATCGCTGTAACACTAACTGTGGTGAACGAGCATCCCGTGAGGCAAATCGCTCTAGGGTCAACATCGCTGTACCAGTGTCTCCGGGTGCCTTACCCCACGCATCGGTCAAAAACCAAATTTCATTGTTCACACTGTAGAACCGATATTTCCAGGCACTCCCTGTATTACTGCGGTAGCCTTCTTCTAAATAGAGTGATGTCGCACTCTGACTATTGCTTTGGTCAAAGGTAAACTCATTGCCCACCTGCCGCAGCATCACCGTGTATTCTCCACAGCGATAGGTTTTTGACCAACGCGCTGCCGGGAGATTAGCGCTAAGCTGGACAAAATCGGCACGAACCCATCCCCTAATGCTGGGCTGGTCATAACGACTAGGCAAACTCACGTAGTGCCAGGGATAGGAACCTACCCCTAGGGTGCGAATTACCTCCACAGCCTCTCCTGGAGCACCATAACCCAAAATCATGGACTCAGTAGAAGGCTCAGCACGCACGTTAATCTGAGCATCAGCGTCTTGCGCTGTCAATACAGCAGGCCGAGCCATAGCAGGAGCCGTTGCCATCATAGCTACTGTACTGGTAGCCAAAGCTGTCAATCCGATCGCAAAGGAATTCATGAAACTCTCTCTCATCGATGATTGAAGGGATATTTCTCTCCAGCTACATTATCCTTGCCAATCATTCCACAATTTTTTTTGCTGCGATCGCTCAGACCCCAAACTAGCCTACTAGCTACCCTGACGGTGCCATTCAAACACCCAGTAGTAGAACACCATCATGCCAATTAAGGCAAGGGCAAACACAAACGCTGGATGGCTGGCTTGAGTCTGGGTAATCAACGCGGGAGAGGGCAATGCTGAGTCCGTGGCATTGACTACCAGCACCACAAACAGGTTGTTAGCAGCATGAACTCCCAAAGCCAGTTCTAGCCGCCCCTGCAACAGAGTAATAAAGGCTAAAAAAACACCGATCGCAAAATACAGCAATGCCACCCAGACACCGCTTCGCTGCATTTCTGGATTTCCCAGGTGCAACCAACTAAACAAAAAACTGGTTGCCATCATCAACGCCACGGGCTGACGCGATAGGTTTCCCAGCCCTTGCAACAGGTAGCCTCGGAAAATAAACTCTTCAGCTGCTGTTTGCAGTGGTGTCAACACGACCGCTAATCCTAGCAGAGGAAACCATGTCATTGGGTCAAAAGTAATGGAAAAATTGCCAGGTGCCAAACAAAACTCAATTCCCACGGCCAGTGCCACTAAGACAAACCAAACCCAAAAGCCTTGCCACAAAAGCCGCCACCGAATCGATCGCTCTGCACTCACCAAACTGCGAAAGGGTCGCCGATGCACTAACTTGACGGCTATGGCAATGCCAACCAAAAACGCTAGGTAGGGCACATTATTCAGAGCAAAGGCTATGGGAGAGGGCGATCGCAGCAGCGTGAGCAGAGCTTCGTAGAACAAAGTTGGGGCTTGGGTCTGGGCCGCCAACGCTGGGTCAAATTTGAGCACCCAACCCGCCAAAATCGTTTGCACCAAAATACCGGCTACACCACAAAGAAATAGCACTAGCGTTCCAACCACGTAGTACCAACTGTCATTTTTGCCCTGCTGAGCAGCATCTAAATACGATTTACCTAGCATTCAGGGTTAGTTCCAATCCTGTCCTAGATTAAGATAAGTTAGGGAAGGCGCACTGCTCACGACTACCTTCATTCTTACGCACTCCAGGCAGACTAGCTAATTCCTAACGCTTTCCCAAGCTATGCATTGTGAACCATAGTGGCAGTAGAGTTGAATGTAATGGTACGGACGATCGCGCGCCGCAGTTTATTTGGGTTATTGGTTCTGTTTCTGTGCCTGGTACAACCTGACCTAGCCGCAACTGAACCCCTAACCGAACGGCTAGCCCACTTTCCCAGTTGGCAAGGCAGACCCCAAACCCAAACAATCAAAGATGATTTAGTCTATCCAGACTGGTTCCTGGGTGATTGGTCTGTAGAAACGACCCTGGTAGATTTGGCTGCTCCCCTTGCGCCGGATATTATTAGTCCTGGCTTTGATAGTAACCGCCTGTACCTGAACCAACCGATCGTCTTTGCAGCCCGCTTTCTCCCCAGTCAATTGCCCACGCAAAGCCTGCTGCCAATTACCTTACGCTCTGAAAGTGCGCCGATCGTGGCCGATCGCGCTTTCAATGGGTTTAACCTAGCACAAGCCTATTTGGCTCAGACACTGGGTAAATCGTCGAAATCTCCTGTTCTAGCGGTCAAAGTAGATCCCACCAATCCCAATCGCCAAATCACGCTGTTACGGGGCGATCGCCAACTCATTTCCACCGTAACAGGACGGACAATTGAAACCCCTGCCGCTGACCAGTTTGTTACCAGTGAAGTGTTCCAACAAGAGTTTCGCGGTATGGCTCAGCCTTACTTCAACACGGTGGAAACCACTACTGCCTACTGGCACTGTCAGGAAAATCCTAGAGCTGATGCTCTGTGTGCAGTTCAGCCTGATCAACCTGCTGCTGAGATTGTCGCTGACCAAGTTACGGCTATCTACCTATCACCCCAAGATCCTGACTACTTCAAAGCGAGCGATCGGCCAGTGGCTCTTTATCGTTATCAGCTTCGATTTAGCACCTAAAATACTCCTTCAAAGTCCAGAAGGGCAGGAATCCAATTACTCCTACCCTTCAGCAATCTAGCTAGATTCATGATTTGATGTTGCAGTGATATTCAACCTAAAGATCCATTAATATCCCTGAAAACTTACCTATAAAGGTTTATCCAAACTACTTTTACACTCAGAACAGCGTAACAGCCTTAGTTCAAGCACCATAAACAGCCTTTAATTTCAACGCCATTGGCAAATTGGTTCGAGATGCAAAGGACAGTGCAGATACTTTGCCTTGAAACAGAGCTACTTTCGATTTGGTTGGTTTGTTATGCCCCCAGCGGGTTCCCCCACCAACACGTCGTCCAGGAACGCCTTCACGACTTGCCAAAGCAGGTTCGGTGAGAGTTAATAGAATTGCGATAATTGAGAGACCAATGGTGATATGACGCATAGCTAAAAGTATCGGAGTGGTAGAGCCTTCATCTCTAAGATGACAAAGGTAATCCAACTCCACCATCGTTGAATCACCGAGGCGATGTAGCTATTATCTTCAAGATTACCCACCTAATAGTCCAGATTACCTGTAGATATACGGGATACCCCATGTGATAAATATTCTTATTTGAGAGAAAAGACTACTGGAAAAGGGTTTCGTAACAGCCTTAAAATGCCACAGTTTAGTTCGATTTAAATAATTTTGGAAAATTTTTCAAAATCATGGATTACAGTCGATTATGGCTTTGGTAGATCGTGCTCTACCTAAAGGCTAAGATCTTAGGCGTTTTAAGCAAGGCTCTTGTTCATAGCACTACGGTTCCGTTTAGGATGAAGCAGGGGTGATAACCTTTCGGCTTGGTTCGACCAATTGGATTTATGAAAGATCTTCAGGCTGAGTTATCTGAGGCGGTGGATGAGGCGGAATGGCAGTGGTTGGCGCCTCATGCTCGTCGGGATTCTGTGATTGTAGTGATGCCAGGGTTGGGTGTAGTGGATGTGGGCGTGGCGATCGCCAATGATGACACGGCTACAGTACAACATTGGATTAGCGAAGGGCTGATTGCCAAGCCATCCTCAGCGCAATTATCGGCTTGGAATCAAGATGAGACCTGTCGCTTCAGCGCGTTAATTGTGCAGCCCTATGTGTTGATTCAAGAGCTTACTTCTTCGTCTAGCTGCAACTAGGGTGCTTGGGATCGGCGTAGAAGGGTTGAGCCAGTGTGTCCAGTAATTAACCAGACGATCGCCCGTCCACCATCACGAATGGTTTTAGCGATCGATTCCACAGGTTGGCTGGAAGGTACCTCAATGGGCTTAAGGGAAATGCCACGGCTACCAAAGACAATTTCACCAATTACGTAGGCACGCTGCATATGGTAGTCCGAAGTAATTAGATAGATGCAGTGGATGTCTTGATCGGCAAGCTTATCAACCAGAGTCGTGAAATTAGTTACTGTATCCACAGCCGTACGGTCAATATGCACTCGATCCAAGTCAACACCAGCCTCAGAAAATACCCAGAGAGTATACTCAGGGTTGCTGCCACCAGAGACCCAGATAGGGAGATGAGGATAACGCTGAGCCAGTTCCGCGGCAAAGTTTTCGCGGTCTGTAGTGCCACCCAGCACTAGTAAAGCTTCGGGCTTGCGCCAGTGAGCTTGGAATTGGCGATAGCCAATCCAGCTTGGAAAGATTAAGAGTGCCAGTAAAATGAGCGATCGCACTGGGTAACGTAACCTACGGGCTGGAATCGCTTGAGGCCGCTGCTGAAGATTTCCCCGAATAGTCATGGGCAAAGAATAGAGTCAAGGAACACACAAATAAAAGCTGTAAATGCACACACGGCTACCGAGGCTGGCTGGGTGCTTGAGGTGATTTGAGAAGTTGTTCTTGTTGGGCGATCGTATCTCGGATACGCGGAGTTGCCAATAATTTTTGGGTGTCAGACAGGAGCCGATCGCCCCAGAGGTTATCCTTCAAGAACTTGATGTCAGCATAGCGACTGTCAATCCGCAGCGCAGCTTCTGCTAGGGTCAATCCCTGTTCTCGATCGCCACGGGTATAGATGGCAACAGCAATTGCTAGTTGGGGTTCTGCCGCTTTCGCATCGATTGCTATGGCCGCGCGCCACCGTTTGAGGGCGTTATCTACATCACCCTCTTCATAGTTGATCAAACCAATGTTGTTTATTGCTGGCCAAAACGCCTTGTCCAAGCTGACAGCCCGCTCATACTGGGCGATCGCATCTTTGAACTGACGCAGCATATAGTAGGCGTTACCCAGGTCAAACAAAGCTCCTGGTGTGTTGGGCTTAATGCTCAGTCCTGCTTTTAGATACTCAACTGACTTAGCATACTCTTGTTTCTGAAAATGAGCCGATCCCAGAGCAAATAGTACAGCGGTGTTCTTGCTATCCAGCGTGTTAGCTTGCTTCAGTGCCGAAATACCTGCCTCTACATTGTCTAATTGCAAATACAAGCCACCCAGCAGTCCCCAGACTTCTGAGCTTTTGGGTGCCATTTGAGTAGCTAGCTTAGCTCGTTGCAGTGCCAGCTCGTATTGTTGAAATTGAGCCAGTTGAGAAGCTTCTTGAGCCAATCCCAATCCTTGCTGCTCCAGCTTGACTAAATTAATTTGAACGGTGTGGGGAACCAGGGTTTGGGCGATCGCGCCACTAGGGAAGCTCCAGCTTCCTACTACCATGAATAACGATGCAATAGCAATCTGCCTAAGCACAGGTCAATCTCTTGAAACAGCCATATGTCTGATAGCTTAGTCGATCAATTCAAATTTGCGTTCCCTCTCTGCCATAAATTCTGTCTAGGAGTATTGCCACCTTGTAGAAGGGTGTCATCGGGGTTACACCACTGCAAAGAAATTAAAAGTCCTGCGCGATTTGCTGAGGTTAGCGCTAGGGTAGAAACCCTAGTTGTCTATCTTGGTGGCTGCCACTATGGATCGCTTTACCGTTGAAGTCATTGCCCAAACCCCGCATCCACAGCAGGTGATTTACGCGGCTATGCATCAAGACTATGCCGAGGACTTTGTCTGGAACGATCGCGATCGCTTTCCTAGTGAAGAGCGCTGTGGTGAACTCATCATTAAGCATTTGCTAGCCGGTAACCGGGGGCACTACGGGCCGCTGGAACATCCCCAAATTGTGTTGAACTGTGGCTGGTTTCCCCACAGCACTATGCAACAAATTCGGACTCACCGTGTAGGCATCAGCTTTGATGTACAGTCGTTTCGCTATACAGGGCAACGCATCTTAGATGTGGTGGAGGGACGACGAGAGGTAGAAGAAGTGTTTTACCTGCGCCCGCTCGGCACTTACACCGATCGCCAAGGCAAGCATTACCAATACACCGAATCACAACGTCAACAAGATATAGACTGGTGCTTAGCGGCCTGTCATCGTTACCAGGAACGGATTCAGCAGGGGTTTTCAGAAGAGCATGCACGCGGGCTTATCCCCTTTGATGTGCGCCAGCACTGGGTCATGTCAGCCAATGTGCGATCGCTGATGCATTTATTGGATTTGCGTTGGAAAGCCGATGCTCAACTGGAGGCTCAAAAGCTCTGTGAAACCATTTGGCCACATTTTAAAGCATGGGCTCCAGAAATTGCTAACTGGTACGAGGCCAATCGCCTCAAAAAGGCACGATTAGCTCCGTAATTACTACTTAGGGTTTTGAGCCTCTCACAGGTAGATTCAGGTTGGCTCAGGCTGGCCTTCAAAGCTGGGAGCGTAGGCTTGCAACAAGCTGCTGACCTGGGTTAGCACTTCGTTGCCAGAGCTCTTACCCAGTGCTTGCCGTTCTGGGAAAAACTCGGGACGATCGACGCTGCGAGCGATCGCGGCTCCAACCTGGTTTGCAATCAGGTGTTGCAAATCCTCCTTAGCACGTTGGCGTTGATAGGTTGCGCCTTCTTCTGTGGTGGCATACAGGGGTGGAAGCCGATTGAGGGCGTAGGCAGCAATATCGCCTAAGTCGAGGGTGCGATCGCTAGTGGCCTCAATCTCCGCAACACGGGCGATCGCCTCAGTTAGAACTAACTCTTCCATTACATTAATAAATTGCTTGCGGGGTACTGCCACTACTTCACCAGTCAACAGCGCTCCCATAAGGCGATCTAGCGCCATATACTCTTCAACTGACAACTCTGATGCAGTATCGCAAATCCGCCCCACCTCTGCTTCCATTGCTGGCGTCAGATAACCATCTTGCAGAGCTTGATCCACGATTTTTTCGATACTCATAAGTTTCCCTTGCCTCCGCATTGCTCCAGTTATATCAAGAGCCTGAGTTAATCTTGCCCCAGAATTAAGTTGGCAAAACATTTTACTTCCAACTTTGGCGATTTGTTACACTTCGCTGGATCATTAGTTGTGCGGCTATTCAAAGCGCTTATTTCGCCAGGGTACCGGGTCAACCGAAAGACCATGCACGTACAATCCCCAATGTAAATGAGCGCCTGTCACAGCTCCTGTTTCCCCCAGTAACCCAATTACTTGACCTGCTTTGACAATGTCCCCCTCCTTCACCATAATTTTGCTGAGGTGAAGGTAGGCCGTGGTCACACCTTGTCCGTGGTCAATGCCGACCATATTGCCATGAATAACAAAACCCTGGGAAACACGTCCAACTAGCCTAACCTGCCCTGCGGCAGCCGCCAAAATAGGAGAACCATAGGCTCCGGCATAATCTACACCACGGTGGTAATAGTCTTTGGCAAATACACCGTTGTAATAGCGTCGGATGCCGTAACCAGCTGTGATCTCGCCAGCATTGGGGCGGAGCAAGGCTCCCGTCCAGAATTTTTGTGGAGTGACGATCGCCTTGAAAGCATCGACGCGATCAAACTCGTGATCGGTGCCATTTGAGTCCTTGCCGGGGGGCAGCCAGATAGACTGAGTTGGAAACATGCGATTTCGCAACGCAATCGATAGCTGGGTTGATTCACCTTCTCCGGCAACGTTTATTTTGAGTGTGGTGGGTTTATCGAGGGGGGTAGTAGGTAAAAGTGCACGAAAGCGGTTGTTCCCGATCGCAAAAGTAGGATAAGTTTTGTTACCTAGTTTGACTATTGGTGGGGTAGTGGTTGCAGGGTTATCGTACTGTGCAACCAGATGAATTGTGTCGCCCAACTGTGGATTAGGTGGAGTAGTTTGCACCTTAAGCGCATAGGCAGGCACTGCAAACAGGGCGATCGTTCCACTGGCCAGTGCTCCTATGCCAGAGACCAGCCGCTTACCGGACAAACGGGGCAACGTTGAATCAACATCTGTACGCATGGGAGGGGTTCCTACAAAAGAGGTGAGGGATAAATGTTAAGAAAATGGCGCAAGAGACGCTAGGGAAAAAATAAAATTAAGTTCTTAATATTAGCTTTTTGGCTTAAGCCTAGCTCTAGGCTCAGATGCCCCTTGTCTTTTTAGGGTTACGATCGATACACCGGCAATGTAAAGTGAAAACAACTGCCCTCATTAGGCGTTGAATCAACCCAGATTTGACCGTAGTGAGCGCGGACAATGCGTTGACATAGAGATAGGCCAATGCCGTAGCCTTCCTGCTTTTCATCCCGCTCTAAACGATAGCGATCTTCAAAGATATGCTCCTGATTTTCTTTAGGAATGCCTGGGCCATTATCACAAATGCTAACCTGCACTTTCTGAGTAGTTCGATGCAGCATAGAAACTGAAATTTTGCCATTAGCGGGAGTATATTTGATGGCATTGTCCATCAGGTTCATTAATACTTGACGCACTCGTTCTTGATCTACCAAAACGGCGGGTAAGTCGCTAGGAATATCTGTGGTGATTTGCTGATCTTTACTTTGTAGGCGTGTTTTTAAATGTCCCAAAACATCCTGGCATAGGTTGCCTAGATCAATAGGTTGAGGATGAATCTTAAGTCCAGAGGTAGTGCCTCGCGCTGCCTGGAGGATGTCGGTAATCATGCGATCGATCGTGCGTGTCTGGGTGCGGGCATGCTGAAGCAATTGAGCCGTTAGTGTAGGTGACAGGCGAGATTCATTACGACTGTTTTGGTAGCCCATCTCCAAAGTCTCTAGGGCTAGCGATGCTGCTGTCAGTGGATTCCGTAGATCATGTGCCAGCATAGCAATGATCTGATCTTTGAAGCGGAGTTGATGCTCCAGTTCCTCTTTTTCCTGCTTTAAGCGAAAGATCTCATCAGAGAGGCGCAAAATCTCTGCCGATCGCGTGATGGACTGAATCGGCTTGGAAGCAGCCAGTTCATCTTCCTTCTCTATCCCCGTGCGAGTAGCCTCTACAGACTGCGGCTCTTTCGTTGCCTCACCCTCTAGTTCTTCTAGCAAGTTCTTGAGTAGCTTTGGCCTTTCGTGAGAGGCTGCTAGATATTCCTCCACCGATCGCTGCCAATAGGGCCACCAGTGCCGCAACTGCACAACTAAATCACTGCCTGCCAAAGTTTGCCGGGGTTCTGGGTGAATCTTGATCAGTGCTGGGGTAGCCATCAGGCGAAAGTGCTCTGCCAAGTAGGGTTGCTCGCCCACATCAACAATCTGTAGGGCAAAGTCGTAGTCAACCCGGAACTCTTTCAGGCAACTACGAACCTGCCGAACTTGTTCTTTGGCGCTGGGGCGGCGGTCTACAAACAGCAATAGCTGTAAAGGACTGTCCGCGTGGCTGGACTCATCAGAAGTGGCACGCATGGAATAGGTTAGAACGCGGAAGAAGGGTTAGGCATTGAGCCGACAGGGAAACAATTGAGAATTAACACAGTCTGTTAAATGTTATCTATTAGGCTACTCCTTAGCGGTCATCCTGTCAGGAGTAGGAATGGATTTTTCTTCTGTAGATTTTCCATTCTGCCCAACTAGCCTGAACTTAGCTTTCTGGAAGAGCTTGTGAGGCGATCGCTAATGGTTGCTACTTGTTTGTTGAATAAGGGCACTATCGCCAGTATGGGAGATAACAATTCTTCCCTCTTCGGATAACTTATGCAGAGAAGCCATTGCCCTGCAAAGTCTAACCATTGCGTATCTTCTCTTGTGTAACTACAGCAAGGCGATCGCCCGGAAAGTTAGCTTACATAACCCCAAAATCTTCAGGGAGTTCCATCCGTCTTGCTGTCAATCCCAAGCTCGCCCAAACCCAACTCACACAACGGTACCAAACTATTGGTTTCGAGAGCTGTGATTAGATCTTGTATCCATCCTAAATACATTTGCTCTCGTTTAATGGCTAGCTGTAGCACTAGTTGTTGTATTGCCTGTTCACGTAATGGTTGGTCATTTTGATTATCCAAAAAGCGATGTTGGATCGCTTCGCACTCGGTTATTTTTTGCTGTCGCGCTGTAATCTCGTTTTCCAATAGTTTGACGATCGCCTCATCGGGAAGCTGAGCTGCAAAGTGAAGCTGCACTAGCAGGGCTTCTCGAACAACGGGCGGTGGCTGATGGGTCTGAAGCCAGTGGATTAGCTCTGCTATGCCCATTGGGGTGATGTGGTAAACCTTTCGGTTGGGGCGATCGTGCTGGATTTTAATCGTGCAGGTAATCCAGCCCTGTGCTTCTAACTTGTCCAGGGTGCGATAAATTTGTGCTTGGTCTGCTTGCCACAGGTGAGCAATACAAGCGTCAAAACATTGAGTTTTCAGGTCATAGCCTGTGCGCTCTTGCTGTTGCAGCAGACCAAGAATAACGTAGGCAAGGGACATAGACGGTTTACCAGATTTTTGTGGAGAGTAAACCCCACCCAATCGCATTGCATAAGGCGATCTAATATATGATAGATCATATATAGGACTGAAGAGACTTTTTGGTAAAAAATACTCAACTTTCTCTTAACTGTTGGCGTTTAATTGTTTGAGCGCCGTCCAACAAACTTGTCGTTCGCTAGGATCCTGTTGTTATGACTATTGCAGCCGAGATTGTAGACGATCGACAATTACCGAAATGGAAGGATGGGATAGTGTTATGACTAACACACTTCAAGCTCGTATTAATCAGCATCAGTTTTTGATTAATTTGCGCACTAAACTGCTGGCGCTGCATAAACTTTTGCTGAATGCTGAGAGCATTCGTTATGAACAGATGCATGGCAAAGTTTCTAAAGGTGAGCTGCTACAGTTAGCGATTAACCACAAGCAATTTGATTGGTTGCATCAGCTTTCTGAACTGATTGTTCAAATTGATGAGCTGCTCCGGGCTGATGAACCTGTTACATCAGAGACGATCGCAGCTTTCCTAAGTGAAATTCAGGTTCTACTCATTCCTGATGAACTGGGAGATGACTTTGCAGCAAAATACGATGCTGCATTTCAATCTGATCCAGATGTTGTGCTGGCTCATGTAGAAGTTACAACACTGCTAGCCTCAGTTGATTAGTATCAAAATTTGCGATCGCTTGAGCTGCTTGAGACCTAAGCGATCGCATGGAAAATACTGATTCCTTCCAGTTTGGGGATAACGCTAGGAAGTAGCCTGGGACAAATGCCTAGATAGTGGGTTTCTCAAGAAATGGAAGCCTTAAATTCTGATGTACTGATTGTGAGCACAGTAGGATCAGACCAAAGTGATAACCAAGGCTTGCTAGAAATGGGGCGATCGGATGGAATAGCTGTAGATTTGTCCGTAATTGAGATATTTCCTATGGCTCTGTAAGGAATGAGGATAAGTGAGCGTGTTGTATCAGTTGCATATTTTTCCTCTCTTGGGGTGATAGCACAATAGTCTTTGTGCGAGTTCCTGAATTTGCTTGAGTCAGCCCGATCGCTACTGCATGGAATCGAATCTAGCTTTTGACGCCAATATTCATACTTGATTGAGAGAGATAGAGCCATCGTGTTTATTCAGGTTGCATTTCAACAAATGGTTGTAGAACTCTACGCCATCAGCTCGTACCTAAATTTCAAATTGCCCGTGGACTCTACAGCAATTAACCAACAGGTTAGACAATTACTTTTGGTAGAGCAACGGCTGCAATTGATCGAAGAGGAAGTCATGCGACTATTTGGAGTGGGTCAAAGTTCCCGCGCACATCGGGCGTACCACACGCTGATTGAACTAACGGAACAAATGCGCTTAGCAGCTATGCATCTGCGACTGTTGACAGAAGAATGCTTGATTGATCCGGAAGGAGCCGAGTCTTGTTTTCAGGCTGAGGCGGTTAAGCAGAATGAATTGCTAAATCAAATTAAGTCGCTGAAACTAGCTAGTAATTGGCCTGCCAAAGCTTTGGAGTAAGCAATGACATTACTCTGATGTGAAATTATGCGTCTGACACAAGCGTTTGTAATATTGTGCGATCGCCTGATTCACGGCAACGACACAAGCTCAATCATGTCTCGTTCAATTTCTACGTGGGTGCTTTAGGTTCTTTGGTCAGCACTCTCCCTTCCTTAAAGGAAAATTACAATGGCATAAGAACATTCACCGAATTGCTGCATCTGCACGGCTAGCCCAATAGATCTGCCAAGAGTGCTTGGTACTGATGGTTTTGCCTGTGGTTGGAAGTAGTTGCTTACCTGTAGCTATAGAAGTAGCCGAGATCACAACTGATGAAATTTTTAGGCGATCGTCTCTTGCAAGGAGTAATGGGCACAGTTGGCTTGCTGACCCTAGTTGGGTGTTCCTTAACTCAAGCTTTGCCCGAAACTCGTCCCAGCACCCCATCCTCCGATTCTATTGCGGCTGCTTCACCAGAGGCTTCCTCAGAACCTAGCCCAACGAACCAGACGGCTGCTGCCCCTGGCTTTCGGCAGGTCACTTTATTAAATGGGTTAGAACACCCGTGGAGTCTTGCCTGGTTGCCAGACGGCTCTATGTTAATCACTGAGCGCCCCGGACGGCTGCGCATTGTTCGTAATGGGGTGCTTGATCCCACCCCGATCGCAGGAGTACCCCAGGTTTTGGCCGCAGGGCAAGGAGGCTTGATGGAAGTCTCACTCCACCCGCGCTTTGCTGAAAATCAACTTATTTACCTCACCTATTCTCATGGGGTGCGGAGCACCAATCAAACCCGGCTAGCTCGTGCTAGGTTCGACGGCAAGACCCTGCGTGACGTGCAAGTGATTTTTGAAGTAAGTCCGACCAAATCGGGTACACAGCACTTTGGTTCACGGATTGTTTGGTTGCCTGACAATACGATGCTGCTAGCGATCGGTGATGGCGGCAATCCACCCATTGCACTGAACGGCCAGCTAATCCGATGGCAAGCACAAAATCTCCGCAGCCATCTGGGCAAAGTTGTGCGGTTAAATGACGATGGTACTGCGCCGCAAAGTAATCCATTTGTGTCTTCTAGACAGGCTGTTCCAGTCATCTGGAGCTATGGCCATCGGAATATTCAGGGATTAGTTTTTGACCCTACGACCAAGCGAGTTTGGTCTACAGAGCATGGTTCCCAAGGTGGTGATGAGCTTAATCTGATCCAGGCTGGGCAAAACTATGGGTGGCCGGTTGTGACCCACAGTAAAGAGTATTCAGGCGGTGAGATTTCTCGTGAGCGTTCTCGCCCTGGCATGATTGACCCTAAAGCCATCTGGACTCCTTCTATTGCACCCTCTGGTTTGGCCATTTACACGGGCGATCGCTTCCCTCAGTGGAAGGGCGATTTGTTTGCTGGAGGGCTTGTTTCTCAAGAGGTTCGGCGGATTGACTTAGATGCTTCTGGCAACGTGCTAGGACAGCAGTCTATTCCTATTGGTCAGCGAGTTCGAGACGTACGCCAGGGTCCAGATGGACTGCTCTACGTTTTGACAGATTCGCCCAATGGTCGTCTAATTCGATTTGCTCCAGTTGGAGGTTAGCCAAAGGTAGACACATTAGCTATTAGAGGGCATCCTACTAAACCTAGTGGTAGCAAGTATTGAGCATGACAACGAACCTAGTCGAATCAGCCAAACGTTTGACTGGTGCTCAACGCCTCATAGCATCAAATGCTAGGATCCCAGCGCAAATATGCAATAGATTACAGCATGAGTAGGCGTGAAATTTACCTCAGTAGGATGAAGCAGCTTGGATGGAGTGAGTACCAACTCTGCCAAGAGATCGTAAAACTGAGGCAGGCTAGAGGCGAGGAAACCACGCTACAAAAGTTACAATCATCGATCGACAAAGCACTAAAAGAGCCAGAAGGCAGAGCAACCTATATCAACGACGATATTGTTTCTGCTCTTGGGGGAAAGTTTGTGATTTGGTGGAGACAATTTGAGGAAGTAAAACTATGCCCCTGGATGAACTAGAACAGTTTGTTCGCGTTCACACCTCAGCCATTGCCCAACACTAGGAATGGTTGACTGAGCATGAGGCATCCGTAACTCAGCACGATCGCCAAATTGAAGCAATTCGAGCACTGCAAGAAACCAATGCCCAACAGCTAAACATCCTCACGGGTGGACTACTGGAACTGAGAAACCTAGTAGCCAACTACCTTCAAGGACGGAGCCAATAGAATGAGTAGCTAAAATCAAAAATGAACCCTCTCATCAGCTTGTTGGGAAGTTCTCTTATGCAAAATTTTCGTTAGATCCGCAGCCCCATAGTTAGTAAGAAACCCCAGCCTCAGGCATGGAAACCTTGAATAAACTCAACCAAGCTGCTGAGAGAAGGCAACACAGTGCTGTGATGACCATTTTGGGAAGCTTCTAGGGGCAGTAATGATGCATTGAGGCGCTGCTTGCCAAAGTAGGGATGGCTGTGGAGGGTAAGGCTTCGGTTGCTGGAGTTGATTAGGGTTGTTTTAGTCGCAGCATTGAAAAAGTCTAAAGGCTTGAGCATGGCCAATGATGCTTCAGATAAATGAATACGGCTAGCGAGCGATAAATCATGCTGCAGGCGATCGTGCCATTGCAGCAGCATATTGGCTGTGCTGGTTTGCACGTCTGGATGGGGCGATCGCAGCGACTTCAGCACATGGGTAAGCCGTGTCTGAATTTCGATCGCACTCAAAAACGGCAATACGGCCATGTACGAGGCCAAAAACAACTGATCATCCCGAGTCATCTCAAACACAAGTGTGGTGCGTCGTCGTCCAATTTGGATATTGGGCGGGGGTAAAGATGGATCTTGTTGCGCTAGGTCAAAATAAGCTCCTGCCAGCGCCACATGAGTCGTCTGGTCGAAGGTGGCATCCACCATAATTCGTACCGTCGGAGCAATTTCATGGAAAAATTCCTGCAAGTTGTCACTATTCAACCGCTGGATCTGACTTTGATCGCCATTGGAACTGAGATCTACCCAATCACAGGTCATTCCTTCTGTTTTGATGCCAAACCGAAGCACCCCATGCAATTTG
>Ga0224722_1000907_pt1 | contig 16750 bp, 20 predicted proteins | sample Balambano_FR1_Me_FD_161646 | JGI IMG/M metagenome (GOLD analysis project Ga0224722, IMG submission 161646) | Freshwater sediment microbial communities from Lake Towuti, South Sulawesi, Indonesia - Balambano_FR1_MetaG | ecosystem: Environmental > Aquatic > Freshwater > Lake > Sediment | place... | reverse complement strand
GCGGGCAGTGGCGGGAGCGATGGTAGACATGTCAATGTACAGCATTCTGGGGGCTGCCGTTGTAATAATGCCGTCCTGACCTAGCGCGATCGCCTCCACATCGGGAGAGTCGGAAACACAGGAAATGATTACATCACACTGACGCGCCAAGTCTGCGGGTGACTGTGTTAAAACTGCTCCCTCTATAGCCAATTCCCGCATCGGCTCGGGGCGGCGATTGTAAACAGCCAAAGGGTAGCCCGCCTTGAGCAGATTACGCGCCATCGGCTTCCCCATGATGCCCAGGCCAATAAATCCGAGTCGTTCCATAACGATTCCTCTGTACGCCGCCCCAATTCTACTGGGATAGCCATGCCTTAGCCCGGTGCTAGTCGTTGGTAAGCCAAAGCCAGGGCTGTGGCATCGCCAACATTGCCCGGAAACAAAACCACAGGTAAATCGGGAAACTGGGGGTGGTCACTGGGAGTGCGCACCATTGACACGCCGGGAAGAACTTGGCCTAGCAAGCGAGCCGATCGCAGGCTCAGTCCTGTACTCAGCGTATCGTTGGAGGTAATGCCACCTTTGCTAATCAAAAAGCCCAAGTCTGCTGGCAAATGGCGAATAACTTGCATCAGTAGGCTAGAAACCGCCTCCCCAAAGTCTAGTCGGGTTTGCACATCAGCAAAAGTCAATTCTTGACGGCTCGTGTAAATGACCGGGGTCTTACCACTAGCATGGGCGGTGGTTGCCTTTTCCACCACTGCTTGCAGTAGGGCGTGGTGAGCATTACTTTCGTTCAAAAGCTCCGCCACATTGACTTCAACGCCTGCTACATTTGACGCTTGCAGCAGGTGGGTCAGTTGTTCAGTCGTCTTTTTGACGTGGGAACCAACGATGACTGCACCAGGTTTGCCGTAGCGCACATAACGTGCCATTTCGGCTGGGGCGATCGGCTGGGGAGGGAGAGATGCCAGCGCCGTGAGCAAACTGGCGGCACTGCGAAACAAAAACCGTTTGCCCTGGGCAGCCACAGCCAGAACATCTGCGGCAAAGCGATCGAGGTCGGCCTGATTCTCAGCATCGACTACCACACACTGGTTCTGTTCCAAGTGCAAGAGGCGATCGCCCACCCCCGATCGCAAATCAGCCAGAAGAAAGCGCTCCACCTGGTTGGCAGGGATGCGCCCAGCAGTCTTCTCGGCAACGTAGTCAGGCAAGTAGCTATGCCGATACCCAAACACCGAATCCTTAGCAAATTCGGTCTCATGCACGGGGGTATCCACACCATTCACGTTCAGATAGTGTACGCTGTCGCGGGTTGTGCGCCCCCCTTCAAAAAAGGCAGGCACCAGAAAATGAGCATCGAATGGCCCCAATTCTGCGGCAATGATGTCGGTTTCGATCGGATAGTGTCCCCGCAACGTCGAGTCAGAGCGGCTGACAACGAGAAAATCTTGGATGCCTTCAGCGGCGATCGCTGCTTGCAGAGATTGACAAACCTCACGGGTTACCGCAACCGCTTTTTCTGGGGTAAGAGCCCGTGTATTGGTTAACACAAAGAAAATTGGCGCTTCATCGGCTAATCCCTGGCGCAGCGTAGCCACATCCCACTGCATCAGCAACAAGCAACTATGAACCGTTTGTGACCCCGTCGGGTCATCATCCAGCACAATAATTTTGGGTCGGTTAGTCATAGAGTGGCTCAACGAAATCACCCCTTACCCAGCCTTTGACACCAGATTTGAACTTCACGTAGTACCATCTGTAACCGTCGGGTGCATTGGTGAAGCTAAGGATCTCAACCTTATCACCCACCAAGCCATAGCTGGGTGAAGGAGCACTGGTACTGGGGGACGATCGCACATTCACCCGGCTACCCGGCTGTTTGCCCACTAACACTGCTTGGTCAGCCTTAACACCCTCATCAGTAATGCGAACAAAGTCACCCCGCACCCATCCCTTGGTGCCCGACGGAAATTGCACATAGTGCCAGGTGTAGCCATCTGGGGTATTAGTGGTGTTCAGCACAGTAACGCGATCGCCCACAAGACCGTAGCTGGGTGAAGGGGCACTCGTGCTAGGGGACGATCGCACATTCACCCGGCTACCCGGCTGCTTGCCCACCAACACAGCAGGTTGTGCCAACGCCGTCAAAGCCGTTGCCAAGACTAAACCGACCGCCAGCAGGCCATTGCGTAAAAACTTGATAATCATCATGAGAATAAAAAATAACAGAGTACAGTGATGGCAAAAAATTCCAGAGCTGACTCGTTCATTCGTGCTAGGGGTCAACACGTAGTATCTTAGTGCCAAAAGTACCTACAGTCGATCGATGCAAATCTCCGGAATCCACCATGTAGCTATCATCTGCTCAGACTACGCTGTGTCAAAGCGCTTCTATACCGACATTATGGGCTTCAAGGTCATTGCCGAAACCTACCGCGAAGCTCGCCAATCTTACAAGCTCGATTTGCGGGTCAATGATTCAATGCAAATTGAACTGTTTTCCTTCCCCAACCCGCCTCAACGCCCCAGTCATCCTGAAGCCTGTGGGTTGCGGCATTTGGCCTTTGCTGTGGCAAATTTAGATAGTTGCGTGGCATCGCTGATGGCGCACGGTATCCACGTCGAGCCTATTCGCCTGGATGAACTAACGAGTAAACGGTTCACCTTTTTCAAAGATCCTGATCAACTTCCTCTGGAATTGTATGAATCACTTCATTTTTGATAGGGGCATCGCCGTGTCTAGAGCAAATTCCCTGATTGGCATAGGAAGCTTTACAGGTTGAGGCTTACCTACACCGTCGGTAACGGCATAACTCTGCGCCAATAGCCATAGATAAAGAGCTGAAAATCGCCTCTCTAGCAAAGGTTGTAGCTGCTGTACCAGAGTCGGAAACCATGTTCCAACCAGCGCGGCTACAAAAGCTCTTAGAGTGAAATCCAGGTAGCTGCCTAGCCAGCGCAGCATATCTTTGGGGCCAGCTAATTCCCAAATCCAGACTAATAAAGCTGGGTTTTTCCAAGCAGCGGCAATTGCCATGCGGTTAAAGCTCCACCAGTCGACACGATCTTTAATAAACGCTTCAGCGATCGGTGGAGGTTGGTCAGCCAAAATGCCAAAAAAGGTATTTAGCATGGCGTTAATCCGCTCTGGAGGCAAAATTTTACCTGTCGGCACCATCATTCCTTTAGAAAATAACCAAGTCACTGATACGTTGCTTTGGTATGCGCGGATTTGATTTAGATGGTGAGCTTTTAGCAGATTGTGTTGAAGCGCTACATGCAATAGCTGGGTTAGTCGGGGTAGGTTGCGCACTAGGGAACCAAAGCCAGTAAACACCAATGGCGATTGGAGTGAGGCGGCATCACCGATCGCAATTAGGCGATCGAAGGCAACTCGGCGATCGCGCTCCCCCACACTGAAGTGGCCAGGGATGTAGCCAAATGTCGGCTTTTTCCACACCAGCTTATCCATGTCGCAGCGGCGATATTCTGGCAGAATGGCAAAAAAGTCCTCGTACATCTCTAGTAATGACCCTGGATTGTCGGGGTGCACTTGGTGGTAGTGAAACAAGTACACCGTCAGTTCGTTTCCTTCGGCTGGAAACAGTTCCCAAATCAGTTGCCGCCCACGGGAAATGTCGCCATGACTGTTCAGCACATCGCCGTAGCGAGTATCCCACACGCCGGGTTCAAACCCATCAGCAATCACTGCCCCTACCGTTGGACACACGCTGTCAAAGGCACGACCACCATTAAGTTGCCACGCGATCGGTGAGGCTGTGCCCATTGCATCTACAATCAATTGTCCGTGAGCCAAGCGTGCAGCCTGGGATGGCAGGTGATAGCAATGGACGATCGCCTGATTTGGTGTTACCTCTGCGCGCACAAACTCCGTTGCATCCCAAATTTCTCCCCCTGCTTCCCGCAATTTTTCGCCACACAACCGCAGTAATTTTTCAGCGTCCAACCCAATATTCAGTACTGTGGGCGTGTGTAGCACAGGCGCTTTGGCCTGAGGTGGATTGTTAGCATCAAAAAATTTGTTAAACCCATCTAGATATTCTTGAGCAATCAGGCTCTCAAACTCAGCAGGAGTAAACAGATTGAGGTCAATTAATGTTTGAAACTCACTGCGAGAAATGTTCCACTCACGGTTCATTCTGCCAAAGGGCAACCGCTCAACTAGCAGCACACGGTAGCCCAAACGCGCCATCACAGCAGCATGAATTACCCCCAATGCTCCACCTAGATAGATCAAGTCAAACGTTGCTTCCCTAACCGTTGCTTCCCTACTCTGTTCCCGCTGCTGAATAACTGGGTCAGCCTGCTGGGGCATCCGAACACGATCGCGCCAGCGCCGCTCCCACCAATACACCCGATTTAGATCGGCCTCTCCCTGAGGCATTTTCTGAAAATACTTGACCGTCAGTGGATACTGGTCAGCCAGCGCCTCGAAAATACTCTGGTGGCTGAGGTCAATGGCAGGCGGTTCGGGATAAGTAGGCGCGAATCGATCGCGCACCTGCTGTCTAAGCCACTGCACCACGGTTTGCTCTTGGGGCAAAACGGTTGTCGCCCAGCGAAACACCTTGAGGTAGGTAGTGCGCTGCACCGACCACAGCACGATCGCCAACGTATTGGTCAATAGCGTCTCCAACTCGGCTGCCGTGGCTGGAGTATCAAAATGCAACAGGATTCCTGAGGGTGTGTGAACTTTTGCGCCGCAACCAGGGTCAAACTCTTCCTGTAGCCAAGCCCTAACTAAGTCAAGCTGAGGCGTCGGTATCTCGATATACAAAATTTCCTTCATGAGTGGGCAAAACCGTATAGATCGAAGAGGGCATTAGCATCACAAGCAAACAAAAGTGCGCTAAACTGCAATCACAGATTTGCGACGAAACTTTACATTTCTCTCATAAACGCATCAATTTTTAATTCGTTCTATTGATCATCATGATTTATCCTATTCCAGTCAGTCCTCAAGAAGTAGTTGCATTGCGGCAAAATCCTGTCAGTGAAGACCTAATTGCATCGGCGATCGCGGGCGTTGTGGCGGTAGCCCGTGCCGAGGGGCGCTCTTTGGAAGAATTGCTGCAAGAGGTATTAACGGACGATCGCCTGCTGGACAGTAAGCAGCGGCAGCGCTTGGGCGAAATCGTTAAGGTTGCGTGGGAACGATTAATTTAATCTAGTCAGCTTTTGGATTGCTGGAAACTACTAAGGAAAAATAAATCCCCTCAGCCTATAACCAATCTGAGGGGATTCTTCTTTAAAAAACCTAGAAGGTCGAAGCTATTTCAGACCTTGGCTGAGTCAAGTGAGCCCTACCAAAGTGCTCGCACTGGCTGAGGTGCTGGCTTTGGTGCAGGCTGGGCAACAGGCTCAGCTTTGTAAACGGGTTCTTCCCGCTGCACTGGAGCTGGGGTTGCCACAGGCACAGGTCGTGATTCCACACGGGTTTCGCTTACAGTCGTGCTACGCTGCACCGCTACCACCTCGGTTTTCTTCACATAGGGAGTCACTGCTACGATCTCATCTCCACGACGAGTCATGGTAACCATCCGTCCCGGCTTTAGTCCGTAGCGCAAAATATCAGCCTTAGTCGCATATACCGTAATCACTTCGCCATCTAGCTTGCGAATGCCAACGTAGTTGCCGTTAATGCCAGTGATTTGGCCAGAAATAACGTTCTCTGATGTTGCAGCATGAACCACTTCGGGCAGGGTAATGGCCGCTCCTGTGATAACAGTCAAGCCGATGGTCAGGCAGGTTACCTGTGCCAGTAAGCCTTGTTTACGCATGTGAATAACTCCCAGTAGTTTTGATCATTAGCCTGAAACACCGTTTTAGATGGGTTAGCCCATACAAAAACTTTGGAATCCTCACCGATACAACCCAGATCAGTCCCAAAACATTGATTGGGGCTGCACAGCGTCAAGTATCCGTAAGCAATCTGTAGCCAAACCACAGTGATTATAAGGAAGGGTTTATGAAATCTAGAAGCCCTTGTCAGTAATTCTTCATAGAAAATCGGCCAAGTGTGATGTATAACACGGAATTTTTTGCTTCGGCTTTGATGAATAGGAAATTCCCTGAAGCGGTATAATCAAGTTCCCTTGCATTGGTGGTGACAAACTCCTTAACCGATTTAGGACACTCTGATGGACAACAAACTCATGCTGATGATTCCAGGGCCAACACCAGTACCTGAGCAGGTGCTGCTGGCTCTGGCAAAGCACCCAATTGGCCACCGCAGCGGAGACTTTGCCACAATCATGGCGGAGATTACTCAAAGCTTGAAGTGGCTGCATCAAACTCAAAATGATGTCTTGGTTTTGGCTGCTAGCGGTACTGGCGCTATGGAAGCGGGCATCATCAACTTTTTGAGTCCGGGCGATCGGGTCTTGGTTGGGTGTAATGGCAAGTTTGGCGATCGCTGGGCACAGCTGCCCAAAGCCTATGGCCTACAAGTTGAAACCATCACTGCAGAGTGGGGACAGCCTTTGGATCCAGAGCAATTTCAGATGGCTCTGGAAGCCGATAGCGCCAAAACTATCAAAGCTGTAATCATCACCCACAGCGAAACTTCCACAGGAGTTCTCAACGATTTGGAAGCTATCAACCGCCATGTTAAAGCCCACGGTGAAGCATTGATTATTGTAGATACGGTAACTAGTTTGGGCGCTGTCAATGTTCCAGTAGATGAATGGGGCTTAGATGTAGTGGCCTCCGGTTCGCAAAAGGGATACATGATTCCGCCAGGATTAGGGTTTGTAGCCGTTAGCCCGCGCGCGTGGGAAGCCTACAAGACAGCCAAATTACCGCGCTTTTACTTTGACTTGGGTAAGTATCGCAAAGATGCTGCTAAAAACAGTACGCCATTTACTCCTCCAGTTAACTTATTCTTTGCTCTGCAAGCAGCATTAAAGATGATGCAGGCAGAAGGGTTGGATGCCATTTTTGCTCGCCATCAACGCTTAACCCAAGCCACACGATCAGCTATTCGGGCATTGGGGCTACCCCTATTTGCCTCCGATGGCGCTGCTAGTCCAGCTATTACAGCGGTGGCTCCTGAAGGGGTAGATGTCGAGCAAGTTCGCGCTGTAATGAAAAAGCGGTTTGACATTGCACTGGCGGGTGGACAAGACCATCTCAAGGGAAAAATTTTCCGAATTGGGCATCTTGGCTTTGTGGGCGATCGTGATTTGCTAGCGGCGATCGCAGCGCTAGAAGCGACCCTCCAAGAACTGGGCTACGAGCGCTTTACTCCTGGCGCTGGAGTGGCTGCAGCCGCCAAGATCATTAGTCAATCCTGAGTTAGTTAAGTAAATTCGGTTACAAAATTCATGTAAAAAGAGCGGGCTAGAATTAGCCCGCTCTTTTCTTTTTAATTTGATGTAAGGTCGGTTGTTCAACCCTATCGTTAGACGGTGGAATTGCCTCATTCAATCACACTCCCAAAACGTCATAGTGATACCGCCAATCTAGATTAAGCTTGCTCAAGCCAGTCATAAATTCGGTCTAACTGCTCCAGGGTAATTAGGCCATACTGCCACAAAATCATGGGTAACGGGCCAGGATCATGCTCAACATGCCGCAGAGCGATCGCGATCGACGATGATGAAATAGCTAATTCCTCCTGCAAAAATCGAATCAAACGAGTATAAGTTGTCGGTCCCACCGGTAAATCACCTCCTTAAAAAAAGTAGTTACTAACGTTAACACGAGTGATCTATGCTATCTCAACTTCAATAAACGACTGTGCAAAACCAGTCAAAACAGCAATGGAGTATCCCGGTTTTGGCATTACTACAGGTAAGCACTTATTCAGCTAATGGTTTCGCCAGACCTAAAACCCTGTTCAACCTGCGGATAACGACTATTAAACAGGCTTTCTAGCAGCTTGCATCTGAGCAATTACAGATACCTGCTTCCCATACCGCAGACAACTAAGGCTTTCTACGGAGCAAACCTAACCAGTACCACCCATCACACAGTACTTGCCCCAGTCATACCTGGCAAAGCAGGTAGAAGCTGATTCATCCAGGCCATCCTGCTCACCGTTTGAGCGATCGCATAGCCAAAACTACTTGAACCCTCAGCAGTAAGCTAGATTGATCAGCAAGACGGAAAACCTCAGCACCGGGAAAACTATCAGCGTAGCCGAGAATTCCTTAATGAAAGACTACCGTACATTTTCTGACTTAGCTTAAAGAAATGCATAGTCTGTGTAAAGTTTAGAACAATCTTTATTCAGATTGTTCAGTGCGAGGCTGGATGATCAGGCGATCGCCCACACGAATTCCCAACTCTGCGGCTCGCCGACCCCGTAACTCAATGACTTGATCAACAGGCACAGGGGGGCCATAAACTGGGCACGGCTCGGTGGTGCAGGGAGGAACATTGCTAGAAATGGCTTGAACCTTGCCATCCCGCAAAAAGATCATATCTAGAGGAATCAGGACATTTTGCATCCAGAACCCAACTCGACGGGCTGAGTTAAACGAAAACAGCATACCCCTATCCGCAGCCAGATCTTTCCGAAACATAAGCCCGATCGCCTGCTGTTCTGGTGTTTGAGCAACCTCAAGCAAAACAGTCTGCTCACCAATCGTCATTTGTGCCTGCAATGGCAGCGACTGCCCCACCGAGGGAATCGAGGATAGAACCGAATCTGCTGGCGAAGGCATAGTCGTCGGAGATGCAGAGGACGATGGTGTTGCTGGCGAAAAGGTACAGCCTGTTAGCACCATGCCTGCCATTAGTAAACTCACCAGAGAAACAGAGCGACTAAAGGCTGCGCTAGCCCTAAGAAGAGTTATCCAGTAATGACTCACATCACGCTTCACGTAAGACATACCCAACGCCTCGCACAGTTTGAATCAAGCGTTTTTCGCCTTCATCCTCAATCTTGAGCCGCAGGTAGCGAATGTAAACTTCAATCACATTCGATTCTCCGACAAATTCGTAACCCCACACATTTTCCAAGATTTGTTCTCGCGTTAGGACTTCACGGGGATGCTCCATCAGATATTTGAGCAGTTCAAATTCTTTCATAGTGAGGTCGATCGCCCGCCCACCCCGAATCGCCTGCCGCGTGGATAGATCCAGCGCCAAATCGCCAAATCGGAGCTTTTCTGCCCCAGAGGTATCAGGTCTTAAATGCAGATGTACCAACCGCAAAAAGTCCTCACTCCGGTAGGGCTTGAGCAGGTAGTCATCTGCACCGGCCTCCAGGCAAGCTACACGGTCTTCCACAGTGTCACGCGCCATGAGCATAATGACTGGCGTGTAGGTGCCAAGTTCCCGCAAACGACTACAGAACCAAAGACCAGATTCAGATCCCAAGACTCGATCGACCACAATCATGGCAGGTTGGCCTTCTTTGACCTGACGAAAACCGTCAGCAGCATCCTGCACCACGATCGCTTCATAGCCCAATTCGGTAAGGTCAAGACTCATAGGCTGAGCTATGCCTTCATCAGCTTCGACGACTAGAATTCTGAGCGGAGTATCCGACACAACCGTGCTCATAGGCAATGGTTCCAGACAACTTCTACACTACCCACACAATTCCTCACCGTTGTAGCACGTTTCTGTCACAGACTACGGCTAGCTAGTGTTAAGGCAATTCCACCGAAGAGGGCTTGGCAATGTGAGGTAGCCCCCAGCCAAGCTTTTCACGAAGCACATGGAAAAACTCAGGTGAGTGTAGACGAATAAAACGAGCTGGGTGGACTGAGCGCTCAATTTCGACGCGATCGTCAGGCAGCACGTAGCATCCGCCATTACCATCCACAACCATAACCAGTCGGGTGGGATTAGCTGAATAGATAACCACAGGTTCGGTATTGGCAAACACTAAGGCACGGGAAGCCAGCGAGTGTGGACAGATGGGCACAAGCTGCAACACAGGCACTCCCGGCGTAATTACAGGCCCACCAGCCGACAGTGAGTAGGCTGTTGATCCGGTCGGTGTTGAGACGATGACTCCATCTGCTGCCACGTCCACTGGCGCATGCCGACCAATCTTGATTTCAAAATGGCACATACTAGTCAAAGGCTCTCGGTGGATGACCATTTCGTTTAGGCACAAAGCTTCCCATAACGAAACGCCATCGCGAACCAGCCGCACCAATAGCATGCTGCGCTCCTCAATCGCATAATCGTTGGCCATGACAGACTCTAAAGCTTGAGGCAACAGGTTTAGATAAGTTTCTGTCAGAAATCCCATGTGGCCTGTGTTCACGGTCAGCAATGGAATGCCATGGGGTGCAACTTGGCGAAAGGCAGATAGAACAGTGCCATCACCACCAAGAACGATCGCAAAGTTCATGTCATCATCGAACCCAGGTGGATTCAGGCGATCGATAGGGGTATGGCAGAAGGGCTTTTCAGGACTGGAATAGCCCAGCATGCCGCCCACGCCCGTCGCCAAAAAAACTTGACAACCCTGGCTGGTTAGCTTGTCATGCAAATCTTGCGCGATGCGACAAGCTACAGGCTTGATGTCATTGTAAATAACGCCGATTTTGGGCACATCAAACGTCCGTTTGGGGCTACAAATCTGTAATAGGGACTATATCATTCCTGTAAACAGACGGCTTAGATCCAACGTGGACAGCACAAGGAAGGCCGTTACAGTTCTGCACAGTTTACTCAAAACTTGGGATAAGCTTTCTTCTTTTTATCCTGCTTTTTAGATTGTTTGAAGTTTAGCTCCTTCAGCTTCTTCAGAATGCGATCGAAATACTCTTGTAAGTACCCTTCTAGGGTAGTAACTTGTCTTAGATCAATCCCAAATATCTGACAGACCTCCTCCATCGGAGCTGTTAGCGGTTTGCCATTAGCTATCACTTCAGAAAAGGCGAGGCGATCAGAAATATTCCAACTCCACTGAAAGAAGCCAGTGATTCGCCGCATGATCCGTAGCAAGTTCAATGGCATTCGGGTTACACGAGCCTGTTGGCCAGACAATCGCTCACACAAACTAATAATCTCATCGGCACTCCACATGCGGGTTCCCACAACTGGAAATGTTTTTTTCTCGGTTTCTGGTACCTCTAGGGCGCGCACTGCAAACTTAGCCAGATCCTGGGTATCAATGTATGCTGTGGGTGACGCCTCGCCCATTACCCAAACCGACTGCCCTTCCAGAATAGGAATGGCGTACTGACCAATTAACCCCTGCAAGAATCCAGACGATCGCAGGATAGTGTAGTTCAATCCCGATTCTTTCAAAAACAGCTCAACACAGTGTTTGATCTGCATGAGAGGCACTTCTGGATACCGCTCAGCATCCAAAATAGAAATAAAGATAAATCGACTAACACTAGCTGCACAGGCTGCTTGAATTAGGTTAACATTTCCTTGCCAGTCAACCTGTTCAATGCTTAGCGAGTCTGTAGCACGAGCTGTTGCCGCATCAATCACAGCATCAACTCCCTCAAAAGCAGGGGGTAAGGTTTCTGGCTTGCAGAGATCTCCCAGAATCAGTTCGGCACCCCACTCCTTCAGAAAGGCAGCTTTTTTGAGGCTCCGAACCAAACATTGAACCTCATGACCCTCATCAATAGCGCGACGGGCAATCTGTCTACCCAGTGTGCCTGTGGCACCAACAACCAATAGTTTCATGAGGATTATGATTATGAATCTTAACTTTTCCTAAGATTTTATCAGAATATCTGAAATGTACTTTGACTGGATGAGGACGGAACTCAATCAAGTGCTGGTTCAAAGCCATGCAACACTAGCGGTAGAGCAGTCCTAGTGGATTAATGGCATAAGCATGCTCTTTCTGCCTAGAAAGGGTGTCACCGAGCATGTGCCGAAGCCTTTGGCTGGGAGGCGATAGGCTAAACTAGAGCATCTATGTTTGTTAGCAGCATGCCCTATGACTCAGCCTAATTCTGCGATCGCCAATTCACCTATCGACGCTGGCTTGTCATCGACTGAGACGATAGGTTGCATGATTAGCCACCCCGTTGACCTAAATCAAGTTCGTCACGTCCAGCGCAGCATCCTATCAGTCAACAAAGCACAGCGAATGGCAGAGTTTTTCAGTTTGCTGGGCGACCCTAATCGTCTGCGTATTGTCTCGGCGTTAGCAGAGCAAGAATTGTGCGTGTGTGATTTAGCAGCGGCTGTCAAAATGAGTGAATCAGCCGTCTCTCATCAACTTCGGGCTTTACGCTCTATTCGTCTAGTGGGATATCGGCGGCAAGGGCGAAACGTTTTCTACTCATTGAAGGACAGCCACATTTTGAATTTGTATCAAGAAGTGGCTGCCCATTTAGATGAACCTGAGGATTAGTCTGGGGTTGCACTTTGCGTGAGCGATCGCCCAGCGCTTTGATGAGAAAGGCTATTCTTCCCCACCTTGCAGTTTGAGTAGCAAAAAGCCCAGTCCCAATCCAACCAAAATGAGAGTGAATGCTAAGCTTGCGGTGCCAAAAATTTCGCCCATTTTAATAGTGTGCTCCTACAGATTGCTTGCTGAATATTGAGTCGTAATGCTGTCTGCACAGCCATTCCCAGTATTCTAAACCAGAACGATGCACCTTCTGCGGCTAGGAGAATCTCGTGAATGACACTCGTTTCCCTCAAATTGCAGTTTCACTGGGCGATCCGGCAGGGATAGGGACAGAAGTGGTGCTAAAAGCACTGGCTGATCTACCGATCGCAGTTCGGGAGGCTGTGACAATCGTTGGCAATCGAATCCTTTTGAACCGCACCTATCAGGCACTCCAGCAGGTTGGCTGTATAACTCTGGCCAGTCCTAACGAGCTGAACTTCCTTGATGTTGGGGTAATTGGGAGTGAAATTGCAGAGATTACCCCTGGAGAAGGCAGTGCAGCCAGTGGGGCTGTCAGTTTCCGGTATTTGGAGACAGCGATCGCAGCAACTGTGACAGGCCGTTTTCAGGCCATTGCTACCGCACCCATTGCCAAATCTGCTTGGAAAGCGGCTGGGTATTCCTACCCTGGGCAAACAGAACTTTTGGCCGAGCGGTCTGCCAGCCAACGATTTGGGATGGCATTTGTGGCACGATCGCCCCACACCAACTGGACACTGCGAACCTTGTTGGCCACAACCCACATTCCTCTACGAGAGGTGCCCGATACTCTCACACCTGAGCTACTCACAACTAAACTAGAACTGCTCATAGATTGGCTTCAGCAGGACTGGGGGCTGAGTCAGCCGCGCATTGCTGTTGCTGGCCTCAATCCTCATAGCGGTGAACAAGGTCAGCTAGGCCACGAGGAGCAAACCTGGATGCAGTCTTGGCTAGAGGCTATGAGCGATCGCTTCCCCAAAATCAGCTTAGATGGGCTGACCCCACCTGATACCTTATGGGTCAAACCAGGTCAGGCGTGGCGTTACTCCCACGCTGTGACTACAGCCCACGATGCTTACTTGGCGCTGTACCATGACCAAGGATTAATTCCAGTGAAGCTCTTAGCCTTTGACCAAGCGGTTAATACCTCGATCGGACTACCGTTCATCCGCACTTCGCCAGACCATGGCACCGCCTTTGACATTGCCCACCGCGGTATTGCCAATGCCAGTAGCATGAAAGCAGCTATCCAACTGGCCTATGAGTTAGCTGGGCAACGCCAACAGCTTAAATTCCACAGCCGATCAAACCCATAAGCACACACCCACTGAAGCCTTGTTCTTAACCTGGGAAAAATGTAGCGTTTCTGCTGGCTCTACCCTTAACAGAAGATGCTTAATTGTTAAGACTTTCCACTAATTTCACTCAATGGCAACAACAATCATGGCAGCCTGCATGTAATCTGTCACACACAACTTGAGTTTTCAGGAAAATTTAAGCTATCTATTCAGACAACAGCGGAATCTTAAGTTGCCATTTGATGACTTTCTTAGTGCTTCTTAATATAATCGTAGAATGGTTAGCGTGAAAATACAAATTGTTCAGTATATGGGATTACAAAATCTGTTACCCCTGAACTGAGAGTGCTGTTAGGACTCTACATTGCTAAACCAGCACAGGTTATAAATTAGTTCCTCTATTAGGCTAGAAGGGTGATTATGCTTCAATCCATTCAATATTCTCTGGACATAATTCAAGGCGAAGCGCGGCAACTAGTTGAAAAAGGTCTGGTTAGCCGTCAGCAGCCTATTTATATTCTTTGCCAGTACATCCCAGCGCGGGAGTGGGCTTGCATTGAGTGTGAACTAGAGCGGTGCAATTTCTTGCTGCGCGATCGCATTGGTGATTTGATGGGTCGCGAAGATTGGGACAATGACTAGTTAGAGTCTGCTGCCCATCTCTAAGTGCTTTTGTTTGTGCTGTTTTTGCAGCCGATGTTTGAACCCTTGAGCTAGCAGTTTCCTTCTAGCTGGCAATTAGTCTTGGTTTCTCAAACGTTCTAGTTCAGCGCGCATTGAGGCTATTTGATTAGTGAGTTCCTGAATTTCAGTTTGAATCTCAGGTGATGCGCTAGGTTGCGCCGTGGAAGCTGTGGCGCTGTCTCGATAGTCAGCACCCGCTTGATTCTGTCGGTTAATTAGAGAGTTGACGAAGGCGCGAGCCTCTGCTTCTGTACTCTCTCCTCTGGTAACCCATTCATCGGCTAGAGTTTGCCATTCCTGCCGCAGCTTATCAAGCCGTTCAGACCGCTTTTGGGGATCCTGGGCAATTTCAATTAGAGATGCTGTTGCGCCTAGCGTGAGCCGAAATCCAGTTTGGAGTAGCTGGCTAAAACTATCGACGTTCATAAGTGGATAAATCGTGAGATTGCTATTGCTGTAAACCAAGTTGAGATGAGCCAGAGGATCGATCGCACTGCTTCTGTCTTGGCTTGCCTAGATTCTACTGCAATCCCACCAGTTTCCTCTTCCATGCAGGTCAGCTAATTTGCTCTATGTACTGGTTAACGTCATCTATCAATCGGCTAAGCTCAGCTTCTGCGGATAGGCGTAGGCGATCGTCCCGCACTGTTAGTAGAACTTTAGCCGCGAAGGGAGAACTCCAGATGTTGGGGTTGCAGAACACTTCTAAAAAGACTTCGCCTGTGTACTGGTACTCAATTGCGGCATGTGCTGGCGATCGACCAGAGCTTGCTGTTTTGGCAGCAGTCAGAGCTTTTATCGTCTCCACAATTCGCAATAGAGTTGCCTGCAATTCTATTGCGGATTGTGGTGGTATAAAGAATGACATAGAACCACCCGCTAGATTAAGGATTAGTTGTTGTTGCACATTACTACCGTGTGGGGTTACTCATAGGTTTTCATAGTACTGGAGAAAGAACCCAGCGATCCACCCTGCTTGGACATACAGCCAAGATTGATAGCCCTTAAATCTAACCAAAAAGCTTACCCAATGACTTAACTTTCTGTCTGATTAGCTGCATTATTCACAGTTGAGTAACGCATTAATGTCTGCTGAAATAATCTTTTCTAAATTACGTGTAATTTTCTCAATAGGCCAATCCCACCAAGCTACTTCAAGTAAGACTTTGATGATTTCGTCACTAAAACGTGGACGAACAGCTTTGGCTGGGTTTCCACCTACAATCGTGTAAGGAGGAACATCACTTGTGAGGACTGATTTGGCTGCTACGATTGCACCATGACCAATCTGAACTCCCGGCATGATAACTGCTTCATAGCCGATCCAAACATCATTTCCAATGACTGTATCCCCTTTATGGGGTAGGTTATCTACTATTTGAGAAATTCTTTCCCAGCCATTGCCAAAAATTTGAAACGGATAGGTTGAAAAGCCATCTATTTTATGATTGGCTCCGTTCATGATGAACTTTATGCCTCTAGCCAGAGCACAAAATCTACCGATAATTAAGCGATCGCCAATGAATGGAAAAAGGTAGAGGACATTACGTTCAAAATCTTCTGAATCATCCGGATCATCATAATAGGTATACTCTCCAATCACGATATTGGGATTTGACACTGTGTTGCGAATAAAGCAAATCTGTGGAAATCCTTGCATCGGGTGTTTATTCGTTGGGTCAGCGCCGTACAAACTTAACCTCCCTACGTTGTGAAACGTCTGCATTCTTATCGCTATAGGTTTACCTGGTTTGTGCCAAGTTCGGTTCACTATGTTTGAATTTATTAACGAGCAGCATGGTAAGAAGTCACCTAATCTGACTTCTTACTTGCTATGCCCTATAACCCGCGTAGAAGTTAAGCTTATTCCTTGAAACAGGGAATTTACTGAACTTAAATTTGACTGATTCAGGAGTACCCCAATCTGGTAGAGTTAGCGGAGTATCCGTAAGTACGGTGTTGGAACGATGAAAGTCTTAGTGATTGGTGGGGATGGCTACTGCGGTTGGGCGACGGCGCTACACCTGTCTAATCGGGGCTATGACGTGGCTATTTTGGATAATTTGGTACGGCGACATTGGGATATGGAACTGTGTGTAGAAACACTCACCCCGATCGCCCCAATCCAGCATCGCCTCAAGCGGTGGTACGAGTTAACCAGCAAGCGTATCGAGTTGTTTATTGGTGACATTGCCCAGTACGATTTTTTGATTCGGGCAATGCGTCAGTTTGAGCCTCAAGCGATCGTCCACTTTGGTGAACAGCGATCAGCTCCTTTTTCTATGATCGATCGGGAGCACGCTGTCCTCACCCAGGTGAACAACGTGGTAGGTACGCTGAACCTGCTCTACGCCATGAAAGAAGAGTTTCCTGATTGTCACTTGGTCAAATTGGGGACGATGGGCGAATACGGCACGCCCAACATTGATATTGAAGAGGGTTA
>Ga0224722_1000906_pt1 | contig 16755 bp, 15 predicted proteins | sample Balambano_FR1_Me_FD_161646 | JGI IMG/M metagenome (GOLD analysis project Ga0224722, IMG submission 161646) | Freshwater sediment microbial communities from Lake Towuti, South Sulawesi, Indonesia - Balambano_FR1_MetaG | ecosystem: Environmental > Aquatic > Freshwater > Lake > Sediment | place... | reverse complement strand
GCCCCCCTCCGTCGTTCTGGCTGGCGGCGACTGTGAACTGATCGTCGTGGGCGAGGGCGACCTCGAAGCTGCACTCCCGCTGGCCTGTGATCGCCAGAATCAGCAGACCGCAGAGACCGAGCGTCTCGGCGTGCCGGTACGCGGCACGGCACCGCTGGCCGATATCGACAGTTTCCGCGGCGTCTTTGAAGCCGTCGCTGCATCGGTGGCTGAGCCGTGACCGAACGCCGCAGTCTGTGGCTTGCGCTGGCGGTTGTCCTGTTCGTTGCTCTGGTAGCGCGCGTGCTTCTGCTGCTGTCGGGAAGCGTCTCGTTTCACTCGGATGAAGCTGTCGTTGGCTTGATGGCGCGGCATATCCTGAACGGCGAGCGCCCCGTGTTCTTCTACGGACAGGCCTATATGGGCAGCGTGGATGCGTGGCTGGTCGCGGGCGGATTTGCCCTGTTCGGGCAGTCCGTCCTGACGATTCGCGTGGTTCAGTCGCTGCTCTATCTGGGCGTTGTCGCTGCCAGCTTCTGGTGCGCCTGGCTGTGGTCGCGGCAGACGGCGGTCGCCCTGATCACGGGCCTGCTGTTTGCGGTTCCACCGGTGCTGATCGCATTGTACACAACGGCCACGCTGGGCGGATACAACGAGACGCTGCTGTTCGGAACGCTCGGGCTGGGGCTTGCCTGGCAGGTCACGCACGATCATGCGCGCACGGTCTGGCGCTGGCTGCTGATGGGTGGGCTGTTTGGCGTGGGCTGGTGGGCAAACGGCCTGATCGTGCTGTTTGGCGTTCCGGCGCTTGCGCTGATCGCCGCCTGGGCTTGGCAGGGGCTGCGCCGTCATGAGGTCTCTGCAGGCCGTGTTGTGGGCAGCACATTTCTGGCGGCGCTCGCGTTTCTGGTCGGCAGTGCGCCGTGGTGGGCGTTTGCACTCCAGTATGACTGGGCGCCCCTGCGTTTTTTTGTCGGGGCTCCGCCGCAGGCAGGTTTTGCGGGCACCGATGTTGTTTCACTGGCCCTGCCTGAACGCCTCATCGGGCTGTTTCTGCTGGGCTTTCCCACGATGCTCGGGCTGCGTTTTCCATGGTCACCCAGTTACGTTCTCATTCCATTTTCGCTCGTTGCGCTGGCGCTGTTCATCGCTGCACTGGTAAGACTGACCCGCCCGGGGCCCCTTCAGCCGCGTGCGCGACTCCTCATCGCCGGGATGATCGGCCTGTTTGCGCTCGTCTTTCTGGGAACGCGCTTCTCCAGTGATCCCACCGGGCGCTATTTTCTGCCGCTGGCGCTGCCGCTGTTCGTGACCTTCGCCGCGTTTGCCGCCAGCATTCAGCGGTGGTGGCTCGGCGCGCTCATGACTGCCGGTGTGATCGCCGTGTTTGGGGCGGGGCAGATTGTGGCGGCTTCGACGGCGCCCGGGCTCACCACCCAGTTCAACCTGGTGACCCATATTCCGGCGAATGACGACGAAGCCCTGATCGCGTTCCTGCGCGAAAACGACCTCACACGCGGCTACTCAACCTACTGGATCAGCTTTCGGATGGCGTTCCTGAGCGACGAGATCCTGCAGTACAGCGCATCTCTGCCTTACAAGCCAGATCTGTCGTACACGCCGCTGGACGAGCGCTATCCGCCCTATCGGGCCGCGGCTGATGGGTCGCCGCGCGTTGCCATCATCACGGCCAATGTGCCGGAAGTCGATGCGCTGGTCGTTTCACAGCTTGAAGGCGCGGGTGTGGACTGGACAGAGACGCAGATCGGACCGTACCGCGTATATCATGATTTCGATCCGCCGGAAGCAGTGCCGCGTCCGCCGTTTGCTGCGTCGTAGGATTACGCGCTGGTGCGCTCACGAGTGGCCTGGCGCTGGGCGATCAGTTCCGCGTACAGGTCAATCACTTCATCCATCATTGCAGCCCAGGTCTGCGTTTCGGCGTAGGTACGGGCGGCCCGGCCCATCTGCTGGATGCGGGCGCGGCTGGTGGCAATCTGCCGAACGCCTTCGACCATTGCCGCGACATCGCCGCTGTCGAAGGTGTAGCCCGTGATGCCTTCCTGAACCACGTCGCGCACACCGCCGACGCGGGAAGCCACCACGGGCAGCCCGGCCGCCATCGCTTCTACCACGACCAGACCGAATGTCTCCAGCGCAGAAGGGAAGACAAAGATATCTGCGCTGGCATAGGCTTCAGACAGAGCCTGCCCCTTGAGGTAGCCGACAAACCGCGCCGGCAGACCCTCGAAATGCTGTTCGAACGCCTGACGGGCGGGCCCGTCACCGACGACTGCCAGCCGCGTCCCTGGAACCTGTTCGAGTACCGCGCGAATCTGATCGACCTGCTTCTCGGCTGATACGCGGCCGACGTACAGCAGCAGCGTATCTTCCGGGTGACCATCCGAAAGCAGATGGCGCATGTCGGCATTGCGATAGCGCGGGTTGAACTTTTCGGCGTCGACGCCACGTTTCCAGAGGCGCACGTTTGAAATACCGATCGACTGCATGTCCTGCTGAATCAGCCGCGAGGGCGCCAGCGAAGCGTCAGCCGCATTGAATATGACCCGCGTCAGCAGGTCGGTCAGCGGTTCCACAAAGCCCATGTTGTAATGATGGGCGATGCGGGCCACATCCAGGTGAAACGAGGCCACGGTCGGAATGTCCAGCCGCCGCGCCATCAGCATCCCCGGAATGCCGATCAGGATCGGGTGGATGAAGTGCGCGACGTCTGGCCGGAATGCCTTGAGCGCATTGTACGTGTTGGGTGTGGGTGGCCCGACGCGAATCTCCGGGTACAGCGGAAAGGCGATGTTGGGCACGCCAATGACCCGGGTCTGGTTGTATTGTTCGACGCCTCGGCCGGGCGCCACGATGACCGATTCGATGCCGCGCATCGCGAGGTGATCCAGCAGCAGACACGTCACGGTGACGATGCCGTCAATCTTGGGAAGAAACGTTTCCGTAAACAGAGCCACGCGCATTGCTGAGCGATCACCTTCGGTCAACCGGCTGTTCATTTGCCATAACCCCGGCGTCGGCACAAGGTGACGCAACTGGGCAACGCCGGCCAAAGTTTGTGCATCAGGCATAACGAGCCACGTTAAAAGTTGACATTACGTTGGAATAGTGTTCGAATGAATCCCGTAAATTCGTGAGCTGGTGATGCTGCCACTGCATGATTTGTGTTATATTGGTTTAGAAACTCATACATTTGTTGCAACGGAAGCAGCTTGCGGGGGAGATTGCACATGAAACGTCAGGGAATCGCAGGCGCTTTACTGGTCTTATGTCTGCTGGTGACGGCTTCATTGGCATCAGCACAGGCGAATGGCCAGACGTTCCATATTGTGGCGCGCGGAGAGTCACTCAGCAGCATTGCGCGCCTCTACAACATCACCCCGCAGGCGCTGGCTGAATTCAATGGTCTGGCGCTGTCATCCACGATTTTTGCAGGGCAGACGCTGCGCGTTCCGCTTCCCGCTGTGCCGCTGCCGCCGAGCGGAGGGCCGATTACCGGCACCACGTATGTCGTGCAGCGCGGTGACACACTGGCCAGCATCGCCGCACGATCGGGCACAACCGTTCAGGCACTTGCGGCGGCCAATAACATTGCCAACCCCAATCGGATCTATGCCGGGCAGGTGCTGGTCATCCCGCGGCAGCCGACGGTCTTCACGCATGTCGTCCGGCCGGGCGAAAATCTGGCGCGCATCGCCGCATTCTACGGATCGACGGTGAACGCCATCGTGTCGTTCAATCACATCGCCAATCCGAATCGGATATTCCCGGGCCAGGTATTGCAGGTTCCGGTCTTTCGATAGGCAAAGATACCTGAAGGCAGGTTCGTTTCGTGAGGGAGAATGCAAAGATGAGACGCCGCGTTTTTCTGATTTTGTGTCTGTTTGCGCTGCTGGCGGTGGTGCCGCTGGCGGCCGTGCAGTCTGCGCCTGCCGAGCAGCAGACCACGTACGTGGTTCAGCGCGGCGATACACTGTTCAGCATAGCCGTCCGCTTTAATACGTCGGTCGCGGCGATTGCTCAGGCGAACGGGATTGCCAACCCGAACCTGATTTTCGCCGGACAAACGCTGATCATTCCCGCGCCCGGAACGACGCCGCCGACAGCCGTTCCGCCTCCGACCCAGCCATGCGGCGAGACGATCTATGTAGTGGCACCGGGAGATTATCTCGCGGCCATCGCACGGCGCTTTAACACGACGGTGAGCGCGATCGTCGCTGCGAACGGTATCACCAATCCGAACCTGATTTTCGCAGGGCAGCAGCTTCGCATTCCGACCTGCCCGACGCCTGGCCCAGGCCCGACGGCGGTGCCGCCAACCGGTGTGCCGCCAACGCCTGTCCCGACGAACCCGCCCGGCGGCCAGACCACCTATGTCGTTCAGCGCGGGGATACGCTCGCCAGCATCGCGCGTCGTTTCAATACGACGGTGAACGCCATCGCCCAGGCGAACGGGATCGCCAACCCGAACCTGATTTTCGCTGGCCAGGTGCTGATCATCCCGACCGGTGGTGGCCCCGTTCCGACGCCGCCGCCCGGCCCCAATCCGACAGCGCGTCCGCCGACACCACCGCCGGGCGGGGTCACTTTTGAGCTGGGTGGTCAGGTGGCAAGCTTCGGCTTCCCCGATCTGATGCGCTCGGCCGGCATGACCTGGGTCAAGATTCAGGTGCGCCATAACCAGGGCGATGGCCCTGGCAACGCGCAGGGAGCCATTGATTCAGCGCGGAGCCGCGGCTTCCGCGTGCTGCTGAGCATCATCGGTAACCCGTCGCAACTGGCCGCCAATGTCAATGGCTACATCGGGGAGTTTGCCAACTACCTGGGCGGCGTCGCGGCGCTTGGCCCGGACGCAATTGAAGTGTGGAACGAGCAGAACATCGACCGTGAATGGCCGCGCGGCCTGATCAGCCCCACCACCTACACGCAGATGCTGCAGGCGTCGTTCAACGCCATCAAGAGCCGCAATGCCAATGTGCTGGTGATCAGTGGCGCACCCGCGCCAACCGGCTTCTTCGGCGGCCAGTGCACGGGCAACGGCTGTGACGACGACGCATTCATTCGGGGCATGGCAGCAGCCGGTGCGGCCAACTTTGCGGATTGCATCGGCATTCACTACAACGAAGGCGTCGTGCCGCCTACCCAGTCGAGCGGTGACCCGCGTGGCAACCCGAACCACTACACGCGTTACTTCTCGACGATGGTCAACCTGTACGCGAGCGTATTCCCGAACAAGATGCTGTGCTGGACCGAGCTGGGCTACCTGTCCGGCGAAGGTTACGGGCCGCTGCCGCCCGCATTCGCATGGGCTTCCGGCACGACTGCGCAGCAACAGGCTGAGTGGCTGGCACAGGCTGCCTCGCTCTCGCGCCAGACGGGCCGATTCCGGATGATGATCGTGTTCAACGTGGACTTCACGCAGTTTGGTGACGATCCGCAGGCAGGCTTTGCGATCATTCGGCCGGGCAATCAGTGCCTCGCCTGTCTGACGCTCGGCGGCGTCATGGGCGTCTGATCGCTCATCCGGTTATCCGTAAGTTTCAGCGACGGCGGTTCGGGTTTCCGGGCCGCCGTCCTGTTTTCCCCGTAAAGGGCTGTCATGCGGTATACTGGGTGCTCTCGAAGACAGGCGTTGCGAGGCGAATTCGATGAGTGAGAACAGCACCAGTGTGCAGCATGTCGACAGCCTGAGCGCGAACGAATTCTCGCTCTTTCTGGACGGCATCGAAGTGACCGGAGTTTTCCGCGTAAGTGGGCTGGCCCCTTTCAAACTGGACGTGAAGCCCTCGCTGATCAAAGTCCAGCGTGATCCGATTCGCATCGTGCGGATGGTGCAGCGCGACCCCATGCTGCCTATCAACCGCTGGATACGGGAGTCGATCGCCGCCAAGGAAGACATCGTTCGGCCCACACGGCAGGTGGAAGTGGTCGCGACCGATGACGGCGTGGAATCGCGCCGGTGGCTGATTCGCGGTGCCTGGATCAGCGAAGTCAGCTATTCGGATTTTGACACCGGTTCCGGCGAGCTCGTGCAGGAAAGCCTGACGCTGCAGTATGACCTGGTTGAAGTGGTCTGGCCGGATACTGCGCTGCCTTCATAACCATGATTGAGATTCCCCGGGAACAACTCATTCGGGCCGCAGCCGAGGCTGCCCGGAATGCCTACATTCCCTACTCGCATTATCCGGTTGGCGCGGCGCTTCTGACTTCTGACGGCTGCATCATCACGGGCTGCAACATCGAAAACGCATCATACCCGGCCGGCGTATGCGCGGAGCGAACGGCGCTGGTCAAGGCGGTCAGCGAAGGGTACCGATCCTTTGTCGCGCTTGCGGTCGTCACGCGTGACGGCGGCTCGCCGTGTGGCATCTGCCGGCAGATGCTGTCCGAATTTGGTCTCGAACTGGTGGTCATCATGGCCAGCGATGACGGGCGGATTCATGCCGAAGCGCGGCTCAGAGAGCTGCTGCCGCTGGCGTTCAGTGCTGGAAGCCTGACCGGGACGGACGATGCCACGCCCTGAGCGGAGCTTCAACACCCCGGCCCTGATCCTGAAGCGGCGCGATTTTGGAGAAGCCGACCGCCTGCTGACGGTGCTCACCCCGAACCACGGCAAACTCGACGTGATTGCCAAAGGTGCGCGCAAACTGACCAGCCGCAAGATGGGGCATGTTGAACTGTTCACCAACGCCGATATGCTCATCCACACCGGCCGCGAACTCAGCGTCGCATCCCAGGCATCGATGCGGGATGGTTTTGACGGGCTGCGTGAGGATCTCACACGCGGCGCGCTGGCGGCCTACTGCGCCGAACTGACCGACCGTTTCCTGAGCGGTGGCGACGGCCATGACCGCCGCGCCTATTCGCTCCTGCTTGAGACGTTTCGCCGGCTCAGCACTGAAGCGGACGTCCGTCTTGCCGTGCGCTACTTCGAGCTTCATCTGCTGGATGTGGCCGGTTTTCGCCCGGAGCTTGCACATTGTGTGATCAGCGGCGAGGCTATCCAGCCGCAGGATCAGCACTTCAGCTTCACTGAAGGCGGGGTGATTGCACCGGGATACGTTCCGTCATCCCGGGCCGGCATCGTCGCGCTGCCGATGCTGACGCTGAAACTGATGCGTTTCATGCAGCGCAGCGCTTATGAGCAGGTCGTGGCTGCGTCGGTTCCACAGGCGGTCGTCGACGATGTGGAGCGCGTGCTTTCCGGGTACATCGCTTTTCTGCTCGAACGAAGACCCCAGAGCGCCGAATTCGTGCGCCGGCTGCGGCGTGAAGACGAGAAGCCGGTCGTCTCGCGGGCCAGCCGGCCGGATGACCTGCCGACAGCCACTCCGTGAGCCGCATGCAGGGTGATCGTCATGCCGCTGCCTGAATCGGCATCTCCCCCGGAAAGTGCGTCGAATGCGCCTGAGCTGGTACGCGACCAGCTTGCCCAGGCGCTTGAGACGCGCAGCGCAACCCTCTCAGTCGATATCGCACGCCTCATTGAAGGCAATCCTGCACTGGCAGCGGCTCTTTCGGGCGATCTGCAGTCGGCGCTCGAAACGCAGCCTGACGCGCTGTATGCCTTTGTGCGGGCGCGGCTGGCGGCTGCGACCGGAGAGCTTCCTTCTTTCTGGATGCCCTATCTCCATCAGGCCGCTGCCGCTGCCCTCGAGACCATCATTGGCGATGGCGACAGCGATACGATGCTGCGCTGGCTCACGCTGCTGGCTCGCGAGCCAGCGAGCTATTCGGTAGGCCCCGTCCTGCGCGATGGCCTGAGTCAGTCGATACCGTTTGCAGAACATGACCCGGCGCTTGCCCACGGAATCCTCAGCCTGGCAGTTCGCCGTGAGCCATCGATCGCCAAAGACCTGCTGTCGCATTCGCGCATCGTTCCGGCCCGCTCGTATGAAGAATGGCTGGCCCTGCTGGTCATCGCCCTGAAGGAGAAGCAGGATGCCCTGTTTCTGGAACTGGTGCGGCGCACGGCGACGTTCGATCGACGGCAGGTGCTCTGGAAGGATGCCTTTGCGGAAAGCCATCGCAGCGCTGCCGAAGTCGATACCCTGATCTCGCAGCTTCAGACCGAGGGCCAGCTCGACGCTCAGCAGGCCCTCGACCTGCTGTTTTCGCTCATCGAAGATGCAGGCTGGTCCGGGGATGTGCTGCCGCTGATGGGGCATGCGGTGCGGCTGCTTTCGCAGACCGTGCTGCACGTCAACGGGTTGGTGCCGTGGAAATTTCTGGAAGTGGCAGCCCGCGAGCGCGATGACAGCCTGCTGCGCGGCGTGCTCACGCATGTTACCGAACAGGTTGAGGGGCTCGAAGATGATGAATCGCTGCTTGAAATGCTGATGCAGCTTTGGGCCGCCGTGCAGTGGAGCGAGGCGGGCAGGACGCTGGTGTTGACCTGGTGGCGCGGTTTTGCCCATGCCCAGCCAATTGGCCGGTTATCGCGACTCGATCAGCTTCTGGCTGCCCGCCGCGAAGCCGAACTGCTGCGGACGGTGACGCGCAGCCTGCTCGTCGTCCGCAGGCTCTTTACCCGTTCTGACGCCGAAGGTTTTGCCGAGCGCATCGCCGAAGCAGCGACGCTCCTTCAGGTGCTGCACGATGCGTTTGATCAGACCGGCAAGCGGGATGGGGCACTGCAATCGGCCGCCCTGCGCGCCGAACTGGCATCCAACCTGTCAACCCTCTCGCCACAGGCCAGACGGCTGCTGGCCGGAAACATGCGCGAGCTGGCCGCGCTCATTGCCACGCTTGCCGATCAGCGCACACGGGTCGGGCTGATTCGACGCGATGATGTCGACCGGCAGCTCGCCACCGACGAAATGCGGCCGAGTAGCGCAGTCGACGCATTGAAATGGATCGCTGGTTACCTTGATGGAAGCCACGGCACCGGCTGATCGGCTCAGGCTCAACGCACTGCGCATGACTTTTTCGCTACAATCGAATCAGTTCAGGCCCGGCTCGAAACGGTTGTATCCACGCCAGTGAGCGACATGTCCACCAGCGATATTCAGGTTACGCTCGATGACCGCGCACGACTGCTGGCCAGTGCGCTCACCGTGACTACCTATCCTGCCATCGAACGACAGCGCAGCCCGCACGGTTTGCATCCGCATATCCGGTCGACGCGTCGTCACCTGCATCCCTTTGCCGGGCATGCGGCCGTCCAGACGCTGCAAACCCTGCTGGATGCCGACGTACCGCTGGAGGACCTGTTCGCGTCGGTGCTGGCAGTCCATGAGCCTGCTGGCAACGGGAGCCTGCCGCTGACCGCCGAATTCGTGGAACAGCTCGAAGCATTTCGCCAGGCCGCCAGTCTGGATGCCTGGTGGGCCGAAGAGCCTGAATGGGCACTCGCCCTGTCTGATTGCGCGGAAGTGCTTCAGACAATGCAGCTCAGGAACTTTCTCGCGCCGTACATCGGCGAATCGAATCGTCCACTTGTCTTCATGCCGAATCTGCTGTACCCGACGGATCATGACATTCTGTTTGAGCATGATCGTGCGCTGGTGCTGATCGTGCCACCCCGGACGGCGTGGGGGGAAAGCCCGCCGTGGCCATACGGCGACGACCCGGCTCATCTGATTCGAGCGGTGCTGCTCGGTTTCGGGGCTCAGCTCGTCCGCGAATATCTGTCGGACCATGCGCCGGTTGTTGCTGCCGCTGCGACCAGGCCCCTGCCGGTTTCAGACGCGTTCGCGTCGGGATATGCGAGCTGGGAAGAACAGTTCATCGCACTGTTCTGTGCGGCGGTTGTGGCCATCTATCTGGAAGACACGCTTGGCGCAAAAGAGGCCAGCGGCTACCTGCTGATGGAACGACGGCTGCGCGGGCTCGACGTGCTGCCATCTGCCGTCAGCGTTTTCAGGCGTTTTCGCAGTGAGCAGGCTGTGGGGCGCTATGCCGGCCTGGCAGATCTGCTGCCTGTCTTTCCGGCGCAGTTAAAGCTGGCGAACCGCATCCGCGCGCTGTAGGTGCGCCTGTTTCAGGCCCGTCTGAGCAAAACCAATATCCAAATGGCCGGTTGTCAGCCCCCTTGGTGGGGCTATAATGGGTACGATCACACAAGTTTGACAGATCGTATTGTGCAGAGTGTGCGAAAGAGGGTATCCATGCGTAAACATATGATCCTAGCTGCTGCAGCCGTTTCGGCTTTGTTCGGCGTCGTGGCGGTCAGCGCCCAGGATGCCGCAATCGAGCCGGTCGCGTGTGCCGAGCCGGGCCAGCTCACGATGTGGGTTTGGGACGAGAACTGGGCGACGGTCATCGGTGAGGCCATCAACGAGTGGACGACCGAGTACTGCCCCGGTGCAGAAGTCGATCTGCAGGTTCAGCCGTGGAACCAGTACTGGGATCTGCTGCGGACGAATATTGCCGGTGGCGACATGCCAGACGTGTTCAACATGTCGCAGGACCGGTTCTTCTTCTATAACAGCAACGGCGCGCTGCTCGACCTCCAGCCCTATCTGGATGAAGCGGGCATCGATACGACCGTGTGGGGCTCTGGTTCGGTTGATCCGTACCGGTCGCCCGAAACCAATGATCTGTATGCCGTGCCCGTGAACTGGGACACGATCGCCATTTTCTACAACAAGGATATGTTCGACGCAGCCGGTCTCGACTATCCGACGTCCGACTGGACGTGGGATGATTTCGCAGCGGCTGCAGCCGCCCTGACGACGGACGATGTTTACGGCGCGGCCGTGTACAGCGAGTATCAGGCGGGTTATCCCAACTGGATTGCTGCCACCGGCACCGAGCCGGTCGTTGACGCCGCGCGCACGACCTGCACCCTGACCGAGCCGGGCAGCATTGAAGCCCTCAACTTCCTCAAGGGCCTGCTGGACCAGGGTTACATGCCGACCATCAGCGATCTTGGTGGCGCCTCGGCAGATGACTCGTTCAACGCATGGCTGGCTGGCCGCGTGGCGATGGTGTCTGGCGGCTCGTGGAAGCTGCCCGCAGCGCTGGAGCAGGCTGATTTTGGCTGGGATGTTGTTCAGCTTCCGCGCAATCCCGAGACCAACCGCACGCGTTCGATCGTCCACTCGGTGGGCTACGTGGCGTCGGCTTCCACCGATGCGCCAGACCTTGCGGCGAATCTGATCATCTTCCTGGGCAGCGATGCCGGCCAGCGCTACTTCGCAGAAGCAGGGGGTGTTGCACCGGCCAACCCCAGCCAGCAGCAGACGTGGATCGACAGCTTCGGCGATTCAGACGTCAACATTCAGGCGTTTGTTGATGCGCTTCAGGATTCCCAGGGTGTGACGCCCTTCGACGAAATCTGGAACACGATGAACACCGAGCTGGTGGTCAATATCTTCGACCTGGGCCAGTCGGTGGAAGAGGCGACGGCGGCTGCCTGCGACTTCATCAACTCGCAGCTTCCCTCGTAACGCCTGACCCGTTGTCTGTCATTGTCGCAAAGGGGCGCGCTTCGGCTGCGCCCCTCTTGTTTAAACAGGCAGGTTGCATATGACACTCTTCCTGCGGCCGCTCGGTGCTACCCCGCGTGCGCGCAGGCGCGCCCTGTGGGGGCTGGCGCTGGTGCTGCCCAATACGCTCGGCCTGCTGATTTTCTTCGGCATCCCCGTGCTCATGACGTTCGGGCTGAGCCTGTTTGAGTGGAATGGCATTCGTCCGCCGGTCTGGAACGGGCTCCAGAACTTCGAGCGGATGTTTTTCGAAGATCCGCTGTTCTGGCGGGCGCTTGGCAACACGCTGCGGCTGGCGCTGTTCGTCGTGCCGGCCAACATGGCACTTGCGCTGGGCGTGGCCGTTCTCCTCAACCAGCGTCTGCGTGGTCGAAATCTGTTCCGCACCGTCTATTTTCTGCCCGTGATCACTTCGACCGTGGCCGCATCCGTCGTCTGGACGTGGATTTTTCAGCCCAGCTACGGTCTGATCGGCATCGTGCCCGGCCTGGGTGAGATGCAGTGGCTCACCCGGCCCGACCTGGTGCTGATCCCGATTGCGGTGGTCACGATCTGGCAGCGCATCGGTTTCGACATGATCCTGTTTCTGGCCGGTTTGCAGAATGTCCCGCGGATTCTGCATGAGGCGGCGCTGATCGACGGCGCCAACAACAGGCAGCGGTTCCTGCGAATCACCCTGCCTATGCTTTCGCCCACCACCTTTCTCGTGCTCATCCTGAATGTCATCGCCGTCTTTCAGGTTTTCGACCAGATCTACATCATGACGTCGCGAACGACGCCGGGCGGGGTCGGGGGCAGTGCGACCACACTGACTTTCATGCTCTATCAGGCGGGCTTCGTCCGTTCGGAATTCGGATATGCGTCGGCCATCTCGCTTGCCCTGTTTCTCATTGTGCTGGCCATTACGGTGGTGCAGATCCGTTTGCAGCGCCGCTGGGTCTATTACGAATCGGAGGCGGGCTGATGGCGATCGCACAGCAGTCGATTGCAGAACGGACAGCGGAACCGCCCGGTTTCGATGCAGCGCATGTCGCCCTGCGCGTCGTCACCTATGCCATCCTCATCATCGGGGCGGTCGTCATGGTGCTGCCTTTCACGTGGATGATCTCAACAGCCTGCAAACCCAATGCAGAGCTGGCCATCTCGCCGATCCGTTTCTTTCCGGAAAGCCCGCAGTGCGTGACGAATGTGCAGGCTCTGTATGAGCAGTCGCCAGACTTCAATCGGTATCTTGTCAACACCGCCATCGTTACGATCGGGCGCACGCTTGGCCAGCTCGTCATCTGCTCGCTCGCGGCCTATGGCTTTGCACGCTTTCAGTTTCCGGGCCGCAGCGTGCTCTTTGCGCTCAGCCTCGGTCTGCTGATCGTTCCGTTTCAGGCCATCCTGATTCCGAATTTTGTGGTGATCAGTTCGCTGGGGCTGCGCAACAGTTTTGCCGGACTGATTCTGCCGGGCATCTTCAGCGCATTTGCGCTCTTTCTGCTGCGCCAGGCATTCCTGCAGATTCCGATTGAGCTGGAAGAGTCTGCTGAAATCGACGGGGCCAATCCCCTGCAGATCCTCTGGTCAATTACGCTTCCGCTGAGCGTCCCTGCGCTGGCCGCCTTTGCCGTCATCACCGTTCAGGCCGCCTGGAACGATTTTCTATTTCCCCTGGTGGTTGCCAATTCGCCACCGACGAGGGTGGTGACGATCGGCATTGCACTGCTGCAGGGTCAGCGCGATACGCCGTACAACCTGATCATGATGGGCTCGTTCATCGCTACCGTGCCCATGCTGATCCTGTTCGTGCTGCTGCAGCGCTATTTCATCGAGGGCGTGTCGCAGACGGGGCTGCGCCGCTAACGTGCGAAGACCGGATCCAGCGCCAGCGACTGGTCACTAAACAGCGGTGACGTCAGGACATCGCCCGGGCCGAACGTGCCTGTGAGCGTGTAGCGTCCTGCCTGCAGCACGCGCTGCTCGAGCGTCTGGTGAACGGCATCGACAATCCAGTACTCGCGCACGCCGAACTGTTCGTAGAGCGCCAGCTTGCGACCGCGATCCTGCCGTGCCGTCGAAGGCGACAGCACTTCCACCACCAGGTCAGGCGGCCCATACCAGTAGCCGTCAGCGCCCAGCGTACAGGTCGGGCTGTCGGCAGATACCCAGAACACATCCGGGATCAGCACCGTATGCTCGTCAAAGTGAACTTCCAGCGGCGCGATGTAGGTAGTGCCCCTACGTGGCTGGCCCGAACTGGTGAGCTCGAGCAGCAGGTAAATGCGTCCGGCAGCATGCTGATGGCTGGTTACTGGCGATGGGCTCACAAGGACTTCTCCGTCGATGAGTTCGACAAACTGGTTGGTTTCGGGAAGCTGGTCGAACTCCGCCGCCGTCATTCGGGTTGTGGCAGGGGGCGCTTGCATGGCGTATCCTTCACCTGTGTTCGTCAGATTATAGCGTGACATGATCCGGGACGATGAGCCTGCTGTCTGAAGCCCAGTTTGCGACGCTGACGCGGCTGTGCGAGACGTTTGTCCCGGCGCTGGACGATCCGGATTCAGCGCTGTACCGAACCGGCGCATCAGACGTGGATCTGGCACAGGCGGTGGCAACCGGCATTGAACGGGCTGCATCGGTCACCGAACAGCAGGCACTGAAGGCTTTCCTGAGCGCTCTGGAAGTGCCGCTCATCAATCAGGTGGCCTTTGGCACAAACGCGTCCTTTTCCGGGATGACGCCGGCTGAACGCGAGGCCGTCCTCGTCGCCTGCGCAAACAGCCGTATCCCCCAGGCCAGACAGATTTTCCAGTCGCTCAAGCGGCTTTCGCTGTTTCTGTTCTACAGCCTGCTTCCCGATGGCCGCTCCAACCCTGCGTGGGCGTCTGTCAACTATGGCATTCCCCGGTTTGATGCTCCAGCAGAGGCAGTTCCGATCCCTGTGCTGAAGGTTCAGCCCGGCCAGTCGGCGCTGGATTGTGACATCCTCATCATCGGCAGCGGCGCGGGCGGCGGAGTCGCGGCGGCGGTGCTTTCGGCAGCCGGCTATGACGTGCTGGTGGTTGAAAAGGGCAGCTACCGGCGTGATCACGAGTTTACCGGTCGCGAACTGGACGCGACCGAGCACCTGTTTGAGAAGTATGGCGCGCTCGCCACGGCGGATGGCGCAGTGGTCGTGCTGGCCGGCAGCACCCTCGGTGGCGGCACGACGATCAACTGGGCTGCGTCGCTGCGGACCCCGACAGACGTGCTGGACGAATGGCACGGTCTGGGGTTTACCGAGGCAACCAGTTCTGCCTATGCCGCCAGTCTCGATGCCGTCGAAGCGCGCATTGGCGCTCAGACCCTTACCCCGGTCTCTCCCCAGAACCAGATTCTTGAGCGCGGCTGCCGGGCGCTGGGCTATGCCGTCGATGCCGTGCCCCAGAACCGCATCGGGTGTGAGGACTGCGGTTTTTGCGGCTTCGGCTGTGCATTCGGGTCCAAACAGGGCACGGTGAAGACGTTTCTGCGGGATGCTTCGACCCACGGCGCACGGATTCTGGTTGAGTCACGCGTGGATCACATAACCATCACGCAGCAGCGGGCGACTGGGGCGCAGATCACCGTGCAGCAGCCCGATGGCCACCAGCAGCAGGTGCACGTTCGCGCGAAGGCTGTCGTCTGTGCAGGTGGCGCGCTGCATACGCCGGCGATTCTTCAGCGGTCAGGGCTGGGCAACGCGAACATCGGGGCGAATCTGCGCCTGCACCCGGTGACCACGGTCTATGGCCTGTTTGAGGATCCGGTACGCGGCTGGGAAGGAGCGCCGCTGACGCGCATTTCGCGACAGTTCGCAGACCTCGATGGCGCAGGGTATGGCGTACGGCTTGAATGTGCGCCGCTGCATCTGGGAATTGCCGGGCTGGCCATTCCCTGGGAAGGCGGGCGGGCCCATCGTGATGTCATGGCGAATGTGGAGCGCCTGTCCAACATCATCGTGCTGACGCGTGATCGATTTGGCGGCACGGTGACGATCGACCGGCACGGCGAGCCGGTGCTGCGCTACCGACTGCACCCGCACGATGCCGGGCATCTTCGCCGTGGAATGGTGGAAGCGCTCCGCGTTCTGAATGCCGCCGGCGCATCTGAAATCAGCAGCCCGCACAATCGCCGGCGCGTCTACCGGTCGCAGGATGCCCGGCCATTCGACGCCTATCTGGATGAGACAGCGGCTGTGCCACTGGTTCCCAACGGTTTCGCGTTGTTCAGCGCACATCAGATGGCTTCCTGTAGAATAGGCCCAACATCGGCGACGGGCGCGCTCAAACCCAATGGCGAGACGTATGAGGTGCGCGGGCTGTATGTCACCGATGCCAGCGCGATGCCCACCTGCACGGGCGTGAATCCGATGGTGTCGATTCTGGCGCTGTCACACTATCTGAGCCGCGGCATTGCGGCCGATATGCGGCCGTCGGATTAGCATAAACAAGAGCTTTCGATGCGCACTGTTCGTTTCAAAGACTGGCTGATTCTGATCGGGATTGCTGCGGCGGTGATTGCAGTCGACCAGTTGAGCAAGGCGGTCGTGACCCGCAACCTGTACTTCGGCGAATCGATCCCGGTCATTCCGCCCGTATTTTCGATCACCCTGAGCGAAAACACAGGTGCCGCATTCGGGTTTCTGTCTCAGGGTGGCAATGTCTTTCTGATTCTGGCCATCGCGATTGTCGTCGGGATTGTGGTCTTCTATCCGCGCATCGTGCGAAGCGGGCTGCTGACCCAGGTCGGCGTGGCGATGGTCGCGGGCGGTGCGGTCGGAAACGGCATCGACCGGCTGACGAACGGCGCGGTCATCGACTTCATCCACTACACGCTTCCCGGCGTCATTTCGAACATTTCGAACCTGGCCGACCATGCGATCGTTCTGGGTGTAATTCTGATTGTGATTGAGAGTTTCCGGTCAGACGCCCGTCGAAGAGCCGATCAGGCCACAGCTTCGCCGCCAGAGGCTTCGGCTGACCTGCCGGAAGGACCTGCCTGAGCGATGTTCACACGCAGACCCGGCAGCGAGCCTACCTTCATTCGCGGCGGCGAGACGGGCGTCCTCTGTCTGCATGGATTTGCAGCCTCGCCGGCCGAAGTGCGCTGGCTGGCAGAGGCACTCTCTCGCGATGGACACACCGTCTTCTCGCCGCGGCTGGCGGGCCATGGGTCGCAGTATCGGGACTTAGCCCGGGCGCGCGCCTCGGACTGGTTCCTTTCCGCACGCGACGCATTCGACATCCTCAGCGCACAATGCAGCCGGGTGCTGATTGCCGGCCATTCCATGGGCGGAATGCTCGCGCTGCTGCTGGCT
>Ga0224722_1000905_pt1 | contig 16757 bp, 15 predicted proteins | sample Balambano_FR1_Me_FD_161646 | JGI IMG/M metagenome (GOLD analysis project Ga0224722, IMG submission 161646) | Freshwater sediment microbial communities from Lake Towuti, South Sulawesi, Indonesia - Balambano_FR1_MetaG | ecosystem: Environmental > Aquatic > Freshwater > Lake > Sediment | place... | reverse complement strand
TGGTTAATACTGCCCGTTGATAACTCTATGTCAAACAGTTCCTGCACCAATCCCTGCACCATGCTATGACTTTGGCGATACTCCCCACTCAACAGTGCCACCACTGCACTCAAGCGCTCTCCATAGTGGCTCCCATTGACTATCATTTCCTCAAATGCACGAGTCTCTTGTCCACGCACTCACACACTCGCCCATGAAATCGATACTCCTCAATCATCGGTTTGATGGGCGGAATATCCACGATCTGGATTCGCACAGGAGACGGATCTTCCCCCTTTAAGATGAAACCCAGCAAGTGACTGCTGTGATTTCTCACATTGTTCGACCAGGGCGGGAACAGGGCTACGAGGAATGGTTTCATGGGATCGCTGCCGATGCTCGAAAATTCAAAGGACATTTGGGAGTCAGTGCCATTCGCCCCCGCGACCACGCCCATCCTGAGTATGTGGTGATTCTCAAGTTCGATTGCTATGACAATCTGAAAACCTGGTTAGAGTCCAACATCCGCCGCCAGTGGATTGAGCGATTACATCCCTTGATTGAAAAATCAGAAGAAATTCAAACCCTTACCGGTCTGGAAACTTGGTTTAGCCTACCCAGTCAACCGCTGAAAGCTCCTCCGCCCCGCTATAAAATGGCGTTAGTTACATGGTTAGGCGTATTTATGACGCTTGCCGTTCTCAGTCGTTTACTCGCACCGCTACTGTCTGGACTCCCCCCATGGCTCAACCAATTGATTACTACTGGGTTGGTCGTTGCTCTGCTCACTTACCTGATTATGCCACAGCTAACAAAGCTATTCCACAAATGGTTTTATCCCAATTAGTCCAGTATTCCTCGTTACCAAGCTCCAGCTTGGTAACGCCTATCAAGAAGCTCTAGCTTCTCGTGTTCGAGAAAGGCTAGAGCTTCATCGTTGAAACCTCAAATAGACGATAACGACCGATCGCACTCTATAGCCTTCAGTTAAATGCCAAAATCCATTCAAGTAAAGAGTTAGCGATCGCCCTCACCATTACGCTGCCATTGTTGATATTGTTCAGTAGTCAAGACCTGCTGAATGCTCGTATTGTAGTTACGGATGGCATCAGCAATCGCACTTTGGTTAAACTCCAATTCACCTCGATCTCCAGCATTGCCCCACTCGATTAACGTCAAGATATTAAAGCCGTCACCAAACGCCTCTCTCTCAAGAGTCGCCTTGAGTTCGCAAACGCGATTCGTCTGCTCAGAACTCAAATTAATGCCTGCAAACTCGGCTTGCCACTCAGGGTTGTTTGGCCCAAAGGTGGAACCTTGTTCCACCTTTGATTGAGGACAGTGAGCAGATTCGCTAGCACTCTGAGCGATCGCCGCAGTAGAGAGGCTCATAGTCATAAGAGTCAGGACGCTGGTGCAGATTAGCATGGATTGATTCCGTTTCATCATGTTCTCCTTGTTTAGATTATCGTTATATAACTTGTTCCTCAGACTCTTCTACTCTACAAATGAACCCAGGTGAATCACATGAGGCTTAAGTCCTAATTTGTTCTGGGACTATTAACGGTGTGACCCTAATATTTTTGAAGCTGCGGTTGAGTAAATGATGAGAGAGGTCGATACCAATTTGTTTGGGTAACTGGGTGACTGCGATCGCAATAGTGTTCTCCCCCGATGTTAAGTGGTGGGATTGTCGATAAAGCCATTGATCGTTCTCCCCTAAAATGCCGATTTCAACGGTTTCCTGAGGGTTAAGATCAATAGGGGTTTCGTTACCTTTTTTATCGGTTTGAAACTTCTGAAGAGACGCAGTGAATGTGACTTCATAGCGACCATTAGAACGTTTGACTGCTGTTGCCTGGATTGCTTGAGCATCATAAATTATCATGTTCTCCAACCAATCAGAAATCAGGAAGCGGCGATCGCTGGGTGTCACGTCTTTGATTGCTTGAAGCAAATCTAGAATTGTGGGCAGCGGCGGGGCAGAGGGAGACGTAATCGAATGCTCTTGTAAATATTGAGCGAGAGCCTGATTCAATGTATCCTCTCCCAGAGTTTGCTTGAGGGCATACATGGCGACTGCTCCCTTGCGATAAACCACATGATCGGCATCGCTGCTGACTAAGGGCTGTTCCTCCGGAGTGCTCGATCGCTCCAGAAAATAACCTTCCAGTTCATGCTCCAGAATTTTGTGAATCGTGTGCTCTCCGTAAAGTTTTTCCATCACCATCAAGGCTGAATATTGCGACAGCATCTCATTCATTGTTCTGGCTCCGATGAGGCGCAGATTAGGCACGAGTTGATGTCCCCACCATTGATGGGCAACTTCGTGGGCGGTGACGTAGCTGGGATAATCAATACTATTTGGATTGCGTTGATCAACTTTGGCTAGAAACCCGATATACTCAGCAAATCCGATGGTTCCGGGGAGAGACACCGCATATTGTTCACGCGGCAATTCAAAGATGCGAACCTGTCCAAACGGGGTTGGACTGAAGTTTTGGGTGTAGTATTCCAATGAAGCTTGCGTGGCCCGAATGAGTCGATTGACGTTAAACTCGTGTCCTTTAAGATAATAAATTTCAATGGGTAAATTCTGCCATTGCTGTCGTCTCACTTCGTATCGAGCGGAATACAGCGGCATTTTGAACATCACAGGTTGTTTCATTCGGTATTCAAAGTAGTGGCGATCGCCCTCTCTCCATTCCCGTTGCAATAATCCTGGCACAACTGCGGTTTGCTCCTTGCTTGTCCCGACCGTAACTGTCCAGGTAACAAGAGGTTGGGGTGGGAGGCGATCGCCGAGTTGCAGTTGATCAGCCAGCGTTTTTAGCTGGGGACGGGGAGATAGACCGTAGTGCGATCGTTGTTCTGGTTCAGTCAGTTCGGCTTCCAGTTCATAGCTGATTGTGGGAAGAATGCCATCCAAACTGGTGCCGTTAGTCGTCAGTCCATAGGATTGTTGAAATTCGCTAAAGCCACGTTTCGGTTGCCAAGTTAACTCAAAATCGAGCGTTGTTATTTCACCCGGTAACAGCGGTTGAGGCAGCCGAAAAGCTCGAACTGCAACCGGTAAATCAGGGGAAATGTATAGGATTTGATTCATGCTAGGTTGAGTGATGCTGCCAAGGGCCATACGGTTAATTTGGGCAGCGTTGTCTAAATTGAGATTGATTAACACCTGCTGAATGGGTTGTTTCGTTTGATTTTGCAATTCGTATCGTCCTGTCGCTTGCAATCGTCGTTGCTGGGGATACAACTCATAGCGCAGTTGAATATCTTGCACCTGGGGTTGAGCCGTACCAATCTTTTGAAACATTTGCTCATAATTGACACGGCTAATTTCAACTTGCCGTTCACTTACAATAGGATTGAGAATGCGGGTATTGTAGTAAATCCATCCTCCCATCACCATCATGGTTGTCAGAATTGCTATCAAAAAGTATCGTAGAGAGCGATTCCAGCGATGGATAGCAACTTTTAAGCGCGATCGCCACGTTTTATCTTCGCCGCGTTGCCACAATAGGAAGGCAATTGACAGCAACAGAACTGCCCAACTGCTCCAGTATCCTTGAAAAGCTCGGAGAGGGGTGAGAGCGGTTCCAAAGCCATCGAACTGGCTGTAAGGAGCTGCGGGTGTATTGCCGTAGATCAAAATATTGGGAAATTTCAGAAACGCTGCGGTTTGCGGTACAATAAACAGTAGCAAAGCAGTAATCAGGTAGCCTAAATAGAGGTTTTGGATGGCGACCTGGATAAAAAACGATAGTGCTGCCAGAATCAGCAGTTCTGGCAATGCTTTGGTGAACAGGAGAATGAAATAGACTGAAAATTCATACTGAGTAAAGCCCGCCAAAGTTTGTACCAGCAGGCAGGATACCATGACCATCCCTAGAGTGGATAGTATAATCAGTGCCAGTGCAACATACTTGCTCAGTAATGGCACAAAATTCCGAATCGGTAACACATCAGTGAGTTGATGAATTTGGGCTGAGCGATCGCGCCAAATCATGTCGCCTGCCAGAAAAATTAGCAACAGCTTGAACAGTTGAGTATACAATCCACCGGACTGATCAACCAGGAGATGAGTTAGCGGATACAGTGGTGTCTGATAGACCAGACCGACTGAACTGCCAGCAATTAGCAGGGGTGGCAAAGTTGCTAGAAGCAGCCCTACGATAAACCAGCGATTACCAGCAATCGACTGAAATTCCACCCAGCTTTGAGAAGCGACATAGCGCCATTGCAGTAATGGATCAAATGATTGGTGTACGGGAACCAGACTGAGTTGTAAATCCTTAACTTGGGGCGATCGCCCCATTAGTTTGGTCGAACGGCTGAATTTGGGAGCGATTGAGAAAGTGTATAATGTCCAGCTAATAAATCCTACACTCAAGCTTATCCAGAGAACTCTATTGATCAGAAATTCAATCGTTAACGGTGGTAGTTGAGTTTCTCGTTGGGTGGATGTCCAGAATTGAGTGATGTGAGCCAGAGCAGTTGCGCCTGTAGCGTCCACCGAAGTAGCCACAGCAGTCCATTGGTTGAAGATATGACTGAGAATGCCTCCTCCTATAAATAGAATAACACCAGTGAGATAGACCAGTAACGTGCGCCGAGTCATCAAACCCACACTAAAGTAAAAGCCACTAAAGATGAGTAAATTAGGTAAAATGAAATAGCAGTAGACATAGATATACCCTGCTGAATTAAACGGTAGCAAATTCTCTCGATCCAACCAGGGCATATGTTCTCCGATTGCATATCCTGTGCCCAAACTCAACAGAATCCAGATAGTCGCAATCGTCGCTGCTACCCACCTGCCAATGAAAAGCGATCGTGGCTGAATCGGCAAGCTAAATATCATATCTGCGGTTTTTGCCTCAAAATCTTTGCAGACAGATTGACTAAAAATGCCCGCTGCTACGAGCAATGCGATCGCGCTAAGTGCTGTCAGTCCGACCAGAACGGCGTAGGGAGAATTGACCTTTTCAATGGCTACCTGGACATCGCTGAACGCTCCTGCTAATAAATTGATACTACCAAAACTTAAACCAAAACAAACTAACACATAGAAATAGAAACTCCGCGATCGCAATTGTTCTGTCAGTTCAAACCTTAGCACTTCTAAGAATGTATTCATTTGCTTCTCTCAGACATTACAAGTTGGTTGCCAAGCAAACCAGCGATCGCGCAGAAGTAAACATCTTCCAGATCAGGTTGCACTGGGGTGAAGTCTGCTGTTAGCGCATCATTGCTATAAATGTGAAGCCGCAGTTGCCCTAAATAAAACTTGTGGGAGATAACCTGAAATTTTTGTTGATAGCAGGGTAGGCGATCGCGGGGAATTTCCACCATCCAAATTTTTCCCGCCAACTGATTCATTAACTGCTGTGGCTGACCTGTTAGCAAAACCTGACCCTGAGCCATAATTGCCAGATTGGAGCACAATTCTGCAATGTCTTCAACAATATGGGTTGAGAGAATCACCGTGGCGTTCTCTCCCAGTTGGCTTAACAGATTGAGAAAGCGCACTCGCTCTGCTGGATCAAGTCCGGCGGTAGGTTCATCCACAATCAGCAATTGGGGATTGCCTAATAAGGCTTGAGCAATCCCAAAGCGTCGCCGCATTCCGCCGGAATAGCCGCTAACGGCTTTGTGACGTACCTCATAAAGGTTAGTTTGATGCAATAAGAACTTGACCTGCTCTTGTCGTTCCTTGACACGGGTAATGCCTTTAAGGGCGGCAAAATGATGCAGCAAGCGCTCAGCAGAGATGCCAGGATAGACACCAAATTCCTGCGGTAAGTAACCCAGCAATTGGCGCATTCGCTGTTTATGTTTCAATACATCCAGTCCGTTGAATAAAATACTACCGCTATCTGGCTCTTGCAGGGTGGCTAAGGTTCGCATCAGGGAAGATTTACCAGCGCCATTGGCACCCAGCAAACCAAACATACCTGTGGGAATATGCAGAGAAACATGGCGTAAGGCTTGAGTGCCATTGGGATAAGTTTTGCTCAAATCTTGGATGATGATGCTCATACCTTCCTAGAGTTCTTGACGATTGAGGTGATGAATTCCGATTGCACAAAAGAGAAAAATCCACAGCAAGGTAGCAATCACAGGAGCAGAGGTCATCAACGGTTGTCCCGTGACGAGAACATTGGGAATATCATTTCCAACAAGCGGTGCATTCATGCCCCACGGCAGCAGATAGCCTAGAATTGTGATGCCATTTATTTGAGGATTGGGATCGAGCAAAGTAAAGAAATTACCAATGAGAATAAGCGCGATCGGAATTCCCAATTTTGCCACTTTATTAGTTGTCAACACATCTAGCATCATGGTCAGGGATTGATAGAACCAGACGATGAGTGTGAGATAAACTATGACCAGCAGAAATCCTCCTAAATTGACAGCAGGAAATCGGGTGAATGCAAAAAACACTCCCTGAATAAGCACAGAAATAACAAATGCAACGATCATTTGAGCGTTTAGTTTCGCTAGATAAAAGGCAGAGCGAGGCACGGGTTTCGATAAAATCCAGGACAGCGTTCCCGTTAGTCTTTCCTCACTGAGGATGCTCTGCAAACTCAGTACTCCCCGCATGGCCGCAATAAACAGCCAACCTGCAACCGTTGAACTATACGGTGGCGGAGCAATATCTTGGTCAGAGGTCAGCCAAATTCCACTGATCAGGGTAGTGAGAATTGTCCAGGTGAGAATAGCAAACCAGACCTTACGGCGATCAGGGAACCACTGGCGCAATTCTCGTCTCATTAAGTTAAAGTAACTACGGTTCCAAAACTGTTGACTGAACGGCGATCGGACTCGTAATACTAGAAGATTCATCGGGATTCCCCTGCGACTAAATTGACAAAAATATCTTCAAGTTGATACGTCTTGCGCCCAAATTGGCTTACCTGTACCTGTGGCTCTTGCAGCAACAGGCGCAACAGGCGAGTTTCTGCCCAATGTTCATCGGTTACGCCAATTTCCCAATGTAGTTGACCCGCTGACATTCGTGTGTTCAGCGAAGTAATCCAGGGTTGTTGCATCAGCGTCCGCTGCACGGCATCGGTATCCCCTTTGGTCGTAACGTTATAGACTATTCCTTTGTCAGCAGACAGAACGGATTCGATCGTCCCTTGGGTCACTAATATTCCCTGGTCGATAATGGCAACGCGATCGCAAATCTTTTGAACATCACTCAGAATATGCGTTGAAAAGAAAATCGTGGTGTATTGGCGTAGATTCTGCATAATTTGCAAGACATCATAGCGTCCCATTGGATCAAGGGCAGAGACGGGTTCATCCAAAATCACCAGATTTGGCTTGTGGATGCAGGCTTGAGCAATTCCCAGCCGTTGTCGTTCTCCCCCAGAAAAGCCCTGAATCTGGCGATCGGCTTTGTCTCTGAGTCCGACTAATTCCAGCACTTCATTGATGCGCTGTGTGAGTTTGCCGGACTGAGGTGGATAAAAATTGGCACAGAATTGTAGGGTTTCTCGCGGAGTCAGGTCTGGGTAAAATCGAATATCTTGAGCTAAGTAACCAATCCGCTGACGCACCGCCAAACTATCGCGCTGGATATCGTGACCGCAAACTAGCCCCTCTCCTTGACTGGGACGAATTGCCCCAATCAGCATTTTCATTGTCGTACTTTTGCCCGCTCCATTTTGTCCCAAAAATCCGAAAATTGAGTGTTTCGGAACCGCAAGATCGATCGCACTGACAACCGCTTTGCGTCCATACACTTTGGTCAATCCCTGTGTTTGAATTGCCAATGGTGAGGATGAAGTCATAATCTGTATAGGGAATCCTTTTGCTGTCAAACCTGTCTCAACTTTACAAATTCACTTAATGAAATACATGAGGCGCAAGCCCTGACTTCGATTTAGGTCTTGAGTCCTAGAGCGAGTCACAACAGGACTTTAGCCTCAACCACGCTCCATCTGCTCCGTGATAAGGTAGACAAACCAGACTTTTATTGTTCAACCAGTAAATGCCCATCCTGCACCGAATTCTGTTGATGAAATCCTGGCTAACCCTACAACCTCATCCGTTTCGGCTCCTGCTCCTGCTGGAGTGGATTCTAATGGGATTAGCAGCATTCAAATTGTTTGGCTTTCCCGGATGGAGCCGTCCCATGCTGTGGGGGGATGGCGGGTGGTTTAGTCCCATCAGTATGAAGCCAATTGATGCTATATGGCTCATGGGTCTGTTGCTGTTGTTTGGAGCAATGGGCTTGAAACTGCCCACAACCCGCTGGGCAAAGTGGCTATATGAAGCAATCGCCTTTGGGTTATTGATAGCGATCGCCGCGCTTCAGGGCTGGACCCTCGATAGTCTGTCTCCTTTGTTGATTGTGGTGCTGCTTCGCAGTTGCTTGCTCTTTGAACGGCAGGGACGGTGGATGGTCGCAGGATTAATCTGGTCTGTGTATCCGTTGACCCTGGCACCCGTTTTGTTGATTCTTTGGGCATTGTTGCGGTTTGGCAAGGTTCAGGATTGGAGCATTGCGCCTGATTTAGGAGTGTTTACCCTGCCCGATGGCGGAATTCAAATCAGCAGCAGTTTTAGCGCTGAACAGGTGCAACAGTTTCTCGCTTTTGCAGGCAATTTTAGTTTGTATTTTCTATTCGATAGCTTATTGTCCTTTGGATTGATTCTTGTGTTTGTCTTACTGTTGGTCAATTCATTGGTCAATGAACGCCAGGGGCGACGCAAATTGGCAATCGCTCATGAACAACTCTATCAATACTCCTTACAGATTGAAGATCAGGCCACGTTGCAAGAACGCAATCGTATCGCCCGCGAAATTCACGATTCGTTGGGGCATTTGTTAACCGCACAGAATATCCAATTGCAAAATGCTGCCCTCTCGTTTACTGCTAACCCAACTGAAGCTCAAACCTTTCTGGAAGACGGCAGACAACTGGGCACCAAGGCGATGTCTGAACTGCGGCAAGCCATTTTGTTACTGCGGTCAGATCCTTTAGAGGGGCGATCGCTAGAGCAGGCGATCGCCCACCTTGTAGACGAATTTCAGCGGACGACAAGCCTTACGCCGACCTATCGGATGCATATCCCACTGTCTTTGCCGACGAGAATTCAGATTGCTGTCTATCGCATTTTGGAAGAAGCCTTAACGAATATCCACAAACATAGCAGTGCTACCCAGGTCAAAATTAATCTGGAGGTCAAACCTACCCCGCTTGACACCTCTTTACTGCATCTGCAAATTGAGGATAATGGATGTGGTTTTCACCCAGAGCAGAACGCGACTGGTTTTGGACTGCGTGGCATGAAGGAGCGGGTCACTGACCTGAACGGGCGATTGCAGATTGAGAGTAAACCGGAAGCTGGTTGTCAGATTACAGTATTGTTTCCCTTACCCAACGTGATTTTATGATTTGTCTCCTGTTAGCTGAAGATCAAACGATCGTTCGACAAGGATTGAGACGACTGTTAGAATCACAGCCTGATTTGCAAGTCGTGGGGGAAGCAGAAAACGGACAACAAGCAATTGCCTTTTTGGAACGCTCTTTGTCCCAGAATGAAACTGTGCAACCTGAACTTGTGTTAATGGATGTACGAATGCCTGTAATGGATGGTGTCACAGCCACTCGGTTGATTGGCGATCGCTTCCCTACTATCAAAGTGCTTGTGCTCACCACATTTGACGAAGACGAATCAGTGGCGCAAGCGATGCAAGCGGGCGCGATCGGCTATCTCCTGAAAGATACCCCTGCGGAAGATTTAGCCCAAGCCATTCGAGCAGCGGTTAAAGGCTACACTCAACTCGCCCCCGGATTGTTTAAGAAAACCTTCTCGCGTTCCGTGGCTCCACCCCAACTAACAAACGATGTGGGATTAGCTGAACTGACTCCCCGGGAACGTGAGGTCTTAAGTTTAATTGCCACAGGTGCCAGCAATCGAGAAATCGCTGAAATCCTTTGCATTACTGAAAAAACAGTCAAGAATCATGTCACCCATATTCTGAGTCGGTTGAACCTGCGCGATCGCACTCAAGCCGCCCTTTGGGCCCAAAAAACTCTTAACCTGAATTAAGCCTCTCTAGGGGAAGCTGGAGCTTTCAGGACAGCATTACCAAGCTGGAGCTTGGTAACGAGGGGAAGCTGGAGCTTGGTAACGAGGGGGAACCGTTATGGTTCCGGTTGATTTAATTGCTGTTTTCGTTCCCGTAATTTAAGCACTATCTGTGCGTGAACTTCACGAGTGATGGGGTAGAAATACGCCAAGACTAATCCACAAATGAGCACGATCGCCGGAAGTGGGCCAATTAACACGCGAATGGCGTTTAGTGCTGATTCTGGTTGAATGGGGTCAGGCTGTCCAGAAACCGTCTCGATAAACCCAGCAGCATCTAGAATTTGTCCAACCAAAAATAATCCTAGAGCCAAACCGATTTTTTGCAACAAGACCATAAACCCATAAAAAATCCCTTCTCGCCGTTGCCCGGTTTGCAATTCATCCAGTTCAATCACATCGGGTAACATTGACCAGGGAATCAGGTAGGCAGTAGAAACTCCAAAGCCGCATAGAACCGCCAAGAAATACATCCATCCAATCTGTCCGGGTTGTAAGAAAAACAAGCCGAACTGGGCAATAATCCACAAACTCATGCCCATGAAGTAAACCGCTTTCTTGCCAATGCGCTGAGACACTCTGCTCCAGACAAACAACATAGCCAGAGCCGTTACCTGAACTGCTAGAATCACCTGCGTAAAGACAGCATCAGATAGACCCATCCAGCTTTTGATAAAGAAGGGAATGATCGATACCGTGTTTTGCACGGCTAGCCAGGAAAACAGATAAATGCCAATGACAAATAGAAATGGGCGATTGCTGAAGGCTATCCGGAGTTGCTGAAGATAGGGTAAAGATGTAGTGGTAGCGCTCTGATCATCTACCACTTGTTGTTGGCGCTGACGTTCCAGAGCGATCGCCCTTTGTCGCACGCCTAAAACACACCAATAGAGCGGTAGAACTGATAAGACAGCGCAGATGATGGCTAAAACTAAATACTGCTGAGCCGAGTTCGTTTTGACAAAGCTGAAGATCACGAGCGCTACAATCAGCGATAAAATGCTGCCACCGATTGAGAAGGCAAAGCGGAAACTGTTGAGGCTGGTGCGCTCATCATAATCCTGAGTCAGTTCTGCGGTCAGGGCGGTGTAGGGTAAGTTAACAATCGTATAAAAGATATTAAAGACGATCGCGATCGCCACATAATACCAGAACAGGCCCCATTGATTCATGCCAGGATCACTGCTGAAGCGGGGCACAATCCATTGCAAAATAAAAAAGAACCCAAATGGGATGGCTCCGTAGATCAGCCAGGGGAGGCGGCGACCTATGGGAGATTGAGTGCGATCGCTCAAAATGCCGATGAATGGATCATTAATGGCATCCCCAATTTTGCCAATCATCAGGATACTGCCTGCTAAGCTAGCTGAAATACCAGCCACGTTGGTGAGAAATATCAGCAGAAAAATGACTTGGATGTTGGCTGTAATGGCTGGCCCTAGATCCCCTGCACCAAACGCCAGCTTCGTTGGCAAGCTGAGCTTTTCACTAAAAAGCTCTGGATTAATCTGAGTTTTCTCTTGAGGATCGGGGGCAGCACCATTCATACGAGACGGCTCATTTACCACTGAAAGCAATTATTACTTAATTCTCTCTGATGTCTGCCAAAGTTGGTTTGTTTCTTAAACAAGAACCGATATTAATACTACTTCCTTTTTATACTTGAGTTCGCTAGCCCAATTTTGCGTGCGCGACATGCAAGCAAAATTGGGCTTTTGTCTTGTTCAGAAGTGCTTGCTGGTGGGGAATTGTAAAACAATTCCTTCCCGTCGAATATTCTGCAAAATCAAGGAGAGTTTCCGGTTTCAAACCACGATCGCGACGGATCTCCTCTCTGTGGTTCACCCTTACCTGCAACTCCCCCAACTCCTGGATACACCCATTAATCTGGCGATCGCTGTCGCCTCTCCTTCAAAGCTTTGAGGACGATCGATCGCACCGATCGTGGTCAGCGGCGACAAGTAACCTTGAACTCCTACCAATGACCTCTATCCCGTCCGCTGCAACACGGTTGTTAGACCTCGTGTTGTCAGGGGATCTCGAACAAAGAGCGGGGCAAGCCAGATTGCCGAATAATCGACTGCAAAGTGCCAGTATGTAGCTCTGCATAATTGGGTACAGGAACGGTAGTTGTTGAATCCTCATTTCGCTTTTGCATGATGATGTGGCTTCCACGCTGCCGAGCCTTGACAAATCCATGCTGTTCGAGGATTTTGCACACTGCTTGGGCTGATAGAATTCGTAACTTACCCAACAATAACCTCCAAGTTAGTCACAAATACCTCACTGTGCAATCGACTCCTAATTTCAGACGGATCGGCAACTTCAAAGAATAGTTCTAGCGCTTCAATAAGGTTATTTCTGGCTTCTTCTACGGTATTGCCTTGACTCGCAATATCGAGTTGTGGGCATAAAGAGACATATCCGTCCCCTTCACGCTCAATAATGGCTGTAAATTGTTGTACTCGACTCATAAAGCTTACCTGCAAACATAACTCAGCATATCTTGGGTCGCCTGACTTGATGGAGAATACCATTTGCCGTATTTATCTACATACCATCGATCGCTCTCACAGTCAGCTTGGGCAACCAAGACTTCACCTCCAATCCTATAAGTAAAGTCAGTTACATTAGCTGTCTTTTTGATACTGCTGCTATCAACGAAAACACTTTCTCCTGTTGAAGCAGTCCCTATAAGCTGCCAAGCTGATTGTACTGTTTTGTCAGCCGAGGATGGGGGTGATGCAGAAACTGATGGCAAGGGTGATGCGGAAGCCGATGGTAAGGGCGATGTAGTTGATTCCCTGATTTCTGGTGAAGGTATCACGGATGCCGAAGGCTTAGAGGGAAAGAACTTATCCCAATTTGTAATTAAGGCTACCCTTACTGTGCTGAATAGCCCAATGAGAGCCAGAATAATTTGGGTTCGAGAATCCTGATTCTTGTTGCTATTGTCGTCTGGCATTGACTTGGCTCTGAATGCTTACCGATGCCTTCAGATACCTGTCATCACCGATATCTGAGAGGTCAAACGGTGAAGTTGTGCGGCGGTAGATAACCTTAAACGCCCACCGATAACCTCTATTCCGTCCGAACCAACGTAGTGTTAGGCTGCTAGCCACTACAAGTGTGTTTCTGATTTGCTACAGGATTAACGGTTCGATTTTTGCCTGCACTTCCTCAACAACATTTTCTGGAGCCGACTCAACAAACTGAACACTACGGGCTTTCCAGTCTAGACACTTGATTTGATCGACAAGAATCACTCCTTGAATCTGTAACTCAGTCGGCAAAAGGACTTCAAAGGGATATCCCTTTTGCTGCTTGGTGATGGGCATAAACAGGGCTAGAGAACTTTTTGCGTTGTAACCACGAGGTGAGAGAACAAAAGCAGGTCGATGCCCTCTTTGCTCATGACCTTTGGTTGGATCAAAGTTTAGGTAAACGATATCTCCCCGATCTGGAGTATAGCGATCTGTTTGTACTACCAAGCTTCATTCCCCACAGTCGTGCCAGTTTCAACCTCGGTATGCAAATTTTCTGGCGTGATTGCAGAAATAAGCTCATCCAGGGAGTAACGCTTTCGAACTCTAGGTTTGATGACTAAATTGCCATCAACTACTACAAGATCGACCTCGATGCCTTCGGTTAACTGGATCTCTTTAACTAAGTGCTGAGGAAGTCGAATGGCTAGGCTGTTTCCCCACCTTGCAACTATAGCAACCATATAATGTATTGAACTCTGTCTTTAGGTTATTGGAATTACTGTAAAATCTACTCCACGAAGAGAAGTATATACAGAGTATCTACATGGTAGCAACTGGACAGAAGCTTGACAATTGCTGGGATATTAAAGAGAACAGAACCTTGGATGCCTTCCCAAAGGCTTAAAGTGTAACCCTACCAACAACTTGAAGCAGGCTAACGATCGCGGTCAGCGGTTACAGTTATCCCTGAATACAGAACGATCGCCCTCTAATCCACTGCACCGAGGTTGTTAGCTAGCAGACTTCACCGACATGACCTCTGAATCACAACCGATCGCCCTCAACTCCCTCAACCTCAAACGGATAGAATTGAGTGGTGGAGCGATCGCCCTCATTCACCCCCTCTCAACCCCTCAACCTCTGACACAAACAGATTACCTTTCGTTACTCACACCTCGAACTCAAGGCAGCTAACAACCTATTAGGTAGAAAATTTCTGCGTAATATCCCACAGACAGGCTGAAAGGCTTGTTCTTGTGTATTTCTTCAAACAAAAAGCAGAAAGTTTCTCTTTTAGCCCTGATTGACTGATAAAACTCGAACCGCCCTCACCCCAACCCCTCTCCCAGAGAGGGAGAGGGGCTTCAAACCAAGTTTTTAGCTCCGGCTCCCTTTCTCCCCTTGTGGGAGAAGGGGTTGGGGGATGAGGGGAAAAAGATTTGTCAGTCAATCAGCTCTAAAAGTCTAAAATTTTCACAAACTAGAATCTAACCAAGTAAGAACAATAGTATTTCTACTATCACAGTAAATCCTCACCTGCCGCTACTAAAACCTCTGTATATAGTTGATGACTGACTCGAAATCCTGCTTGAGCAATCAAGTCATCTATCACAGGTCGAATTGCCGCAACTAACCCATGACGTTTGGTGACCAGTAAAACACCCAATAATCCTACGATTGAGAGACCTAATCGAATTGCTTCTCTTCGTCCTAATCGTTCGTCAATCAACAGTTCATCAGCACCTAATTCCATAGCCAATACAATCGCCTCAGCTTCACCCCGGTCAAGATTAGAATCACTCTCAAGCGCTTCAACCAGTTGTAAATTGACCGGTTGCCGTACCTCAATCCAATCAAGAGATAGCACAAATACAATGCGCTCATCGTCTTCCCCACCACGCACCAATTCATCCCGTACAGCAGGTGGAATTAAGACTCGCTGATAAAGCTGTTGAAGTAGAGTTAGATATCCAACAACTGCCAAACCGCTGAGTGGAGATGTATCGCTAACAACAATCACAGCCATCCCTTTGCGGTCAAGTGTTGGATATCTTCCTGAAACTCAGCAACGTCGTAATGAATACAGATACCACGATCGGCAATCAGTCGTTGAAATCGGATCTGTGACATTCCCAGCAATTGTGCTGCTTTACCTAAACTAATCCTATCCAACTTAAAGAGCAGCACAACAATTTCCAGTAGAAGTTCATCTTCTGAAAGCCCACTTGCTTTAACAACTTCATCAGAAATTACCAGACTCATCACTGTTCCTCCAACTACTTTCTTGCATCCTAACAGATGAGCCTTCGTATGCATTACCAAGTCAAACCTTACTTCTTAGACACAACCAGAGAGTTTTGGGTATTAAGTGCAAGACTCTGCTTGTGCCAGCTAACGATCGCGGTCAGCGGTGACAGTTATCCCTGAATACAGAACGATCGCCCTCTAATCCACTGCACCGAGGTTGTTAGCTAGCAGACTTCACCAACATGACCTCTGAACCACAACCGATCGCCCTCTACTCCCTCAACCTCAAACGGATGGAATTGAGTGGTGGAGCGATCGCGCCCACCTACTAACTTTCAACCCCTCACCGTCTCTAACACAAACAGAAAACTTTTCGCTACCCAAACCCTGAACTCAAGGCAGCTATAGCGGTTTGCGGCTCAATAGAGTACAGTAAAAGATGAAATCTACCATTAACAATTCTAGATGAAAGCTTATTCTGTAGACCTGCGTCAGAAAATTGTCGATGCCTATGAGCAACAAGAGGGAGTTCCTGCGGAACGCTACGCGAACGCAGCGGGAATTAGCTGAGCGGTTCAAGGTCAGTCCAATTTTGTGCGGCTGTTGCTTAAACGGCATCAAGCAGAAGGCACGATTGAGCCAAAGCCTCATACTGGTGGATTTGAGAGCAAGTTGGCAAATCACCTCGACCTAGTGAAGCAGTTGGTGGAACAAGATAATGATGCCACGCTAGCAGAATTGTGTGCTCAACTCGAACAACAAGTAATGGTATTATCGCCGCATTGAGTCTTGATGGTGGAATTAACGGAGATGTGTTTAAGTACTTTTTGAGTACATTTTAGTGCCTAACCTGTGGGTAGGTGCTTGCGTAGTGATGGACAACCTGAGTTCTCATGGAGTGGATGGGATGCGAGAACTGATTGAAGCAGCTGGTGCAAAACTGGTGTATTTGTCTCCCTATTCTCCTGACTTCAATCCGTAGGGCTACGCCCCGCCGAAGGCGTATGAGAACTGTTGGTCGAAAGTCAAAGAGTTTTTACGTTCAGTGGCTGCTCGTTCTCGCGAAGCGTTAGTTCAAGCGATTACTGATGCACTCAATGCTGTGACATTAAAGGACATCAAAGGATGGTTCACCTACCGCTATTACTGTACTTAACTGAGTTGAAAACCGCTATAATCAGGCAATATAAGCAACCGTGGAGCCTGTGCCCCCATCCGCTTGTTCTGCCGCTTCAAACCGGGTCACTTGCGGATGGCGTTGCAAAAACTCGTGGACTCCTTTTTTGAGTTTGCCCGTACCGTGCCCATGAATAATCCACAACGGTCCGGCGGCAGCGGTATTGATCGCTTTCTCCAACACTACCTCGGCATCGGCAACGCGGCTACCCCGCAGGTCAACCGTGTTGCGTGAGGTGCGAATGGCAGGGG
>Ga0224722_1000904_pt1 | contig 16800 bp, 14 predicted proteins | sample Balambano_FR1_Me_FD_161646 | JGI IMG/M metagenome (GOLD analysis project Ga0224722, IMG submission 161646) | Freshwater sediment microbial communities from Lake Towuti, South Sulawesi, Indonesia - Balambano_FR1_MetaG | ecosystem: Environmental > Aquatic > Freshwater > Lake > Sediment | place... | reverse complement strand
CTTTTTGCATATTATTGGGAATGTGCAGGAGATTCGACAACGTGTACCGGGTGAGGAGGACGACGAGGGCAGCGCAATGCCCGGAATGCCTCCCGGAGTTTCGATTCCCCGTTGAAAATGGCGGGGTGTTAAAACCCCTCGCTAGGGTTTTGACCATGCTTAAGCGGCGTTACCATCGCGATTCACGTCTAGCACCAATGGGACGAGGGGTTAAAACCCCTCGCTAGGAGTTTTGACCGTCCTCACGGACGGACTTAACGAATTTCTCGCCCGCGAGAGACTTCCGTTCATTGTCTCAAAAAATTGACCCGTGTCGGTATCCCTCAGCACAAAAACACAAACCCCCTCCCGGCAATGCTGTTGGGAGGGGGTTTTGTGTAGGGGGTGACTACATTCGGCGAACACGTGTACTGTTCGGGTCGGCACGTGCCATCTCTGCCTGCATAATCATGTTTTCGAGGTCGGTGCGGTTCATCGCTCGGCTGAGTGCCATCTCGCGAGAAATAACCCCCTTCATATAGAGGTCGCGCAAACACATATCCATTGTCTGCATCCCAATCGCCCCGGAGGTCTGAATCATGGAGGTGATTTGGTGCGCCTTCGCTTCACGAATCAGGTTGCGAATAGCGGGGGTTGCTATCATAATCTCTTGGGCGCAGATACGACCTGTTCCCGAAGCACGGGGAAGTAACTGCTGACAGAGAACCGCTTGCAGGTTGTTGGAGAGCTGCAAACGAATCTGCTCCTGCTGACCGGGGGGGAACGAGTCCACGATACGGTCAACGGTAGAAGCCGCCGAGTTCGTGTGCAGAGTCGCGAAAACAAGGTGCCCGGTTTCCGCCGATGATACCGCCATCTGCATCGTTTCGAGGTCACGCATTTCCCCAACCAGAATCACATCGGGGTCTTCGCGCAGTGCCGCACGAAGTGCATTCGGGAAGGTCTTGGTGTCCTGCCCCAATTCGCGTTGGTTGATAACCGACATCTTATGTTGATGCAGGTATTCAATCGGGTCTTCAATCGTGATGATATGCTCGGAGCGTCCGGCATTAATCGCGTTAATCATCGCGGCAAGCGTGGTAGATTTCCCCGAACCCGTCGGACCGGTTACCAGAATCAATCCCCGCTTGAGGTGTGTCAGTTTTTCAATAACCGCCGGAAGTCCCAAATCACCAAGCGTCGGAATCTTGGTCGGAATCACGCGGAATGCGGAAGCCACCGTTCCCTTATCGCGGAAAACATTCACACGGAACCGGGAGGTACGCCCCAGTGCATACGAAAAGTCCAGTTCATACGTGGATTCAAACTTCTGAATCTGTTCGTCCGTCAGAATATCATAGACCATACGCTGAGAAACGTTCGGGGTAAATGCTTCATAGGGTGCTTGTTTCAGTTCACCGTCCACACGCAGAACCGGCGGCAGTCCCACGGCAATGTGGAGGTCGGTTGCCTTTGTCTGGACAGTTAAGGTCAGCAGTTCGTCAATATGCGCGTCTTCCAGAGAAGCCATGCGCTGTGCCGGAGCCTGTTGGGGGACTTGCGCCACCTGTCCCTGAGTCGGGACAGCAGGGACACCGGGTGCATTCGGTACAGGTACGGGTGTGGACATAATTTCCGTTCTTTCTTAATCCGATTTCGTCAAAAACAAGTTGCTGTCTTGTCGGTTTCTGTGTCAGTATCGGTAGAATTGCGTGTGAAGCAGTGCTTCCGTATCTTGCTTAACGCTCTTTCGTCGTGAAGGTTACGGCTTCCTCCTCGACACACGAATCTCCCGCAGATTATCCTTTGAATACTATTACTGAATACTACTACGCTGTTTGGGAAAGGGTTGTTACCCCCGCCTGAGGGACGAGACAGGATGAACAGGATGAGGAGGAAGGGGTGAGCAGTAGAGAAAAAAGCCGTCGCCAGCACAGTACCAGCAACGGCTTTACCCAACTCAGAGCGACGATTAGTATCCTGCGGTAAAGACAACGCGCATGATTTCGTCGGGAGTCGAGACTCCATCCAAAATCTTGCGAAGCCCGTCTTCTTTCATCTCCATCATCCCGTTGCGCTTTGCCGCCTCTTTGATGTCTTGGAGGGGGGCGCGGCGGACAACCATTTCCGCGATTTCCGCGTTCATCTTCAGGAGTTCAAAACAGCCCAAGCGTCCTTTGTACCCCTTGCCACGGCAGACATCGCACCCTTTACCCCGGTAGAGGGTCACTTTATCATCGAGGTTGTTCACGTCCTTCAACTGAGGATAGCGAGCGCGGAACGCTTCATCGTCCAGTTTGAAGCCAAAGCGAAGCAGTTCGCTGACCGGAACTTCATACGGCTCTTTACACTCAAAGCAGTTCTTACGAGCAAGGCGTTGCGCCAGAATCCCGATAATGGTTGCAGAGACAAGGAACGGTTCTACCCCCATATCAATCAAACGGATGGTCGCGGAGGGAGCATCGTTGGTGTGTAGGGTAGAAAGCACTAAGTGTCCGGTTAGTGCCGCTTCAATCCCGATGTCGGCGGTTTCCAAGTCGCGCATCTCCCCAACCATGATGATGTCCGGGTCTTGCCGCAGGAAACAGCGTAGCGCAGAGGCAAAGGTTAAGCCCGCCTTGCGGTTTACCCCGACCTGTGTAATCCCGGAAAGTTGGTATTCAATCGGGTCTTCTACCGTGATGATGTTCTTTTCGATGGTATTCAGTTTGTTCAGAACCGAATAGAGGGTGGTCGTTTTCCCGGAACCCGTGGGACCGGTAACAATAAACATTCCGTTCGGTTGTGCGACTAACTCCTCGAGAACGTTTTGGTCATCGGCATAGAAACCCAGTTTGTTCAAACCAATCAAAACGCTGGATTTGTCGAGAATACGCATAACGATCTTCTCACCGTACAGCGAGGGGAGGCAGGAGACACGCATATCGTAGTCTTTGCTACCATGCTTAATCGGGATACGACCGTCCTGCGGAACACGCCGTTCAGCGATGTTCATATCGGACATAATTTTGTAGCGTGAAATCAGAGGGGCTTGGATGTGCTTGGGAACCGCCATCAGCTCCTGCAAAACCCCGTCAATTCGGACACGGATACGGACATTGCGGCGGTCTGGTTCGATGTGAATATCCGATGCACCGGATTCGATTGCTGTCACCAGAATCGCGTTCGCCATACGAACGATGGGGGCTTTGTTCGCGTCCTCTTCGTCGCTTCCGCCCGCATCGGCATCCGCATCACGCCCCGGACCGAGTTCCTTCATCGCATCATTGATGGAGGCTAGTCCTTGTTCGCGACCACCGCCGCCCAGTGCCTGACCAATCCCATCACGGGTAGGCAGATTGGCTTCTGGGTAGGCTTTGTCAATACCGCCTTTGATGTCCGCCGGTACGGAGGTCATCGGACGAATCAGTGTACAACGCGAAGCCATACGAATGTCATCCACCGCCATGACATTGCGTGGGTCTACCATCGCGACATACAGCGTTTGTCCGTCTTTGCGAACCGGCAGAGCATTATACTTGCGAGCCACCTGTGCAGGAACTACATTGATAGCAGATGGTTCGGGTTTGTGCTTGTTCAGGTCAATAAAGGGAAGTCCCTCGGCTTCCGCTTTGGAGCGGTAGACATCTACTTCCGCCGCGAAGCCGTTTTGCAAGACAATCTGTGCGAGGTCGGTGCTAGGGGAGCCTTGATGCTGAGCCATCACCTTATCGCGTTGTTCCGGCGTGATAAACTGCTTTTCCAGCAGAACATCCACCAGGTTTTTAGATGCAGTTGCCATTCTTAAATGTACCGTTCCTCCCCGTTGCGTTAGTTGTGAACCTAATTGAGAATCGGGTTACTCTCAAATAGGCTTTGTCCTATCGAATCGCCGACAGGAACAACCTACTTTCGTTCTCGGTGTCTCCTTCGGTTAGGTTTCGGGGAGTGCTTAAAATAGGTTCCCCGACCTAACGGTATCAACATGTATGGAAAAAGGCGGACGAAATGCCCTGCACAGCGTCCCCACGCCCGTGGCTATGCAATTTCGTTAAATGACGAATGAGACAGATGACCGAGATTGAATAAGGACGAACGCGAAACGGGTAGCGTCCTTTCTAAAAGTCACCGACTGAGGAATCCATTCCCCAAGAGATTGACTAGAGGACGACCAGCGAGTTCGCCAACAGAACGTTTCAACCTGCAACCCAAATTGGAGTCAAACTGTAACCAACCGTATTATATCAGGTTTATACAGGCTAATAAATCCTATCAGTGGATTCGATTATAGCACAGTCCCTATTCCGCTCGCAAGCCATTCCTGATGCCTCAGATAAGTGGTCGGCAGGGCATGCAGAGGGAAGCCCTGAAACACAACACAAGCAATAGAACAGAGACGGTATAATCGGTGTAATTAAAGTGCGAGGTGAGAGCAATGCCAAGCCCCTTTCCCGGTATGGACCCGTATTTGGAACGACCACGACGCTGGCCCGATGTTCATACGAGTCTCATCTATGCAATTAGTACCCAGATTACCTCGCGACTCCCCGATGGTTTTGTTTCCACTATAGAAACAGATTGTCCTATCCCTATCAAATATTTTCCCGATTCTCTGCCGCAACGGTTTATTCGTATCGCACTTACGGGAGAACCGGGCGAATTGGTGACAATTATTGAGGTACTCAGTCCTGCTAATAAAACGGTGGGAAATGGATACGAAGACTATCTGGGGAAACAACAACTTTTATTGGCATCTCCGGTGAACCTGCTGGAGATTGACCTGTTGCGGATGGGAGTACCCACGGTTGCTGCTTCGGCTTCTGAGGAGTACCCCGATTCTACCTATACTGTCAGTTTACATGAGGCAATGGCAGAGGAGTTTATTACCTGGCTCATTCAACTCAGGGAACCTCTGCCACAAATTCTTGTTCCCTTAAAGCCCGGTTACGCTCCTTTATGGTTAGTTTGCAGGAGGCATTGAACCGTGCCTACGAAGATGGTAATTATGGGCGAATGATTGACTACACTGTAGAGGCGGTTCCTCCCCTGCATGACGAGGATGCTTCGTGGGCAGACAGGCTTCTACGGGATAAGGGATTGCGCTGAATTTGCACCCCGGACGGTTCCGCGTTAAGATAGTATTCCAGACCCGGTGGCACTGTCGCCGGGTTTTCCTCTGTCTTGTAGAGAAACAGGTCTTGCTATGTTTGATAAGTTAAACGATGTTGAAAACCGGTATGAGGCACTCAATGCCCAGATGTATGCTCCCGATACGCCCTCGGATAAGTATGTGGAGTTAGCACGGGAGGTGGCGGCACTGACCTCGATTGTGGAGAAGTTTCGGGAGTATAAGGCAACCCTAAAGGGGATTGAAGATGCCGAAGCTGCTCTTTCCGACCCCGACCTGAAGGAACTTGCTCAAGTCGAACTGGAAGAACTCAAGCCGAAGGTGGAACCGCTTGAACGTGAACTCAAAATTATGCTTCTCCCGAAAGACCCGGCGGATGAGAAGGACGTTATCATGGAGTTTCGCCCCGGAACCGGGGGGGATGAAGCAGAACTGTTCACCGGAGAACTCCTGCGAATGTATATGCGGTATGCAGAGCGACGCGGTTGGAAGCCCGAACTGATTGCGGTACAGGAGACCGGAATCGGGGGGGTGAAGGATGCCCAACTCTCCATTCGGGGGGACGGAGCCTTTTCGCAGATGAAGTTTGAAGGAGGAGTACATCGGGTACAACGGGTTCCCGCTACCGAGTCGGGGGGACGGATTCATACCTCGACCTCGACGGTGGCAGTGATGCCCGAAGTCGAAGAGATTGACGTGCAGATAGACCCCAAAGACCTGAAGATGGACTACTACCTCTCTGCGGGAGCGGGGGGACAGAACGTCCAGAAAAACGAAACCGCAGTACGTATCACCCACTTGCCTACCGGGATTGTGGTCGCTTGTCAAGACCAACGCTCCCAACTGCAAAACCGGGAACAAGCGATGCGTGTTCTCCGCGCCAAACTCTACGAGATTGAGGTGGAGAAACAGCAAAGCGCAGAACAGGCAAAGCGGCGTTTACAGGTCGGCTCCGGGGACAGGTCTGATAAGATTCGGACGTATAACTTCCCACAAGACCGCCTCACCGACCATCGTATTAGTTTGACCCTACACGGCTTAAACCAGATAATGGACGGCGACATTCAGCACATCATAGATTCCCTCGTCACCATAGACCAAGCTGACCGCCTCGGCGAAGGCGAGTAACCGAAACTGCTGTCAAGCGGTATTGGCGTTACGCGAGTGGTTTTTTAAAGTCCCGTCCCTGCTTGTCTCCGATTTAACCGTCTAAGCAGTAATTCTTCCAGTTCAACCTGTTCATCGTCTGGTTTTCGTGGATCCCAGTAAAATGCTGCGTTCACATCCTGGTAATGGATTTTTAATTTTTTTGATATTATCGTAGGGATTTCATCCTCATCGTATCCAAAATCGAACAAGAGACGAAAGGCAACGAGAAATTCCCTGTTGTTTAGTTTCTCTTGAAGAGCTTCCAATACGTGATTGGGTACTGTAAATGTTTTATTGGCATCGTAACCGTACTCGATTATAAATGTTTCCATGTTTACCTACGGCTTTCTAAGCGGCTATCCACTGCAATCTTTTATACGGTTGTCCGCCACTGTATATTTTCTTGGAGGAATTGGAGGGTGTCTGGCGGAGCGATAATCAGGAGGTCGTTTTCGCGTTTGCCGTCAGTGAGGAGGGAAAGCGGGTTCCACGGGTCGCCAGAGTGCCAACCTACCACGGCTCCCACCTCTTGGGCAAGGCATAAGCCCGCCGCTATGTCGTAGAGCGAAACGCCGATACTCTGACACCCCACCACAAAACCTGCCGATGTCCAACAGACATCCAGTGCCGCCGAACCGTTCACACGAGGACGCACCGGAACCCGCGAGAAGTCAATCCGACGGACACTAGTGGAGCAGATGGCGTGGGTCTGGTCCCAAGTGGTTGCGCCCCCAGAGGATAAGAAGGTAAGTGGTTCGCCGTTGCGGGTTGCTCCAAAGCCTTTCGCGCCGGAATAGACCTCCCTGAGCAAAGGAAAGGCAGCCACACCGACCACCGATTCCCCCCCTGCCAACAGACCCACCGAAACACCCCAATGCGGTATGTTATTGGCTAAGTTTACCGTGCCGTCAATCGGGTCTATTGCCCAAAGAGGCGCGTTCACATCACCAGTGAAACCGTACTCCTCCCCCAAGATGGCATGGTCGGGAAAGCGAGCGGTAATCGCATCCCGCAGGAAACGCTCTATCTCTCGGTCAATCTCGGTCACTAACGTGCCGTCGGCTTTTCGACTGACCAATGTTCCCGCGTGCAGAAGTTGAATGGCGCGTTCTGCCGCTTCTTGGGTTATCTGTTCTGTCCATTTGCGTATCGTTTGCCAATCCTCTTGCCAATCGCTCATGACCATTTCCTTCCCTTCCGTTATTCCTTCGATATAATGCGGGTTTGATGCCCGAAAGTCAATCCGAAAATCGGCGACTGGTGTGCTGAGATAATATCTGTAACAGTAAAGCCGTCCCTCACTATAAACATCAGTCAACAAAAAATCAACAATTTACAGAATTCCTTGTAAATCTATCCGCTCTTTTAGTTTCCTCAAGGAGGATAATTATGATTGAATTTGGCGCAGTAGCCCCCGGCGTGTATCACAGATTTGTGACCTATCAAGTGGTTCAGGATGCCAGTGTGACAGCACGTATTGATGACGGCGATGGATACTTTCGCGTGACTTACGTCCTACGTCGCCGCGTGGTTCAAACACCGCATGTTCCCTATCCTTACGGACCGGACGAAGAACGTCATCTCCCAGACAACATCGGAGATGGGCTTGATGCTGAAGATGTGCTTACTTCGGACGGGGTGACACCACTAGAGGTTCCTGCCGGGTATGAGATTCAGGTGGATGTACAGTTTCTCGCGGAAGACGATGGCGCATTTAATATGCATTCCGCGACTCTCCAGATTTTTGGGCTGTCGCCGGAACCGATTGTTGTACCCATTGCGGGAACCGTTGGGGAGTTGCGGTTGGAGGTTCCGAACCCTCATATCCGGGTGCCACAAACCAGAGAGGCAGTTGTTCCTATTTCGATACATTCTGTTGCCGGAGCGGGAACCGAAGTACAAATCGCTCTTGAACCGCACCCCGACATCACTATGAGTCCGGTACAGGTTATCGTTCAACGTGGCGGTGTTGTACAGGCAAATCTCCGGTTTGCCGTACCGAATTACTCCCCTGCGGTGACCCATTCTTGCCGTGTGGTGATGTCTGCATTTGGCGGCAGTTGGGCGCATACTACTTTTTTCTCTGTTCAAATTGTTGCCGGACCACCTCCCGGTACTCCCTTGACAAGCCGAATCTACTGCAATGTAAGGGATAACCCTGCCACTATCAATCCGCTCGCTTGGGGACATACGGATGGTCGCTGGCGCACGGGAACACTCGCTGTCTTCATCAACACTGCTGGTTGCAACTTCGATTCGCAAGGGACTTCGATTACCCCAGAGGAAGTTATCCGGCAGGCATTTCGCAAGTGGGAAATCGCGTGCCCCTTTTTAAGCTTTGTGTTCGTTGATAGAGAAGACGCGGCAAACATTCACGTTCGCTTCGGTGGCAGGGAACTGTATGAGGAATTTGGGGCACCGGAGGGCGTGGCTGGTGCGGCTTCACCACCCGAACACGGAGACGTAATGTTTGACTCTGCGGAACTATGGCAGAATGGATGGGACAGAAGTGACACTCGCGTAAATCTCATGGCGATTGCCGTGCATGAGATTGGTCATGCACTGGGACTGAACCATGCCAGTGGTATCGGGGGGACAATGACTCCTGAGGCAGGCTTCGATGGGGTAGATTCCGAGTCACGGATGGCTATTAATCTTCTGTATGGGTGGAAGCCACAGCAGCAGTTACCAGACCGTGCCACGTCTGACCGCCCTGCACTCGCCGTAACACATTTCGCGAATTTTACGGGTTCCCAATCTACGCCTCGTATGGTCTGGAAGGGCAGTCGGGAGGATACGGCTCTGTATGAGGCAGATTTTGTGGGAGGACGCTGGACACCACAGCGGCAGATTCCCGGCTTTCACTCTTCCCATAGTCCCGGACTGACCGAACTGCACGTAACAGGCGGTGCACCTTACACCGGTTTGCTCATGGCATGGAAAGCCCCCGGCGACAATCAGGGTATCTGGTGGTCACGCGATATTGGTCGTGGGTGGGAAGTGGCGTTGAATATACGAGAAATTGGCTCCAGTACCCGCCCCGCCCTCACCAATGCCGATGGTCAGATTGTGATGGCATGGAAAGGAGTGCGGAGTGATCAGGCAATCTATTTCTCGCTCTACGATGGTAATGCCGGTTGGAGTCCGCAACGGCGTGCTGGGGTAGTCGGAACCTCAGATTCGCCCGCTCTGGTTGCCGTAGGTCGTCGCGTTTTTATGTTCTGGAAAGGCATTGCGGGGGATAATACTGCTTTCTTTTCCATCCTTGACCTCAACGACCCACATCTGAATTGGAGTCCACAGCAGCGTATCACGTTCTCTGTGTTTGAAACTCGTGAAGTACGAGAAATCGCTATCGGAACTACCGGGGCATTGACTGCCTGCCGACGCGGTGAAGACATCCTGCTTGCCTGGAAAGGGGCGCAAGGGGATCAGGGCATCTATTTCACGCTACTTGTCGGCGAATCCGTTCTGGGACAAATCCGAGAGACATTTCAGGGACAAATCAATGTGGCAGGAGTGGGTACTTCGGTCGGTCCGGCGGTAACAAATCTGGCGGGCGGAACCTTGATGGCATGGAAAGGTATTGAAGGGGATAACACCATCTTCTTTTCCACCCTCAATATAGTATAGAGGGTAGTACGACGAGAGTTCCATTGTCTATCCACCCGATATAATGAAAGGTGAATGCCCGAAAGTCAACTCGAAAAAACAAACCGGGGGAGTCGCACCGACCTGATTGTCACTACCGCACAAGAGCCGTCCCCAGAACTGCGGAGACGTGCAAAAGCGGTGGCAAACGATTTAGGGGCTTCCGTTGCCTATCGGCGGCATGAGGGGATGCACAAGGTTTTTGCCAAGTATCCCGATGCCCAACGTGCCGTGATTGTGCAGACCGAGCGATTGGTACTGCAAGACCGTGAGGGGCATCAGTTTTTTTATCACCCGAATATGGGCTTTATTCGCCTCGGAAATCTACTGCGGGGCTTTCGTGACCTGCTAATAGATGCCGCACAACTACAACCCGGCGATTCTGTCTTGGATGCGACACTGGGGTATGCATCGGAGGCGATTCTCTGCGCTCATGTGGTCGGAGAGACGGGCGAAGTTCACGGAATTGAGTCGGTACAGGAGTTGGGTTATATCATTCGGGAAGGTTTGCAAACGGTGGTGACTGAGCAGGAGCGGTTGAACCGGGCGATGCGGCGGATTCAGGTGGTGCATTTGGGGCATCATTGGGACTACCTGCGCTCTTGTCCGACTGCTCGCTATGATGTGGTTTGCTTCGACCCGTTCTTCGATGAGGAACTACCGGGGTCGGAGCAGTTCGCCCCGATTCGCTATTTTGGCGACCACGAACCCTTGCGCCAAGAGGCGGTTCAGGAGGCGCAACGGGTAGCACGTCGCTGTGTGTTAATCAAATCCACTCGTTGGTCACACGCATTGGAGCAGTACGGTGTGACGGAGAAGGTGGTTTCGCGCAATGGCAAGGTGGCGTATGGAGTGCTACCGGGGACATCGCCGCTAACCTCTCCCCCTAACCCCCTCCCCTAGAAAGGGAGGGGGATTGACCTCACTCACAGCACTCTTATAGAGTGCCAGAGGGTATGCGGGGGAGGGGTTAGCGGCGTTGGAACTCAGGAGAGCCGAGTACCAGAGCCACTAAACGGGTTGCGGTGTCGGTGGCTTCGGCATTTTTGGGGTCGGTTCCTATCTGCTTCATCAGGGTCGCACGAGTGGAGGGGGTCATCTCCCCATGCAACAGGACAGTTTCTAATCGCTGAACCAACTGTTGGGGGTTGCTTCCCTCGGTCGGAATCGTCGCCTTTGTGGGGGAAAGGTCAACATCACCCACCTTTCCCCCTGCTAGTGCCAAAGCGAAGTTCAAGCGGGAGATAAGCGCACCGGACGATACCCATTTTTGCGAGTCTTCCGGGTAGCCTGTGGGGGCTTGGTATTGATACAGGCTTTGCCCCATCACCCCAATCTGACCTGTGAGCATCCGGGCTAACTGGGGCGCATAGTCTCTCCCCTTGCCTCCGGCTCCCACAAATTTGAAAGACATATCCTCCACCGAAGGAACCTTAGCCGTTCCCCCCAATGCCCGCACTGACGATACCGCGTACTCAAACGGGGACTTAATCTTCTGCCGATATGCTTCACGGGAAAGAAACTCGGGCGAGGTGACTATAGTGCGATAGATTTCGCGCAGGTTGCCATTGGTCTTTTTCCATGTTGCCACACACTTATCTACCAGCGAAGTCGGAGGTGTATCCGCGACTAAGCGTTGGCACAGTTTGGTGGAGATAAAGCGCATGGTGGAAGGGTGAGTGGAGAGAATATCTAGCACCTTCATGCCGTCCTCAATCCCTCCCCCGGCGGGAATCTTCTGTCCTAAAACCACCTTTTCATTGCGGTCATGCCGACCCGGAGTAAAGACAAACTCACCCGTGCGTGGGTTTACTGTCCATCCGGTCAGACAACGGGCAACCTCTAACACATCTTTTTGTGTGTAGCCTCCATCCACGCCGAGGGTATGCAACTCCATAATCTCGCGGGCATAGTTCTCGTTCAGACCGCCACGTCCTCGGTTTTTCTGCATTTGGAGAGCGAGTTTTGCTTCCTCATTCCCGTTTTGTGCCGCACGTTCCAACATCTGCTGTCGGCGGCGTTCCTGCGTGGGATTTTCGGGCATGGGTGCAGACGATTGGGCATTATCCAAGTAGACAAGCATTGCCGGGCTTTTCGCAGAGGCTTCTAACAAGTCGCGGAAGTTTCCAAAGGCGTGTTTGCGAATCACATCACGTTCATCCGAGATTTTGTATACCTGACAAAAGTTCTTGCGGATGTCTATGTTGAAGTGGTTGCTCCAGAAATCCACCATTACCTCTTGGAACTGTTTCTCAGATTCAATCGCACGGGTGGTTTTATCTAACGCGAGTTGGATTCCCGCCATCCGAATCTGTTGCTGTGCCTCCATAAAACCGCGAATGGCTTCCCGCTCATCCTCCGAAAGTTGGGAGAATGCCATCCGCTTATTTTCGGCATTGTCGGTTTTCTCTTTGGCGGCAAGTAACTGAGGGGTCTTTTTCTGGCGAGCGCGGTACATCCCGACCAACTCCTCATTGGAGAGTTGAAGCAGAGTGAAGGAAGCCAGTTTGCTCTCCACAGGGTCGCTAATTTTTTCGGGGTGGAGTTGTTGCTCGATATAACGGGAAAGTCCCATCGCTTTGACCGTTTCGACATCGCCGGGACGCGGACCGAAGCCCATCCGATTTAAGACATGAACAATCTTCTGCTCTTCGGTTAGCGGTGTGTTATCCCCAACGGGATTGGTGGATTGTGGGGTAGGCTTCGTGGTTTTAACGGCTTTGCTGGGTGACTTGCTCGGTTTCCCGGTTTTGGTAGGAGTCTGTTGGGCGGAAGCGAATCCCGCAAAAACAGCAAGGGCAGTCACTACACTGGTTGCCCCGATAACAGCTCCTGAATACAGGACACGATGTTGTTTTAGACGCATTTTACAACCCTCTCCTTCGTGCAAAACACAAACGATTTGCTGGTTTGGACGTAAAGGATTCCGGGAGGTTCATAATTGGATTGTGAAAAATCGGACTTTGTCACTTGACAGAATGGAACAGAATAGGTAAGATTGGTCAGTCAATCAATTATGAATAAGCGTGTTCACCTACCGCCTGACGAACGTCGGGAGCAGATTGTCCGGGGAGCAATGAAAATCTTTGCCGAAAAGGGATTTGATGCGACCACGAACAAGGAAATCGCTAAAGTAGCCGGTATCTCTTCCACAGGGCTGATTTACCACTACTTTAAGGATAAGTTCGCCTTGTTGCATGCGGTTATTGAAATGCACATGGGCGAAGCCCCACCCCCCGATTTTCCCGAAAAACTGATGCAGATGTCCTTAGAAGAAGGACTACGGGAGTTTATTCGCCGCCCATTACGCAATATGAATAATCCTGCTGGGGTTGCATTTACTCGTGTCTTGTTAGGAGAGGCGATGCGCCGCCCGGAATTTGCCAAAATTCTCGCCGATGCAATGATTTCGCGGATGTTTACCATGTTTGTCGCGTTCCTGAAGCATCATCAGGAGCAGGGGACTATCCGCCGAGATATAGACCCTGCTTTGACCGCAATGCGCTTTGTCGGAAGTATTCAAAGTCTCTTTGTCATGCGCGAGGTGCTACGTATTCCCGAAGCACAAGCGTTAGACATGGAAGTCATTGAAAAAGGCTTGATTGACGATTTTTTGCAGGGGATTCTCCCTGAGTAACCGACTTTCATTTTTTCTTTAGAATTAACTCTTATACTAAGAATAGTTCCACACATAGAAACACGTAAATATTGATTGGTTGAACAACTAATTTTGAAAGAAGCAAGAGGATGACGATAAAACACGGTTTCCGGGGTGTCCCCCTTCAGAGCGCAGACCCACGGGTGCAGAGGCTTTTAGCGCAGGCACTTGCCGCGCATGGAAGCAATCTGGTTCGCCTTCGTACTCTCCGAGAGGCAAGCGAAATGGCAGGCTCCGGTCCTCTGGGAATCCGTCCCCCCTCCCAAAAAAGTGAGATTCTGCTGGATTGGGAGGCGATGCGGGGACGCTGGCAAGCCACACAAGATGGCAAAGTGCGCGGAATCTATCAACAAACACCAAGCGGGGTCTCCTTCTGGACGGAGAAGATGGGAACCCAAAAACTGCGAGATGCAGAGATGCCGTTTGCCTATGTTCCTCTGATGAAAACCGGATTGGTTGGGCTGTTAGCACTGCGAAACACCAGCGACACGATTACCTATGTCGAGAAGGGGGAGATAAAAGGTAAGAAGGGGCAGATGATTGTCCGAAGCCAACCAACCCCCAAAGAAACACTGGTATCCAAGGGGCGGGATGGGTTTGCACGAGAAATCTGCCAAACCACTTGGGCGTACCTGTTTGCGCCCGATGGCACACTTATCGCCGAACGTGTAACCCAAAAACAGGGAAAAAGCACGGTGCAGACGGAGATGAGTTTTGACCGCTTTGAGGTGGTGGACGGCATCAAATTCCCCACAGAAGTGAGTGTCAAATCAAGCCAAATCCCACGTGGCTTCTCTCTCAAACTCAAAATCAAGAAGATCACGGTCAATGCACCGATACCTGCCTCAGAATTCAATCTCCCCGGTGGTTAAAACACCGACTGTTATTGATTGGTCGGTCAATTTTTGAAGGGAAACAAGATGCAGTTTGAACTAAAACTTGCTTGGCGACACCTGATATATAGTGGGAAACAGACGCTTCTCACCATATTTGCGGTGGCAATCGCGGCGATGGTGGTTCTTTTTGTACAAACCACTATCTCTGGAATGCAAACCCGTCTCATGCGTGATTTGGTCGGTTCCCTCTCCCATGTCACCATAAAACCGATAGATACTCTGCCAGATACGCTGGAGAAGGTGGAGAAGAGAGAGAAGGTCGCTCCGAACAAGAACCCTGACCGTTTGGTGGTTTCGGAGCAACAACCGCGTCTCCAACAACGCACCGATATTGAGCAGTGGGAGAAACTCAAAACACAAATCGCACAGTTCCCCGGTGTTCGTGCTGCTGCCGCTACGGTAAACGGTAGTGCCTTTATCATCCGAGGGTCAAAGCGAAATGCCGTCTCCGTAACCGGGTGTGACCCAACCCAACAAGAGAAGATTTCACCGCTACAAAAAGACCTGTTAGTGGGGCGTTGGTTGGACATTACCCCAGATGAAATCGTTATCGGTATCAAACTGGCAAATGAACTGCGCCTCAAACTCGGCGATAGAGTCGTCCTGCAATCCTCGCAGGGAATCACACAAACCTATCGTGTGGCAGGGATTTTCTACATTGGAAATGCCAGCGATTTAAGCCAAGTGTACTTGACGATGCGGGCGGCACAGAGCCTATTGGCAACGGGGCAGAATGTCTCCGCGATTCAAACAAAACTCACCGATGCGTTTCAAGCAAACCGTGTAGCGGAGGATCTGGCTTCGGTTCTGCCCTACAAGGTGGAATCGTGGATGAACGAGCAGGCAAACTTCCTAAACACCATCAATTCACAAAATGCCATCCGCCTCTTTCTGACATCGTGTGTTCTACTTGCCTCCTCGGTGGCAGTCTCCGCGATTATGATTGTCTCAGTGCTTCAGAAGAACAAACAGATTGGGATTCTCAAAAGCATGGGGGCAAAGAATCGGCAGATTCTGGTTGTCTTTACCCTTGAAGGCTTGGGGATGGGAATTGCCGGGGCATCGTTAGGGGTGTTATTTGCTGTTCTCGCGATGAACAGCATGGCGAAGTTCACGTTGCGTTCCCCTTTTGGCAGAGCCGATGCGGTCTTCACCATAGTCTACGACCCGGTTCAGATGGCGCAGTTGGTCTTTGTGGTGATAGCCGCCACAGTGATAGCCGCGATATTCCCGGCTCGCCAAGCCGCACACTTGAACCCAGTGGAGGCGATACGTGGATAAAAAAACTTACTCCTATGGGGAAACACTCTTTCGTGCCGGACACCAAACCGGAATGGGAAGACCGCTTGCGGTGCAGGTCGCGAACCTTACCAAGATATACAACTCTGGAACCCCTAATGCGGTACAGGTGCTACACGGTGTTTCGATGCAGGCAGAGGTGGGCGAGTTTATCGCTATTATCGGGCAGTCTGGTTCGGGGAAGTCTACGCTACTCAATATCTTGGGAGCACTCGATACCCCAACAAGCGGGGAAGTGTGGATTGATGGCGTGGAGATTTCGACGCTGACTGAAGACCAGTTAGCCGATTTGCGCGGTAGGAAGGTTGGCTTTGTCTTTCAGTTCCACCACCTGCTAGAAGAGTTCACCTGCTTAGAAAATGTGCTGATGCCAGTGGCTATCCAGAAGGGAGAACCCAGTGCTGAAGATGTCGCCTATGCGCGAATGTTATTGGAGCGAGTGGGATTGGAAACACAGTTAAGCAAACGTCCCAATCAGATGTCTGGGGGGCAACAGCAACGCAATGCGATTGTTCGCGCCCTCGCAAACCGTCCCAAAGTCGTGCTGGCGGACGAACCTACGGGGAACTTGGATAGCCGTTCCGGGCAAGAGGTTTTTACAATGATGCGTGAGATTGCCAGAGAAACCGGAGTCGCCTTTTTAATGGTGACACACGATGACCGATTGGCACGGGAGGCAGACCGGATTCTGCGAATTGAAGATGGATATATTCAGGAGGTAGCCCATTGAATGCTCGTAAAATAATGGTGTTAGTGGTTGTTGTTATTGCTGTTTTGACGGCGGTTCTGTTTGTTCGTTCGCGTCCAAAACAAGTTCCTGCCGCACTGCCTGTCGAAAAGATTGTCACCGAATCTATCGCGGCATCGGGGCGTTTACGTGGGGCAACCGAGAGCGATATTGGAGCGCAGAATCAGGGACGAGTTGCGGCAATTCTGGTGAAAGAGGGCGATACGGTACAGGCAGGGCAGGTCATTGCTCGCCTCGATGATAGTGTTTTGGAGGCGCAGGAGGCTCAATCGCAGATTGCCTTACAAACCGCCGAACGTCAGTTGCTCAAAGC
>Ga0224722_1000903_pt1 | contig 16816 bp, 17 predicted proteins | sample Balambano_FR1_Me_FD_161646 | JGI IMG/M metagenome (GOLD analysis project Ga0224722, IMG submission 161646) | Freshwater sediment microbial communities from Lake Towuti, South Sulawesi, Indonesia - Balambano_FR1_MetaG | ecosystem: Environmental > Aquatic > Freshwater > Lake > Sediment | place... | reverse complement strand
GAGATAGAACATCCAATAGAGGGAATCTATCCAAGCACAACCGAAGAAAAAGAAGCAATGTTTCAAAAGGCATTTAAGGATTATGAGAAACGAGATGGACAGGTTCAAATGCTCGACCATGTGTATTCTGCTTTTCAGGAAGAACGTCATGCTCTGATCGAAGCTGGAACTGGGGTTGGTAAATCATTGGCTTATTTATTACCAGCAGCGATATTTGCCAACAACACAGATCATAAAATTGTGGTAAGTACGCACACGACACAACTTCAAGAACAGCTGCTAACAAAAGATATCCCATTGTTAAAAAAAATGGTTGACTTCCCTCTAGAAGTAGTACTCATAAAGGGGAGACACCATTATATAAGCTTAGAAAAGTTTCACCAATCTTTATATGAAGAGGAAGATAATTACGATACTAGCTTAACTAAGATGCAAATCTTAGTATGGCTGACAAAAACAATAACAGGTGATTACGAGGAATTGAACTTATCAAGTGGAGGCCTTCTTTACTGGAATCGTATAAAAAATGATAGTTCGTCCTTCGTGAAGGATAGAACATGGCTTTCCCATGATTTCTATTTTCTCACTAGACAACGGGTAAATGATGCAAAGATTATTATTACAAATCACTCATTGTTAATGGTAGATTTGAATGCAGAGAATAATATCCTTCCTCCTTTTGAATATGTCATTATTGATGAAGCTCATCATTTCGAAAAAGCCGTTGGCAAGAGTTTTAATCAATCCATTGATTATTTATCAATAAGGATGCTTATAAGTCAGTTTGGTAGTGCCGACCAGAGACAAACCTTCTATCAATTAGAGCAAATCTTTAAGAAATTGCATATTGAAGACGACGATCAACTTTTACACTCTTTTCAAATGAATCAAATGATCGCTGAACTTCAGTTTGAATTAGATGACTTATTTAGAGCAATTGCCTTGTTTGTAAAAAAGAATGCCAAAAAAGGAAATCAAAGATTGATAAAAAGAGTGAGCCACGATGAATCAGCTAAAGAGTGGAAATCGGCGATTGCATCTGCTGAGAGATGTCAGTTTTTATTTAAGGATTTACATCAGAGCTTATGTAAGTGGGTAGATTTTATAAAAAGCCAACAACTTACGCTTGATGATCATCAAAAAATAACAATGAATGAGGTAATTTCATTTTTAGATGGGATTGAACAGATTCGAACCCATATGAAGAATCTTGTTATTGAGCCTTTACCTTCAAATGTTATCTGGATTGAAAAGGATGGAAGAGCGACGCAAAATTTAACGTCTATCTATTCTCAACCTGTAATTATTTCTGAATTTTTAAAGGAATATTTTTTTGATAAGAAAAAAAGTGTGGTACTTACATCTGCTACAATGACAGTAAATCAATCATTCGATTATGTTTTGGATTCATTGGGACTTGGGAAAGAGAATTGTAGTACGCTACATATTCCTTCTCCTTTTGCCTATAAAGAGCAGGTCCAGATTATAATTCCGGAAGATTTACCGGAAATAAATAAGGTATCCTTATCAGATTATGTGGCAGCCATTACAGAACATATCATCTCTATTGCAGAAGCCACAAAAGGAAGAATGCTAATACTCTTTACTTCGTATGATATGTTAAAGAAAACACATGATCTGATAAAAGAAAGTGGTCTGTTAGATGACTATGTTCTTTTTGCTCAAGGAATTACGAGCGGAAGTAGATCGAGACTAACAAGAAATTTTCAACGGTTTGAAAAATCAATCTTATTAGGAACAAGCAGTTTCTGGGAAGGGATTGATATACCAGGGGAAGCTCTTAGTTGCCTGATTATCGTTCGACTGCCTTTCACACCTCCTGACGACCCAATTGCGGAAGCAAAAGGAGAATTAATACAAGCCAAAGGTCAAAATCCTTTTTCAAAGCACTCATTACCTGAAGCAGTATTACGATTTAAACAAGGTTTTGGAAGGTTAATTAGAAAGAAAACGGATAGAGGGTTTGTGATAATATTCGATCGAAGAATTGTGACAACCACGTATGGGAAAGCCTTTTTAAAATCGATTCCTACAGTTCCAGTAAAAACATTAGACATTAACGAAATGTTAACCTTAATAGAAGAATGGCTTTAGATAACATCTATTTCCAAGTCTGAGGAATAAAAAAGTCCGCGCTCATAAAGCGCGGGAAAATTGTGTGTGAACTAGAAAAAAATTTAATATCAATCGCTCAAAAGCTGTTATAATGTTTGATAAGAAAATAAGCAGTTGCTTAAATATATTGTAACCTTTTGTGAAAAAGCTATTGCTAACAAATATTAGAGAATGGAGTGAAATAAGTAGTGGAAAGTAAAATAGAGGTATTGTCAACTGTAAAGGTTGAGTATACATCAGACCTTTATAAGGTAGTCGATGCCTTAAATCGGACGTTAAAAAGAGAGAACTTAATGTTCGGTCTAGCTCTAGATCAGCAAGATGAATCAAAAGCAGTATTTACAATTTATCGTACATAAAGTGGTGCTATATTCATGAAGAAGTGGTTTTGGACTGCAATAATTGGAGTAATCATCCTTATAGGAATTACGATTAAAATATATTTAAACTCAACTAAGCCAATTGCCGATGCGGAAAGTCGTGCTACAGCAATTGTAAAGGAAGAAACGGAAATAACTGATATTACAGAATTTTCACTATACCATGGATCTACTGCGTATTATGTTGTACAAGGAAGTAACAAAGAAGGGGAAAAACTGATTGCTTGGATTCCTGAAAAAGGTGGGAAAATAGTAGTTTTACCCGCAAAAGATGGAATTACAAAGTCTGAAGCTATTAATACTTTATCTAATGATGTATCTCCTGATCAAATTATCGATGTTCGTTTAGGGATGGAAAAAAACAACCCGTTATGGGAAATTTACTATCGCTCAAGCAACGATAAGATTAACTACTTCTACATTGATTTTGAAACAGGGGAAGAAGTTAGAGAAATAAAGAACTTATAACTTTTTGGAGGCAAAGAAAATGGAATTTGCATTAGCGAAAAGAGTAAAGGCATTAACACCATCGACAACTTTAGCAATTACTGCAAAGGCAAAAGCATTAAAGGAAGAAGGCCATGATGTGATTGGATTAGGAGCTGGTGAGCCAGATTTTAATACGCCACAGCATATCATTGATGCTGCTGTTGTATCAATGAATGAGGGTCAAACAAAGTATACACCTTCTGCAGGATTGCCAAAGCTTTTAGCTGCAATTGCTGCAAAGTTTAAAGAAGACCAAGGTATTGACTATACAGCAAAAGAAATCATTGTTACAAATGGAGCCAAACACGCTCTTTATACACTTTTTCAAGTAATATTGGATGAGGGTGATGAAGTAATTATCCCCACCCCTTACTGGGTAAGCTACCCTGAACAAGTAAAGTTAGCCGGGGGACAACCGATTTATATTGATGGACTTGAAGAAAATGAGTTTAAAATTACACCTGCTCAATTGTCCGAGGCTATCACAGAAAAGACCAAGGCAGTAATTATCAATTCTCCAAGTAATCCAACTGGAATGCTGTATACAGAGAAGGAGTTATTCGAGCTAGGTCAAATTTGTTTGCAAAAAAATGTATTAATCGTTTCTGACGAGATTTATGAAAAGCTTGTTTATGGAGAAAATAAACATGTTTCTATTGCTCAACTTTCTCCTGAATTAAAAGAACAAACGATCATCATTAATGGTGTGTCGAAGTCACATTCCATGACAGGGTGGAGAATTGGATACGCAGCGGGAAATCGTGAAATTATTGCTGCTATGACCAATCTTGCCAGCCATAGTACTTCTAATCCTACGACCACTGCCCAATTTGGTACAATTGCTGCTTATAACGGTTCACAAGAACCTGTTGTTGAAATGAAAAAGGCTTTTGAAGAGCGATTAAACATTATTTTTGAACAGCTAATTCAAATCCCAGGCTTTACATGTGTGAAGCCGCAAGGAGCATTTTATCTATACCCAAATGCAAGCAAAGCGGCTCAAGCCTGTGGGTATGCTTCAGTAGATGGATTTGTGGAAGGGTTACTTGAGGAGGCAAAGGTTGCGGTTATTCCAGGGTCTGGCTTCGGAACCCCTGATAATATTCGCCTTTCATATGCGACGTCATTAAACCAGTTAGAAGAAGCCATTAAGCGTGTGAAAAACTTCGTAGAAAGCAAAATGGCTTAATATAGTGAAAACAGAGTGCCTATGCATTCTGTTTTTTCTATGATATAAACTTGATAGTCTATATTTCGAATTGTATAATGAGATGGGACTTTACGCATTCAAACGAAGTTTAAACTGTTAAAGAGAAGTTGATACTTACTTATAGGTGTTATAAACAAATATTTTATACATACTCTTAGCTTCTTTTTAGATTTTTGGAGGGAATTGTCGTGAATAAAACAACTATTTCACAAGTTCACAAATATGTTGGAGAAGATGTTAAAATTGGTGCATGGATTGCTAATAAGCGTTCTAGTGGAAAAATAGCTTTCCTTCAGCTTCGCGATGGGACAGGCTTTATTCAAGGGGTTGTTGTAAAAGCAGAAGTAGCTGAAGAAGTATTTCAGCAAGCAAAAGGTATTACGCAAGAAACTTCCGTATATGTGACAGGAACGGTACAAAAGGATGAGCGTTCTCCATTCGGGTACGAGCTACAAGTAAAAGGAATTGATGTGATTCATCAGTCGGTTGACTACCCAATTACACCAAAGGAACACGGAACAGAGTTCTTAATGGATAATAGACATCTTTGGTTACGTTCTAAACGTCAGCATGCAGTGATGAAGGTTCGTAATGAAATTATTCGAGCTACGTATGAGTTTTTTAATGAGCAAGGATTTACAAAGGTGGACCCTCCGATTCTAACAGGTAGTGCACCTGAGGGAACAACGGAATTATTTGCAACAAAGTACTTTGACGAAGATGCATATCTTTCACAAAGTGGGCAGTTATACATGGAAGCAGCAGCTATGGCTTTAGGAAAGGTATTCTCATTTGGACCTACTTTCCGAGCAGAAAAATCAAAGACTCGCCGACATTTAATTGAGTTTTGGATGATAGAACCTGAAATGGCATTTGTAGAGTTTGAAGAAAACTTAGAAGTTCAAGAACAGTATGTATCACATATTGTCCAATCTGTTTTGAAAAACTGCCAATTAGAATTGAAGACATTAGGTAGAGATACGGAGAAGCTTGAGAAAATTCAAGCACCTTTCCCTAGAATCAGTTATGATGATGCCATTAAATTCTTACACGAGAAGGGTTTCACAGACATTTCTTGGGGTGATGATTTTGGTGCACCTCATGAAACGGCGATTGCAGAGAGCTATGATAAGCCAGTGTTTATTACCCACTATCCTACAACTTTAAAGCCATTTTATATGCAGCCGCATCCAAATCGTGATGATGTTGTTTTATGCGCCGATTTGATTGCACCAGAAGGATATGGAGAAATTATCGGAGGTTCAGAGCGTATCCACGATTATGAGCTTTTAAAGCAACGCTTAATGGATCATGGACTAGCTTTAGAAGCATATGAATGGTATTTACAATTAAGAGAATTTGGTTCTGTTCCGCATTCAGGATTCGGTCTTGGATTAGAAAGAACAGTGGCGTGGATAAGTGGCGTCGAGCATGTTAGAGAAACTATTCCATTCCCACGTTTATTAAACCGCTTATATCCGTAATGAATAGTAGAGCTCGCTATTGCGAGCTTTTTTTGGTCTAGTATATATTTGGCAATCACTGAAAGTTCCTTACTGATCATCTCACTTCATGTTATACTAGTGGTGAGGTGTCTTAAATGAAAGAAAATATGCTTGATTGGATGAAACTAGGGAATACCACGATCCCTAATGCACTATTAACTTCTTATAAACTTCTTAATATTGATGAACTTGAATTATTATTATTAATTCAAGTATATAGCTTTACTGAGAGAGGCAATAGTTTTCCAACCCCGAATGAGATATCTTCTCTAATGACAATTACCAGTACACAGTGTTCTGATATGCTTCGTCGACTTATCCAAAAAGGACTAATTGAAATTCAAGATGGGCATTCAAGTGATGGAATACGATTTGAAAAATACTCACTGGATCCACTGTGGGATAAGCTATTGGATGTCTTTTTACAACAGAAGAAAGCCAATGAAGTTATGCAGCAACAAACAGTAGAAACGGATGTTTACACTTGTTTTGAACAGGAATTTGGTAGACCATTATCCCCATTTGAGTGTGAGACCCTTGCTCTTTGGATGGATGATGATCGGCATGACCCAGTAATTATTAAAGCAGCATTAAAGGAAGCTGTTATTTCAGGTAAGTTAAATTTCAGATATATTGATCGCATCCTTTTTGAGTGGAAGAAGAACGGAATCAAAACCGTTGAGCAGGCAAAAAACTATGGAAAAAGATTTAGACCGCATCAATCACAAGTGAAGAACAAACAGATTGAGCGACCAGAAAATAAAACCGAGCCCATTCCATTTTATAATTGGCTTGAACAATAAATCGTGCACGAGAGCATAGTCTCTCATTTTTTTTTACATTTTTTTGAAAGTTGAGTGGATGAAATGCTGAATAAAGAGCAAATAAGAATTTGTTTAGATATGATGGGAGAAATGTTTCCTGAAGCGCATTGTGAATTAAATCATTCTAATCCTTTTGAACTCGTGGTAGCAGTTGCGTTATCTGCCCAATGTACAGATGTACTTGTAAACAAGGTAACAAAAACATTGTTTGAAAAATATAAAACACCTGAAGATTATTTGAAAGTTTCACTAGAAGAGCTCCAAAACGACATCCGGTCCATTGGTCTCTTTCGAAACAAGGCAAAAAATATTCAAAAGCTTTCTCAGCTTCTCCTAGATGAGTACAATGGGGAAGTACCTATGGATCGTGATGAGCTAACCAAGCTTCCTGGTGTTGGTAGAAAAACTGCCAACGTAGTTGTGTCTGTTGCTTTTGGTATACCCGCTATTGCGGTGGATACTCATGTTGAGAGAGTGAGTAAAAGACTGGCCATATGTCGTTGGAAGGATTCCGTATTAGAAGTTGAGAAAACACTAATGAAAAAGGTACCGAGGGATGAGTGGTCCGTAACTCACCACCGAATGATCTTCTTTGGCCGATATCATTGCAAAGCACAAAATCCTCAGTGTCCAAGCTGTCCTTTATTAGACTTATGTCGAGAAGGAAAAAAGAGAATGAAAGGGCAACTGGTTGTTCATGAGAAAAAATGATATTCAAGATGGATTTCTAGATTGGAAAAACTTAGAGAGTAATATTGAGGAACTTATTAAAATTAGAGAAAAACAAGAAACTGCTAAGTTAATGGATAAAGGCATATCTCTGTTTAATAAACTGTTATTGTTAGTAAATAACATGGAATCGAACCTTGAAAATATTCCCTTTAAAGAATTAAAAATTAAGCCCATTAATGCTGAAGAAAGATTGAATTTTATCCAGGGAAGACAGGGCTCTTTCCATTCTTTTAAGCAATTAGTAGAGCTCTTTAAGGAACTGGAAAAGCAATACGCAAAAAAGGCATCTTTAGAAAAATACTAAAGATGCCTTTTTTTAATTATTACCAGATCCTTGATTGCTGGTATTTCCAGTATTTCCTGTACCAGTATTCCCATTACCAGTTCCAGATCCGGTACCTGTATTTCCAGTATTGGAATTACCGTCTGTTTCTCCCGTTTCGGTGGTTCCCTCATCGGTACCTTCCTCATTTTCGGTTTCTTCTTCTTCCACCTCTTGTTCTTCTTCCTCTTGAGGAATCACTACTTCTATGGTTGTAGTAACTGCTTCACTTAGCTGTGTATCACGTACGGCAATTACCTTAAAGGTATAGTAGCCTGGTGTTTCAGCTTTTAAGCGAACCTGCTTCTCTGATGTGGTGTTTAGAAGTTGTTCTCCACCATCATTTAAAGATCCATATAATTGGAATTGTACACCTTCCGCGTTGTCACCGCTGTATTCCCAAGTAACAAGAAGTTCCTTTGTCGCTTCATCAAGAGTAACTTTTAAATTACTAGGTGATGCAGGCTTATCGTATTTGTTTGATACTTGTTTTGGTGCACTTCCTTTAACTGCATACTCAATGATTACTTGATCATTAGGAGTGAATTCACTTGCTAGCTTTGCAGGGAACGTACCTTTTTCAATTCGTACTTTTTCTACACTGCTAGGTACCGCAAAGTCAGCAGTTTCTTTCCCTTGAGATACTTGGGTCATAAGGTTTTTAAAGATATATTGTGAGATTTTCTGTTCATCACTTGTTAGCCAATTTTGCGTACGATCATCATATCCTGTCCAGACCGCTGCTGTGTAGTTGGTTGTGTAACCAACAAACCAAGAATCAGGAACCGCACCCTGAGGGATTCCATATTTTTCTCGTTCAGCAGTAGGGTAGTTCGTCGTTCCTGTTTTACCAGCAACAGCAAGGCCGTCTACTCTTGCACGAGAACCCGTACCGTAGGTTAAAACATCCTTTAACATATCAGTGATCATAAAGGCAGTATAATCTTTCATAACCACTTCAGTTTCAGGTTTTAAATCAACCTTTGTTCCATCACGAAGTTCGATCGTAACGACGGAATACGGTTCTGTGTAAAAACCGTTATTTCCGAATGCGCTATATGCGCCTGCCATTTGGAGGGAGGAAACGCCTTTATCGGCTCCACCTAATCCACCAATGGAATAGGACTCCGTTAACTCACTCACAGGTATTCCAAGTTTCGCACCGAATTCTTTTGATTTATCGATTCCAACCTCTTGCATCGCTTTTAATGCAGGTATATTACGTGAAAGAGCAAGAGCTGTTCTCATCGTCATCGAGCCCATATGCTTGTTATCCCAGTTATTAATTTCTTGCCCACTTGAATATGTGTATGGTTCATCCACTAAGGTCTGATAGGTACCCCAATTCAAGTATTCGATCGCAGGACCGTAGTCTAAAACCGGTTTAATAGTTGAGCCAGGCTGACGTCTAGGGTCAGTGGCGTAGTTAAATCCAAATGTTTGTGTTTGGTTTCTTCCACCACCGAGTGCACGAATAGCGCCTGTTTTTGTATCTAATAAGGTAATCCCTGCTTGGAATTTTTCATCAGGGAATGCAACAATTTCATTGCCATCTAGAATTTGTTCTACATATTTTTGAGCACTTGTATCTAATGTTGTGTAAATTTTTAAACCTTCAGAGAAAGGATCAAGATCAGGATATTTTTCTTCAATTTCTTTAATAACCTGTCCTACAAAGGAGTCGTAGGCAATTTCTCCATTTGTCTCACGTTGATCTTCTGGAACAAGAGCAGCAGAAACATCAACCGATTGTGCAGCTACCATTTCTTCCTCTGTAATATACCCGTGTTGATTCATTAATGAGAGAACAATATCCCTACGTTTTTTTGCATTTTCAGGATATTTGAAAGGGTCATAATTTGCTGGACTCTGTGGCAAACCAGCTAATAAAGCTGCTTCATCTAATGTAAGCTCATCCAGGCTTTTATCGTAATAAGTTCTTGCAGCAGTCGCTACTCCGTGTCCACCACTGCCCATCCAGTTTTTATTTACGTAAATCTCAAAAATTTCTTCCTTCGTATACTTTTGTTCTAGCTGGAAAGAGAGCCATGCTTCTTGTGCTTTTCGTGAGAGTGTTTTTTCATGAGTTAAGAATGAATTTTTTACAACCTGCTGTGTAATCGTACTAGCTCCCTCAGAACCGAAGCCGTCGGTAACGTTCGCGATAACCGCGCCACCTAAACGAATCAAGTCAATCCCATTATGTTCAAAAAAGCGAGAGTCCTCCGTTGCGATGAAGGCGTCTCTGACCGTTTCCGGTATATCTTCATAATTTACATAGTCTCTTTTCACCGATCCTATTTCCGTGAAAGGAATCCCGTTCATATCAAAGACCTGGGAGGATATCGGATCCTTTAAAAGCGTTTCATCAAGCTCTGGAGTGTCTTTTATCATATATGCAAATGTAGCAGCGCCGACAACAATCCCTGTAATTCCAAGTGCGACAAGGATAAGAAAAATCTTCATGAACAATCCTTTTGCAGGCTTTTTGCCTTTTTTATTATTAGATTGTTTCTGCTTTTCTAGCTGTTTGCGGCGCTCCTCTCTAGATTGATATTGCTCTGCCATATTGTTTCCTTCCTTTCTTACTAAAAAGCTTCCTTCCCCTTAAGAAAAAGATAAAAATTAAAGATTATATAAACAATCTATTTTCTTAATATAGTCAATTCTGGGGCGAAAGCCAAGTGAAATGAGATGTGCTGTCGAAAGTAGCTCATCTTTTGTAATAGACTTTCGACCTCCTTCTTTCATACGCTCCCAATACGATAACAATTGCTTTGCTTCTAACAGAAATACTTCTTCTGTACTTGAAAAACGAAGAATAACAAAGCAAATTCCATCTTGTTGAATGACTTTTTCCATGTGCTGAATTTGGTGCTCATGAAAATTTTGTAGGGGGAAAGAAGTTAAGTTTTTTGTTTCCTTTGCTTCAAAATCAATATATTTTCCCTTATATACGCCGTTGTAATCAGTTGTGGAGGCTTGCTTGAAATAGGCTTCTTTTATTACAGCTGCACTTCTTTTTGGATAATTTACCTCAACAATTTGAACCGGTGTCGGTTTTTTGTGAATAACGGCAATATTATTTAATAAGTAAAATTCATTTGTTTCGTTTATATCCTCCTCTAACGTCATACCTCGGTTGCTATAGGTTGGGTCCTTTCGTGCTTTTACGGTTTGACTAGTGCTTAATCGATTCATAAACTTTCTTCCATTAGGATAATGAATGGTCATTTCTCACACCTCTTTAACTACACTATCATACCAAAATTGGCCCCAGATAGGGTGAATAAAAACTACCGATTAACGAATTATAACGTAAGATAGCTTGGGAAAGGAGCAAAAAGATATCAAAAATACCTTTAATCATTTAGAAGAGCAGCAAATGATTACGGAAATTAAGCAAAAAGTTGAGTTGAGTAATACTGACAATATTTCAAGAACCAATGCGTATTTTACGTATTTTTTAAATCATTCGGATATTCTTTGGTCCTTTTTGGCAAGTATGGTGTCAAGAAATGCTGGCTGGAACATGTGTGACTTAGAAGGAAAGTGGTTACCTCAGGCTTTAGAAGCAGAAACAAGAAAACAATTGTATTTAACCTATGAACGAGCAAATTGGTTAATTTTTCTGGACGCTTACCCCCAATTGTTGCTGTATGAATATTCGACGAAACTAAATACTCCGATGTTTCACTTATTACGATATTTTCATGTTTCGTCTTTTATGATTAATGAATGGGCGTATTATTGGAGGAAGAAAGATAAAAGAAGACTGATGACGGCACTCATCATCAATGAGCAAAATGTCATTCAAAAACCAGTAATTGAGCATCCAATCTATTATAAAAAAGTGTTTCACTCGCTTCTCTTTTCTTTTCAGGATTTCCTTCATTTTAGTGCTGTTTTATTTCCTACTCATCACGGAGAGCTTTATGGAGCAAGTGTATATGGTTTTCAAGAGGTGGATAACCGAATTGATCTTGGTAAAAGATTAGCTGATATTCTGTTTGATCCCGAAATATTCACGAAGGTCTTTCATTTTGCGAAAACAACTGAACACACTGGGTCGAGGCATGATTACGAACAATTTATGAAAAACAAGGAAGAAACTACTCCCATCTTAAGAGAAACCTACCCAGTTATTAAACACCATATCCATCTTCCAAATGAGTGGACAAAACACCCTTGTGTGAAAAAGAAATGGTTCAATACCGCGATTACTCATCGAAGCCCGTGGGAAATGACTCATTGGTACTTGAATAAACAGAAACAAATTCGTTTTTGTATTATGTGTTATAAGTTTCTTCAAATCAAGAAACGTATATAAAAAGCAAGAATCTTCATAGATTCTTGCTTTTTGTCTCCTTATGTTGATGGACGATCGATACCTTCAAGCTTTTTATCTCCGTACCCAGGTTTCGTTTCTTCTATCTTTTTTGGTTGACTATTTTCTTTTTCATTGTTTTGATTTCTCTTTTTCATTCTTTACCACCTCCGAGATTAGTTTGTTTCATCCACCACTTTTTCATTCATGTCGAAACCTTGTTGGGAGAACAAAAATTTTACACTTCTTTTGACGAATTGCTTCTAGTTTTGTCATAAGGGAAGGAGGTTAGAAGAAGACAAAGAATAAGTACAAAGAGATTCACTTAGAACGAAAAATATTCTTGGAGGGTTGTGCGATGATTCTAAAATCAGATATTTTACAAATGCTTTCTGAAATACACAATGATCTTGAGGAACTAGAGAAAACCATTGATTTTAAACTGGCTGATACGGAAGCAGATATGCTAAAGCAACAACAAAAAAGCTTATGGAAAACGGAAAATCGCTATTATATACTAGAGGGGAAATTCAACTTAGCCCAAAATTCTTCAAATGATAGAGAAGATAAGAGAACCACTGCTTAAATTTTTCAATTTTTCGTTTATCCTTTATAGTAGGGGTATATGTGTAAAAGGAGCATTGCAATTTGAATAATCATTCAATATTAGGTCATTTAAATGAACGTTTGTACGAATATACAATGAAAATAGAAGATACATTTCTCTCCGTGAAGTTGTCAGGTGAGAAGGGTGACTTTTTTACGCAAGTTAAACCATTTGCTGACGAAGTAAAAGAGGTGGTAGATCGCTGGAAAAAGGAATCAGGGTCTTGGATTGAAGAAAATAGGCCGAAAAATCTTCATACTAGTCAAATTGAATCTGCAGCCGAACAAATGGAAATGATTTCTGTACAAGCCTTTTTCCCTGAAACCAGTCGAACAAGATTCATAAACTACCTTCAGTCTGTAAGATATGTGTTAACCGTATTACGAGCCAATATAAGTAAAAATGAAACATAAAAAGTAGCACACTCGCCATTTAGGAGAGGTGCTACTTTTTTAACTATTTATACGATTGAATTTTACATAGATGATTCAAGTTCAGGGGTTTTTGCACCTAGAGTTTCAAGTTCATAAACAAGATTACGGTATTCACAAGTGGTTATTTCATTGTAAATATAACATTTCTTTACAAAGTCTAATAACTCGTTTGCATCTTGTGCTTCGTAGTTTTTATTTAGTTGGAAATGATTTTTTAATTCTTGAATATTCACCTAAATTCCCCCTTTATATAGGTTGTTTCTTCCTTATTATCGTATCATGTGGAGGCACAAACTGATGTTTTTTTAAATATTGAGACTTCCGACACCGTTAGACAAAAATGGCGATTTATAGCAGGTATTTTTTTATTCTTTATTCACCATCTAGGCGGATGAAACATAAATTATAGCAGTGAATATATGAAAGGAGGTTGTGTGCCCTTGTTCGGTCAAAGATCTAAACGATCAAGATATAATCATCCACAACTACAACCGTTGATGAATGAAACCTATCCTTATATGTGGGGAAATGAAGCAGTCCATACTCGGCCAGAGGCATACGCCAACTACTTTGAGCAACCTATGAATGTTCCTATGTACAATATCAACTACGCAGGATCCGTACAAAACGGAAATAATTATTATCCAAATGAATCCTATTATGGCCCATCCTATCCATACGGTGGGGGAGGATTTCAGGGACCGGGTTTTGATTATCCTTATCAGGGAAATCAACCATTTCCACAAGTAAAGAAGCATAAGCTCTCGGAAGCCGTTCTTCATAATCCTCTTCAACAACCTGAAATATCGTATCACAATCAATTTGCGTATGGCCAATATAACCAAGCATTTTCACACCCTTATCCTAAGCAATCTGCTATACCACGACCGCCAACGGGTGTGAAATCAATAATGAACTCATTTAAAACTCAGGATGGAACATTTGACGTTAACAAAATGGTTGATACAGCAGGACAGATGATGAATGCAGTCACACAAGTCTCTTCGATGGTAAAGGGTCTTGGAGGAATGTTTAAGGTATAGGGCAACCCTATACCTTTTTTAAATGGTAGAAAAAATAAGCAGAAAAAAGTCTGCTTAATCATTAATAATATGAATTTTCTTTCCAGGCAGCTTCGGCACAATAATCGTTAGCAAGCCATCATTGTATGAGGCCTTCACCTTTTTTTCGTTTATAGACTGGGGAAGTGTAATTGTTCTGCTCATTTGCTGCATTTTATTTTTTTTACTATAGACCTTATGAACATCATCCTCTTCAATAATCACTTCACCATTTTTCACTGTAATGGTTAGTGTGTTATTAAGGACATCGATACTAATTTGTTCCTTTTTAACACCTGGAAGTTCTGCAACGATATGGTGTTCTCTGTCGTAACTTTTCACAGAAACGGGAAAGGTGGCAAACGGAAGGTTGAAGAACTCATCAATACTTTGTAAAAAACCTTTGACTGGTCTTTCTTGAAAAAAGTCATTCATCGCTTTGGCAATCTCTCCGAACGGTTCAGGACGATCTTTACGATTTGGTTTATTTGGTAAATTATTAGACATAATCCTACCCCTCTCTATATGATTCTCCCTTACAGATTATGCAATTTCGATATAGGCGGTTCATCCTTTTAGAACAGCTCAAAAAATAGAAAAAATGGACGCATACCAACATGTATGCGTCCATTTTTATTATATTAATTCTTCAAGTAGTTCATTAAGGACAAAAGTCATAGTACCGTTGCTATCTACTTCAATAAGTTCGTCTTTTTTCATTTTGGTGAGAGTACGGCTAACCGTTTCCCGTGTCGTTCCAATCATATTGGCCAAGTCTTTATTAGTAAATTCACCATTTAACGTGAAGGTTCCATTTGTTTCTTTTCCATGTAATTTTGCTAACCGGATCAGTAGCTTGATAATTTGTTCGTAAGTATTATTAAGGATTTGTGCTTCTAATCGGTCTTGAAGGTCGATAATTTTCTCACTTAATACGTTGAACACTTTAATACATAGAGTGGGGTTCTCAATAAGGACCTTTTCAAATGGTAGGATAGGAACCACTACTAAGGTTGTAGCCTCCAATACTTCTGCATAAGCAGGGTATCCTCCTTTTCGAAAGAAACCAACATGTGGGAACATTTCACCTTTTTTTAGGATTGCAACGATTTGTTCTTTCCCGTTTATATCACTTTTATATATCTTTACTTTTCCGGAGTGGATAAAATATACGTTTTCAAGAGGATCATCTTGCATAAAAACATGACTTCCACGATTCCAATCTCTTGAAATAGATATATCAACAATTTTTTGAAGCTCATCTTCGTCTAAGCTTCGAAACAAGGAGAACTCCGATAATACCTTTTTTATTTCAGGACTTTTCATTCCTACACACCTCAATCTTAGCAATAACCTACTTTCTATTTTACCAAAAATACAATGCAGAAAGAATAGTTGGTTGGAAACATTAGTATTTTTAAACAAGTCTTTAATTACGAACGTTTATTCGGTATGATAGAGTTATTGAGGTGATCTGTACATGAACGTAAGAAAAAGTTTACAAGATCTTATTGTTGAGTTGAAGAAAGATAAAGAATTTAAAGACCAAATCGTACATTGGCATACAATAGAAGAAAGAGAAGCAAAAACGTCAGAATTGCCTAATGACCTTCATCCTAACTTACAAAGGGCATTGCAGGAGAGAGGGATTGGAAGACTGTTTACTCATCAGAAGTCATCTTATGAAGCGATTAGACGGGGAGAAAGTGTGGTTGCAGTGACACCTACGGCTTCTGGTAAGACGCTTTGTTATAATCTCCCTGTTATTCAAACGGTCATCGAATCATTGGATTCAAGAGCCTTGTATATCTTTCCTACTAAGGCGCTAGCACAGGATCAAAAAAGTGAGCTAAATGAGCTAATACAAGTGACAGAGCTTCAAATTAATAGCTACACTTATGATGGAGATACTCCTGCAAATATAAGAGAAAAAGTACGAAAGGCTGGACATATTGTCATAACGAACCCAGATATGCTTCATTCCGCAATTCTCCCGCATCATACAAAGTGGGTATCGTTATTTGAAAATTTAAAGTTTGTTGTCATTGATGAGTTACATATTTATCGTGGTGTATTTGGGAGTCATGTTGCAAATGTAATTAGACGTTTGAAAAGAATCTGTGAATTTTACGGAAGCAGTCCAATTTTCATCTGTACTTCTGCAACGATTGCTAATCCACTTGAGTTAGCCGAACATTTAACAGAAACAAATATGAGGTTAATTAATAATAACGGTGCGCCAAGTGGCAGGAAGCATTTCCTTTTTTATAACCCGCCCATTGTAAACAAGCCTTTAAATATTCGAAGGAGTGCAACGCTAGAGGTTAGAAATATTGCGCGTACGTTATTAAGAAATAAGATTCAAACCATTGTCTTTGCAAAAAGTAGAGTGAGAGTCGAAATTTTACTAACGTATCTCCAAGAGCTTGTAAAGTATCAACTTGGGCCCAAAGCAATTAGAGGATACCGAGGTGGATATTTGCCCACGGAGCGCCGAGAGATTGAAAAAGGGCTTAGGAACGGGGATATCTATGGTGTTGTTAGTACAAACGCTTTAGAATTAGGAGTGGATATTGGTCAGCTGCAGGTATGTATTATGACCGGTTATCCAGGTTCCATCGCAAGTTCATGGCAACAAGCGGGAAGAGCTGGGAGAAGGCAAGGGGAGTCGTTAGTCATCCTTGTTGCAAGCTCTAGTCCTCTGGATCAGTACATTATTCAGCATCCTGATTATTTTTTTACAAGCAGCCCAGAAACAGCGAGAATTAACAAAGATAACTTGATTATAC
>Ga0224722_1000901_pt1 | contig 16868 bp, 11 predicted proteins | sample Balambano_FR1_Me_FD_161646 | JGI IMG/M metagenome (GOLD analysis project Ga0224722, IMG submission 161646) | Freshwater sediment microbial communities from Lake Towuti, South Sulawesi, Indonesia - Balambano_FR1_MetaG | ecosystem: Environmental > Aquatic > Freshwater > Lake > Sediment | place... | reverse complement strand
GGTCATTGGTCATTTATCATTCGTGAACGATCAATAACCAATGACCTTTTAATTCACTCTTACTCTCGATCCACCGAACTGAGAAGAAACACTGTGATCCTGTGATCCTTAATGTGATCCTTAAAGCGTCTCTTAGAGCGATCGAGAAATCGTGGCTGCCACTGGAGCAGCGTGGACAGAATGGCGCACCGTTTCGCTTTCCCGACTGGTGATACACTCGATCGCCATTGCACCAATGTGGCGATTAATGAAATAGCGGCTCATGACATCAAGGGAGAGATATTTGGCTCCGGCAATCAGTCTCAGGCAGCTTGCTGCACCGCACAGGCAGACAAAGGGAGAAGCCATATCCCACTCCGTGCTGGGATAGAAAAAAGATAGCTCTTCTCCAGGCTGAATATCGCGTGCTGCCCGCAGTTCCAGGCGGGTCGTGTCAACAATAACATTTGGATTGCAGCTATGGTTCAAATAAGCAAGGTAGACAAACTCTTCAATGCTCGATTCGCGGTTGATTTGAACGCTGGTGTAGGTGGGAACGGCAATGGTTTCGTAGTTTCTCAGCTTGTAGAAAGTTTCACCCTTCCCGATCGCTGTCGTTGCGACTAACCGCTTGCCCTTGCCATCGATCGCGGACTGCACTTGCAACATCAATTTTTCCTCGTTTTCAAAAGTTTCTATTGCTGCTGTAAACTGCTGTAGACTATTGCTGCCGTAAACTGCTGCTATAAACAGCGGTCACACAATTTAACTCGCTGCTAAAACCTGCGCGCTATTCTGTAATTCTTGCTGTACGCGCTGGAAGAACAGGGTCTGAACATGGGCGAAATGAGCGAATCCCTGTCTTGCCCATTCAATGATTTGTGCTTCTGTCGCGTCAGTGTATTGAACCGCTTGATTGAGTGCCAGAAGTGCATCATCAGAATGATCTGCTTCGACTCCTTTAGTTTCAAACGTGCCGTGAATCACAATCCAGTACCAGGGGCTAACCACACCCTGTGGAAACTGAAGCTTGCTGCGCCGAATAAATTGACCAAACGAATGATGTTTTTGTTCTGAAAAGAACACTGCGTTGATAATGCTGCACTCGCTCCCCCCAATGGTTTCGGCTCCAGCATGAAACCCGATCGCCCGCACCATACTGCTGAGATCATCGGGGCAAGCAGCATATCCCTCCCGCACAGATTCCAGTACCTCTGGCAGCCAGGAACCCGACTGAGCAATCTGGTTTGCCTCTGCCGGAGTCAGATTGGCATACTCCGCTAGCTTATCCAGCAGTGCGTAGGACAGCGTGCGATGGGAAACGGCGGTTCTGGGGTCGCGAAACTCCTCGATCGAAGCTGAGAACACATGGGCTGCAACATCCATCCCGCGTTCCGCATGGGCAGCGATCGCACAATTTTGGTCTCTAAACAGCGGACTCGACCCAATCACGCTTGCAAGTTGCGGCACTAAAAAGCTGTAGGTTCGACCATAAACTACAAATCGCTGCATAAACGTGTAGAGGCTTTTGGGGCTGAGCACAGACGCTCGACAGGCGACCTCCATGATTCGATTGAGAGAAGGCTCATCAAAGCAACACTGAAAAGTTTCTAGCGTAATCATCTTTGAGTTCCAAATAGGTAGAAATTGATGGTTTGTAGCAAAAGGTGTCTGCAGCAAAAGCAGTGACTGCACCAGCGCGATGCAGCGCTATCTCACTTCAACTCAGCGCAAAGCCAGCCGTTCGCCTGAATGACGATCGCACTTAGTCGCTTTCCTCCAACGAGGACAGCATTGATTCAAAGCAGGAAAAACTGCCGTCAAACTAAGTTGGCAATTAATCAGACACTAGTGCAGACACTAGTGGGCTTTCAAAGGTAATGACTTGACAAAATGAAATTTGACTCAATCAAATACCCGCACGAGTGCGCCAAGAAAAAGTTTGCATAAACTTTCGATGAATCACTTGAGGAACACAGGGGGGCAATTATTGGCTGTCAACATGGACGAACAGGCGCATCCATAGTTTCCACAATTTTTATAGTTTCTTTGAAAAATAGGATCAGTAATTCTACTGAAGTTACCGAGTCTCTTGTTCTGGTAAGCCTGCTGCGCCCATCTTTCGATTCCTGGACGATCGCTTCCATTCTGCTAATTCAGCGTGAATCCCAGAGATTTCACGGGTACTCTATGAAGGATTTGATATCGTTCACCGAGAAGTATGAGAGTATGACAGATATTAAGGCTGCTAAAACTGCCATCGATACTGCCAAGGCGACAAACAGGAAGCCCCCTCTTCGTCTCGTTCTGGTTGTGCCTTTCCTGCTGCAAATCTTCGTAGCTGTTGGTCTGGTGGGATATTTATCATTTCGGAATGGGCAAAAGGCAGTTAATGAACTGGCAGATCAAAAGGTAAACCAGGCAAAATTTAATGTAGAGCAGCATTTAGACAGCTATCTCGGTACTCCTCAAAGAATGAATGCGATCAATGCGGATACGCTTCAAACAGAGCTGCTGCAACCGCGTGATTTAGATGTCGCAGGGCGCTATCTCTGGCAGAAAGTCAGGGCTTTTGAAAATGTGAGCTGGGTTGGCTATGCTCTGCCCACGGGCGAAATGATCGGGGCTGGCAACTGGATTCGCAATCAGGGAACGGTGATTGGGGAGCGATCGTCACGCACGCAGGGTCAGGTTCAGAGCTTTACTACAAATTCCGCAGGACAGCGGATGCAGCTTGTGCAGTCGGTTGAATATGATCCGCGCACCGATGCATGGTATGAGCAGGCAGTGAGGGCGGGTCGTCCCACTTGGAGCAAGATCTCGGTTTCTGAAGGGTTTGATAACTATGTCGCGGTTTCTGCGAGCCGCCCGGTCTACAACAGCGCAAACCAGCTCGTCGCAGTGGTAGGAGTTGATCTGCTGCTGACCAATATCCACAGTTTCCTGCGTCAGCTCAATCTGAGTCCGTCTGGGCGAATTTTCATTATGGAACGAGATGGGCGGCTGGTTGGTAGCTCCAGTGAAGAGAAAATCTACACCGAAACAGAAAATACCATTCAGCGGATTGCTGCCGTCGATAGCAGCGACCCAACGATTAAAGCAACTGCCGAATTTCTGCAAAGCCAATTTGGCAGCTTCGCCCGTGTGACAAACCAGCAGCTTGAGTTTCAGCGATCGGGAAATCGTCAGTTTGTTCGCGTTTCGCCCTGGCAGGATGAATTTGGGCTGGATTGGCTGGTTGTTATGGTTATCCCGGAAACGGACTTTATGCAGCAGATTCATGAGAATACGCGAATCACGACTGCACTCTGTTTGCTTGCTCTGGCAATTGCAACGGGGATGGGACTCCTCACCTCCCAGTGGATTGCAAAACCTGTGCTCAGACTCAATCAGGCGAGTTACGCGCTGGCGATCGCCGCTCAAAAAGGATTCACAACGCAACAGACAGACATCCAAATTTCGAGCAGCAAAATTCGAGAACTCGATATGCTGGCTCAGTCCTTCAACCAAACGGCAACAAAGCTGCGCGAGCTGTTTACAGCACTGGAAAAAAGTAAAGAAGAATTAGAAGAACGAGTCGAAGAACGCACGCTTGAACTGCAAGAAACCGTTCGAGAACTGCATCGAACCCAAACTCAAATGGTGCAGAGTGAGAAAATGTCTGCGCTAGGGCAAATGGTTGCGGGAGTTGCCCATGAAGTGAATAATCCTATCAATTTTATTCACGGCAATATCGTTCATATTAAAGCCTATTCCCATGACTTGATGCGGCTTGTGCAGCTTTATCAAGCGCAATATCCTGACTTTAATGAAATTATGGAGGAAGAGCTGAAAGCGATCGATTTTGCCTTTATCGAGCAAGATTTACCAAAGCTCTTAGAGTCGATGCAGATGGGCACTGAGCGGATTCGAGAAATTGTGCTGTCGCTGCGAAACTTTTCTCGACTCGATGAAGCTGAATTGAAACCTGTGAATCTTCATGACGGAATTGATAACACACTGGTTATCTTGCATCATCGATTGAAAGCAAAGACCCATCATCCAGAGATTCAAGTCATCAAAGACTATGGCGAACTACCGCTGGTTGAATGCTATGCCGGACAGTTAAATCAAGTCTTGATGAATATCATCAATAATGCGATCGATGCATTGGAAGACAAGAGCCAGCACATGACCGCTGAAGCACTAAAACAATACTTTCCCAGCATCTGGATTCATACAGCAGTACTTCCCAACCGCCATGTTGCAATTCAAATTTCAGACAATGGCATTGGTATGAGTGAAGCCATTCATCAGAAGATTTTTGATCCTTTTTTTACCACCAAGCCCGTTGGTAAGGGAACGGGACTGGGGCTATCCATCAGCTATGATGTCGTGGTCAGCAAGCACAAAGGAGAGTTTATCTGTGATTCTAAACTGGGCGAAGGAACAAAATTCACCCTAAAAATTCCGATTCGCCAGGAGATTAATCCTCAGGACAAACATCTGCAATCCTCCTGAGGCAGAATGACCTGTGACAAACGGATTAAGTCGATCGCTTCCGGGGCTTCATATTTTCCAGAGACTCGGTCGCTGCCTGTTCCAGAAGCTTTTGAAGATCGGGTGCATCTACCGGAGCAGCAGATGAGGCTGGGGTGCGCGGTTTATCAGTCCAGCCGCACTGGATACAGACAACCCGCCCAGAAGATTTGAACGGCATGAGCCGCTGCTGGCATATTGGACAAGACTCTGGCTTGAGCGTTGAAGGAATCGAGTCAGGGGGTCGATCGTTTTGCTGAACCTGCAACCAGATCGAGGCGACGGCTGAGCCAGGATTGCTATCTTTGTCCTGCGCTTTGTCCACCACGGGAAGCATTGCGGCTGGTTGAGGCTCTGTCGCTGCAATGGTTTGCCCTGGAATCGCTTGCCCTGGAATGGTCTGCCCTGCAATGATTTGCATCTGGGACTGGAGCGAATCAGATGTCGTCTGAGGGGGGATTGCGCGATCGGATCCAGAGCGAAGGGAAGCAGTTTCCGCAACCAGATGATCAATTTTTCCTTCGATCGCCTCAACTCGCGATAAAAGCGCTTCCACTAGACTAAGGCGTTGCTTGAGCTGTTCGATTTCTTGCCGCAGCGCAAAATCGGAAGGTAAGTTCTGGCTGATCGCTGCCTGAGGCGGGTTTAATTCTTGCAGGTTTAACGCTTGTTGAGAATTTACTGCCTGCTTCAGCAGAGCCATGATTTGCTGATCGATGGGTTGCTGAGAGGATTGCTGCATCGCTGAAGCGATCGTGGCGGGCAAATTGAGCGTAACTTGCACATTCTGCGGATTCAAATCTGCTGAATCCTGAGAACTGGGTGGGCGTGCGTCCGGTGAGTCGGTCATAGAATCAGCGTAGCGGGAAGTGAACTCTGCGATCGTGCCATCGCAGAGCGTGCGGTTTTGACTGGAGTGCCTTCAGTTTGCCCAAAGTTGCACTAGTTTATATCTTAATGCTGGATAAGGACGCTGTCTCCCGTAGGCTGCCCACCCTTCGCTCAATTCTTGAATGGCTGGTCTAAACAGATTTGCGAAATAACCTTAATTCTCGCAATCCTGATAGTTCACTTGTACAAAAGTCAGATAGAATGCGGTCAGTAAAATTATTAATCGTCGAATAAACAGCAACAGCAGTCTCCTAATCGGTGAGGGAAACGGGTTATGCGAGTCGAGAACACATTCGAGAACACATTCGAGAACACAATGCGCCTTGGAAAAGTCGTCAAGTCCAACTCTCACTGCGACTATGTGGTGCAGCTAGACGATCGCCACGAGGTGAACCATCCTCCCCGACCCGACGACTATGGCTTTGGCTGCTTTGTCAAGCTAGAAGAACCAGAGGAGCGGCACTGGGCAGTGGGTCTGGTGTATAACTCCCAGCTTTTTAACCCCATGTTTCTCAGCAATGGTCCACGCCTGTCCAGCGAACCCGACCCAATGTTTACGCCCGATCTGGTCGCAGATACCCGCACGCTGCTTGGCGTTGTCCTGGTGGGGACGCTGATTGAAGGCGATCGAACTCATGGCTATCACGGCATTCCTAAGGTGATTGTGCCGATCAATACACCTGCCTTTGTGATGACCGAGCAGGAGATTTACCATTTTCACTGCAACGAAAAGGGCAATTCGCAGTTCTGCTATTACGGTCATTTGCTACGCTGCGGCGGCACGTTTGCTTCTCAGCTCACCCAGCAGGTTTTAAAGGAACTGGCAGACTGCGGGCTGTTTCAAGGTGTGGAGCGACGGGCACTGGAGATTTTGTGCAAGGAGCTTTCCTGGAAAAATACGATGGCAGCGATGCGATAGCTTTCTGTTGTAAGGGCGAAGCATTTGCGCCAGGAGTTTTTGGTGTGTTTCACAAACCTTACCGCAAATGCTTCGCTCCTACCGCTTGCCCAACAGTCGATCGCGCAGGTGTTTAATCCGATCGCGCAGCTTGGCGGCTTCCTCGAACTCTAGATTTTTGGCAGCGGTTTTCATCTCGGCTTCGAGCTTCACGATCAGATCCGGGATGTTTTCCAGCGGCAGATCGTCTGCTTTCTCGTAAATTTGCTCTAGCTCCTGAGCATTCACCCGCCGCGACACTTCCAGGAATTGCAGGATGGCGTTGTTTTGCCGCTTGACGATCGGCTTTGGCGTGATGCCGTGCTTCTCGTTGTATTCCTGCTGGATGGCGCGACGACGCTGGGTTTCGCTGATTGCCCGTGCCATGCTGTCGGTCAGGTTGTCGGCATAGAGGATTGCCTGTCCCTGCACGTGACGCGCTGCCCGTCCGATCGTTTGAATCAGCGATCGCGCTGCCCGCAGAAATCCTTCTTTGTCCGCATCGAGAATGGCGACCAGGGAAACTTCGGGTAAGTCCAGACCTTCCCGCAGCAGGTTCACCCCAATCAGGACATCGAACTCGCCCGATCGCAGGTCTTGCAGAATCTCAATCCGCTCGATCGAATTAATTTCAGAGTGGAGATAGCGGACGCGGATGGCTCTTTCTTGCAGATATTCGGTCAGGTCTTCTGCCATGCGCTTGGTCAGCGTTGTCACCAGCGTGCGCTCGTTTTTCTGCACCCGCGCCTGAATCTCGCCCAGCAAATCGTCGATCTGTCCCTCTGTGGGACGCACAAACACTTCCGGGTCGAGCACGCCCGTCGGACGAATCACCTGCTCCACCACACGACCCGTGCCTGCGATGTAAAACTTGGACTCGTCTTTGCCTTCGCCCTGCACCTCAAACTTGCCGCCCGACTGCTCCAGCTCCCAGTCTCCCGGCGTTGCCGAAACGAAAATGCACTGGTTCACCTTTGACCAGAATTCGTCGGACTTGAGCGGACGGTTATCTGCCGCGCTGGGCAGCCGGAAGCCGTGGTCAATCAGCGTCATCTTGCGCGATCGATCGCCGTTATACATGCCGCGAATCTGGGGAATCGTGACGTGGGACTCGTCGATCACCAGCAGCCAGTCTTTTGGGAAGTAATCGATCAAGCATTCCGGCGGATCGCCCGCGTTGCGTCCTGCCAGATGGCGCGAATAGTTCTCCACGCCGTTGCAGTAGCCGACTTCCCGCAATAGCTCCAGGTCGTAGCGGGTGCGCTGTTCGAGTCGCTGTGCTTCCAGCAGCTTGTTTTCGCCTTCCAATTCCGCCAGTCGTTCTTTTAGTTCCTGCTCGATCGCATCACAGGCAGCCTGAAGCCGATCCTCTGGGGTGACGAAGTGGCGCGCCGGATAGACGTTGATGCCATCCATGCTTTGCAGCGTTTCACCCGTCAGTGGGTCAATGTAGCGAATCGCGTCAATTTCGTCGCCAAAAAACTCAACGCGAATGATCCGATCCTCGTAAGCCGGACCAATCTCCAGCACATCGCCCTTGACGCGAAACTTGCCGCGCCCTACTTCCAGATCGTTGCGCTCGTACTGCACCGAAGCCAGATCGCGCAGAATTGCCCGCTGATCGACCTCTGCCCCAACCCGAAACGGAATCGCCGCATTCAAATACTCGTTCGGAATCCCCAGACCGTAGATGCAGCTAATCGACGCGACCACAATCACATCTTTGCGCTCAAACAGCGATCGCGTGGCAGAGTGCCGCAGCATATCAATTTCGTCGTTGATCGAAGCCGTCTTGGCAATGTAGGTGTCTGTAACCGGAATGTATGCCTCCGGCTGATAGTAGTCGTAATAGCTGATGAAATATTCGACCGCATTATCCGGGAAGAACTCTCGCAGCTCATTGCACAACTGCGCCGCCAGGGTTTTGTTATGCGCCAGAACCAGCGTCGGCTTGCCCACGTTCTGAATCACCCGCGCGATCGTATGGGTTTTTCCGGTTCCGGTTGCGCCCAGCAGCGTCTGAAACCGATCGCCCTGATTCACAGCTTTAGTCAGCTTCTGAATTGCTTTCGGCTGATCGCCCATCGGCTCAAAGGGAGCTTGAATGTGAAAGTCTGACATAGGGGGGTGCACGTTCTGCTAATGCCTCATCCTCTATGATGACGAAATCTTTGGATTTTGTTGGCATTCCAGGAGACAGGTTTCCGAACAGGGGCGATCGAACAGCGTCGAAGTTGTGCGGCGGTCAGCAACCTCAACATCATCACCAAGAATTCTCTTCCGTTGCTTCATCAACATTGGGCAAAACGCGACCAGGATTAGCAAACGGTTGTATAGCTTAACTTCTGGGAAATCGATAAACACCCATCCTGAAGCAGAGAGGCTGACTGCATTGAGAGGATAGACTAGAAGAGTGCTGCTCCGATCGCCCTGGTTCCCTTCACATTTTCCTCAATTTCCTTGAGTAGGATTTAGATAATCCAGTAGGAGTTAAAAGATGATTCTACTTAGAGGGATTGTGGTCTGGCTTATTCTCATCGTTGCTGAAAGCATCAATGGAGCCATTCGCGTCTTTTGGCTGGTTCCATCTCTTGGTAACGTTCGAGGACATCAAATTGCGTTTGTGATTGGATCACTTTTGGTCTTAACAATTCCGATCGTGTTTGTGCCCTGGCTGCGTGCCTCGCGCCTTCCTCAACTCATCAGTGTGGGCGTTCTGTGGCTCGTTCTCACCGTTTTGTTTGAGCTGATGTTGGGGCGTTTGGTTTTCGGATATTCCTGGGAGCAGATTGCGGCTGACTACAACATTCGCCAGGGCGGATTAATGCCTTTTGGCTTATTGCTGCTTACTTTGTCTCCGCTGATTGCGGCAAAGATCCGGGGAGTTTTTCCCGATCGCCGTCGTCGAGCCATTTAGATGGAAAAATCAGATGGAAAAAATCGTATGAAAACAGCGATTTCGATCGGTGAATATTTAATTCAGCAACTTTATGAAGCAGGCGTGCATCATGTTTTTGGTGTGCCTGGGGATTTTATTTTGCGGTTTAATAAGCTGCTTGAAGAAAGCCCGATTCAGTTTATTAACACCTGCGATGAACAGGGGGCGGGGTTTGCTGCCGATGCCTATGCCCGCCTGCGGGGACTGGGTGCAGTTTGCGTCACTTATTCTGTCGGCGGTTTCAAGATTGCCAACACAACCGCTCAAGCCTTTGCTGAAAAATCTCCCGTTGTCGTGATCAGCGGCGCACCGGGAACGAACGAGCGTGCTAAAAATCCGCTGCTGCATCACAAAGTCCGAGAGTTTGACACTCAGTACAAAGTCTTTCAGGAACTGACCGTTGCCTCGACGGTGCTGGATGATCCGAATACGGCATTTGCAGAGATCGATCGCGTGCTGGCAACCGCACTCAGGCAGAAACGCCCGGTGTATATCGAGCTTCCTCGAAATATGGTCAATGTGCCAGGAAATCTGGACTATCGCCGGGTGGAGCAAACTGAGGAAAGCAATCCAGAAACGCTGGCAGAGGCAATTCGGGAAGCGGTGAATCTGATCAATGCGGCTCGGCAGCCCGTGATTCTGGCAGATGTGGAACTGCATCGATTTGGCTTGCAGGATGCTCTGCTTCAGCTCACCGAGCAAACCAATATTCCCGTTGCGGAAACCCTGCTCGGCAAGTCTGTGATTAGCGAACGACACCCCAATTACATCGGGCTGTATGCGGGAGCGATGGGCAATGAAGCGACCTGCCAGGATGTGGAATCGAGCGACTGTGTGATCATGCTGGGCGTTTTCCTGACTGATATTAATCTGGGGGTGTTTACGTCTCATCTCGATCCCAAACATTCGATTCTCGTAACCAGTGAGCGAACTTCGATCCAGTTTCACACCTATGAAGAAATTCGTTTACAGGATTTTGTGCAGGGCTTAATCCATGCCGGAATCGATCGCCGTAAATCGCATCTTCCCAATCATCATCGTTCTTTCACTGCTTTTACTCCCGTTGCAGGTCAACCCATGACGATCGCTCGTCTGTTTGAGCGGTTAAATCTGTTTCTCAGCAGTGACTTGATTGTGATTGCCGATGTGGGGGATGCTTTGTTTGCAGGAGCCGATTTATTTGTTCACGGCAAAACGCGATTTTTATCCCCTGCCTATTACGCCTCTTTAGGATTTGCAGTTCCTGCTAGCCTGGGGGCGCAGTCTGCTCTGCCGGATGCCCGTCCGCTTGTGCTGGTTGGCGACGGCGCATTCCAAATGACCGGAATGGAACTTTCGACTGCTGTGCGCTACGGCTTGAATCCGATCGTGATTGTGCTGAATAACCAGGGCTATGGCACAGAGCGCCCAATGCTCGACGGCAAATTTAACGATGTGCTGACCTGGCAATACAGCCGCATTCCAGAGGTGCTGGGGGCGGGACGCGGGTTTGAGATCTGGACTGAGGATGAGCTAGAAACCGCGCTGCAAGAAAGCCGATCGCACACTGAAAGCTTTTGCATTCTGGATGTGCATCTAGACCCTAAAGATACATCCCCTGCGCTCAAGCGGCTGACCCACGGACTGGGGCAACGAGTGGGAACTTAGGAGATTGGCTCTCATCGCCTTCCCATTCGTTAGCCAGGCGCATTCAGCGTTTGATGCACCAGATTCAACAAATCCTCAGCCGCGTAAGGCTTTGCCAAAAATGCATCGACTTCTGTATGGATAGCGAGTTTGTCGTTTGAAATCAGTCCGCTAAAGGCAATTACCTTCACCTGAGAATTCATGGCTCGCAGCGTTTGAATCAGCGATCGTCCATCCATCACGGGCATCATGATATCGGTCAAAACCAGGCTAATCTTGTTCTGATTTTCAGCGAACTGGGCGATCGCCGCTTTGCCGTTATTCGCAGTGATCACGCGATAGCCGTGCGCCTCCAGTGCGGCTTTGGTCACTTCGCGAATGGGGGCTTCGTCATCCACCACCAGAATCAGCTCTTGCTGACCGATCGGCAAAGCGGTGTCTTTGACGGAAATTTGCGATATCGCTGTTCGGACTGCCGGGAGATAGACCTGAAACTGCGTTCCCTGGTTGACCTCGCTGGAAACGCTGATGAACCCGCCGTGGCTTTTGACAATCCCCATCGCGGTTGAAAGTCCCAGCCCGGTTCCTTTGCCCACTTCTTTCGTGGTGAAAAATGGCTCAAAAATGCGATCGACTAATTCGGGCGGAATTCCGATTCCCGTATCCGAAACCGTGATTCTGACATAGGAGCCGACCTGAGTTTCTGGCTCCATCCAGGATTTGATTTCGTCAATCTGCAAATTTTCGGCAGAGAGTTTGAGCATACCGCCGTGCGGCATGGCATCGCGTGCATTAATACAGAGATTCATTAACACCTGATGGAGCTGGGTTGCATCTCCAGACACCAGCCACAGATCCCTCGGCGCACTGATGCGAATCTCGATCGATTTTGGAAAGGTGCGCTGTGCCATCTGGCTAATTTCCATCAGCAGCGACTTGATTTGAAGGATCGTGTGCTTGCCTTCCATGCCGCGTGCAAAAGACAAAACCTGCTTAATCACAGAGGAGCCGCGTTTTGCATTAGTTTCCAGCAGCTTCAGCAGCTCTTTCGTCTGTTCATCAGCATCGGGATATTTGAGCAGCAGCAGTTGAGCGCCTGCCAGAATCGGGGTCAGAACGTTGTTTAAATCGTGCGCGACTCCGCTTGCCAGCGTGCCGATACTTTCCATGCGCTGCGTGCGGAGAAACTGCCGTTCCAGGTGCTTTTTCTCGGTAATGTCAGTATTGACGACAAGAATCGCTTTGGGCTGTCCTGTGCCCTTCTGGTCAAACGGACTGGCGAGATCAGTGTCGCGTACCAGCGTCCAGCGGCTGGCTACAGTAATTTCCTTGCCTGCTTTGGTAATCTGCTGGAGTTCGCCCTGCCACGCTCCGGTCGCAAACAGGGTTTTGATCGCAATCTCGGTAAGCGATCGATCTCGATACAGCAAATCATTCGCATTTTTGCCGATCGCTTCTGCCGCCGCCCAGCCATACAGCCTTTCTGCACCCTGATTCCAGAACAGAATCTGGTTGTCCAGATCTCGCACGGTGATTGCGTCGGTTGTGATATCCAGCAGAGCTGCCTGCTCCCGAATTTTTTGCTCTGCCCGTTTGCGATCGCTGACATCCTTCATAAAGCAGTGATGCCCGACAAACTGCTGCTCGTTGTAGATGGCAACCATAAACAGCTCTTTATAAAACAGAGCGCCATCTTTGCGGACTCCCCGCGCTTCGACCTGCACCTTGCCGTGGCTGAGCATTTCCTCGTAGGCAGTAACCAGAATCGGCAAATCGTCTGGATAAACCGTTTTCTGCCAATCCATGCCGATCATTTCTTCCCGCTCATACCCCATGATGCGAGCATAGGCTTCGTTCACCATAATGTAGCGTCCAGCAGCATCCAGCCGCGAAATGCCTTCGACCGCATTGCTGAGCGCATCACTCATTTCTCGCAGCTCTAGTTCGGTCTGCTTGCGTTTGGTGATGTCCTGAACCATCCCGACCATTCGCACAGGCTTGCCTTCAGCATCGTAATGAAACCGACCGAACGCAGAAACCCAGTGCAGGCTGCCGTCTTCCCAAATAATGCGATATTCGCAGCCGTAGTCTTGCCGACGATCGATCGCCGTTTGCGCCAGCGCCTCAACACGAGATCGATCCTCAGGATGAACCCTGTCGATCCAGTCCGCATAGGTGCGATAAGGCATTCCGGGCGAGTAGCCAAAGATAATCTCGTGATAGGGCGTCCACAGCATCTCATTTGTGACCATATCCCAGTCCCAAGACCCCATTTTGCCAGCATCGAGCGCCAGGGTTAGCCGCTCATGGTTTTGCCGCAGGTCTTCTTCTGCCCGTTTTCGCTCCGCCAGTTCGCTCTGAAGCTGCCGATACAGCTCTGCTTGCTGAATCCCGATCCCCACCTGAGTCGCAAGCTGTTTCAACCAGTCGATTTCGAGCGATTGCCATTGTCGGGGGGCAGCGCAGTGGTGGGCAATGATTAACCCCCAGAGATGTTCGCCCTGCAAAATCGGCACGACCAGATTTGCTCGCACCTGAAAATGTGCCAGCAGTTCGATATGACAGGGAGCCAGATTATCGTGATAAACATCGGTGTGAGCCGTGATGTTGCCCTGTCTAAAGAATTCAGCGTAGTCTTCTGCCAGACAGGAATCGTGAACCGTGGTCGAGAGAATCGCTGCCCAGTCCGCACCCACTGACTCCATCACCACCCTGCCCTTCGCCGCAGTTTCAAACCGAAAAATAATCACGCGATCGGTTTGAAGAAACTGGCGCACTTCTTCAACGGTGGTATGCAAAATGCGATCGAGCCGCAGCGATTGACGAATGTGCTGGGCAATTTCCGCCACCAGTCGTTCCCGCTCAATTTGCTGCTGCAGGGCTACCTGAGTTCGCTGTCGCTCAGTTTCAAGGGACTCTTCAAGGTCTTGCTGAAGCTCTTGCAGTGCGGTTTCTGCCTGCTGCCGTTTTGCAATCTCCTGCTGGAGCTGCTGCTTAATCTGCAGTAACTCCCGCTTGAGTTCAACTGCGTTTGCTTCAAAATGATTCGTTTCAGCCTGATTTGTCTCGGAGTGCTCAACTGGAGGATTTTTCATTCTGGTGTTCATTGTTCGTCGTACATCGTTTGTCACAAGGCGCAGTGACTAATTATCAGCCCCTAAACTTGCCAGCACCCAGTCACGTCCTGTCCGACGGCAAGGAAGTGGGTGATATTGCCCTTTCCATCCCTGAGGGGGACGATCGTTTGATCTTCGTGGAAGAGTTCGCCCGATTTTTTGCGATTGACAAATGCACCCCGAAAAACTTGTCCCGATCGCACCGTATCCCAGAGATGCTGATAGAAAGCAGGCTGGTGTTGACCCGACTTTAGAATCGACGGCGTTTTGCCCAGAACTTCAGCGCGGGTATAGCCCGTCACCTGTTCAAATTTTTGATTTGCCTGCTGAATCACGCCATCTAGATCGGTAATCATCACCATCTCTTCAGTCTGATCTTGTTCTGTCGAAACGGACTTCCAAAATCGTTCGAACTGAGCATCCTCTGGAATAATCTGAACGATTCCTAAAATTTGCAGCGGGTAGCCGTCGATCGCCTGAATGAAAGGAGTCTCACGCGATCGCAACCAGATCCACTGACCATCTACCCGTTTCATTCGATACCGAATCTCTACGACTTTTCCTGCAGGCAAGGTGGCAAATCGCTGAAAATATTCGGCAACCGCTGCCAGATCGTTAGGATGGATCAAATTGGCTAACCCAATATCCTGCATTACCAGGTTTTCCTCGGTGTAGCCCAACAAATTCTCGATCGATCGAGTTAAAAAAACATTGCGCTGATCAACCAGATCATAAAGATAGACCGCGTCGGGAAGGGTGTCGAGAAGCCGCTGGTTAAAACAGCCAAGCCAGTCTGACCCTTCTCTCACAGTCGGGGGGGATTCCATCCGCATCGAATTGACTGGTGCTTGCTGCGAGTTTAGAAGCATTTCTTCGTCCTTCTTTGCAAAAATTAATAGCCCAGAAACAAATGGAAACCCTGGTCACTCCAGGATTAGAAACCGATCGCAGATCAATTAATCCTCCTGAGGCGGGATTTGAGGAAACGCTGAACGCTACACTAATTATTTAGAGGGTAAATATGAAGAACTTATGAAGAAAGCAAGGAGTTACTAAGTTTTTTTAAGAAGAAAGATTCGCTGCCACAATCAGCCGATCGCGGGAATTCCTTTTTTCATGAGGAACACGGCATGAGAATTCTAGTTGTAGAAGATGATCCCTCCGTTGCACAGATCCTGAAGATTCTCCTTGCCAGCCATCGCTACGCGGTTGAGATTGCAACTGACGGTGAAGCAGGGCTAAGCCTGGCGGAAGCCTTTGAATATGATTTGATCCTGTTAGACATCTTGCTCCCCAAACTTGATGGGATCAGCCTCTGCAAGACGCTGCGAGCGAAAGGCTACCAGATGCCCATTCTGCTGTTAACCGGGCAGGGCGGTAACTACGAGAAAGTCGTGGGGTTAGATACGGGTGCTGATGACTACGTGGTTAAACCCTTTGACCAGGGAGAACTAATTGCTCGGATTCGGGCACTGCTGCGGCGAGGTCACATCAGTTCTCAGCCGATTTTGGAATGGGACAACCTGCGGCTTGACCCCAGTAGCCATGAAGTCTTCTACGGCATTCATTCCCTTGCCCTGACTCCCAAAGAATATGGGTTAGTCGAAATGTTTTTGCGCAATCCGCGCCTGACCTTCAGCCTGAGCATGATTCTGGAGCATCTCTGGACTTTTGAAGAAGCCCCCAGCGAAGATGCGGTCCGAGTTCACATGAAAACGCTCCGGCAAAAGCTGAAAGCAGCAGGCGCACCGATCGATTTGATTGAAACCGTTTATGGTGTTGGCTATCGGCTCAACCCTGCCAGAGCAGCCACACCTGCCCTCTCCCCCGATTCCGCTTTAGAACCGCTAGAACTTCAGCCTTCAGCCGCCCTGTCTTCTGCGCCACCGGATTTAGAGCGATCGAACATGCCGATGGTGATGATGATTACTCAGGACGCTGACCTGCGATCGAGACTCACTGCGCTGCTCGAAAGTCACAAATGCCGGGTCGCTGCCATCGATCCTTCCCTCAATTTGCAGGAAGCCTTACAGGACATCCTGGAGAGTCACTCGCCCAATTTGCTGATTTTGGCAGCAGAACCGCCTCAGTTGAAGGAATTAGAATGCTGTCAATCGATTCGTCAAACCGATCGCTGGAGTGCGCTGCCGATTATTCTCATCACGCCCCATGCGGAAGTCGATCTGGTAAATCGCGTTTTTGCAGTGGGGGCAAATGATTTTGTAAGTCAGCCGATCGCCGGACCGGAACTCTTAGCGCGGGCTCTGCTGCATCTGGAGAAGGCACAGCTCCTGCAAAAAATTGCCGTTCTGGAAGCTCACCTTTCCCCTTTGTCGCTGCATTCTCCTGCTCCTATCGAAAAAGAATCCGATCGCCCCGATTGGGTTCACTCCGCTCCCGATCGATCGCACTTCCCTTCAAACACTCTATCCTCAGCAGAATAAATTCGCTCCAGAATATAGATCCACAGACAGCATTGCGATCTGGCAAAACATCTAACTGAAGTTGGGTGAACGAAACGGGAGTTATTTACACAATCAATATAGTCAATACAGCTTTTTTCACTCTGGTCAGGGACAGGGGGAGTGGGGGCTTTCTCCCCGTCCAGGGTTCTGCCCCTGCACCCCAATTTCTGGACTTCATGATGTAATTTTTGTTGCGTCGGACAAGATGCAGCGTCACGGCTGTTTTCACGGCGATCTCCACGGCAATTCCCGTGGCGATTTCTGGTTAATGCAGCGACTTGAGTTAAATTATTCAGGAGAATCACGATGGTAACCAAGCTTGATGATGCAAAGCGACAGTTAATCGGTGAACGCTTAGCCGATCTGCTTGCCTTTCAAAAACTCATTCTCTCAAACGA
>Ga0224722_1000899_pt1 | contig 16887 bp, 13 predicted proteins | sample Balambano_FR1_Me_FD_161646 | JGI IMG/M metagenome (GOLD analysis project Ga0224722, IMG submission 161646) | Freshwater sediment microbial communities from Lake Towuti, South Sulawesi, Indonesia - Balambano_FR1_MetaG | ecosystem: Environmental > Aquatic > Freshwater > Lake > Sediment | place... | reverse complement strand
AGCGATCAGGTGGTGGTGGCCTGCAACCGTCACCCCAGCGAGCCGCGTACCATCAGCCTGCCCCTGTGGCAGACCGCGAGCCCCGCCAGCCGCTTCACCGACGCCTTCAACGGCGACAAATTCGAAGTGGTACAGGGCGAGGTGCAGCTCACCATCCCCGCCAACTCGGCCAGAGTGCTGCTCTCCAGCTAGGCGTCAAAAAAGCGGAACTCTGTGTTCCGCTTTTTGTTAAAGCCCCCGAGATCGCATAAAGTTGTTTGAGCTGGGTTGGATTTCTCTATGAATCATCTAGTTAGTTCACTCAGAGTGGAATAAAACTGGCATCATACAAGGCCGCTTCCGACCCTTTTCGGCTAAACTGGCCCAAGGCACATTAATTGCTTGTCACTTGGCATCACTAGCGAGAATCCGTCATGTTCGACAATAAAACCCTATTGATTACCGGCGGCACTGGCTCGTTTGGCAAGATGCTGGTCAAGACAGTGCTGGAACGCTACAAGCCGAAACGGCTGATCATCTACTCCCGCGACGAGCTGAAACAGTTCGAGATGCAGCAGGTCTTCAACGCCCCCTGCATGCGCTACTTCATCGGTGACGTGCGGGACGCCAACCGGCTCACCATGGCGATGCGCGGGGTCGACTATGTGGTGCATGCGGCGGCCCTCAAGCAGGTGCCGGCCGCCGAATACAACCCCATGGAGTGCATCAAGACCAATATCCACGGGGCCGAGAACGTCATCCAGGCCGCCCTGCTCAATCAGGTCAAGAAGGTGATCGCCCTCTCCACCGACAAGGCCGCCAACCCCATCAACCTGTACGGTGCCACCAAACTGGCCTCCGACAAGCTGTTTGTCGCCGCCAACAACATCGCCGGTCAGGATCCAACCCGTTTTGCGGTGGTGCGCTACGGCAACGTGGTGGGATCGCGCGGTTCTGTGGTGCCCTTCTTCCAGAAACGGATCGATCAGGGCGCCACCACCCTCCCCATCACTCACACCGAGATGACTCGTTTCTGGATCACCCTGCAGCAGGGGGTGGACTTCGTGATGAACAACTTCCCGCGCATGAAGGGGGGTGAGATTTTCGTGCCCAAGCTGCCCTCGGTGCGGATCACCGACCTGGCTACCGCCATGGCCCCTCAGCTGGACCAGGAGATCATCGGCATCCGCCCGGGTGAAAAACTGCATGAAGTGATGTGCCCGTGTGACGACTCCTACCACACCTTCGAGTTCGATAACTTCTTCATCATCGGACCGACCATCAACTTCAACAATCGCAACAATGACTTCTCCGTCACCGCCTCAGGTGAAAAGGGAGCCATGGTGGCCCAGGGATTCGAGTACAACTCCCGTGACAACGAGGATTTCCTGACGGTTGAACAGCTGAAAGAGTTGAACAGCAAGGTGGTAATGGAATGATCCCGTACGGCAGACAGTCGATCAGCGAAGCGGATATCGAAGCCGTGGTCGAAGTATTGCGGTCCGATTTTCTGACCCAGGGGCCAGTGGTGCCGCGCTTCGAGCAGGCAGTGGCGGATTACTGCGGTGCCCGCTTCGGGGTGGCGGTCAACTCCGGAACTGCCGCCCTGCACATCGCCTGTCTGGCGCTGGGTGTCGGCCCAGGTGACTGGGTCTGGACCTCCCCCATCAGCTTTGTCGCCTCGGCCAACTGCGCTCTCTACTGCGGAGCACAGGCCGACTTCGTCGACATCGAGCCCGATACCGGCAACATGTGCGCCATGGAGCTGGAGCGCAAGCTGGTAGCAGCCAAGGCGCAAGGATGTCTGCCCAAGGTGGTCATCCCGGTACACTTCGCAGGCCTGCCCTGCGATATGCAGGAGATCCATCGCCTGGGACAAGAGTACGGCTTTCGGATCATCGAGGATGCCTGTCATGCTCTCGGTGCTCGCTATCACGGTGAACCCACCGGCAACTGCCGCTACAGTGACATCACCGTCTTCAGCTTCCATCCGGTGAAGATCATCACCACCGGCGAAGGCGGCATGGCGATGACCAATGACCCTGCGCTCGCCAAAACCATGAGCATGTTGCGCAGCCACGGCATCACCCGGGATCCGGCCGACTTCATCAATGAGCCGGACGGCCCCTGGTACTACGAGCAGCAAATGCTCGGTTTCAACTACCGGATGACCGACATCCAGGCTGTGTTGGGGCTAAGTCAGATGGCCAATCTTGAAGCCTGGATCGCCAAGCGTGGCGAAATTGCCCATCGTTACTTTGAAGCATTGGCCCCCGAACGTCTGCCCCGTTATTTCAGTGCAGAACGACGCAGCGCCTTCCACCTGTATGTACACCATGTAGCCCCCGAACAGCGCCGCAATCTGTTCCAGCGACTACGCGATCATAGTATCGGTGCCAACGTGCACTATATGCCCATCTACAAGCAGCCTTGGCACCAAGAAGGCCACCAGTCAGCCCTACCGATGGCAGAGGCTCACTATTACGGAGCCATCACTCTCCCGCTTTTCCCTCATTTAACGACAGCAGAACAACATCGGGTATTTACATTGGTAATTGCCGATGCGTAGCAGTACATAAAAGAACAAGCAGGCTCTGAGCTTGCCGTCAAAAGGTCCAGATACTCGATTTACAGAGAGATAAAATGACGGATACAGCAATCTTGCCAGTTGTGATGGCGGGGGGGTCAGGTAGTCGGCTCTGGCCTCTTTCTCGTGAGTTATATCCAAAGCAGTTCATGCCGCTGTTGGGTGAAGCCTCAATGCTGCTGGATACCATTGGCAGGGTCAAAGAACTTGCCGCTCACCCGTTCACCGTGGTTTGCAATGAGGCCCATCGCTTTATTGTCGCGGAGCAGTTGCGGGAAGCCGGAATCCAGAACCATATTCTGCTGGAGCCTTCAGCACGCAATACGGCCCCGGCTATCGCTGTGGCAGCCTTGCACGGTATGACGATCGCTGATGACCCCGTGTTGTTGGTGCTGGCTGCAGACCACGCAATCAAGGAGCCGCACGCCTTCCGACAAGCCATAGAGGCCGCATACCCCTTTGCTGCCAATGGCAAACTGGTGACGTTCGGCATCGTCCCCCAAACACCTGAAACCGGTTATGGCTACCTCAGAGCAGGGGAATCTCTTGGGGGAGGTGTTTCTCGCGTTGACGCCTTCATCGAAAAACCGGATCTGGACACGGCAAAACAGTATCTCTCCTCTGGAAAATACCTCTGGAACAGCGGCCTCTTTATGTTCAAGGCCAGCCGCTATCTTGAGGAACTTAAACTTTATCGCCCTGATATCCTGGCCGCTTGTGAAAAAGCGTTTAGCACCAGACTACATGATCTCGATTTTATCCGTGTCGGTAGCGCGGCTTTCGAGAAATCGCCCAGCGAATCGGTAGATTATGCGGTGATGGAAAAAACGCATGATGCCGTCGTCGTTCCTATGGATGCAGGATGGAGCGATGTAGGCTCTTGGTCCACTCTGTGGGAGGTCCATGAAAAAGACCAGCAGGGAAATGTACTGGAAGGAGACATATTGGCCTTGGAGACGACAGATTGTTATATCAAAAGTAGCAACAGACTAGTGACCACCATAGGATTGGACAAGCTAGTCATAGTGGAAACCAAGGATGCCATACTCGTTGCCGCACACGACAAGGTTCAAGACGTCAAGACGCTAGTATCACATCTCAAGAGTATGCATCGCCCGGAAGTCGAGCTCCATCGCGAGGTTTACCGTCCTTGGGGTAAATACGATGCCATCGATACCGGAGAGCGTTTTCACGTCAAGCGCATCACAGTCAAGCCAGGCGCCAAGCTTTCTCTGCAGTTACATCACCACAGGGCCGAACACTGGGTAGTTGTGTCGGGAACAGCCAAGATGACACTGAATGGAGTCGCGCGCTTTATCACGGAAAATGAATCCGTCTACATCCCTATTGCAGCCGTACATTCGTTGGAAAACCCGGGAAGAGTGGACTTGGTGCTCATCGAAGTTCAGTCAGGCTCCTATCTGGGGGAAGATGACATAGTGAGGCTGGGAGAGCACTATTACAAAGACGAGGGTGAGCCATGCTGAGTACCAAGACGATTATCCACCAAAGTGGTTTGGGGTTTGGTACCAGCGGTGTCAGAGGCTTAGTCAACCAGTTGACTACAGAAGCCTGCCAAGCATTTACGTATGCCTTCATTTCTGTCATGCGTGATCGCTTCACCTTTAAGCATGTAGCGTTGGGCATAGACAACAGACCCAGCAGCCTCGGCATGGCAGGCGCCTGCGCCGCCGCCCTGCAACAACTTGGCGTTGAGCCCCTCTTCTATGGGGTACTACCAACACCGGCCTTGGCATTACAAGCCATGGATTGCCGCATTCCGGCCATCATGGTTACCGGTAGTCATATCCCACATGACCGAAATGGTCTCAAGTTCTATGGCCCTAGTGGAGAGATCACCAAAGCTGAAGAACGACAGATCCTAGAAGCGGATATAGTGTTCTCCAAGATAATGGCACAACCCATGCTGCAGCCCTCCACAGAGGCAGCAGTGCGCTATACAAAGCGTTACTTGCAGTTTTTCAACAAGAATGCGCTAGCACATAAACGGATCGGCATTTACGAACACAGCAGTGCCGGGCGAGATATCTACCCGTCGATTTTCCAAGCATTGGGAGCAACAGTTGTACGATTGGGGCGGAGTGACGACTTTATTCCCATCGATACCGAAGCATTGAGCACAGAGGATGAACAGAGAGCCCTATCTTGGACTCAACAATATAGCCTGGATGCTCTATTCTCGACCGATGGTGATGGGGATAGACCTATGCTCGCTGATGAACAGGGGCATTGGCTCAAAGGGGATATTCTCGGACTACTCTGTTGCCAATACTTGGGAATCCAGAGTTTAGCAATGCCACTTAACTGCAATAGTGCCGTTGAGCAATCAGGGATAGCCACACGAGTCATACGCACTCGGATTGGCTCTCCTTATGTATTGGAAGCGATGGGTGGCCTCGCAGGAAAATCCGCCGGTTTTGAAGCAAATGGAGGCTTCATGCTAGGCAGTAGTATTGATTATGAAGGGCGGCATCTTGCCGCCCTCCCCACTCGTGATGCTCTACTGCCAGCATTGGCTGCGTTGATGCTGGCAAGGGAAACTGGCCTTGCTACCATCTTGGCCACGCTACCAAATCGCTTTACTCATAGCGACAGGATCAAGGTTAATCCGACGGCCTTTATGCAAAAGGCCATCAGTGACCGGCTTTGGCTATTGGAAACGCTAGGGTTGGCTGTAGACATAGATGTTGATATAGACATGACTGACGGCATAAGAATGCAGCTCCCAGATCACAGGATCATACACCTGCGGGCCTCTGCTAATGCTCCAGAACTTCGTTGTTATGCAGAGGCCAAAAGTCAGCAGGAAGCAAGGACGCTAGTTGAAAACACGCTATATATTGCAATAGAAACGATGAATAGCTGGAATAACTTGAATAGCCAGTGACTGGACTCAGTTAGAGTTTTCATAACAACCAAGGGTATAAGTGATAGCCTCATACAATGCTTTCCCTAGTTGTTGTTGACGGATCAAGCCTTCAGCAAGTAGCACATCTGCTGCCGGCATCTTCCTCTTCTGGACCAATACCTTTTGCATAAGCTGGGTCAAGTCTTCTGCATTCTGCTGATGAAAATGATATACCTCCGGTGTCATAATTTCCTGATTTACTTCAATATCTGAAAGCAGAACAGGGATACCAAGAGAGACTGCATCATAAGTTGCTCCACCACCAGGGCCACCTTCAAATAGGGTGGGCTGTACCAACGCAATGGAGCCTTTCAACAATCCTATTTGATCAAATTTTGGAATGTGCCCAAGAAAGTGAACTCGCTCAGAAATACCAAGTGTGTCAAGCAGCATTTTTTGCTCCTCAACATAGTCCGGATGCCGATAATCAGATAATGTACCGGTGCAAACCAGATGCACATCCTTACTAGCTAGCTGTGCGAAAGCATGGAATGCCGTTGGATGATCTTTATGAATCCAAAACTGATTGCAGATAAGAAAATAGTTTTGTGGAAGGCCATACTTTTTCTTTATCTCTAGCGAGTCCACAGCTAACCAATCTGGTATTGGATGGGGGGTAAAAGGTAACACTTTAATACGTTCAGCGTTAATCCATGGATAGAACTTAATAATATCAGATTTAACTGACATTGAGTTTACAACAACGGCTTTGCAGTCACGCAAGCGAGCAGAAAACGCCGTCTCTCTAGCGAAGCATTCATGCTCCGTAAAATAATAGTGAAGATACTTGTGTTGGAAATCAGGAATATAAGCTAGCCAAGGAACAGGAAAATTAGCCCCCAGGTCACTGTTAACTGGGAGAACAATATCAATATTGTTACTTTCCAATGTACTAGCTAGATCGTTATGGCGAGAGGAATAAAAGACCTGTTCAGGAACAATCGTAGCATTGGCAAGATAGTCCTGTAATTGAAGATATATATCATCCTTTACAAACTCTTCGTCCAACGCGATTACAACTTGCCATTCGTAGAGAGGCACTACAGCGGTGAGACCATTAAGGAGATGACGAATAAACTCCAACCCTCCCGACCAACAAAAGTGCTGAGGCAGTAAGGCTACTTTTAACTTTCTCATATAAATTTCCGCTTAGAATACAGATGAGTTAGTGACTACTCTTGCTGGGTTGCCAACAACAGTACACTCGGGTGGTACATCTTTGGTGACGACGGCTCCCATACCTATGATGGCTCCACGCCCTATGGAGAGTGGGCGATGAAGGCTACCATTGCGAATGATAGCTCCGGCCCCTACGAATACATCATCAGATATGTGCACACGACCATTGCAGCTGACTCTAGGTGAAAAAGTAACAAAATCTCCAATAATACAGTCATGTTCAATATAGGAGTAAATGTTACAATGAAAAAATTGACCAATGACAATATCGGTTGTTGCCATACTATGGGCACACAGAATGGCACCAAGGCCAACTCTTACATTATCATAACATAAGTGTTCGTCTGCCATCAGGTTAATCGGCACTCCACCAAGACGGATACACCGTTCGGCAATTTTACGTCTCAATACTACATCTGCGATCGCAATAGTAAAGAGGAAGCCTGGTTTTATATTTTGTTCAAAATATGAGTCCGAGATAAGTTTACCATAAGGAAAATAAACTCCATTTATATCTTCGACTACAAAGCAATATTCTAAACCCTGCTGAGCACAGAATTTCCTTATCAGTGGTAAAATACAACGAGAAAAACTACCCGCACCAAAAACATAAAGGTTGTTAATTTTATATTTAGAGTTAACGTTCATTCATAAAAACCAGTTATTTTTTCCACTATATAATGCAGCATCTCATCTGTCATACCAGGCCAACTTGGCAAGTTCATACCGCGCTCTGAAATATCCTCGCTAATCGGGAAAGAATGCCCATCCTGATAATACATTGGCATGAAGTGAATGGGGGGGAATAATGGTCTTGTCTCTATTCCGGCATTACTTAAATAATAACGCAATGTATCTCTTACTTCTCTAGTATCTGTTAAAATAGAAAACATCCACCAAGAATGGCAACTCCCCAGCCGTTCTTTTTGAAATTGAAGTGGCAACCCTTGAAGATGAGCAATATAAAAGTTAGCAATCTCTCGTTTTCGATTAATGAAGGCGGTGGCCTTTTCCAATTGAGCCAGCCCAATAGCCGCACAGATGTTGGTCATACGATAATTATAGCCGACAATATCATGCCAGTATTCTTTTCCCTCCATCAACCCCTGTCCCTTTAAGCGACGAATTTTCCTGTCCAATTCAGCACTGTTGGTGGTGACCATGCCACCCTCTCCGGTTGTTACTGTTTTATTTCCAAAGAAACTATAGGTGGTAATATCAGATAAATGACCTATATGATGACCATCAATGCGGCTACCAAAAGCCTCCGCGCCATCTTCAATAAGAAATAGTTTATGCTGTTTTGCAATGCCCTGTAGTCTGATCATATCCGTTGGCTGTCCATATATATGAACAGAAATAATTGCCTTGGTCTTCTCTGTAATTAGATCTTCAACAAGATCACAATCTAACTGCCAGCCCAATGGTTCTATATCAACAAAAACAGGTTTTGCTCCAACATAATTGATAGCATTGACAGATGCAATATAAGTGAAGGTAGGAACAATAACCTCATCACCAGGTCCAATGTCCAATGCTAAAAGGGCGAGATGCAAAGCTACAGTACCGTTGGAAACGGAAGCCGCATATGCCATGCCAGTAAAGCTGGCAAACTCTCGTTCAAACTTTTGAATAAACTCTCCCTTCGAGGAAATCCAAGAGGAGTCGATACACTCGATTACATACTTTTTTTCATTACCTGACAGATCAGGCTGGTAGACTGGAATCATTGAGTACACACTAAAAGTCCTCAAGCTGTTTTGTCAGAGTATTAAAAACCGGCATGCCACGTATTTCTTCAATAGCATCAAGTCCTGAGGTAAACGTTAGCTCACCCTGTTCATTGCGATGCTCTCGGAACTTGGCCAAAGTATATCCTTCCTCGCAAGTTAATGAGGTAAATTTATTGGCCTGCTCCAAAATAATAAAATAAGCATTGTTACCAGCGCTATTGGTACCAATGAACTTATATCCTTTCTCACTTGCCAAGTGGCATAGTGCTTTTAATGAAGCACCCGCATACAGGCCACTATAGTGTTTATTAAAACGAGAAAAATCTGGATTATAGGGTATTGTAATACTACGATCTACACCAAAAAGACTATTATATTCTACTATAACAATCACAGGCTTCACTACAGTAATAGCCTTCCAAAGCCAATAGTCGTTACCATCAATATCAATGTGTAACAGACCGATATCCCCCTCAAAACCAGCATCTTGGATAAGATTATTAATGTTTTCTGCAGTCACGAAACTACACATTACTTTTAAATCATAACGCCAATAATTTAGGCCGTTCTTTATGTATTCAATATTATTTTTATTAGAGTCTATAACCATTCCACTCCAGTTATTGTTCTCGAGTAAAAATCTTGTATTAGATTCAATATAATTCTCAACGCCAAATTCAATAAATTTTTCTTGGTTAATATCGAGCTTACTTATTATATACTGAATAATTCCATCGTCACCGAATTGCGAGAAAACACTGAATTCGGCATCAGTTAATTTATCAATGCCGCGAGTTTTAACTGACCAACTTAATTGCTTTCCAAGCAACAGTTTTGTTGTATTAGTTTGGTGAAACATGGCTATGCGTAAATGCCGAACTTGCTCTTCAAAAAAGTATTTATCCATTCTAAACACCTCTAACTAAATCCGGCGTTGTAAAAGCCAACATAGCGCGGTGAACACCATCCACACCAATTATTTTCTCTTCGGCAAGCATGAAGCCAGCCTCAAAAAAAATGGTTTTAAGATTATCTATACTATAATCATCAGGAGACTTTTTCCCCCATGAGGAAATATGAATGTCATCCGTAAAAACAAATTCAATTATGATATTAGTTGGGTGATAGCGTAAAACAAAACTAATAAAAACATGAAGAGGTATACCTAGGCCAACACAAATGTGATGAATGAGCCCCAAGACTAAAGCTGTGTCAGCGCGGAATCTCTGATAGGCATCAGGGAAAGTCAACCCAATCCCTGACGCTGGGGTCGGATGAAGAAAGTCCATCAATACTGCCGTAATATTTAAATCCCTGTCAAAGGCCAGGGTGTTACAAGCATCAACATTAAATTCTTCATTATCAAAACAAATCACCTGCCCACCGAGACGAGCTGAGACATCAGAATAGAACCCTTTATTTCCAGCCATGTCTAACACTGTCTTAGGGTGTGTTTTTTTCAACCAATCAAAGACAAATTTATGTTTATCTGATACAGGTAATAACGGATCATGTTGGTCCCCAGACTGCTGGTAATCAGACCATTTCTTAGGTTCTGACTTTACATAGAACAACTCAATCCAGATTAGAATATCGTCAAGCAAATGCAATATTTTCTCTATATTAGCATCTGGCTTGACCGATGGAGGAAAACAACAATCTTTAATGAGGTGGCTATGAACAAATAACTGACCAAAACCTTTTAGGTGTTCTCTTCGGTATTCTTGAGCGAAACTTTCACCATATACTTTATGCAACCATAATGGAATTAAAATGAACCTCTTAAGCTCCTCATACCAACCAGTACAGAATACGCCTGAATACTCAACAATAGAGCCAAAATCGATATAGATTGGTTTTCCCTTATCAAGCATAATATTCCATGGATGACTATCCTTTAATTGCAAGCCTTCCGCAATTAGAGATCTTTGAAGCATAATCAGCATTCTAGCTGATGCCACTAATGACTCATTTGTCATCTCTGCAGGATGCACCACAAAGGGTAATCGCTGATGCTCGATTATAAGCTCAGCACTAGATACCATAATATCATCAGGAACCCAGGTTTTAACCAATCCGGCTTCAAAAAGAGATTCAATAAAAATACTATGGAGAAGATTACGATAGAGAGCAGCAGAATCCTTATTAGTGATCAAACGAAATATCCGGTTATTATAATGAAATACCCTTCCGGCCGAGTCAATAATAGAAGTTGCCTCAAACTGTATTTCTTTTTCGATGAGTATGTTCAAAATTATAGCTCCTTAAATACGCTCTTCATGCTATTCCAGATGCGAGTGATACCAATCAATCGTATCTTTTAGCCTTTCACGTAATGTCCATTTAGATTGCCAACCAAGCTCTCGTAGTCTGGTCACGTTTAGCCTTTTCGCTGGAGTTCCTTCAGGTTGAGTAGGATCATATATTAATGAGCCAGTAAATCCCGTTAATTGTGCTAATAGCTCAGCCAACTCCCTGATTGAACAATCAAGCCCTGTGCCTATATTAATATGTGAACATCTTTGTGGTACGTAAGCCCAGAATTTTTCCTCAGGGATATTCATTAAATGTACACAGGCACTAGCTAGATCATCAACATGCATGAATTCACGACGAACGTTACCACTTCCCCAGATCTCTACAGTCTTAGCGCCCTGCTCAATAGCTCGATTGAACTTACCTATCAAAGCAGGAATAACATGGCTATGCTGAGGATGAAAATTATCATATGGGCCATAGAGGTTTGTTGGCATAGCAGAACGATAATCCCGTCCATATTGTCTATTGTAGCTCTCACATAGCTTGATACCGGCTATTTTCGCAATGGCATAAGGCTCATTGGTTGGCTCCAGTGGGCCTGTTAGTAAAGCCGACTCAGGTATGGGCTGTGGGGCTAGTTTTGGATAAATACAACTGGAACCTAAAAAAAGCAGTTGTTGAATATCAGCCTGATGGGCTGCATGAATCAAATTAGATTCTATCTGCAAGTTCTGATAGATAAAATCTGCAGGGAAAATATTGTTGGCGTAAATCCCCCCAACTTTGGCTGCAGCTATATATAATTGGTCTACTTTCTGACGATCAAAAAATTCCTGCACAGCTCGCTGATCAGTTAAATCCAGTTCGGACCTGCTGATGACAACAAGCTCGGTATCAGGCAACAGTTCCAATTGCCGTACAAGTGCCCTACCGACCATCCCCATATGGCCAGCAACAAAAATGCGTTTTGTCATTTCAGCCCTCACTGCTTAATATCTGACCATATCCATTGCATCGTAAGAATGCCTGTCGCTTGGCTTCAGCTAGATCTTCACGTACCATTTCTTGGCAGAGAGCAAGGGTCTTAATATGGGGTTGCCAGCCCAATTTATCTCTAGCTTTAGTCGCATCACCAAGTAATGTCTCCACCTCGGCAGGTCGGAAATAACTAGGATCAATTCGAAGAATAACATCGCCGATTTTTAATGCCGGGGCATGCTCCCCTATGATCGCATCAACAATGCCCACCTCTTCAACACCTTCCCCCTCAAAGCGCAATCGGATACCAAGTTCTTCTGTGGCCCAGTGGATAAACTGTCGTACCGAATACTGTTGACCAGTCGCGATAACGAAATCCTCTGGCTGCTGTTGCTGCAACATTAGCCACTGCATATATACATAATCTTTTGCATGCCCCCAATCACGAAGTGCATCAATATTCCCCATGTAGAGGCAACTCTCGAGCCCCTGCGCTATATTGGCAAACCCACGGGTAATTTTACGAGTGACGAAGGTTTCCCCTCTACGCGGCGACTCATGATTAAAAAGGATACCGTTACAGGCGTAGATTCCATAAGCCTCTCGATAATTGACCGTAATCCAGTATGCATACAACTTTGCCACCGCATAAGGAGAACGAGGATAAAATGGTGTACTTTCACGCTGTGGAGTTTCTTGGACTAATCCATAGAGCTCTGATGTGGATGCCTGATAAAATCGAGTTTTTTTCTCCAAGCCAAGTAAACGGATCGCCTCCAAGAGTCGTAAGGTGCCTAGTGCATCGACATCAGCCGTGTATTCTGGTGAATCGAAGCTTACAGCCACATGACTTTGTGCGCCTAAATTATAGATTTCATCAGGCTGGATCTGTTGAACTAATCGAACAATATTTGAAGTATCAGTCAAGTCACCATAATGCAATATAAAACGTCTATTATCTATATTTGGAGCCTGATATATATGGTCTATTCTTTGGGTATTAAACAACGATGAGCGTCGCTTTATCCCATGAACTTCATAACCTTTCTCTAGTAGAAGCTCTGCCAAATAAGAACCATCTTGGCCAGTCACACCTGTAATTATTGCTTTTTTCATTTCTGTTATACCATCCTGTAAAGCTGAATATCAGCCTGAGGATGGCAAAACAGCCTCCAGCTGATAACTTTAATCCCTGGTGCAGATTGCTGAATTTTCTCATTTATTTTGGATTCATGTGGACCTTCGATACAGTTAATCACTATATCCAGCGTGAATTTTCCAATATCACTTATACTTACGACCGGTACTTCAGAAGAGGCTTGCTCACTATTTACTTCAGAAATAATGAAACAAATCGTATCAATATTAGAATGACGCAAGATCAAGCTGACAACCTGAGACAACTCTCTTGTACCAAAAATGCCTACGCGTTTAAAAACTGAGGCGTTCAAGTGGCACTTGCCATGGAGTATATTCAACAACAAATTTTTAAGCTCACTATTAATTTGTCGTTGGTGTGATAATAGCTCGGGTAGCTTATTTTCTGAAGCATGCCCATCAATAAGGGCATCAATCATCTCATGCTGGCGCGTTATAATAGCTTGATTATGGCTGGAGCTACTAAGACCCTTTAAACTGAATCTTGCTATTGGTCTGCTTGTAATAATTCCTGTGGTTTGTTTCATCACCACTTTCATTAGGTACATATCCGCACCGATAGTAAAACATTCATTGAAGTTACCAAAACGATTAAATAGATTTCGCCGACAAAAGAAGCCTTGATGACAAGGGCGAGAGTCTGCTTGATTTATATTACTAGGCCGAGTGAAATAGCTAACATCCGTCTCTTTATTTTCACATAATACTGACCCCAAGTAATACTGAGCGTCAGATGAGAATGCAGCTAGTACATCAGATATGACATTGTCATCATACAAACTATCATCGGAACCTAAAAAATAGACAATATCTCCTGTAGAAAGCTCAATACCACGATTGAATGCGTGATAGATACCTCTATCCTTTGCGGAGACAATATGACTGACATGAGAATACTGAGATGCAATAACGAGAGTAGAATCATTTGAACGCCCATCAATGATAATGTGTTCTATAGATGAAACGGCACTTTGCTGGGCGACACTGTCTAGACAGGCTTTTAGCGTACCCTCACTATTCCATGTTGCAGTAATAATTGAAACTTTCATCAGGCTACCACCATGAAATCGCGCCACTCAGTCAGACCTAAATTAGTCAGTTGCTCAATCATTTCTAGCCTGACTGGTTGCGCAGCGACTACAATTTTCTGCTGCAAGCAGTTATTTAGCGCCTTCACCGAAATATCAATGCCATTGATATGAACAGGCGGTTTTTCCGATTGCTCAATAAAGTTGAGTACCGCAATGTTGTTCTGCCTGAAAATTTGATACATCAAACGCGCCAAGCCGCCACTGCCATAGATAGCGACCCCTTCAGCATCGCCTATCAACTGCATAATTCTTGCTTGTTTAAAGTTGAACACATAGGTAAACCATGACAATAGTCGTTCATGATTTACCTGAGCTGTGACGGATTGTCGGTTCACCCGAACTTTGACCAGAGTATCCTTTACACAACCAATCCGGTAACCCTGTTCGTTTAAACGATAAAACAGCGAATAATCCTCACACAGGCGCTGATCCGGATAACCAACCGCCAAGATAGCATCAGTGCGGGCACAATAACTGGTGTGTTCGACGCAGAGCCAGCGCGGCAAATTTTGTGAAATAAGACTCTCTGTATCAATTAGGTTGGCTGCTGCATAATCACGCTGCCGGGTTGCCAGACGCTCTGTAGTATCGGCATCATCTGATTCTGCAAACGCCTCTATATAACATTTCACCAACGCTAGGCCAGTATCGGCCTGTAAAGCCTCGAGCTGTCTGGCGAAACGCTCCGAATGACTTAGGTCGTCGGAGTCAACCTTAATAACATAAGGTGAATGGACATACTGCAAAGCCTCCTGCAACGAATAGCCAACACCTTTATTCTCTTCGCGACAATAGAGCCTGATCCTTGAATCCTGATAGCTACGGATCACGTCAACCGTTTCATCGCTGGACCCGTCATCAACAATAACCAGCTCAAAATCAGTAAAGCTTTGTGCCAATACTGAATCTATCGTCGCTCGCACATAAGGCGCAGTATTGTAGGTGGTCATTAAAGCCGTCAGCGTTGGCCTGCTCACCGAACCAACAGCCTGTCTTTTGAGAAAACGGTCAAACTGCTGCAACGCATTATTCACCGCATCATCCATATCAAAATAGCGATACTCAGCAAGGCGCCCCAGGGCGATCAGCTGCGGAAACAGGGTCAACTCATCACGGCACGCTTGATAATGCTGTTTGGCTGCATCGGTAAATAGCGGGTAATAAGGTTCGAGACCCTGTTCCGGCTGATAGTCACAGGGATATTCGTAAACGATGCTGGTACCGGGATGCACTTGCCCGCTGAAATGCTTGAACTCGGTGATCCGCGTGAAGGCTTCTTCATTCGGATAATTGACGGTGGTGACCGGTTGAAATTGTTCCTGCGCCAGATGGCGATGCTCAAAACGCAATGAGCGATATGGCAGATAATTCCCCTCTGCCGGCAGCAGATGATCCAGCATCCCGGTATAGATCAAGGGGCCGTCAAATGACACGCCATCCAGCAGCACCCGCTTCTGCTGCCAATCCAGCCTGACATGCTGTGCCATGGGGGTCGACAGCCTAACTTCAATCAGCGGGTGCGCGAGCATGCGCTCAAACATGGCGGTATAGCCTGCGGCCGGCACCGCCTGCCAGGGGTCGGTGAAGTAGCGATCATCCCGACTGACCACCACGGGTACCCGCGCCGTCACCTCGGGGGAGATCTGCTCGGGCGGAACCCCCCATTGTTTGCTGGTGTAGTTGACGAAAGCCTTCCGATAGATGAAATCCGCCAGTTCGCCCAGCAGGGGATCCTGCTCCTTGCGCAGCTCCAGAATCGGCACTCTGGCGCCATCCCCGAACCGGGTACGCAGGGCCTCAATCATGGCGCCGGCCTTGTCGACGGGGAAACAGCGTTCGATGCTGGTCAGGTTGAACGGGATAGGCACCAGTTGCCCATCGATGCGCGACAGCACGCGATGCTCGTAAGGCAACCACTCGGTAAACTGCGACAGGTAATCCCAAACTTCCTTGCTGTCGGTATGGAAGAGGTGCGGCCCATAGCGATGGATCAGCACGCCATGCTTGTCATACTCGTCGAAACAGTTGCCCCCGATGTGGTCGCGCTGTTCCAGCACCAGTACCTTCCAGCCAAGCTGGCTGGCCATTCGTTCAGCCATGACGGCACCGGAGAGCCCGGCGCCAATGACGATTGCCTGATAACTCACGCCGCTTCTCCAAACAGTTGTTGCACGACCCGGGCGGGATGGGCCCGCTGCGCCCACGCCAGCTGATGCCGCTCGTCGAAAAACCAGCCTGGTGCCAACTCTGCAACCTCTGCCGCCGACTGCTCGATGAGCTGCGTGAAGCGGGCGACGTCATCCTGCCGCAAAAAGTAGAGCGCGGCAGAGTAGTAGTGATGGGCACGCCCCTGGGCAATGACCACCGGGTCTGCACCGAATGCAGCCGCATTGTCACAGGCGCGCAGCAGGTCGCGGAGCGACTGCTCACGCCGCTCTGCGGATTTGCGGGTCTGCCCACCGAAGCTCTGGGTATGGAAGCGATAACGCCCCAGCAGCTCGGGGATGAAATCCAGGGTGCCCGGATTGAGGGAGAGATTCAGGATGTGCCAGGGATAATCGAGAATGATCTTGCATCCCTCATCGATGGCATCAACCATGCCGTCATAGCGGCGAAACATGATGGAGCTGGCATTGACGAAGACTCCGAAGCGGATCAGCGCCTCCCGCGTCATCACGGGTTCGAGGTAACGAGCGTTGTAGTAATCGCGGGTGAAGAGCTTGATGCGTGCATCGGTCTCATCATCAAACATCTCCGCCTCGTGATAGCAAAGCGTGCAGCCGGGGTGCGCGTCCAGATAGTCGGCCTGACGCTGCAGCTTGCCCGGCAAGGCCAGGTCGTCACCATCCACATAGGCAAGGTAGGCCCCTTTTGCTTCACCAAGCAGCCGCTTCTGGGTTCTGGCCAGCCCCATGTTCTGTTCGTTTTGCATGGCCCGCAGGGCCGGCCACTGCCATGCCAGCCGCTGCATGATGGACCAGGAGTCATCACTCG
>Ga0224722_1000898_pt1 | contig 16898 bp, 14 predicted proteins | sample Balambano_FR1_Me_FD_161646 | JGI IMG/M metagenome (GOLD analysis project Ga0224722, IMG submission 161646) | Freshwater sediment microbial communities from Lake Towuti, South Sulawesi, Indonesia - Balambano_FR1_MetaG | ecosystem: Environmental > Aquatic > Freshwater > Lake > Sediment | place... | reverse complement strand
CCGCTCCGGTTTCCTTGGGGGAAGGGGCGACGCCGCTGGTGCACGCGCCCCGGCTGGCGGAGTGGGTCGGCTGTACGCCGGAGCTTTTCCTGAAATATGAGGGGCTCAATCCGACCGGTTCGTTCAAAGATCGCGGGATGACGACCGCCGTGACCGATGCGGTGGCGCGGGGAGCCCGGACCTTGGTATGCGCCAGCACCGGTAACACCGCGGCCAGTGCGGCCGCCTACGCCGCGCGGGCGGGCATTCGGTGCGCGGTTCTTATCCCCGAGGGAAAAGTGGCGCTGGGGAAGCTGGCGGGAGCCCTGGCGTACGGGGCGCGCGTGGTGCAAATCGAAGGTTCGTTCGACGATGCCCTTCGCTTGGTGCGCGAACTCTCAGAGACCGAGCCCGTGGCGTTGGTGAACAGCGTCAACCCGGCGCGGATGGAAGGCCAGCAAACGGCGGCGTGGGAGGTATGCGAGGCCCTGGGCCGGCTTCCGGCATGGCTGAGCCTGCCGGTGGGGAATGCCGGCAACATCAGCGCCTATTGGCAGGGCTTTCGAAGGTGCGCCGGTGGCGATTGCCCCCGCCGGTGCGGCGCGGGCGTTTCCCTTCCTCGGATGTTGGGCACCCAGGCCGAAGGTGCCGCCCCGCTGGTGCACGGGCACCCAATCGAGCACCCGGAAACGCGGGCCACGGCTATCCGAATCGGTAACCCCGCCCGGGCCGAGCAGGCCGTGGCTGCGGCGCGGGAAAGCAACGGGCGCATTTTGGCCGTGAGCGATGCGGCGATTTTTGACGCATACCGCCAAACCGCGCAGCGCGAGGGAGTTTTTTGCGAGCCCAGTTCTGCCGCTTCGGTGGCGGGTTTGAAGGCGGCCATCGAGCAGGGAACCGTGGCCCCATCGGATGGCCCGATCGTTTGCGTTCTGACGGGTCACGGACTCAAGGATCCGGATTCCGCCACCGAAGGCGTGGCGCCGCCCATCCGGGTAGAGGCAAGCGCGGGGGCCATCGCCGAGGCGATTCGATGATTCGGGTGCGGGTTCCGGCGACCACCGCGAACTTGGGCCCCGGATTCGACTGCATGGGGCTGGCGCTGGACCTTTGGAATCACTTTGAGCTCCACCTGGGTGGCGAGACGGTGACGGTGGAAACCCATGGAGAGGGGGCCGGCCGGTTGCCGACCGACGCTCGTCATTTGGTGGCGGCCACGTTTATGGAAGAGGCGGCGGCCCAAGGGCGTCCGGCGCCCGCCGGGTTTCGGGTGGTTTGCCACAACGGGGTGCCGCCCGCCAGCGGATTGGGCAGTAGCAGCACCGCTATTTTGGCGGGGGTCATTTTGGCGCAGGCGTGGCTACGCGAAGGGCAAGATCAGGATCCCGCCGCGGTGGATTCGACCACGATCCTGGAACGAGCGACCGCTTTGGAGGGGCACGGGGACAATGTGGCGCCGGCGCTGCTCGGTGGCTTTGTGATTGTGGTGCCGGATGAAAACGGGGTCATCACCCGCCGGATGCCGATGCTGGAGATGAAGGCCGTGGTGTGCGTGCCGGACTTCAATTATCTTACGGCGGACGCGCGCGCGGCCCTCCCGTCGAGCTACAGCAAGGCGGACGCGATCCATAACATCGGTCGTGCGATGCTGGTGGCGGAGGCCCTTCGCTCGGGTGACGATGCGTTGCTGGCGCGCACGCTGAGCGACCGGATCCACGAGCCGTACCGTTTCCCGAACATTCCCGGCGCCGAATGCGCACGAGAGGCCGCGCGCGAGGCGGGCGCGATCGCGGTTGCCCTATCAGGTGCAGGCCCCGGTGTGATTGCGTTTGCCCGCGAGGGGTTCGACCGGATCGGTCGCCGCATGAACCGGGCATTTCGCGAAGCCGGACTCGAATCTCGGTACTGGGTTTTGGATGCCTCGGCGGAAGGCGCCCGGATCGGACGCCTTCCGCTCAATCATGCCGGCTAGACCGGGCCGTAGTTGAAGTTTAGCAACCGCACGGTGCCGCCGGGCGAAGATGCGGCCGACATTCCGACCCAACCCGTCAGGTTATCCAGGTTGGGCGGGATGGTGAGGCGATACCACTTGGTGAAGCTCTTGTTTGCCGTCATGTCCTTCACGATGACCCGAATGCTGGTCGTTTGGTAGCTCAACAGCACCTCGTAAAGGTGATTTTTCCGCAGGTCGAACCCAAACGGCGCCAGGTCATCCCCCATTTCGGCAACGCTTCGACCGCGGGTGTATACGCCGACCGACCCCTTCGGAAAGTTCGGCTCATTCATACCAACCTTCACCGCGATGCTGTTGCCCACGGTGGTGCCGATGACCTTATCGGGTCCGTAGCCCAGTTCTCGGCCGCCGGCGCCGATCGCGCTGATGCCATTGTTGTTGCCGGTTTGGTCTCGCTGGATAACAAATGCCAGCCCGTGGACGCCCGTACCTTCGAAGCGGAATCGGAATTTGGCGCGGAAAGCAGTCGCGCGCAACGGCGTTTTCCAGTACATCGAACCTACCGATTCGTTGGTGCCGCCCGCCAAGAGGACGTTGGATCCGGACTGGATGGCACTGCCGTTGAGCTGGAAGTTGCTGACGTCGGCCAGGTTGTCCAACCACGGTCCACCACTCACGCTGGGTGAGCTGCTGATGGTGGCGTTCTTCCACACCGATTGCGCGCTGAGCCCCGCTTGGTTCTCGGCCGCGACCTTGTAGAACCGCAACTGACCGGGAAGCACGGTGGTATCCACGTAGGCATTCCCCAGTACGCCATTGGCGATTTCGGTGTAGGTACCGCCGCTGCTGGTGCTGCGGTAGATGCGATAGCTGGTGCTGTTTGGATTTTCCAACCAGTAAAGACGCGCCACGCCTTGGTCGCTGGTCGCCATCAACTTCTGCGGCGTTTGGGGACGCGTGCTGCCGAGTAGGCCATAAATGTTCACCCGGCTGTTGGAGGCGGCGGTGAAGACTTTGCCATTGGCCACGGTCGGCGGATGGAACTTGGCGAACGTGCCGGAATCGTCGACAATATTGTTATTCGAGTTCCAAAGTTCGGTCAGAGTTTCGGCGTCAAACGCCCGAAGCGCGCCAGGAACGATTGCCTTGTAGGCGTCTCCGACCAAGGGCAGAAGCGCCCAGACAATTCCGGTACCGGGGGTGGTGCCATTGCTGCTCGTGGTGATCATCCCGCCCGGCATTCCGTCGGGTGCGCGGACGGTACCGCGCATCTGTTCGGGTTCGACCAGGCCATTGGAGCCAACCCGCCAGCCCTTCAAAAAGTCCTCTTCTGCCCAAGCGTAGACGTACGTATTCGAGCCGCTTTTAAGCATGACGGGCGTTCCGTGGAGGTGGCCATCTAGCTGAATCACGTTCAGGGCCGCTCCGTCATCGCTCCCTAACCCGCCCAGGTTATTGCGATTGAGCACGTACATTTTGCCCTGCTTACTTCCAGTGAGCGCCAGATTAGTGCCCGGCACCAGCATCACGCCGGTACTGCCCATATCCAAATCGTATGCGTTCAAAAACTGCGTGTTGGATGGCGTGAAGTAGTCGAGGAGGCTCAATGCGCCGCCCGGAGCAAATCGCAAGACACTATTGCCTAGCTCATCGGGGGCGGCGTTCCAAATTCCGTTCGCCGTAACGAAGTAAACGTTGCCGTCTTCATCGGTGGCGGGACCGCTCCCGGCCATCCAAATGCCCCCCATGGTGCTATTCGGGGTTACGCAGTAGGCGGCCTGCTGAACCAGGTCCGAAGCCCGGTACGAGAGAATCCAACCGTGATAAGGGCGTTTGTCGCCGTTACTGGCGAAGCAAAGATAAATATTTCCGCCTGACAACAAAAGGGCGGGTCGTTGCTGGTGCCATCGGGCCACAAAATGGACGCGGCCATTGCCATCGGTGCTATCGCCAATGCCCGGCACGTTGGCTTCGATAACTCGACTGCTTACGGGCAAACCGGTTTCGATATTGAGGGCGTGCAGCCGAAAGATATAGCTGGAGTCGAGGCTCGCATTGCCTTCGGTGGTTTTCACCGTAACGTACAGCCGTTTGTTGGCCACGTCGATGACGGGTGTGCTGAGGAGACCGCTGGAGCCGCTGCTCGGGGGAGTACCAACGAACGAGGTCTTCCATAGGGGAGCCTCATTGGTAGCAAAGTCATCGGCATCGAAGGCGTAAACCGATAGGCCGTAGGTGACGACAAAGAACACGTTGCGCTTTCGCCCATTAACGTTCAAATTGGGAACGTAGAGAGGTTGCCCTTGAACTGATCGGTCCAGTATTTTAGACGCCAACTTCCCGAAGGTGGCCGGGCCAACGTTGGTTGGATTTAGAACCGTTTCATTTGGTTGCCAACCGGTGCGAAAATTATCGACTCGATTGGTGGCGACCGTTTGCGCACAGGCCGTCGAAGCGTTAAAAAAGCTTGCCAAAACGGCAAGCGTCAAGATGCCAACAATTCTCCAAATTTGCCAACGCATAACAAACACTCCCTCAGACCATCCCGCATGCGGCGAGGGACAACCCAAAGATGCGCGAAGCTACCGCTTCGCGAGCGCGACCCAACGTTTCGACGACTTCATCAAGCCGCAGGTTCCCGCGCAGCGAAATTCTACACGAAATTCACTTACGCAATCTGAACAATTGTCACGCTTTTCGATGCCGTATTTGGTTTAATGAGGGTAATGAATGGGCTTTTGTTGGCGCTATTGACGCCCTGGGTTACTCCCTCCGAGCATGGATCCCGCATTGTGCGAATACCATCGCCGCGCGTGGAAGCCGGCCAAGAGGTTCGCTCGGAAGCCGTACGCCTGCGCACCGAATATCCCGTCAAATACATCACACCCTCCTTCAACATCGAACGCTTTGAGAACGCAGAAGTTCGGTTGGATATCACCCACGACAACCAACTCACTTCGGTGGTGGTTTGGCCCGCGGCCCCCGCCGGCACCATCGAGCTCGCGAGTCCGGCGCGCGAACTGCAATTTGTGTTTCGTATTCGGGCGGTCGCGAGCCCGCTGCCCGCCGTTCGCCTGCTCGCCGTTTCGGTGGCTTCGCCCGCCGATCCCACCACAGGCGAGCCGGAGGATGACGCCAAGAGCAAAGTGACGCCCGTTTTCGCCGAACGCACCCTAACCGCGCCGCAAGAACGCGTACCGCCGGCCGCCGAGGCGACCGCGTTCCTCATGCGGTTTTGGGCGCACACCATGGGCCACCCCAATTTGCGATGGACGCCCGACCAAGTGTTCAAGGCGGCAAAGGGCACCGATAACAACGAGGCGGCCGCCGCCTGGGCCGCCGTGCCCGGAGGTGTCCTGGGGACGCGCGCATACAACACACACCTGCTCGGGGTCGGGCAGATCAGCCAATGGACCGAAGAATCGGTACCCGTATGGGCGCACTTGGGTGACCGCGCGGCCCGACGATCGGTGGTCGCGCTGGGCTTCCGCGACGACAAGACCGTTCAAGTTTTGGTTTTTGGTGATGGAAGCCCGGCGGAGCGACCAATGCCGGTGGACGAGTTCGACCGGGAATGGCAGAAATCGGGTCGTTTGGTGACCCTGATCTACCCCAGCCCGATGTCCCCTCCCGGCGAGGAATACAGCGTCGATCAGTGGCTCTGGAGCCGACTGGATAACTGACGAGGGAGCCGCGTTGAGCCGGACACGTCAGTTTTTTCGGAAAGCAGGTTTCGAAGTGAACAATTGTAGGGCTACGTACAGTCCAACACCTTAATATTCGGGTCGTCTGGGCCCGGTCCCATTTGGGAAAAGGAGAAAGAGGATGTTGGGGCTTTCAGCCGTCTTTTTGCTCGGGGCACTTTGTGGCTCCGAGTCTGCGCCGTCGACGCCTGCGGGCGTTTCTTCTGTGTCGCTCAAGTTGCGCATAGATCGTGCCGAGTACACCACCCGCTTAAATCACCGGGATGGGTGGGCGGTCGCCCGTCGCGGACATCGCATTCTGCATATCGCCTTCCAACTGACCAACGAGAGCGGTCACCCGATCGAGTATTCGGGACATAGCATTCGGTTCGTTTTCCAAATGCCTCACGGCTTGCGCACGGTGGCCCCTTCGCCCATGCTGGTGCGCGACGGCCGACCGGTTCAGATTGCTCCGGGCCGATCGCTGAACGACCAGGTGTGGACCGAAGTCCCGAACACGGTGAATCCCATGGTGTCGGCGCGGCTGATGGGTCAGGACATGGAGGTGGAGTTCCCCGTTCCGGCCACGTATCAAGCCCAGCCCGATGAATCGATGGGAGGGCGCACGGAGTTTTCGGCCTTGGGTCCGTGGGACGTCAAGTTCGATCGCCTCCAGTGGACGTTCGATCGGCCCCACTTCAGCTTGGCGTTGCAGCCCGGCGAGATTTTTCTCCTGGCGGGCATGACCATTGCCAATGCGATGCATCGCTCCCAAACGCTTACCGGCTCCTCGCTTCGTGCGGAGATTTTGGATTCGGAGGGCAAGCTCTACCCATCGGCACGCGTATTGCTCGATCAGCGCAATGTGCCGATCGATGGTCAGGAATCGCGGCCCAAGGAGCGTGACCGGGTGAAGTTCCTTTTCATGGTCCCGCGCGACCGGCCATATGTGGCGCTCGTCCTCACCGATCCGCTGACGCAGCGGCGCATCCGTTACGATTTTCGCGATACCGATGCGACGGCGACGGATTTGCTGAACATCGACGGTTCGTAGAACACGCTGGTATGCAGGTGGTCATCGCGGGCGGCCGCGGTTTTTTGGGCTCGGCCCTGGCCGATTCCTTGCGCCGCGCTGGTCACGCGGTTCGGTGTTTGGAGCGAAAACCTCGGTCCCCCGAAGATCTCGCTTGGCAAGATGAACCCGCTTGGCGGGCCGCGGTTGAAAGAGCCGATGCCCTGGTGAACTTGGCGGGCGCCCCGGTGGCGTGTCGATGGACCCCGGAAAATCGTCGCGAAATCTTGGCGAGCCGGGTGGAATCGACGACCAAACTGGCCGAGGCCATGGGGGATAGCTCCGCTTCCGTATGGCTGAACGCAAGCGCGGTGGGCTACTACGGCGATGGCGGCGACTGGGTATTGGATGAGGCATCGCCCCGGGGAAGCGGTTTCTTGGCCGACGTGTGCGCGCAATGGGAAGAGGTAACTTCGACCACGCGCTTTGCGGGACCGGTGGCCCTCTTGCGCACCGGCGTGGTGTTGGATGCCGAGCACGGAGCGTTGGTGCCGCTTGCCCGGCTCGCCCGTGCCTTTGCGGGGGGCGCGGCGGGTAACGGACGCCAATTTATGCCGTGGATTCACCGCGCCGATTGGGTGGCGGCGGCTCGGCATTTGCTCGAACGGCCTATTTCCGGACCGGTGAATTTGGTGGGGCCAAATCCAGTACCAAATGGAGAGCTGATGCAGGCGCTGCGCGAGGTGGTCCACCGCCCGTGGTCGCCTCCCGTGCCCGCGTTCGTCATGCGCTGGATCGGTCACGTAGTCGGTCCCGATGCCTCGATCATTCTGGAGGGTCAGCGAGCGGTACCCAAACGTTTGTTCGATAACGGGTTTCGTTTCCGCTTTAGCGATATCAAACCGGCCCTGAAGGATTTGCTGGTCTAATCGGCAGGCGGATTGGGAACCTTCGCCGACTCCGCATCGTTAAATTTGGTATCCCACGAAGGGGAGTAGCCCTTGGCTTCGGCCAAGTCGCGCGGCCGTCAATCCGCCTCACGGCCGGTCGCGCGAGGATCCCGTGCAAGACCTTCGTTGCGCTATCGCTCTCCAGCGAACGCAACGGAGGTCATTTTTTTGACCGCTGTTGGGGTCTGGAGGGAGAAAACCATGCAGTGTCCCGTTTACCCATCGCGTTGTTGGTCGGTCGACAACCGACTCGATACCTACTTCCTCGAACTTAGTTTCGGTTACCACGAGAAGCGTTCCGCCGCATCTTTGGGGGAGGGCTTCGACTTTTAGTCGGAACGGACTATGGCCGAACTCGCCGGAATTCCCATTTGGATCTGGGGTGCTTTCCTTGGATTCGTGCTTTTGATGTTAGCGCTCGACCTGGGCGTTTTCCATCGGCAAGCGCACGATGTTTCGATGAGAGAGGCGCTGACGTGGAGTGGCGTCTGGATCGCGCTGGCGATGGTCTTCAACGCCGGTGTATTTCTGTATTGGGACCAAATCTATCCCGATAGTAGCTACACCAATTCGCAAGCGGGTCTTGCGTTCTTGACCGGGTACCTCATCGAAAAGGCGCTAAGCGTCGACAACATATTCGTCTTTCTCATGGTGTTTGCGTACTTCAATATCCCCAATAAGTACCAGCACCGCGTCCTGTTCTGGGGAATCATCGGCGCCCTTGTCTTTCGCGGCATCTTCATCGCGGCCGGTTCCGCCTTGATCAAGGAATTCGCGTGGATCGTGCTGATCTTCGGTGCCTTCCTGATCATCACCGGAATCAAGATGGTGAAGTTCAAGGACAAGAAGATCGATCCGGACAAGAATCCGGTGATCAAACTGTTTCGGCGGTTTGTACCGGTCACGCCGGACTTTCACGGCCAGAGCTTCTTAACGCGCATCGACGGTCGGCTTTGGGCCACTCCCCTCTTTGTCTGTTTACTCTTTGTGGAGTTTACAGACATCATCTTCGCCATCGATTCGATCCCCGCGATCTTTGCCATTACCAAGGATCCGTTCATCGTTTTCACGTCGAACGTGTTCGCTATATTGGGATTGCGCGCGCTGTACTTTGCGCTGAGCGGGCTCATGGGGATGTTTCACTACCTTGGTTACGCCCTGGCGGCGATTCTGATCTTCGTGGGCGGAAAGATGGTAGGAACCTACGCGATGCACACGCTCGGTGGCCAACCGGATTGGAAGTTTCCCACCGTATTGTCGCTTGGCATTATTGCGGGCATGCTTGCCGTAAGCATCATCGCATCGATAACGCATCAGCGACGGGGCGGAGGCTCTGCCAACCCGGAAGCCGCCTAGCCAGCGGTACAATGCCGGTCCGGCGAGCTTGCTCGCTTGGCCGGCCCGCCTTTCCCAATCCGGCTCCCTGCGGCTATGACCATCACGCGCGAAGACCTTAACCCCTGCACCGTTCAGCTTGCCATCCTAACCGACGAAGCCGAAATGAAAGAGGCCTTGACTCGAGCCGCAAAGGTGCTTGCGAAGCAAGTAAAAATTCCCGGGTTCCGGCCGGGCACGGCACCGCTGAGTGTGGTGGAGCAAGCCGTTGGCACCCAAGTATTCAACCAAGAGGCGGCTGACCAGCTGGTAAGGGGAACGCTGCGCAAGGCGATCGAACAGCAGCAAGTGGCCTCCGACCCCACCACACCGCCATCGGTCGAGCTCAAATCGTTCGATCGCGCCGCGCAGACGGCCGAGTACATCGCCAAGGTCCCACTGCCCCCGCAAGTCGAACTGGGCGACTATATGGCGATACCAGTGGAAGTGCCGGAGGTGCAGGTATCTGATGCCGAGGTGGATTACCAGGTAGAAGAACTGCGCAAATCGCGCGCCAAACGCGAAAACGTCACGGACCGGGGCGTCGAGGAAGGAGACGTGGTCGTGGTCAATCTGGTGCCCGAAGGTGTCGAGAGCAAGACGTTCATGGTGACCGCGGGGCAGTCCTTCGAACAGTTAGATCAAGCGTTGTTGGGCATGGCGGTCGAGGAAATCAAGAGCGTAGATCTCACTTTCCCGGCTGATTTTCAAGAAGCCACGTGGGCGGGTCAAACCTTCAAAACAACCTTGACCGTGAACTCTTTGAACGCGGTTAAAACCCCGGAACTGGATGACGCGTTTGCCGCGAACCTTCAACTGAGCGGCGTCGAGGAGCTGAAGACCCGGGTTCGGGAGAGCCTGATGCGCGCCAAGGACGCCGTGCATACCGAGTTGGTGACCGACAAGCTCTTGGCCGAAGTGCTGGCGCGAAGCACGGTGCACGTGAGCGACAACATGTGGGAGAACTTGGCCGAGCGCCGTTTGAACGAGACCGCGCGCGAGCAAGCGAAGCAAGGCCGAAGCCTGGAGGAATACGCCAAAAGCCAAGGCATGACGCTGGACGAGTTCGTTCAAACGTGGAACGACCGCGCCCGTAACGAGGTGCGTCGCGCCCTGATTATTCAGCAGATTTTTTCCAAAGAGGAGATGAAGCTCACCAACGACGACCTTTCGGCCGAGCTTTACGAGATGGCCCGGGAATACGGCATCGATGTGAAGGAGATGCTGGAGCTCTTGCAAAAGAACAAGGCGATGGATGAGCTGCAGTTCCGCAGCATCCAGCGCCGCGTGCGAAACTTTCTCCTTAGCCACGCCGACCGCCGACCCGTGGCGGCCCTACAGAAATAGCGGATCGAAGGCCGGCCAACGGGAACCTTTCGTGATGTTAAGGGCTTAGAAACAAATGTAGGGGAGTTGGGTGGGCTGTTGGTGGCCCCGGCTCTTTGAGGAAACGATGAACAAATCCATGCTGTTCGTGGGCGGACTTTTCGCCCTTGCGCTCGCCGTTCCTGCCGTCGCCGGTTTCTCGGCCAAGTCGGGCCTGGCTCCGGGAGAGTCGATCTCGGCGTTCCACCCGGTTCACATCAGCGGTCCTCTCGCCAATAGCGAGAAGTGCTTCCCGTGCACGTTCCAAAGCCGACCGCAGGTCCAGGTTTGGGTGAACGGCGACGACCCCAAGAACATCGTTGCCATCGCCAAGAATCTGCAAAGCGAGATCAACAAGAACAAGAAGGCTGAGTTCAAGGCCATGATCGTCGTTCTCGGTGACAAGGCCGCGCTGAAGCCGGTGGTTAAGGCCGCCGCTACCGAAGCCAACACGCCCGACGTCGCGATGGCGATCCTGCCCAAGACCGACGAGGCCGTCAAGAATTACAAGATCAACCTGGCCGCCGACGTGAAGAACACGGTTTTCGTCTACCGAAACTGGAAGGTTTCCGATTCGATGGTCAACCTGAAGGCCGATACGAAGGGTCTGAACGCCCTTAACGCGGCCATCGCCAAAGCCGTTGCGATGTAATTCGGGGTTCGCTTCGCCCTCCCTCGGGCTCCGGCGCTGTTAGCGCCGGAGCTTTTTTTATTCCGCCATAATCTTTGTTTGAACCACCGACGCGTGACGGTCGTCGACTTTGGCGGCCAATACACCCAGCTCATCGTTCGCCGCATTCGCGAACTGGGTCACTACAGCGAGATGGTGCCGTGGACCGACGCCGAGGACCACATCGAGCGTAATCCGCCCGATGCCTTGATCCTGAGCGGAGGCCCCCGGTCCGTTCGGGAGCCCGGAGCGCCCGATTTCGATTTCTCGCTGGCGGAAGGGGTACCGACTTTGGGGATTTGCTACGGTCAACAGTTGATGGCGGCCCGCCTCGGTGGCACCGTGCAGTCGGCCGGTCAAAAAGAGTACGGCCAGCGACAAATGGATCCCGTCGGCGAGGGAACGTTACTCGCGAACTTGGAGAGCCATGCCGTGTGGATGAGCCACGGGGACCAGGTGGTGCAGGCGCCGCCAGGCTTTCGCGTGACTGCCACCACGCCCTCCTGTCCCATCGCAGCTTTCGAAGATGCGGAGCGAGGGCTTTACGGTGTGCAGTTCCACCCGGAAGTCACGCACACCCCCTCAGGCCGGGAGATTCTGCGGCGGTTCCTACAGGAGCGGGCCGAGTTGGAGCCGGATTGGACCAGCCAAAGCTTCATCGAGGAGCAACTCGCGGCGATCCGGGAAACGGTCGGCGATGAGGGTCGCGTGCTGTGTGCGGTGTCCGGCGGGGTGGATAGCAGCGTAATGGCGGCGTTGCTCATTCGCGCCATTGGCGATCGCGCGGTGTGCGTTTTCGTGGACCACGGTCTTTTGCGCAAGGGCGAAGCCGAGCAGGTCGTCGAAACTTTCGGGCGACATTTCGGCGCGAACCTGCACGTCTTCTGCGAACAAGAGCGATTCTTCGGGGCGTTGCGGGGCCTCACGGAACCGGAGGCCAAGCGCCGGGCGGTCGGTGAGCAATTCGTCCGGGTTTTTGAGGACCACGCGGCAGAGTTGCAAGGGTGCGATTACCTGGCGCAAGGCACGCTGTATCCGGACGTCATCGAAAGCGGCTCCCCCACGGCGGCCAAGATCAAGACCCACCACAACGTGGGCGGCCTGCCGGAATGGATGCAACTCAAGTTGATCGAACCGCTGCGCTGGCTGTTCAAGGATGAGGTGCGTGAGGTTGGTCGCCGGTTGGGCCTGCCCGAGGAAATGGTCGATCGTGAGCCGTTCCCCGGTCCCGGTCTTGCCGTGCGGGTGCTGGGCGAAGTGACGCCCGAGCGGGTGCGGATGACCCAAGAGGCCGATGCGATTTTCCGCTCCGTGCTGCGCGATCGCGGTCTAAACCGGGGCATTTGGCAAAGTTACGCGGCCCTGCTGGATGTGCGTAGCGTGGGCGTGATGGGTGATGAACGTACCTACGAGCAGCCCATCGTTTTGCGAGCGGTCGAGAGCGAAGACGCCATGACGGCGCAGGCGGTGGCGTTGCCGTTCGACGTTTTGCAGCACGTGGCGCACCGCATCGTGAACGAGGTGGACGGGGTCAATCGGGTGTTTTACGATTTGACCAGCAAGCCGCCGGCGACCATCGAGTTGGAGTAGGTGCCTGCTACGCCTTGGTTTTGCGCTTGGTGGGCGGGATGGTGGCTTCGTAGCGGGCGATGGCGGAGTCGACGGTCCACTTTCGCACCGCTTCTTGAATCACGTCGAGGGGCAGATCGTCGAGCTTCTTGAACCGCACGCAGCCGGCGCCCATATCCAGTTTCTTACCGCGCTTGGCAAACTCGGCTTCGAACCAGGCCCGATTGGGAGTACCGGGATACAGGCCGAACAGATACACGGACATGTAGTTCTTTTGGCTGGCCAGCGCGGCGAAGGGCAAGGGTTGCTTGGGGTCGCAGTGGTAGCCGGCGGGGTACCGCGCGTGCGGCACAAAATAGCCGATCATGCCGTATTGCATGCCCTCGGCAAATCCGGGATCGAGCGCCTCCAGGATGGCGTCGCGCAGGGTGCGCAGGGCCGACTGCCGATCTGCCGGGAGGGAAGCGAGATACTCTTCCACCGTCGCTACCGCGCTGGTCATGCAGTAAGTATAGAGGCCCTATGGCGGTAGCGCACCACTTGGAACCCTTTATCTCGGCGAAACGCCTTGCCGCGCGCATTACGTCGCTGGCCGCCGAGGTGGACGAGGCCGTGCTGGGCAAAGACACCGTGGGGCTGGTGGTGCTGAAGGGTTCGCTCCACTTTGCCAGCGACCTTTTGCGGGCAATGAAGCAACCGATTGCGGTCGATTTCATCCAGGCCAAGAGCTACGAGCGGGAAGCCAGCACCGGATTCGTTCAGATTCTGCATCGCCCAGCGGTGGACCTCGCCGGCAAAACCGTGCTGATTTTGGAAGACATCGTGGATACCGGGCTCACGCTGTACCATCTGCACGAACTGCTGAAGGAGGAGTCGCCCGCCGAGATACGGACCGTGGCGCTCCTTTCCAAGCCAGGCGCGCGTCAAAGGGATGTACCCATCGATCACGTCGGATTCGAGATTCCGAACGAATTCGTGGTAGGATATGGTCTCGATTACGAGGAAAGGTATCGCAACCTCCCGTTCATCGCCCGGCTTTCGGGCTTATAGGGGCGGAACCTCGGTCGACCTCAAACCTCCCGTTCGGGGCCTTGGCCATTCCGGCTCAAAAATGCGATTCCGCTAAATCCATGACTCATCAGTTCCGACCTCGCAAGCAAGAGGGTAATCGGCGTCGCCGCAGTTCTCGACAAGGGCTTCCCCAAACCAATGAAGCCGATATTCAGGAACTGCCCGGAAAGGATTACAACCACTTCGACCAACTGACGCCTGCGGCGCTGCTCAAAGAAGCCAAAGCCGCCAAACTCGACCCGAAAACGTTGTTACGGCATGAGCTTATCGAAAGACTCTTGCCAATCGCCAACGCCGAATTCGAGCCGGTTTACGCCAAGGGCATCCTCGAGATACTGCCGGATGGTTACGGTTTTCTTCGCAAAGAGAACTACCACCCCTCACCCGACGATATTTACGTGGGCCAGAACATGGTCAAGCGGAGCAACCTGCGCTCTGGCGATACCATATTCGGGCAGATTCGCCTGCCCAAAGAGGGCGAAAAGTACGGCGCCATGCTGCGCGTCGAGAGCGTGAACGGACATGCCACGCAAAGCGACGAGATGCGCCGGCGCAAAACGTTCGATGAACTGACGCCGCTGTATCCCAACGAGCGACTGCGCATGGAAACCACCCCGGAGAACATTCCAGCGCGCATCGTCGACCTGATTTCCCCCATCGGAAAAGGACAGCGAGCCCTCATCGTTTCGCCGCCGAAGGCCGGAAAAACGACGATGATGAAGACCATCGCCAACGCCATCACGGCCAATCATCCCGAGGTGTATCTGATGGTGTTGTTGGTGGATGAACGGCCGGAAGAGGTCACCGACATGCGCCGTTCGGTGCGCGGTCAGGTCATCAGTTCGACCTTCGATGAACCTGCCGACAACCATATGCGCGTCGCCGAGCTCTGCTTGGAACAGGCGAAGCGAATGGTGGAAGCCGGTCACGACGTTGTCATCCTTCTCGACTCGCTCACGCGGCTCTCGCGTGCCAGCAACCTGACCATCAACCCCTCCGGTCGAACCCTCTCGGGCGGCTTGGACCCGGGCGCGCTGTACCGACCCCGCCGTTTCTTTGGCGCGGCGCGCAACATCGAAGAAGGCGGCTCGCTCACCATCATTAGCTCGGTGCTGGTGGATACCGGATCGAAGATGGACGAAGCCATTTTCGAAGAGCTAAAAGGCACGGGCAATATGGAGATCGTTTTGGACCGCGACCTCGCCGAGCGCCGAATTTGGCCTGCCATCGATGTCAAGCGCTCAAGCACGCGGCACGAAGAGTTGTTGTTCCGAAAAGATGAACTGGAAGGTGTGGTCCAGCTTCACCGGTTGCTGGCTAACCAGGTCAACGGCGTCGAAGCGACGGAAAGCCTCATCAAACTGCTCAAGCGCACCGCCACCAACGCGGCGTTCTTGGAAAGTGTGGTGGCGCGAACGAAAGCAGCGGCAGCCTAGCGTAAACTACTTTAGATGCCGGACGATTTTGAGGATCGGAGGGAGCCGGGGAACCTGGACGACCCACCTGCCTTCTTTCCGTACGAGGAAGGCGAGCGTGCGGAATCGGATTCGGAGGACGTTGTTTCAGTGGGCGTGCAGGGCGTTTTCGCCGCCGAGAACGCCGGGCAGATCTCGCGCTTTGTCCTCCTTTCGGATGGCAACCGCAAACTGCGGATCCTCATCGGCTATTTCGAGGCGCTCGCCATTCTGCAGCGGCTCGAAAACAGTCAAGCCGCTCGGCCCCTGACCCACGATCTTCTCAAAACCGTCGTCGAGAGGTTGGACGCGACCGTGGACCGCGTGGTGATCGACGATTACTGGAACTCGGTTTATTACGCCAAGCTCTACCTGAACCACAACGGCAACGAACTCGAAATCGATACCCGTCCCTCGGATGCCATCGCGGTCGCTATGCGGTTCGGCGCGCCAATTTACGTGGCCGAGAAACTGCTGGAATACGATCCGTTTGAGTAACGGCGCGTAAACTCCCCCCATGACGCCCGCCGAGCGTGCGGAAGAACTGCGCCAAGCTTTGGAGCAGCATAACTACCGGTACTATGTGCTCGACGATCCCGAGATCGACGATACGACCTACGACCTTCTCTTTCGCGAATTGGTCGACCTGGAAGCGGCGCATCCGGAGTTGCGCTCGACGGATTCCCCCACTCAACGCGTCGGCGTCACCCCCGTCGAAAAGTTCACGCCCCATCGGCATCTGGCGCCGATGCTCTCGCTGGATAACGCTTTTGGGGAGGAGGAATTGCGCGCCTTCGATGAGCGGGTGCGGCGGCTGTTGGGTCAAGAGCAGATCGTCTACATGGCCGAACTGAAATACGATGGCGCCAGCGTATCGCTGACCTATCAAGATGGGACGCTTACGGCCGCGGCGACCCGAGGCGATGGCGTGAACGGAGAACTGGTCACGACCAATGTGCGCACCGTGCGGGGCGTACCGTTTCGCTTGCGCGCACCGCTGCCGGGCTTGCTCGAGGTGCGCGGTGAGATCGTTATGGCGAAATCCGTGTTCGAAGCCCTCAATCGGGCCCGCCTGGAGCGTGGCGAAACCCCTTTTGCCAACCCGCGCAACGCGGCTTCCGGAGGGCTGCGCCAATTGGATAGCCGATTGACGGCGGCCCGGCAGCTCTCGTTCTTGACCTACGGCATCGGATTCGGACCGCCGCTCGCCCCCACGCAATCCGAAACTCTGCAACGGTTGCGCGAACTGGGATTCCCGGTTCGATCGGAAGCCAGGCGAGTCGAAGGGGTCGAAGAATTGGTGAGCTACGTTCAGGAAGTGCAAGCCAAACGGGCCGAATTACCGTTCGGGATCGACGGTGTAGTGGTCAAGGTGGACCGGTTCGACCTGCAAGACGACTTGGGCAGTACAGCACGTGGTCCCCGGTGGGCGGTCGCGGTGAAATTCCCCGCCGAGCAGGCAATGACCCGGCTCAACGGGATTCTGTTCCAGGTGGGCCGAACCGGCAACGTCACGCCCGTGGCCGACCTGGAACCGGTTTACGTGGGCGGGGTGACGGTCAGCCGGGCCACATTGCACAACATGGACGAGGTGCGGCGAAAGGATGTGCGCCCGGGCGATACGGTGATCGTCCAGCGCGCGGGCGATGTGATTCCGGAAGTAGTGGGACCGGTGCTCGAAAAGCGCGTGGGCGAACTGCCGATTCCCGAAGAGCCGACCCACTGCCCGGTGTGCGCCACGCCTCTGCTAAGAAAGCCGGGGCAAGTGGCGCTCAAGTGCCCAAATCCCCACTGCCCGGCGCAGACGTCGATGAAGA
>Ga0224722_1000896_pt1 | contig 16902 bp, 16 predicted proteins | sample Balambano_FR1_Me_FD_161646 | JGI IMG/M metagenome (GOLD analysis project Ga0224722, IMG submission 161646) | Freshwater sediment microbial communities from Lake Towuti, South Sulawesi, Indonesia - Balambano_FR1_MetaG | ecosystem: Environmental > Aquatic > Freshwater > Lake > Sediment | place... | reverse complement strand
TCCGCGCGCACTGGAAAGGCGGCATCGTCCTCAGCCTGATCGGGTGCCTCGTCGTGATGATCAACATCGTCAATCTGCTCGGCTACACGCGCGATACGTCGCTGCAGGGCATGGTAATGCGTATCGCGTGGACGCTGACGCTCGTCTCCTGGTTCGGCATCCAGCTCATCGCCTTTCCGATGCTGAACGCCATGAAGCAGCCGACGCTGTGGGGTGCCTATCGCAATGCGGCGGTCCTTGTCTTTCGCAGTCCTTTGTTCGCGCTTGGCATTCTCGTCGTGAGCGGCCTCGTGATCCTGTTCACGACGCTGTTTCCGGCAGCCATCGCGCTGGTGACCGGCGCTGCACTGGCATCGATCGGCAATGCGGCGGTACTCAACCGGCTCGTTGCGGCGGGCATTCAGGAAATGCCAACTTCAGCAGAAGGAGAGCCAGCGCGCTTCGACGAGGCGTATTCGTAGGCAGCGGCCGATCCATACCACCCGGCATTGGGTTTGCAGTTCTGGCTGCGGTAGGGTAAAACGAATCCTATGCCAACCATCAAGGATGTCGCGCGCGAAGCAGGCGTCTCCATTGCGACTGTTTCCTATGTGCTCAACAACAAGCTTGAGGCCGTCTCTGAAGACACCCGTCAGCAGGTGTGGGACGCCATTCAGCGCATTGGCTATACGCCCAATGTGACGGCGCGCAATCTCCGTTCCAGCCGAACGCGACTGATTGGCTATGCCTGGCGTCAGGTCGAGCGTGATCAGGTTAGCCCGGTACTCGACCGGTTCATGTACTTTCTGGCCAACACGGCTGAAAAGGGCGGCTACCATATTCTGACGTTCACCTATGAGCCGGATGATCCGGTCAGGCCATATGATGACCTGATTCGTACCGGCCGCGTGGATGCCATTGTCACCAGCGCCACGACGCTCAATGACCGGCGCATCGCCTATCTCAAGGAGAGCGGAATTCCTTTCGTCAGTTTTGGCCGCTCGAACCCGGACTGGGAATTCAGTTGGGTCGACACGGATGGTGCTGCTGGCACACGCGCTGCGGTCGATCACCTGGTTGCGCTGGGCCACCGACGCTTTGCGTTCGCTGGCTGGGACAAACAGTCCCTCGCTGGCGAGTTTCGTCTGCAGGGCTTCGTCCAAGGGCTGGGTCAGCACGGTCTGTACTGCAGTGACAGCCACATTTTCCGTGGTGAGCAAACCGAGGAAAGTGGCGCGCAGGCCCTTCGAACGTTCCTTCAGTCGTCCCTGTCAGAACAGCCGACAGCCGTCGTGTGCGTCAGCGATCTGGTCGCCATTGGCGTCATGAATGAAGCCGAACGGCACGGGCTGCAGGTTGGTCGCGACGTATCGGTAGTCGGCTTCGACGACGCGCCGCTGGTTCAGTACCTTCGCCCTGCGCTGACGACCATCCGTCAGCCGGTTCAGTCTACAGCCGAAACGATCATCGCGACGCTTAACGAGCAGCTCGGTCAGAATGTGCGCGAACGCGCGCACCGGCAGACGCTGCTCCGTCCGGAACTGATCGTCCGCGCCTCAACAGGCCGCGCCCCGCAGTAGTCAGTTTTTGCGCGACACGGTTCTCCATTCTACAATTTCTGCAATCTGCTGACTGGTACGACTGAACCCGCGTGACGAGCGCGGCGTATTTGTCTGTACCGGTTGTGGCTGTTTGCAGTTCTTCACGGTTTCAAAGGAGTAAGCTTTATGAAATCAGTTCGAGTTCTTTCCGCGGCGCTCGTCACTGCGCTTGCGCTTGGCGTCGCCATCCCGACGCTGGCGCAGGAAGGTGCGGGCCTGGACAGCGTCATGACCCCCAATATGACCTTGTCTGAAGATGGGTTCATCACCTATGCCGCAGAAAGCTGCGACTATGGTGGATCGATCCTGTCGATTGCTGCGCTGGACGCCAGCACAGTCCAGTTCCAGCTATGCGGGCCTGATGGTGCCTTCCCGCAGAAGGTCGCCTTCTCGTCCGTCGGGATTCAGCCGCTGGAGCACCTGATCGCCACGGGCGGCGGCGGTGACGCTCTCGTTCGCAACCCTGTCGGCACTGGCCCGTTCCGGCTCGACAACTGGAATCTGGGCACGGAAATCGTGCTGTCACGTTTCGATGAATACTGGGGCGAACCGGCCGGTGAAGCCACCGCCATCGTTCGCTGGCTCTCGGAAGCCGCCGCACGCCTCGTTGAATTGCAGGCCGGCACGGCTGACGGCATCGACAACCCGGGGCCGGGCGATTTTGAAGTCATCGCCAACGACCCCAATCTGGAGCTGCTCGAGCGCCCCGGGCTCAACATTTTCTACATCGGCATGAACCGTGACATCGCGCCGTTCGACAACCTGAACGTGCGCCTGGCGATCGCCCATGCCATCGACAAGAGCCGGATCGTCGACAACTTCTATCCCCCGGGATCGTCGGTTGCCAACCAGTTCCTGCCGCAGGACATCTTCGGCTGGACGGAAGGCTTCGAAGACAATGCCTATGACCCGGAACTGGCGCGCCAGCTTCTGGCCGACAGCGGTCTGGAACTGCCGATAGAAGTCACCCTGAATTATCGTGACGTCGTGCGCGGCTATCTGCCGCAGCCGGGCGTCGTGGCTCAGGATATTCAGGCGCAGCTTGCCGATGTCGGCATCAACGTCAATATTGAAGTGATGGAATCCGGCTCGTTCCTCGATGCGTCCGACGCCGGTGACCTCGGCTTCTACCTGCTCGGCTGGGGCGCAGACTACCCCGACGCGACCAACTTCCTGGACGTGCACTTCGGTCAGGGCGCAACCGCCCAGTTCGGCGAGAAGTATCAGGAACTGATCGACCTGCTGAATCAGGCGGCCGCTGAAAGCGACCCGGCCGTCCGCCTCGCTCAGTATGCCGAAGCCAACGCCCTGATCCGCGACAATGCCATCATGGTTCCGATCGCCCATGGCGGTTCAGGCGTCGCCTGGAAAGCTTCCCTGGAAGGCACCAACGTCAGCCCGCTGGGCAATGAGACGCTGGCCACCGTGGTGGACCCGGATGACGACAACGTCGTGTTCATCCAGAACGGCGAGCCCCCCGGACTGTACTGCGCCGACGAGACCGACGGCGAAGCCCTGCGCGTCTGCGAACAGATCACGGAGCCGCTGCTGGCCTATGAAGTCGGCGGTACTGCAGTGATTCCGTCCCTGGCCGAGTCGTGGGAAATCAGCGAAGACGGCCTGACGTGGACGTTTACGCTGCGCGACGGTGTGCTGTTCCATGATGGCAGCACGCTGGATGCCAACGACGTCGTCATGACCTATGCCGTTCAGTGGGACGCGGCGCATCCGCTGCATGTGGGCCGTGACGGCAGCTTCAGCTACTGGACGTACCTGTTCCGCGCATTCCTGAATCCGCCGGCGGAATAGTCGACGTCTCTCTGGTTTTTAGACAGCGCCCTGCCACTCTGATTCTGGCAGGGCGCTGTCCCTGTCATGCGCTGCATCTCGGTATGCCGGCCAGCCGCCGGTACTTTCCGACACGCGCTACCTCTTCGTGACTGCCTATGACTACGTTCATCCTTCGGCGTCTTCTTCTGACCATACCCGTTCTGTTCGGGATTCTGGCGCTGACGTTTTTTCTTACCCGGCTGATCCCGGGAGAACCCTGTACGGCCATCTATGGTGAACGCGCAACGCCTGAACTGTGTGCGGCGTTTTCTGCGCGCTATGGCCTTGACCTGCCACTCGGGCAGCAGTTCCTTGCTTACCTGGGCCGTGTGCTTCAGGGCGATCTTGGCGACTCCATCCGCTTTTCACGCCCGGTCACGGATCTGATGGCCGAGCGCCTTCCCGTGACTGTGGAACTGGCATTTCTCGCACTGCTCTTTGCCAGCATCATCGGTATACCCGCAGGCATCGTTTCGGCTTACAAGCGCAACAGCCCGGTAGATGTTGTCACAATGATCGTGGCCAACATCGGCGTGTCGATGCCAGTCTTCTGGCTGGGACTGATGCTGGCCTACGCGTTCAGCGTCGGTCTGCGCGACACGCCCTTTGCGCTGCCACCATCAGGTCGCCTGGATCCTGGAACGGAAGTCGTCCCGTTTTTTGTTCAGTGGGGACTTGCGCCGGACGAAGCGGCTGCATCGCCGCTGCTGGTGTTCATCTCACGGCTGTATATTCTCAACGGCATTCTGACGGTCAATCTTGAGCTGATCGCCAATGCCGCGCGCCATCTGATCCTGCCAGCGATCGCGGTCGGCACAATCTCGATGTCGATCATCGCCCGCATGACGCGCAGCAGTGTCCTCGAAACGCTCAACCAGGATTACGTGCGCACAGCGCGCGCCAAAGGTCTGCGAGAGTTCATCGTCGTAATGCGCCATGCCGTGCGCAACGCGCTGCTGCCGGTCGTCACCATCATCGGGCTAAACTTCGGCCTGCTCATCAGCGGCGCAGTCCTGACCGAGACCGTTTTTGGCCTGACGGGCGTCGGCAAAACGCTGTTCGATGGCATCACCAGTCGCGATTATCCGCTCGTGCAGGGCTTCACCGTGGCGATTGCATTCGCTTTCGTCCTCATCAATCTGGTTGTGGATCTCCTGTATGGATATCTTGACCCGCGCATCCGTCTGAGCTGAGATCGAGCCCTGTCATGACCGCAAACGCCACCATTCCCAAGCTCGAGACGCTGGATTCCGTCGCGCGGCGGAAGCACAAATCGCCGCTGATGGAGACGGCGGGGAATCTGCGCCGCAATCGAAGCGCCATGATCGGCATCAGCATCATCGCCTTCATGGTGTTTCTGGCCATCTTTGCGCCGGTTATCGCGCCCTATGACCCGCTGCAGCCGATGCTCGGCCTGCCAGATCACAGCGGCATCGGGCGGCTGCCGGGCCGACCGCCATGCATTCATTTGCTCGGCTGCCCGGCAGAGGAACCGCAGCATCTGATGGGCCTTGACCTGAACGGGCGCGATATGTTCAGCCGCGTGATCTGGGGCGCGCGCTATTCGCTGATGGTCGGCCTGCTCAGTGTCACCATCGGCATCATTGCCGGCACCCTGTTCGGGATGATCGCGGGCTATGCCGGGGGCTGGACAGATTCGATCCTGATGCGCCTCATGGATATTCTGCTGGCATTTCCGTCGCTTATTCTGGCTATCGCCATCGTCAGCTTCGCCGGGCCAGGCCTACAGAATGCGCTGATGGCGATCGCCATTGTGAGCATACCAGTCTATGCGCGTCTTGCCCGGGCGAGCGTCCTCAGCGTCAAAGAGATGGAGTATGTCACAGCCAACCGTGCGCTTGGAGCCGGACACCCGCGCATGCTATTCGGTCAGATCATGCCCAATGCGCTCACCCCGCTGATCGTGCAGGGCACGCTCGGCATCGGCAGCGTGGTGCTGGAAGCCGCTGCGCTCTCGTTCATCGGCCTCGGCGCGCAGCCACCGACGCCGGAATGGGGTGCCATTCTCAGCGAAGGCCGCAACTACGTGTTCACCAGCCCACATCTGGTATTCTTTCCGGGTATCATGATCATGATCACCGTGCTGGGCTTCAACCTGTTCGGCGATGGCCTGCGGGACGCCCTTGACCCACGGCTGAATCGCATCTGAGACGCCGGCCTGCGGGCCGACAATCGACCACATAGCCAACAGGTGCTGGCTGAAGAAGCATGCGCCGTCTCATCCTGATGCTCTGGCTTCCGCTGATTGCCTTCTTTGGCATCTCGCTGACGATCATTCGCGCCCAGCGTGCTGACACAGATCTCCTGCATGTATTCCTGAGCGAAGGCTGTCCTTCTGGCGTGGTCGCGTGCTGGAACGGCATCACACCTGGGCAAACCACCTTCTCAGAAGCGCTGGCCCTGCTTCAGGCTGATCCGTGGGTGACGGCCCTCTCCACGGAACAGACCGTCAACGCCACCAACCTGAGCTGGCGCTGGACTGATGCTGCGCCGCTCTTTCTGCGCGCCGCCGACAGCGCAGACAATCCGCCGGAACTGTGGGAATTTCAGGGCAAGGTCACCCTCATCACGCTGCCAACGGACCTCACCTATGGTGCCATCGAGCATGCGCTCGGCACACCGGTTGGCGGCGTCTTTCAGGTGTTTCGTTCCAACCGACCCCGCACGGCCACACCCACGCTGAGAGAGTCGCGAACATCCAGCGCCTATTTTCTGGCAGCCTACGACAGCTCACAGGTCGTGTTTGAGACGCATTTCGTCTGCCCTACGCCGGCCATCCTGTTCTGGGATGCACGCGTCACCCTGTCTGTTTTCGCTGACACCCTGATGCAGGGCGTGCCATTCGATCGCTACGACATTGCCAGGTGGCTATACGATGCCCCGTGTCCGTGATGCGCGCCCGGTGACCGGCTTCGTCCGTGGAATCGCGCGGCCTGCCGTGGCGATCTGGGCTGTGGGCGCGCTGTTCACCGCACTGGTGACCATAACGCAGCCGGCAGCGGCTTCGCCACTCAGCCAGATTGGCGCCGAGCCTGCCTGTGAAAGCGCGCCGGCAGGAAGCTGCTTCATGGGCATGATCGCGGGCACCACCCCGGTTTACGAGGCGATCGAAATCCTCTCGACGCACGGCTGGATCGGCAGTCTGAATATCAGCCACCCGCAAATCGCCGTGCTGTGGACGTGGAGCAGTCAGAAGCCGTCGTGGGTCGAGTCTGACGCCAGGCTGGTGATGATGCAGACTGTCAACGGGCATGTCTCGCAGATCGCGCTGCCTACGCACTTCACGCTCGGTGATCTTGCACTGGCCTATGCTGCAGACCAGCGCATGACGCGAACGGGCGCGCCGCCATACAAACAGAGCACCTTCACCGCGGGCTTTCGGATCAGCGAAGGCAGCGCGCAGTGGAACTGGTACACGTCGATGCCATGTGGAGCGGATCCGGCCGCGTACTGGCGAAGTCCTGTCGATCTGCTGATTATCGGGCGGAGCGCACAGGGCATTGCGCACCCAATCCGCGTGGACTGGCACGGGTCGCGACTGTGGTGTCCCCCGCCGCAACCATGACGCGATTGTCGCTGGTGGCCAGTGCAGGATGGTTCCTGCTTGTGTTTTTTGCCGGCGCTGGCGGCGTGGTCGCACTGGCCCGCAGCGCCCCTGTCACTCAGCCGCCGCATGAGTTTCTGTTCGTCACGCGCAGCACATGCAGCGGACATGAATGCCTGATCGGAATCAAGCCCGGCAGCATGTCGATGCCGGAAGCGCTCGACGCGCTCGAAGCCAACCCGTGGGTCAACAACATTCGCTACTTTCGCGGCATGGAGCTGGACAGCGGCTATCTGTACTGGGAATGGACAGGCAGCCAGCCTGCCTTCATCGAGCCGACCAAGCAGGGGTTCCTGTGGTTCTACCGCGGCATCGTGCGCTGGGTCGAGGTGACCACGCGGGTTCGCCTGGGCGACCTGTGGATGATTCGCGGCGAGCCGCAGGGCGGACGCCTGCATACCAGCAGCGCCAGCCCGCCGCGGGTATATCAGTTCGTGCTCTACGATGAGGGCAAGCTGGTCGGCCGGACAGACGTGATCTGCCCGATGGATGCTTCTGCCTACTGGCGCGCACCTGTCACGCTGCGCATCAACAGCCTCGACGAGTCGTACCTGGTGCTGGAGCGCGAACAGGGACTGTGGCAGATGCCCGACGTCAGCGGGTGTGGGTGATCAGCGTTGCCTGCCGCGAAGCTAGATGACTGCCACCTCGACGGACTGAATCGGCGGAAGAAAATCGGCCAGCAGTTCCCACGAATCCCCGTCATCACGGCTATAGAATAGCTGACCCGTATCGGTGCCTGCGTACAGACCTGCCGGCTCAAGCGTGTCAGCCGCCATGGCTTCGCGCAGCACCACGACATGAGCCTGATCCGGCAGCCCTTTCGTCAGGCGCTGCCAGGTTTCGCCACCATCCCGGCTGCGCCACACGGCAACCTGCCCGTCGACGCTCATGCGAAACTGGTCGCTTTCCTCGAGCATCACGTAGATGGTCTGCGGGTCGTGCGGGTGAATGACCATGGGGAAGCCGAAGCGGCTCGGCAGCTTATCGCCGCCGATATCGATCCAGTCGTCACCGCGATCATCGCTGCGATACACGCCACAGTGATTCTGCTGGAACAGCACATCCGGCCGCGCCGGGTGCAGCGTCAGCTTGTGCACGCACTGGCCGAATTCCGGATACGTTTTGCCCTCAAAGTCGGCCAGTACATTCTGATTGCGCGCCTGCCACGTTTGCCCGCCATCGTCCGTGCGATACACGCCGGCCGCCGACACAGCCACATACATGCGCTGCGAACTTCGCGGATCGAGCACGATGCTGTGCAGACACAGACCGCCTGCGCCCGACATCCATTCGCCGCGATGCGGATGATCGTAAAGGCCGGTGTTCAGTTCCCAGCTTTCTCCGCGATCGGTCGAACGGAACAGGGCGGCCGGCTGAACGCCCGCATACAGAACACCCGATTCGTCAGGCCGGCCCGGTTCGATATTCCACACCCGAATGACCTGTTCAGGCGTATCGGGAATCGGCGCGCCGGAAAAGGCTTCTTCAGGGGTGCCACCCGGCCGCCCGGAAGCCGACGGACGGGAAAAGCGCGGCGGTTCTGCCCCCTGACTCCACGTCAGGCCAAGGTCGTCGGAATGATGCGTGGTGGCGCCAAACACGAAATGATCGACCGCTGCGTGCATGCGTCGATCGCGCGGATCCATCACCATGTGCATCACGTTCCAGCCCTTGAACAGAATGTCGCTTCGCGTCCAGTTCCGGCGCTGCCGGTCGCTGGTGTAGATGAACGCGCCCTTGCTCGTGCCGATCAGCACCCTGACGGTCGGCTCAGTACTCATGCGGTCTCCAGTTCATTTGCGGTTACGCGAATCGATCTGACTGATTACTGAATGCGAACGGCCCGTTAGACTGTGAATACAGTCCGAACATCTCTGGACGATCGCTGCGGCGATCGTGAATTCACTGATCGTAAATTACTTCCCATCCGCCAGACGCCAAAGCGGGTCTCTGTAACGGGTGGATTCAGCGATCCAGATCGGCATGGTCTCACCTATTCCAGACTTGCAATGAGCCTGCGAATGGTTTCGGCCGGAATATCGGTCTGTTCGGTCTTGGAATAGATGGCAATGAGGTAAATGAGATCAGCTACCTGCACATAGTAGATAACACGAAAGCCACCTCGCTTCCCACGACTGGCAGCAGGGTTTTTCAGTCTCATTTTGTAAACATCGTAGCCAACACCGGGAATCTTGTCACCGGGCCGCTCGTCTGTCTGCAACTGCGTAACAAGCCTGTCAATTTCACGGATAACGGACGGATACTTTCGTGACAGCCTGGTCAATCCACGCTCAAACTCTGGCGCGAAGAGAACCCTAGTCGGCATGACTGGGTGCGAAGGTCTGGCGTATTTCAGCCAGCACTTCTTCAGCAGGCCGGCCGATTCCCGCCTTCGCTTCCCGAAGCCCCTTCTCTATGCTTGACAGAATTTCCTCGTCCGGCGTGTCTTCAGGATCATCCGCAACGTACGCTTCCACCGCATCCTGCACGACCTGCTCGATCGTCACGTGCTGGCGCTCTGCCTCCGCTCGCAAACGCCCCAGGGTTTTTTCGTCTAGCTGCACGGTAATGTCGGTCATCATCCAATCCTTCATCTGTTTCTGCGCTTATTGTAGCGCGATTCGAAGAGCCGCCGCGCACCGGTCACATCCGCCAGACGCCGAAGCGGGTCTCCGTAACTGGCGCATTGAGCGACGCGCTGAGTGCCAGCGACAGCACGCGGCGCAGGTCCGCCGGGTCGATCACCCCGTCATCCCACAGGCGCGCGGTCGCGTAATACGGGCTTCCTTCACGCTCGTAACGTTCGAGAATCGGGGCACGAAAGGCCATCTGCTCTGCTTCTGACAGGTCTGGCCGACCTTCGCGCGCAAGCTGGTCGCGCTTGACGGTCAGCAGCACATTCGCGGCCTGTTCGCCACCCATCACGCTGATGCGCGCGTTCGGCGTCATGAACAGGAAGCGCGGGCCATAGGCGCGGCCGCACATGCCGTAATTACCGGCTCCAAAGCTGCCGCCGACGATCACCGTCAGCTTTGGCACGGCGGCGTTGGCGACGGCATGCACCATTTTGGCGCCATCTTTCGCGATGCCGGCATTTTCGGCCGCTTTGCCAACCATGAAGCCGGTCACATTCTGCAGGAACAGCAGCGGCACCCGGCGCGAGCTGCACAATTCCACAAAGTGCGCGCCTTTGAGCGCAGACTCGCTGAACAGGACGCCATAATTGGCGACGATGCCCACCAGCATCCCGTCGATTCGCGCAAACCCGGTCACCAGCGTCGTGCCATAGCCGGCCTTGAACTCATGAAACCGGCTGCCATCGACGAGGCGTCCGATGATCTCCCGCGGGTCGACCAGCTCGCGGTGCGAACGTGGCAGAATCCCGTACAGCTCTGCCGGGTCATACGCCGGCGCTTCCGGCGTGCTGATGTCCAGGGCCGCCTGTTTGCGGCGGTTCAGCACGCTGACGATACTCCGAACAATCTGCAGGGCATGTTCGTCGTTCTCTGCCAGGTGGTCGGCGACACCGCTGATGCGCGTGTGGACTTCCGCACCCCCCAGTTCTTCTGCCGTTACTTCTTCGCCGGTGGCGGCCCTGACCAGCGGCGGCCCACCCAGAAAGATCGTGCCCGTTCCCCGCACGATGACCGTTTCATCGCTCATCGCCGGGACATAGGCGCCGCCAGCCGTACAACTGCCCATCACGGACGCAATCTGGGGAATGCCGGCCGCGCTCATCTGTGCCTGGTTGTAGAAGATGCGGCCGAAATCGTCGGCATCCGGGAACACCTCGTCCTGCAGCGGCAAAAACGCGCCCCCGCTGTCCACCAGATACAGGCAGGGCAGCCGGTTCTCATAAGCCACCTGCTGCGCCCGCAGATGCTTCTTGACCGTAATCGGATAGTATGTGCCGCCTTTGACGGTGGCGTCGTTCGCAATGATCAGGCATTCGAGCCCGCTGACCCGCCCAATTCCCGTGACGATGCCACCGGCAGGCGTCGCATCCTCATACAGATCGCCGCCCGCCAGCGGCGACAATTCCAGAAATGGCGATCCCGCGTCGAGCAGGAGATCGATACGCTCACGCGCGAGCAGCTTCCCCTGTTCCCGCTGACGTGCGATGGCCCGCTCACCGCCACCCTGCCGAGCCGCGTCGATGCGTGCGCGCAGTTCCTGTGCAAGCGATCGGTGGTACGTGTCGTTGGCCTGAAAGTCTGCATCGCCAGTGCGAATACGCGTCTCGATGCGCTGCATGTTCAGCCTCTCCCTGTTCTCACGCTACCCGCGCAGCCTGCGGCGAATCAGGCCGGCCATCCAGCGCAGCTCGTTGAGCCGCAGCACAGCCGCCATGCCCACGTAGACTGCCCCGCCAGCCGTCGCCGCGATCAGCACCAGCAGGACTTCCCGCGCAAAACTGCTGCTGCCGATCAGGTTTTCCAGCAGCGGCTCGGTTAAAGCGGCAACCAGCCCCATCACCGCAGCAGCCGTACCTGCCTTGAGAAGCGTGGTCAGAATGTGCTGCGAGCCGAAGCCGCCAATCCTGCGACGCAGCAGCAGCGCCGAAATCAGCGCATGGACGATGTGTTTCAGGCTGTCTGCCACCATCAGGCTGAACAGGCCGATCAGCGGCAGCAGCAGCACCGCGGTCACCAGATAAACCGCAAAGCTGGCGATGCCGATCAGGGCCGGCGTGAGCGTGTCCTGCCGCGCATAAAATGCATACACGAGCAGCAGGTCGACCGCCGCAAAGGGCAGCCCGATCAGGTAGAGCCGAAGCGCCTGCGCCGTAATGGCCGTGTCTGCCGGGGTGAACGCGCCGTGCTGGAACAGCACCGCCACAATCGGTGTGGCCAGCACGAACAGACCGACTGAGGCCGGCAGAATGAGCACCAGCGCCAGCCGCAGGCCGAGCCCAAGCGTGTCTTTGAAGGCTGTCAGATTCGTCTTGGGATCTGCGCGCAGACCCGCGGCTGCATCATCCACACTGACGTCGACCGTCCTAAGCGCAATCAGCGCTGCGAAGCGCGACAGCGTCGGCAAAATGGCGATGCTGATGGCGGTTGCGACGAGGCCCTGCGGAAACTGGATCAGGGTCGTGGCCCAGTTCATATAGCCCAGCGCGCCGGGGATGGTGTTGCTGGCCAGGTTATAGCTGAAGGTGCGGATGACCAGCGTGTCGATCAGCAGGGTGACCATGACCGGCGCATACAGCCGGCCAATCTGCCGCACCGCCGGGTGACGCCAGTTGAGCGACAGCGTCAGCCGACCACCGCGCAAGCCGGGCAGCAGCAGCGCCACCTGAGCAATCGAGCCAACCAGCCAGCCGATCGCCGCTGCGCGAATCGCATCCGGAGGGCGCGCATAGGACAGGCTGATCAGCCCGCCCGGCTGAAGCGTCGTGTTCACGACCGGCGCGGAAACCGTCAGCAGCGTCACGACGACGATGGCACCATTGAAGGCGACGCCGGCAAATGCAGGAAGCGTGAACTGGTGCAGCGCATACATTGCCCCGCTCAGCACCGAGAACAGCCCCAGAAACACGAGCGCCGGCCCGGTGATCCGCAGCAGGCCAGCCGCCAGATCGACTGTCGCCGCATCATAGCCGCCGCCCACAAAGCGGATGGCGCCCGGTGCAGCGATGGTGATCACCAGCACCAGCGTCGCCAGCACCGTCGTCAGGAGGCTGACGAGCACCGAGACCGTCGACCAGAAAGCCCTGAGCCCGCTTTTGGCTTCGATCTCGCTGAGCACCGGCACGATGGCGCTGTTGACATGGCCTGCAATCAGCAGATCGTAAAGCGTTTTGGGAATGATCGTCGCAGCATAGAACGCGTCAACCGACAGAGACGCCCCGAACAGCGTCGTGATCGACACTTCGCGCGCCATTCCCAGCAGCCGGCTGGCGATATTGCCCAGCGCCAGAATGCCCGTCGCTCGTGCGACACGGGCGTTGGTCTCCTGCTGAGGAGGCGCAGCCGTTTCCGGCACGCTCGCTTCTGCAGGCGCAGTCGATGTGGAAGTCAACCGGCGACTCCTGCCTGTCCAGTCCGCCCATAAGCATAGCACAGCCCGTTGTGGACGGTCTGCGCCTGACAAACCTTTAGCCAACGGCCACGGGGCGGGCATGATACAATCTTCGGGAGCGGGTCTGCGACGATTGAGGCGTGCCATATGCCCATAAGGGCAGTCTTCTTCAGCCTGTGGGCTGTGCTGGGCGCTGCACTGATGGCCTCCTGTGCTCCGGGACCTGCCACGCCACTGCCCGCTCCTGATCAGCTCTGGAACCCCGATTCCAGCGCCGTCCTCTTTCGGGCAGATGTGGTCGGCGGCACCCTGCCTGAATGGGTTCGCATGAGTGAAACGCCGCTCTGCACCGTTTACGGCGACGGACGGGTCGTGTGGGTCAATGAGCTGGACGCGTTCAACACCGAGATTCTGTTCGACTTCGTCCAGCCGGCCGCCATCGAAGCATTCATCAGGAGCATGGTCATCGACGAAGGCTTTTACGATCTGGATGCGCGCGCGACCGAGCCGCCAGAAGGTGAAAGCGCACCGGTGATACAGGTCATCACCATGGACGTCGGCCAGCTTGCCCATCGTGCAGACAGCCTGGGAAGCTGGCCGCTGGGCTACTTCGACATGGCGCTTCAGCGCTGCCGCAGCATCAGCCAGACGCCCATCCGATTCGACGCCACCGAAGCGTGGGTGACCGTTCGTGAAGTGATGGATATGCCCGATGCACCGTCGATCACCTGGGATCCGGCCGCCTATGAGGGTGTATCGCTGCGGAGCCTGGCGGAGAGCGGGCAGGCGCGGTGGATCAGCGGGCCGGCTATTGCCGAACTCTGGCGCATTCTGCGGACACTTCCCTATACCGTCGTCCTGCGCGAAGGCGACCGCACGTTTCAGGTCGCTTTGCAGGTACCCGGTATCACCCGGGACGCCCCTCAGCGTCCGGCTGATCAGGCCAGCTCATGACAGCGAGCCCGTCACCTTCTGATCACGCCTCTGTTTCAGATAACCCATTTGTGTTGGCCGAAGCCCTTGGCTTCACTGCTGAAGACCTCGCTGCCAACCGCGAGGGCCGCCTGAGCGCAACCCAGCGGGCGCGCCTTCAGTCGGCCTGGCGGCGTTCGGCCGGCGTGTACGGGGCGCTTATGATCGGTGGCATCCTGCTGGCCACCATCCTGCTGTTCGCGGCACGGCGCACGGATTCGCCCGTACTGAATATCGTGGGCATTGGCGTAACGTTCATCAATGCAGCGGTTGTCGGGCTGTTTGCCCAGTCATGGCTGCGCTTCCGCGGCGATACCGACGGCAGGCCACTTCAGGTGCTCACCGGGCCGGCAACGCGCACGCTCAACATCAACCCCCGCGCACGCATGGCGGCCTATTTCGTCACCGTCGGCGGGGCCCGCATCCGCGTCAACAAGCCGATCTTCAATGCGTTCACCGAACATGCTGTGTACCGCGTCTATCGGGCGCCCCTGTCTCATCAACTGCTGACTGCCGAACAGATCGACGCGTGATGCCGATTCAGGATGTACTCCATATGCGCGGGAATGAGGAATTCTGATGAAAACCCGTCTATTTGCTGTTATGGCTGCCGTGTTCGTCATCGTCCTGCTGACGCTGCCGGCACAATCGCAGTCTGCCCAGCAGGACATTCGCTGGATTCATGCACAGCTCAACGCGTGGCGCATGGGTCTGGGGCTTGGGCCGCTGGCCTACAACGACACGTTGGCGCAGATGGCGCAGGATCAGGCCACCTTTGCCGCCACATGGACGCAGATTCCATCCAACCTGCATGCGGGTCGCAATGGAGAGGGGCCGCGCGTTCGTGCCTTGTACGATGCCTATGCCTGGCCCACGTACGGGGCAGCCCAGCAGGTCGTCGTTGGCGAAATCGCGTGGTTTGGCCGCCGCGAAGATGCCATTGCGTTCTGGCGCACGTCTCAGATTCACCGTGAAACCGTCACCAACCCGTGGTACCGCGAAATCGGCATTGGCGCCGTCCCGCGCAAAGACAGCCGGGGTTACTTTTTCTATGCGGTTCTGGGCGCGCGCCCGAACGTGCTGCCTGCCCTGGCGGACCCGCAGAATGCGCAGCTCTATCTGACGAATGATACCTATTCCCGCGGCCGCGGCGAGTGGATGCGCGATGCCACGCTCGTCCGCCTGTTTGACATGGATGGACGACCGCTGTCTCCGACCTGGCTTCCATGGTCGGCCACCGTTCCGCTGCCTGAGAATGCCGGCGAACGCGTGTACGTGCTGTACAGCGATGGCACGCACGAGTCGATGGCAGAGGTTGATCTTCGTCCACGCCAGATCCCGCTGCCCAACTACGAGGCAGAGTGGTTCAGCGTTCAGGTCAACAACTGGGGCGAAGTGCAGCCGACTTCCACGCCAGCGCCGACGCTGACCCCGTCGCCGCCGCCGCCAGCGCACATCCGCCTCATCTACGATCGCTATGCACTCACGCTCGTCAATACCTCGCCGACCAATGCCTCAGTCGTCGATCTGGAGCTGGTCAGCGCTGATGGCAGCCAGTCGCTGCCGGTCCGCACACTGCAAACGGGCTTCGTGCGTGGTTCCCTGACATCGCTTCCGCGTGGAAACTGCCTGCAGGCTGCCAACAATCTGAGCCGCGTCCCGCAGCTTCCATTGTGCACGCGCAGCAGTGCCACCTACATCGCCCAGCGGCAGCTCATCTGGCTGTCGGATTTCGAAGTCCGCAGCGGCAGCACGGTGCTGGCCCGCTGTGACAGCGACACCGGTCAGTGCGAATTCGACCTGCCGTCCACCTGACCGAACCATCCCGTTGAGCGTGCCGGTAAAGCGCGCTACAGTACGGAGATGGTTAATTCAATTTCTGCTGTCGAGAGAAGCATCCGATGACGATTCGCGTTGCTGGTGCGCCTGTGTCATGGGGCATCTACGAGTTTGCGGAGATCGCTCAGAAGTACACCCCGGAGCAGGTACTGGATGAGATCGCTGCGACCGGCTATTCGGGCGTCGAGCTGGGGCCATATGGCTTCCTGCCAACCGACCCTTCGATGCTGCGGGATGCGCTGGCAGCGCGCGGGCTGAAGCTGCTTTCTGCATACGTCCCCGTGCGCTTTGCCGATGCGGACAATCTTGCTCAGGCTGAAGCGGCCGCGCTCACTGTCGGGCGTCTGCTGGCCTCGCAGGATGCGGTCGCCATCGTGCTGGCAGACGACGCCGGCACTGTCCCTGACCTGATCCGACAGGCAGGGAAACGAGCCGGCCAGTCCATCCTGAGCGAAGCGGAATGGGACCGGTATGCCGCTGGCGTGTCTCGTGTGGCCTGCACCCTGCACGACGAAACCGGCCTGATGTGCGTGTTTCATCATCACTGCGCCGGCTATGTGGAAACAGCCGAAGAAGTCCGCGCGCTGTTCAGTCGTGTGGATGATGACCTGCTTGGCCTGTGCCTCGATAGCGGTCACTGGCACTTTGCCGGCGGGGATGCCGTGGGCGCCATCCGCGAATACGGCAGCCGCGTGCGCTATCTGCACTTCAAGGACTGCCATCCCGAACGCCGTGCGGAGGCGCTCAAGCGCGATCTTGATTACTTTCAGGCGACCGGCCTCGGCGTCTTCAGCGAACTCGGCACCGGCAGCGTCGATTTCCCTGCCATCGTCCGCGAGATGGACGCCCTCGGCTATGACGGCTGGGCAGTCGTTGAGCAGGATGTGCTGGTGAGTGATCTCGATGCACCGCGGCGATCTTCAGCGGCCAACCGTGCCTATCTCCGCTCGATCGGCCTGTAGCAGAGCGACTTCACCTACATGCTCGAACTGAACGAGCTGGTCGAATTCGCACGCGGCGCGCATTATC
>Ga0224722_1000895_pt1 | contig 16906 bp, 16 predicted proteins | sample Balambano_FR1_Me_FD_161646 | JGI IMG/M metagenome (GOLD analysis project Ga0224722, IMG submission 161646) | Freshwater sediment microbial communities from Lake Towuti, South Sulawesi, Indonesia - Balambano_FR1_MetaG | ecosystem: Environmental > Aquatic > Freshwater > Lake > Sediment | place... | reverse complement strand
GCCGGCCGGCTGCTCACCGGCGACGACGCGCGACGGATCGCCAGCGCGGAAGTGCCCCGCGACGGGGTGCGCGTGCAGCGGGTGCCGGTGGTCGCGCGGCTGGCCGACGGCACCTACCGGACGTGGGTGTCGCGGCGCGCTCGCGTCGGGCGCGGGGAGGGCCGCAGCAACCTCGCCTTCGACGGAGCCGTGCAGCGTTAGCGAGGTCCCCCCGGGACCCCCCGGGACGCTGCGCGGGTAGCGGCCGCCCGCCGAGCGCGGCTCACCGTGCGCCGCCAGGCGACGCGTCGACCGTCATCGCGAGCCCGACCGCCGCCACCGGGCCCGCCGCGCGTCGCTGAGCACCTGACGCACGACGTTGCGGCCCGGCAGCCCGGTCACCCCGCCGCCGCCGTGGGTCGCCGACCCGGCCTGGTACAGCCCACGCACCGGCGTGCGCAGGTCGGCGTACCCGGCGGCCGGGCGGCAGTGGAACAACTGCCCGGGGGTCAGCTCGCCGTGGAAGATGTTGCCGCCCACCAGCCCGTACTCCTCCTGCATCTCGTGCGGGCCGATCACCTGGCGGTGCAGCACCGAGTCGGTGAAGCCGGGGGCGACGGCGTCCATGCGTGCGACCAGCCGGTCGGCGTAAGCCTCCAGCTCCACCGGGTCGGGCTTGTCCGCCCAGGTGTGCGGCACCCACTGGGAGAACATCGACACGACGTGGTGGCCCGGCGGCGCGAGGCTGTCGTCGAACACGCTGGGGATGCACACGTCCGCGAAGGGCAGCGTCGCGGCACGGCCGGCGACGGCCTCCTGGAAGGCCGTCTCCACGTCGTCGAGGCTTTCGCTGAGCGCGATGGTGCCGCCGTGCACGGCCGGGTCGAACCCGGGACGGGCGGTGAACTCGGGGAGACGGTCGACGGCCAGGTTCACCTTCACCGTGCCGGAGCGCGTCTTCCACGAGGCGATGTCGGCCAGGAAGTCGCCGGGCAGGTCGGTGGGCTCGACCAGGCGCAGGAACGTGATCTGCGGATGCGCGGTAGCCACGACGACCGGCGCGTCCACCTCACTGCCGTCCTCCAGCGCGACGCCGGCGACAGTACCGTCGCGCACCCGGATGCGTGCCACCGGCGCGTCCACCCGGATCTCCGCGCCGAACGACCGCGCCGCCGCGGCCAGGGCGAGGGTGACCCCGCCCATCCCGCCACGCGGGAACCCCCAGGCGCCGGCACGCCCGTCGCCGATCTCGCCCACGTGATGGTGCAGCAGCACCATCGCCGTGCCCGGGGTGCGGGGACCGGCCCAGGTGCCGATCACCCCGGACACCGACAGGACGCCGCGCATGGCGTCGGAGGTGAACCGATCCTCCACCAGATCCGCGACGCTGCTGGTGAGCAGCCGGGTGGCGTCGAAGGTTGACCGCACGTCCAGCGCGCGCAGGTGCCGGAGCAACGAGGCCTGCCGCGCGAGCTCGGCCGGGCGGTGAGAGCCAAGGCTGGGTGGGATCTCGTGCAGCAGCGGCGCCATTCGCCGGCCGAGGTCGGCCAGCCAGGCCTCCCACTGCTCGTAGGCGTCGGCGTCGGCCCGAGAGAACGCTGCGATCTGCGCCCACCGAGCCTGCGGATCCTCGGGCAGCGACAGGGCGCGGCCGTCGCGGCGCGGCGCGAAGTAGGGCCCTTGGGGGTAGACGTGGTACCCGTGCTGGCGCAGCTGCAGTGCCTGCACCAGCTCGGTCGGGAACAGGCTGACGACGTAGGACAGCGAGGTGACGGTGTAGTCCGGCCCGAAGGGGTGCTCGGACACGGCCGCCCCACCGACCACGCCGCGACGTTCCAGCACCAGCACCTGTCGACCTGCGCGGGCCAGCAGCCCGGCGGCGACGAGGCCGTTGTGCCCTCCGCCGACCACCACCACGTCGTAGGACGTCATCGTTGTCTCGCTTCCATCGTCACGCGCCCGGCGGCCCCGGGTCACCGATTGTCGATCGCTTGGACGCCTGTCAAGCCCTCGAACGCCCGCCGATCGGCGCTGACCACCGTCCGCCGGTAGGCGCGCGCCGTCGCCGCGATGATGAGGTCGTGCGCTCCTCGTGGACGCCCCGCCCGGCGCACCTCGGTCAATAGCTCAGCGTGGACGAGCGCCACATCGACGTCGTACGGCAGCACAGGCAGCGCCGCAAGCAGCGCGTCGACGTAGTCATGGCGCCGCTGCCGCACGCGTGTCGTGGCCGCGATCGCACCCGCGCGGAGCTCGGCGACGGTCACGGCCGCGATCGCGACGTCGTCGTCGTCGGCGATGACCGTCTCCGGGCCGTCGACGTTGCGTTGGCCGTCGATGAGGAACGTCGTGTCCAGCAGCAGCAGGCTCATCCCCGCTGGTCGACCTCAAGCACGTCGCGCACAGACGCCAGGTCGGCGCGCCAGCGGCCGTCCGGGCTCTGCCGGCGCAGCACGTCCTTCACATCGACACCTCGGCCGGCGGTCACGGGCTCCAGCTGGGCAACAACTTTGCCGTGTCGTCGGATCGTGTACCGCCGCCCCTCGTGCTCGACGGAATCGAGGAGCCGGGAGAACTGGCGAGCCGCCTCCGTGGCGGACACCTCCGACATGGGGATCAGATTATCAGAGCAGGCGGCCCCGAGGCCGGCTAGGTGGCCAGCTCGGCGCAGCGCACCATGAGCGTGCCCACGACGCGGCCGAACACCGCGAAGTCGGGGTTGGTGGTCTGGCCGGCGCGCACTCGGTACCAGATCTGCTGCGCGATGACGGCGAGCCGGAACAGGCCGTAGACCTCGTAGAAGGTCCACTCGACGGGCAGGGTCAGCCCGCTGTGCTGCAGGTAGCGCTCGACCACTTGGTCACGTGTCGGCATCCCCGGCAGGTGGGTGGGTTGGCGCCGGACCTGCTGGAACGCCGGGTCGTCGTCGGTTTGCACCCAGTAGGCCAGCGCCGCGCCGAGGTCCATCAGGGGGTCGCCAATGGTGGCCATCTCCCAGTCCAGGACAGCCCGCACGTCGAGGGTGTCGGGGTCGAGCACGAGGTTGTCGAACCGCCAGTCCCCGTGGACCAGCGCGTGCGCGACGTCGTCGGGGACGTGCTGGGCCAGCCAGGCCATCACCGCTGCCCCGTCGGGGACATCGTCGGTCCGCGCCTGGCGATAGCGCCGCGACCAGCCAGCCACCTGTCGCCGCGCGTAGCCGACGCCGCGGTCCAGCGCGCCCAACCCGGCCGCGTCGATATCCACGGTGTGCAGCAGCGCCAGCGTGTCGACGAACCGCTCGGCCAGGGTGGCGGCCGCGACGGCGTCGACGCGCAACTCCTCGGGCATGTCCCGCCGCAGGATGACGCCGGGCACGTGCGCCATCACGTAGCACTCGCTGCCCACCGGGCTGTCCTCGTCAGTGGCGTAGGCCAGCATCTGCGGGACCGCTGCGAAGTGGGGGCGCAGCAGCCGCTGGACGTCGTACTCGCGGCGCATGTCGTGCGCCGACGCCGCCTTGGTCCCGGCCGGGGGTCGCCGCAGCACCAGGTCGCGGCCCGGGTAGCGCAGCAGGTACGTGAGGTTGGAGGCGCCCCCGCGGAACTGGCGGACCTCGGGCTCGCCTGCCCCCAGCCCGTCCACGAGGCCCCGCACCCATCGATCGACCGCGGCGACGTCGATGGCGTCCTCCGCCCGGACGGGGCTGGTCCCGAACGGATCGGAGCTCACGAGGGCGAGTCCCCGCGTCCTGAGTGCGCACGTAGCTCCATGCGCGCGACGTCACGCAGATGCACCTCGTCCGGACCGTCGGCGATCTGCAGCGTGCGCAGCGCTGCCCACATCGCGGCGAGCGGGGTGTCCTCGCTCACCCCGGCGGCGCCGTGCACCTGGATGGCCCGGTCGACCACGGCGAGCGCGACGTGCGGCGCCACCACCTTGATCGCGGCGATCTGCTGGCGCGCGGCCTTGACCCCGGCGGTGTCGATGGTCCACGCAGCAAGCAGCGTGAGCAGCCTGGCCTGGTCGATCGCCAGCCTGGACTCGGCGATCCACTGCTGCACCACTCCCTGCTGGGCGAGCGGCACGCCGAACGGGTCACGAGCCTGCGCGCGGGTGCACAGCAGGCGCAGCGCGCGCTCGGCCATCCCGATGGTGCGCATGCAGTGGTGGATGCGCCCGGGCCCGAGTCGGGCCTGCGCCAGGGCGAACCCGCTGCCCATCTCGCCGAGCAGGTTGGTGCGCGGGACCCGCACGCCGTCAAAGGTGATCTCGGCGTGCCCGTGCTGGTCCAGGTACCCGAAGACCATCGTCGACCGGCGGACCTCCACCCCGGGGGTGTCGATCGGGACGAGCACCATCGACTGCTGCCGGTACGGCTCGGCGTCGGGGTCGGTCTTCCCCATGACCACCAGGAGCCGGCACCGAGGGTCGTTGGCGCCGGTGCTCCACCACTTGTGCCCGGTGATGACGAGGTCGGCACCGTCGGCGTCGATGCGGGTGGCGATGGTGCGGGCGTCGCTGCTGGGCACGGCGGGCTCGGTCATGCAGAAGGCCGAGCGGATCTGCCCACGCAGCAGTGGTTGCAGCCAGGTCTCCCGCTGGTCCGGGGTGCCGACCAGATGCAGCAACTCCATGTTGCCGGTGTCGGGCGCCGCGCAGTTCGTCGCCTCCGGCGCCAGCTCGTGACTGCGGCCCATCAGCTCGGCCAGCGGTGCGTAGTCCAGCACCGACAGTCCGTGCGCAGGGTCGTCGCTGCCGGGCAGGAACAGGTTCCACAGGCCGCGGCGCCGCGCCTCGGCCTTGAGCTCCTCCACGACGGCAGGCACGTCGTGCGGGCGGCCAGCCGCGACGAGCGCCGCCCGCTGCGCGCGGTAGACGGGCTCGGCCGGGACCACGTGCTCGTCCATGAAGCCCCGCAGGCGCTGCAGGTACTCCCGCGCGAGCGGGCTGGGCGCAAAGTCCATCCGGCGCAGCGTACGACCCGTGCGGCGCCGCCCGGCCGACGGCGTCCCTACATCGCGCCGAGGATCTCGTTCTTCAGCGCCTCGGCCTGCGTGCCGAAGATGGCCTGCACGTTGTTGCCGACCTCGACCACGCCGGCGGCACCCATGGCCTTGAGCGCGTTCTTGTCCACCTTGGCCTTGTCGGCGACCTCCATGCGCAGCCGGGTGATGCACGCGTCGACGTTCAGCAGATTGTCCCGACCGCCGAAGGCGGCGATGAGCTGCTCGGCGCGGCTCGCCACCGCCGTTGCTGTGCCCGCGACGGCGGACGTGGCGCCAGCGGTCGTGATGCTCGCTCCGGTCGATGCGGTCGCCGGCTCGTCGCCGAGGTTCGCCTGCTGCTCGGCGGCGAACTCGGCCTCCGGCTCCCGACCCGGGGTGAGCAGGTTCCACTTGCCGATTGCGAACCGGAACAGCGCGTAGTAGATCGCGAAGAAGGCGATGCCCATCAGGATCAGCAGCGGGATGTTCTTCGCCGCTGGGGCGGTGCCGTAGAGCAGTAGGTCGATCAGGCCGGCCGAGAACGAGAAGCCCAAGTGGATATTCAGGATGTACGCGATCGCCAAGGACAAGCCAGTGAGCACGGCGTGAATCACGTACAACGGGAACGCCACGAACATGAACGCGAACTCCAGCGGCTCGGTAATGCCGGTGACAAACGCCGTCAGCCCGGCCGCGCCGAGGATGCCGATGGCGACCCGCCGCTGCCCCGGGCGGGCTGCGTGGATCATCGCCAACGCCGCGCCTGCGAGGCCGAACATCAGGATCGGGTAGAACCCGGAGGTCAGCAGCCCAGCACTGGTGTCGCCGGCGGCGAACCGCGTCAGCTCGCCGGTGACGACCTGCCCGTCGGGCTGCTCGTACTCCCCGTACAGGAACCAGACGTAGGAGTTGACGATGTGGTGCAGGCCGATGGGGATGAGCATCCGGTTGGAGAAGCCGTACACGAAGGCGCCGAATGCGCCGGCGCCGCCGATGAACTCACCAAGGCCAGTCAGTCCGGCATCGAAGATCGGGTAGAAGTAGCTCAGCCCGAAGCCGATGAACAGCGCCGCCAACGACACCGCGATCGGCACGAACCGTCGCCCGCCGAAGAATCCGAGGTAGGTCGGCAGCTGGATGGTGTGGTAGCGGTCGAACAGCGCGGCAGCGACCAGCCCGATAAGGATGCCGCCGAAGACGCTGTAGTTGATCTGGGCCTGGTTGCCGGCGACGTCGGTCTGCCCGGCGAGCACGATCGGCGACATGGCCGAGAACACCTCGGCCATGGCCAAGTAGCCGACCACGGCCGCCAGCGCCGTCGAGCCGTCGGCCTTCTTGGCGAAGCCGATCGCCACCCCCACGGCGAACAGCAGGGGCAGGTTGGCGAACAGCGCCCCGCCCGCGGCGCTCATGGCGTCGAAGAACGGCCCGATGATCGGCGTCTCGATACGCCCGAGCAGGTCTGGCTGCCCGAGCCGCAGCAGGATGCCGGCCGCGGGGAGCACGGCGATCGGCAGCATGAGGCTCTTGCCCAGCCTCTGCAGCTGGGCGAACCCCGGAATGCGCAGCCCTCCGGACGACGACGTGGACGCGGTCGTGCTCATGCCACCCTCCTTCGACCTCCGTCGCACCGAGCCCTTCGGCGCCGGTCGAGGGCAAGATACGCCCGGCCGGCAGCGATCTGCGGGATCTGCGCTGCGGGCCGCCTGCGCCGTACCGTGCTGAAAGGATGCGCGGATGCATCTCATCGTGGTGGGTGGCGGTCCGGCTGGCGTGGCGGCCGCCTTGCAAGGTGCCGAGCTCGGCGCACAGGTGACGCTGGTCGAGCGTGGCCGCGTCGGTGGCACCAGCATCAACGAAGGTCCGGCGCCGGTCCGCACCCTGGCGCGCGCCGCCCGGCTCGCGCGAGACGCCCGCAGCTGGCAGACCTTCGGGCTGCGCGGCCAACCTCCGACGGTCGACCTCGAGGCGGCGATCGCGAACGCGCTGCGGGTCGCGCACTACAGCCACGACGTCAAGCGCATGAGCGACTACATCGAGCGCTACGGCGTCACCCTGAACCAGCAGGCCGGGGTGACGGAGTTCGTCGACGAGCACACCATCGCCACCGCCGACGGTCACACCGTCGCTGGCGACGCCATCGTGGTCGCTGTCGGCGGGCACCCCGGGCGGCTCCCGATCCCCGGGGCCGAACTCGCCCTCACGTACGAGGACATCCGGCACCTGACGGCGCTGCCGGACCGCGTCGTCATCATCGGCGGCGCCGACACCGGTTGCCAGCTGGCATCGATCCTCGCGGACTTCGGGTCGACCGTGACGCTGCTGGAGTTCGCCGACCGGCTCAACCCACGCGCCGACCAGGACGTCTCGCGGGGCCTGCTAGGCGCCTTCCAGGATCGGGGCATGACGGTGCTCACGTCGACCGCGGCGCGCCGGATCGAGCAGGTGGACGGCGGCTTCCGCGTCGACTACGAACAGCTAGGGCAACAGCAGGGCCAAGAAGAGGGCCAACAGGAGGGCCAACAGGAGAGCCAGCAGGAGAGCCAGCAGGAGAGCCAGCAGGGCAGCATCACCGCGGACGTCGTCTTCTTCGCCGTGGGATGGCCGGGCAACGTCGACGCGATGCATCCCGAACGGGCCGGCCTGGAGACCCGCAACGGCTACCTCGTCGTCGATGACCGGCTGCGCAGCACAGTCCCGCACATCTTCGCGGCGGGCGACGCCAACGGCGTGAGCATGCTGGTCCCCAGCGCCCGGCGGGAGGGGCAGGTGGCTGCCGAGAACGCCGTGCTCGGCACCAGCCGCCGGGTGCGCCACACCATCGTGCCGACCGGCTCGTTCACCGACCCGGAGTACGGCTCCGTCGGCCTCACTGAGGCGCAGGCTCGGGAACGCTACGACGTGGAAGTGGCGACGGTCCGCTACGACGACCTGCTCCGGCCGGTGGCCGACGCCCGCTCGGGCGGGTTCTGCAAGCTCATCGTCGAGGCCGACCGCCAGATCATCCTGGGCGCGCACGTGCTGGGTGAGTACTCCGCAGAAGTCATCCAGATGGTCGCGGCGTGTATGGCAGCGAACATGCGGGTCGAGCAACTGGCCGACCTGCCGTTCGCCTTCCCGACATTCACCGAAGCGGTGGGGATGGCGGCGCAGAAGTGCGTGCGCCAGCTCGGCATCGCCAGGATCGCCCAGCAATGGAGCGACCTGCGGCCGCACACCGAAGATCCCGCGTAGCGACGCCCTCACCGAGGCCTCGTGCAGCTCAGTGGCTCGGCGTTCCAGCCGTCACATGCTCGTCATCGGGCCGCCCCCGGCGCATCAGGAGCACGAGCAGCGCCGCGGCCAGGGCAGCCGCAGCCCAAGCCAGGACGGTGAAGCCCAACAATGAGACGGCCACGCCCGCAAGGACACCGCCGATGGCGGCGCTGAGATTCATCGCCGCATCCGACATGCCCTGCACCGAGAGTGCCTGCGGCCCTCGCACACCGTCGACCACCATCGCTGACGACGCCACGAGACACGCCGACCACCCCAGCCCGAGCAGCACCAGCCCTACGGTCAGCTGCGAGGCGCGCACCGGCCCGGACATCGCGGTCGTGGCGATGAACGACGCGACCAGCAGCATCGCCGCCCCGGCGAGCGCCAGCGCCATGCGCCCGCCCCGATCGGCCAGCCAGCCCAGCACCAGCGACGCCGCGTACATGCCGACGGCTTGCCCGCTAATGACCAGGCCGAACACGCGGACGAACCCAGCGCCGTCGCTCACGGTCATGAACGGGGCGACCACGCCCACCACCACCAGGATGGTCTGTGCCGCGCACGCGACGACGATGCCGGTCCAAGCGACCCGACTGGCGCGGGCGGCACGCATGGCCGGCACGGTCGACGTCGGCGGCGTTGACCCCGCCGTCGCTTCCCCCCTGGACACCGACAGGGAGTCGGGGCGCAACCCGACGAGAGCGACGAGCGCCGCAGCGGCGAAGGTGGCACCGCTGAGCAGCAGGACACCGAGCAGCGGCTCCACCCCGACGGTCTCGCCGAGTCGCAGCGCGACGACGAAGATGTTCGGCCCGACCACCGCGCCGATCCCGGTGACGGACAGCACCAACGACAGAGACCGCACTCGCGAGGCGGGCTCGGCCAGGTCAGTCGCGACGAAGCGCGCCTGCAAGCTCGCGGCGGCGCCTCCCCCGAGCAGTACCGATGCCAGCAGGAGCAGGCCGACGGCCTGCACGGCCGCAGCGACGACGGCGAGAGCGGCGCCCGTTGTGGCGAGCCCGTATGCCGCGCTCACCCCGACCCGTCGACCGTACCGAGCGGACAGGCGCGCCGCCGGCATCGCGACGACGCCTGCCCCCATGACCTGGGCAGCCTGCAGCACGCCGGCAAGATCACGCCGACCCACAAGCTCAGCGGCGACCAGCGCACCGAAGGCTGCGCTTGCCGCCAGCCCCACGCCAGCAAGCAGCTGCGCCACACCAAGGACGATCATCGTGCGTTGCTGCACGGCGGCGACGTCGCCGCCGACCGTTCCGCTGGACACTCCGTGCGCCATGCGCATGCGGCAAGGCTAATCCGCCGGTGTGGCTGACCCGTTTGGACAGGCCCGATGCCGGGCAGAGGCCATACTCGGGTGCGCACGTCCGGATGGGCGGGGCATGGTGCTGGCGTCGCGCTCCTGGTTCCTGGCAGCACGACGACGGAGGGGTGGCGGAAAGGTGGGTGGTATGGCGTCGCGTGCGGTCACGAACCGGCTCCTCGGCGACAGGGCCGGCTACGGCGCGGTGATCGTGTCCATCATGGTGGCGTACGCGATTTCCAGCACCGTCGAGGGCGCGACCGCGCACGGTCTGGTGCTGGTGGTCCAACTGGTGACCGTATGGTTGACCTTCACGGTCTCGGGGTCGCCACACGCGAGACGGATCACGGGGTGGGCGATCCTCGCGTGCGTGCTCGCTGCGGTCGTCCTGGGCGCGTCCAATCTTGAGGATGTCCGCCTCACTATCGCCCTGCAGGTGCTCAACGTGCTGCTGTACCTGCTGGCGCCGTTCGTGATCGTCCGCGACCTCATGCGGCGCAACGTCGTGGACACGCAAACGCTGTACGGCTCCATCGCCGCGTTCCTGCTCATCGGGATGATGTACGCATTCGTCTACGCGATCGTCGCGAACGTGCAGACGACGCCGTTCTTCAGCGAGGACGCCCCTGTCTCCATCTCCGACCTGCTCTACTTCAGCTTCGTCACCCTCACCACGACCGGCTACGGCGACCTGGTCCCGGCCGGCGAGCCAGGACGCACGCTGGCCGTGAGCGAGACCCTGATCGGCCAGTTCTTCCTCGTCATCGCCGTCGCCAAGGTGGTGTCGGCCTGGACTCGGCACCCCAAGGACCCACAGGACGGAGGTGCTCAATGAGCGAGGGACGAGCCCTGCTCAAACCCCTGGCCGTGGCCGCCGGCATCGGTATCCCGGTGTCCCTGATCGCGTTGCTGTTCCTGGCGGCGGTCCACGAGCTGGAGAAGTGGCTGTGGGAGGGTCTGCCGGGCAGTGCCGGCTTCGACGGGTACACCTGGTGGTGGATCCTGCTGGTGCCGACCGTGGGCGGCGCGCTGTCCGCGCTGGTCGTGCGCCGTCTGCCCGGCCACGGTGGCCACGAACCGATCCAAGGGTTCAGCGCCGATCCGACGCCACCAGCCGCGATCCCGGGGGTCGCCCTCGCCGCCCTGGCCAGCCTTCCGTTCGGGGCGGTCCTCGGCCCCGAGGCGCCGCTCATCGCGCTCGGCGGCGCACTGGGGCTGCTGGCTGCCCGGACCTTCCGCGTCACTGGCGAGCTCGCGCCCTTGGCAGCCGCCGGCGGCCTCTTCGCATCGATTGCCGCCCTGTTCGGCAATCCGCTGGTCGCCGCGTTCCTCATCGTGGAGGTGCTGGCGATGCACTCGGCGCCAGCGCTCGCCGTCATCCTGCCCGGCATGCTCGCCGCGGGGCTGGGGTACCTGGTGTTCACCGGCGTCGGTAACTGGGCCGGCCTGACAGCGCCCACCTTCGCCGCGCCCGGTCTGCCCGACTACCCGACCGTGCGACTCGTCGACCTCGTGGCCGCGGTCGTGCTTGCGGTCGTGATGACCGGTGTGATCGTCCTCGTGCGTCGCCTCGCTCGACGCACGTATGCCGCGCTGTCGAAGCGCCCGCTCGTCTGGGGCCCGGCGGCTGGACTGCTCGTCGGCGCATGTGCCGCCCTGTTCGGCCTCGCCTCCGGGGCGTCGGCCGAACTCGTCCTCTTCTCCGGGGAGTCGGCCACCGAGACGGTCATCACGCAGGCCGGCACCCTCGGCGTTGGGGTGCTGGCGCTCGCCCTCGTCGCCAAGTCGCTGGCGTACGCCGTGTCGCTCGGCAGCCTGTTCCGTGGCGGGGCGATCTTCCCGGCGGTGTACCTCGGTGTGGTGGCCGGCATGCTGACCCACGAGCTTGTCCCGGCCGTGTCTCCAACCGCCGCCGCCGTGGCCGGGATGGCGGCCGCCTCGACGGCCATCCTCCGGTTGCCGCTCACCTCCGTGCTGCTGGCCATCCTGGTTGCCGGCGCGCCGGGGCTGGAGGCGACGACCCTCGCGCTGATTGCCGCGGCGGTGGCGCTCATCGCGGTGCGCGCCGTGGACGCCCGCAGCGCGGCGGGCGGCGACGCCGCAGCACCCGGACCGGCGGCGAACGCGACCCGCGCTGGCGGGTCGGATGGCATCACGACTGCGTAAGGGTGGGGGCGCCCGGCCCCTGCGGATGCGTCATCCCGTCGGCCGCCGGCCGTCCGCAGTGCCGACACACCAGGGCCACCTCCAGCACATGCTCCTCGACCCCGGCCGGGTGGTGGTGCCACACGACCGGCGGTTCGTCCGACAGGTGCCGGTCGCCGAAGCGCATGAGCAGCAGCAGGACCTCGGCGGCCTCTCGGCCGAGGTCGGTCAACTCGTACTCGTAGCGCCGCGGCCGCTCCTGGTAGGGCCGGCGCTGCACCAGCCCGGCGTCCTGGAGCGTCCGTAGCCGGTCGGCCAGCAGGTTCCGCGGCGCCCCGGTGGCCGCCACCATTGCGTCGAACCGCGACGGCGCGAACGTGAGCTCCCGCAGCACCGCCCAGGTCCACCGCGGGCCGAGCAGCTCCACCGTGCGCTGGATGGAGCACGGACGCGGCAGCGCTGGATCGGACACCGCGTCAGCATGGCCCGACAAGGTTGACTTTCGCAACTCACTCAGGCACGCTCGGAGTCAGTTGTGTTTTCTTACCCACCCCAGGAGACGCCGTGCCACACTCGACCGACACCCCGCTGCCCATCGCCCAGACCCTGCGGCCGTGGGCAGTCGGCCTCGGCGCCTGGGGGGGCCTGGTCGCCCTCGCAGGCGCGACCGGTGCGCTTGAATCGGTGCCACTGCTGGCCCTGCCGGTGCTCATGGCGACGGCGATGGCCGTGCCGCTGGCCCTCGCGCGCCGATTGCCAGCCACCCGCGGCCTCGTCGCTGAGATCGACCTGGCGCATCTCACCTGGTTCAACGTGTGGCGGATCCCCGCGGCGCTGGTGTTCTTCGCCGTCGGTGCCGCTGGGCTGCTGCCGGCCGTGTTCGTCGCCAACGCCGCGTGGGGCGACCTGCTGGCCGGCGTGCTCGCCATCATCGTCGTCCTGCTCGGGTTGCGGTTGCGAGGCCGCGTGCGCACGCGCACCTACCTGGCCTTCCACGTGTTCAGCTTCGGCGACTTCGTGGTCGCCGTCGGCACCGGGCTGATGTTCACCCTGCTCGGCGACACGACGATGCGCACAATGCTCGACACGCCGCTGGCCCTCATCCCGCTGTGGGGCGTGCCGATCACCGGTGCGATCACGCTCCTGGCGCTGCACCGCCTGGTCGGCGAGGTCCGGGCTCCGGCAGGTACCCGTCAAGCCGGCGTCAGCGCGGAGCTGGTCAAGACCGCAAGCCCCAGGTCCGGCTCGTAGCCGTGGATCTCCTTGACGTCCAGCCCCGCCAGGAACGCCAGGATCTCCCGGCTCATGAGCTGGCCGGGGACGAGCACGGGGAAGCCGGGCGGGTACGGCACGACGAAGGTCGCGGACACCAAGGCCTCCCCCGCCGCGACGCGTTCGATCGCCTCGTCGAGCAGCACGAACTCCACGTCCTCGAGGTGGTAGCCGGCAAAGAACGCCGCGCGCATGTCGCCCTCCGGGCTGCCGTCGTGCGGCCGGTACGCGGGGTGGAACGCACTGAAGTCCGGCAGGCTCGGCAGGCCGGTGCGCAGCCGCTCCACCCGCCGCTGGAACGCCCGCTCCGCCGCCTCGCCGGCGGTCTGTCGCCGACGCTGGTGCCGCCGCGCGATCTGGCGGAGCACGTCGAGCAGGTAGTCCACCGACCCCCAGGTCGCGCCGATCGTCACGATGAGCAGGACGGTGTTGATGGAGGTCTTGTTCACCTGGATGCCGTAGCGGTCCATCAGCTCGACGTTCTTGAACTCGTCCCCGTTGAGCCCGGTCCCCGAGACGTCCAGCGTGATGCGGGTGGGGTCGAGGAGGAACTCGTCATGGTCGGCGGCGACGCGCACCCACTGCCAGGGCGAGTGCTCGTCCGGCCCGGACGACCGGTAGCTGTCGGCGGACACCCCGCGGTGCTCGGCCGGGACCAGGTCCGCGGTCTCCAGCACCCGGATGCAGGACTGCAACAGAGTGTCCTGCGCGATGCGCCGACGCACCGCGATGGCGATCTCGTACGAGTGGGCGACCATGCCGTACCCCTCGAGCTCCACCTGCCGACGCGCCAGGTCCAGCGAGGCCAGGATCTGGTAGTTCGGTGACGTGCTGGTGTGGGTGTTGAAGGCTTCGGCGAACATCGGGGCCACTCGTCGCTCGAAGTCGTCGTCGAAGACGTGGATCATCGAGCCCTGCCGCAACGACGACAGCGACTTGTGGGTGGACTGCGTGGCGTAGGCGCGCACGTGGGTCCCCGGCGGCGCGAGCAGTCGGTGGTCCAGCCAGGTGGCGTCGTCGTCGGGGTCAAGTGCGCCCCAGACGGCTTGGTGGCGCGCGTACTGCTCGGCGTACGACGCTGACGCCAGCATCTGCTGCAGGTCGGCGGCGGCCATCATCGCGGTCCGGCGGCGGATGACGGGGTGCACGTTGGCGAACGCGAACCACGCCTCGTCCCACAGGAACACCAGGTGGGGCGCGATGGCGAGCGCCTCGGCCATGACGCGGCGCGGGTCGGCGACGATGCCGTCGAATGTGCAGTTGGTCAGCAGCAGCATCCGTGCGGCGTCCAGCCGCCCGGCTCGACGCAGCTCCAGCAGACGCTGCTTGATGGTGCGCAGCGGCACCGACCCGTACGTGACGTACGCCGGTACCGGGTACGCGTCGAGGTACACCGGGTGCGCTCCGCCCAGCACCAGGCCGTAGTGGTGGGACTTGTGGCAGTTGCGGTCGATGAGCACGACGTCGCCGGGCCGGGTGAGCGCTTGCACGACGATCTTGTTGGCCGTCGACGTGCCGTTGGTCGAGAAGAACGTGCGCTGCGCCCCCCAGGTACGGGCGGCCTTGTCCTGCGCCTGCTTCAGGGTGCCGTGCGGGGCGAGGAGCGAGTCCAGCCCACCCGACGTGGCTGACGTCTCGGCGAGGAAGATGTTCCGACCGTAGAAGTCGACCATGTCGCGCACCCAGCGCGAGTTGAACAGCGAGTTCCCACGCGCGATCGGCAGCGCGTGGAAGTTGCCGATCGGGCGGTCGGCGTACGCCTTGAGCGCGTCGAAGAACGGGGTGGCGACACGCGCACGCACGCCGGCAAGCACGGTCATGTGCAGCTCGCTGCGGGCCTCAAAGCGGTCGAACACGCGCGTGAACACGTCAGCGGTCGGGTCGTGGGCGTCGGGCAGGTGCTCGTCGGTGAGCAGGTACAGGTCCAGATGCGGGCGGATGCGTCGCAAGGCTTGGCCGAGGGCGAAGCTGCGCGGCGGCGCGTCGGAGCGGGACAGGCCGCTGGAGGCGTCGAGCATCTCGACGGTGTCGGCGTAGAACCGCAGCCGCGGCTCGGCGTAGAACGGGAAGTCGTAGCGCATGAGGACGGCCTGCACGTCGGGGTTGACCAGCGCCGCGGTCAGCGCCTCCTCGAAGGAGGCGACGGCGACGACGTGGTACACCAGGTCGTCGTCCGGGCGCTGGTAGCCCAGCAGCGCGTCGAGGCCCTCGGCGAGCACCGCCTCGTCGGTGTCGCTGACGACGAGCAGCGTGAAGTAGCGGGGGCCGCGCCACGTGTCCTCATCGCGCGCACCGGCGTCGTCGAGCACGGCGGCGGCGTCCCCGAACCGGCCCAACCGCCAGCCCAGGACACGCACCTGGGCAACCAGCGTCGCGTATTCGCGCTGGGCGAGGCAGCGGCCCAGCTCGCCCATCCGAGCCGGGCCGGGGTAGGCGAAGAAGCGCTCCTCGTGACGCAGCAGGTCCAGCAGCTCGCTGACCTCTCGCTGCAGGGTGTGCACGTCCTCGTCGGCCCTGCTCGCCGTGGCCAGGCGTTCCGCGAGGCGACCCAGCCGCTCCCAGGCGTCGTGCCGGACGAACATCGGATTGGTGGTCTGGTGCAGCACCGGCGCGAGGGGTTCGGACCCTTCCGGCGTGGCGGCGGACATGACCCTCACCTTGCCAACAGCCGAGCGGTTGGGCGTGCGCTTTCAGCGACCGTTGGCGATGCGGTACGACTCGGCGAGCAGTTCGGCGAGCTGGTCGTCGTCGAGCGGCGGCAGCCTGGCCAGCACCAGCCCCGGGGAGCGGTCGTGGTGCGGGGTCCAGAAGAAGACCTCCGGCTCGGTGGCCACGAGGGCCTCGCGCTCGACCGTCTTGACCGTCAGGACGTCGTCCTCCCACATCCGCGCCATCAGGGTGCGGCAGAACCAGGCCGGCTGGCCCCAGCTGAGCCGTTCGCTGACACCAGGCATGGCCAGGCAGCCCCGACGCACGTCCTCCAGTCCGACCACAGGCTGCGTCCTCGTCCTCGGATCCGACCCTGACATCCTGCCCGCATGACGACGCCGATGCCGGGCCGACTGCTCGCGGTGTACGGCACCCTGCGCCGCGGCGATCGCAACCACCATCTGCTGGCCGGCGCACAGTTTCGCGGGACCGGCCTGGTGGCCGGGCGTCTGTTCGAGGTGCCGATGTCGAGCTACCGGCCGTACGCCTACCCGGCACTGGTGGTGGACGAGGCGCAGCAGGCGCACGGGGCGCTGGGCGGGGGGCGGGTCGAGGTTGAGGTCGTCCAACTGCCCGACGCCGCGATGCTGGCGGCATTGGACGAGCTGGAGGCGTTCGACCCCGACGAGCCCGATGGCTCGGAGTTCGTCCGCCGCCTCGTGCCGCTGGTCGAGTTCACGCCGGTACCGGGAGGGCCTGCGTTGACCCAGGCGGAGGTCTTCGTCTACGCGGGAGACCCGGCGCAACTCGGCGCGGCGGTCCCCGAGGGACGCTGGCTCCCGCGTTGAGGGCGTCAGCTCGACGCGTCCGCCAGCATGCTGTCAGCTGTTCCGAAGGGCGTCGATCAGCTCGGTCTTCGACATGGTGGAGCGTCCGGGGATGTCCAGCTCGCGGGCGCGGCGCCGTAGGTCGTCCCGCGTCCACTCCTCGTACGCCGGGCTCGCACCGCCACGGCGGCCGACCTCGCTGCGCGACGTGGCCGCGGCGGCGTTGGCGATGCGAGCCGCCTTAGCCTTGCTGTTGCCGTCCTCCCGCAGCCGTTCGTACAGTTCCGGGTCCTTCACGGACGGGCCTGGGTCCTGCTTCTTGGGCATGCCGCCCTCCCTCGGCGCGCGCTGACGTCCGAGCATTACCCGCGTGCGCGCGTGACACACGTCCGCCCGTCAGCCCCAGCGAGCTGCAGCCGGAGCGACGCCGAGCCAGTCGTGGGGGTTCGGCGTCCCAGCCCCCCAGCCAGGGCGCGCGCTGGGGGGCT
>Ga0224722_1000890_pt1 | contig 16959 bp, 12 predicted proteins | sample Balambano_FR1_Me_FD_161646 | JGI IMG/M metagenome (GOLD analysis project Ga0224722, IMG submission 161646) | Freshwater sediment microbial communities from Lake Towuti, South Sulawesi, Indonesia - Balambano_FR1_MetaG | ecosystem: Environmental > Aquatic > Freshwater > Lake > Sediment | place... | reverse complement strand
CGCTCTGGGCACTGGGCTTGGTTTGGCTGGTTGGGCTACACGGCGTTGGGTTTGATCTGGCGAATCGATCGCTGGCAACTCCTCCAGAAACGGCGCTATCGATCGGGATTGTGCAGGGCAATGTGCCCACGCGGATCAAGCTGTTTGAACAGGGAATCCGGCTCTCGATCGACAATTACACCAGAGGCTATGAAACGCTGGCGAATCAAGGGGTTCAGGCAGTGCTAACCCCTGAAGGAACCTTTCCCTGGCTGTGGCTTAGCCGACCGCTGCAAAATCCGTTTTATCGGACACTGCTAAATCGCCGCATTCCTGCCTGGGTGGGCACGGTCATGCTGCAGCAGGGCAATTTGCAGCAGGGCAATTTGAGGCAATCGCTGGTGACGATCGCAGGGGATGGAGAAATCTTGAGCCGCTACGACAAAGTGAAACTCGTTCCGCTAGGGGAATATGTACCTTTTGCAGACACGCTCGGACAATTCATCGGGCGACTGTCTCCGGTTGAAGCATCGCTCACGCCCGGTCACGGCAATCAGCAGGTGAAAACGCCCTTTGGACAGGCAATCGTCGGGATTTGCTTTGACTCTGCGTTTTCCGATATTTTTCGCAATCAGGCGCGATCGGGCGGCGAGTTTATTCTGACTGCCTCCAATAACGATCCTTATGGCTCCGCAATGATGGCTCAGCACCATGCCCAGGATGTGATGCGAGCCATTGAAACCGATCGCTGGGCAGCGCGGGCAACCAACACAGGATTTTCGGGCATTGTCGATCCGCATGGCAGAACGCAATGGCTTTCTGGATTTCGTACCTATGAAACCCACGCTCACACTATTTATCGCCGTCAAACCCAGACACCTTACGTTCAATATGGGGACTGGTTTACGCCGATCGTGAGTTTGTTGGCGATCGGTCTAATTGCGAAAGATATCGTGAAAGATGCAGTGCGGCTTCGTTCGGGTTAACGGCTTGCTGTGGTTCGGAGATACTCTAAAATCCCTCTTGCAATCGCCGTTGCCATCTGGTTTTGCCAGTTTGGGTTAACAAGGCGAGGCGCATCGTCTCTCCCGGTTACAAAGCCAATCTCAACCAGAACCGCAGGCATCGAAGTTCTGCGCAGCACATAAAAGCGAGCCTGGCGCACGCCGCGATCGTTCATGCCCACGTTGCTCAAAATACTGCGGTGAATCGTGTCTGCCAATCCCGCACCGCTGGAGTAGTAATAGGTTTCGACCCCGTTGATGTCTGGGCGATCCAGGCTGATGGCGTTGGCGTGAATGCTGACAAACAGGGTCGCGTTGACCTGCTCCGCAACATCGACACGCGGCTGCAAATCAATTTCGCGATCGTCTGCGCGGGTCATGACTGCCTGAATGCCCTGCTGTTCCAGCAAACGCGCCACCTGCTGCGAAACGTTCAGCACAATATCCGCTTCATGAATGTTGCCAATTCCCACTGCGCCCGGATCTCTTCCCCCATGACCGGGATCGATCGCCACCACAATTCGTCCATTTGAAGGGCGAGGCAAAGGCTGGTTTGGGTTTGAGCGGGGTGGCAGAGGGGTCAGAGCGGCACGTCTGGGCAAAGTTGCAGCAGTTCCAGACGCAGGGGTCGATCGCTGCATTTCCAGTGACAAAAGCTGTGGGCTGACCGAATTAAGCGAACCAAACCGCACCCCCGTCGCAGGCTGCAGTGAAACGACCACGGTATCTGCCTCTTCCTGCCGCAGCCGCACCCGAATCAGAGGACTGTTGGCAGTCAGCCGTGGTCCTGTAATCTGGTCTGCCAGACGTGCTGGGGAAAGCACAATTTGGTAGGTACTGCCCTGCCAACGAGCAGAGTGAGCAACCGGGCGATCGGACTCGATCAAAAGCTGATTGTTTACCGGGTTGAGTTCCACGCCTTCGATCGTCACGATGCCGCCCGATGAAGAGGCTACTGCAACCCCAGCCGCGAGAGTAGAGGGTGGAGCCGGGGTCGTTCGCTCTGCCGTTCCCCCGACAGATAATCGATTGCTTTGCCGCGAGGCTGTCCGATCTGAGGCAGAAGAACGTCGCGCTGTGCGGGGGGTGGAGCTATTTCCAGTCGGCAGCATCACAATCCCACCCAGATTGCTCACCGTGGCTTGCCAGTCCTGACTGGTGGGGTCAACAGCTAAACGAATCTGCACCGTTGCGGGACGATCGCTAACCTGCTCAAACTGCACCCGCTCCACGCCAAATCGATCGATTGAAACGTCGCGCTGGGTGAGTTCTGGAGAAAGTACCGCATTCTCGACCGTGAGAACCACCGATCGCCGATCGCGACTCCGCCCAACTTCAACCTCAGGTCTTCCGCTTCTAAACCGCACAAACAAACCGTCTGCCGTTGCCTGAATGCCAGCAATTTGCGCCAGGGTTGGGTCGATTGCAGCAGGCGGATTAGGGATTAAAGCAGAAGAAGGAGTTGTGACTGGGCTGTTTACTGGAGTGCTTGCCGAATTAGAGAGTGCAGCCGATTCACGGGTGGGCTGGGGAAGCTGAACCGTCCACTGGGTTGGCGAAATGCCCCGAAACCGAATTTGCTGGGGGTCGATCGTATAGCCAGGGGTCAGTTCCAGAACAATGCGGGTGGTTTCACGGTCAAACTGCCCGATCCGAATCTGGCGAATGTTGCCGCTGAAATCGCGGTCGATCCGAGCCTGCCCCATCTCAATACCCGGTAAATCAATCACCAAACGGGTGGGACTGGTTACAAGCTGGGCGCGCGGCTGCACAGGCTCATTCGTCCTGAACTCAAGCGCATGTTGCCCCGGATCAAACCGCCATGAAGTGACGCCACTTGCCTGAGCAGGAGCAACGACACAAACAACACCAACAAGGCTGGGAAACCACCACTGAATCTTCAAAGCTGCTTTTCCTTACAATGCGATCGAATTTTCGGCTGTCAACTTTTCAGGTGTGATGCTTTACGAAATGCTCTGCTTTACGAAATGCTCTGCTTTACGAAATGCTCTACGAATAGATCCGGATTTTGGCAGTCTGCTGCTGAGAAACTGCTAAAGCCCTGTTCAAGCTTCTGTTCAAACGAATGTCCAGAACTGATGTCCAGGTGAAGGTTCAGGCAAACGGATAAGCCAAATTAGTGTAGCCTACCCCTGCTGTAATGCAACTGCGATGTCAACTCATTTAAGACGGAAATAAGACGGAAATCAGGCAAGTGAACAGGAGATTGCTTTTATTTCTGGCGATCGCTGCGAATTTGCAGACCTGCCTTTGATCTTTGCCTTTGATCTTTAAGACAACTTACCCCATATCTTGAGTCTCCTCAGGCTCTTCTGGCAAATATACCGCTAAATCTGAAAAAACAATAAGCTACTTCTCAAGGAGTTCAAAGCGTGCTGTCATGAAAGCGCTGCCTGGTTCTCTTGCTTTTCATCCCCGTCACAATTCCCCATCCTCTGTTGCAACTCTTAATGTTTCCGCTCACTGTCAAGCCTGATCCCTTGATAAACTAAGGGACGTAAAAGATTTTTACCCTTTTGCAATCTGTCTTTTACAGGACTTGCCATCGCCGCAAGACTTCCAACCGTTAAAAGTCCACCCGTTAAAGTCAGCAGCCTTCCTCTTGGTTTGCTTAGGTTTGACTCGCTCATTCGATTCGCTTAAGTGACTGGAGTTTGGGCATCATCACTGAAGCAAGAGAAAAGGTACACATGGTAGATTCGCTGAAAAAACCTGAAATTGCAGAGCTGCGACCTGGAGTTAAGGTTCCGGCAAAAGACACCATCCTCACCCCCCGGTTCTACACCACCGACTTTGACGAGATGGCAACAATGGACATCTCGCCCAATGAGGATGAGCTGCGGGCAATTCTAGAAGAGTTTCGCACCGACTATAACCGCCATCATTTTGTCCGTAACGAAGAATTCCAGCAGTCCTGGGATCATCTAGATGGGGAAACTCGCGCTCTGTTTATCGAGTTTTTAGAGCGGTCCTGCACGGCTGAATTTTCTGGATTTCTGCTCTATAAGGAGCTGTCCCGCAAGCTGAAAAACAGAAATCCGCTGCTGGCAGAGTGTTTCCTGCTGATGTCTCGCGACGAGGCACGCCACGCCGGGTTCTTGAACAAGGCAATGTCCGACTTCGGGCTGCAGCTCGACCTGGGCTTCCTCACTGAAAGCAAGAGCTACACCTTCTTCAAGCCCAAATTTATCTTCTACGCGACTTACCTGTCTGAGAAGATTGGCTACTGGCGGTACATCACCATCTATCGCCACCTGGAACAGCATCCCGAACACCGAATCTATCCGATCTTCAAGTTCTTTGAGAACTGGTGTCAGGACGAAAACCGCCACGGCGACTTCTTCGACGCGATCATGAAGTCCCAGCCAGACATTCTCAATGACTGGAAGGCTCGTCTCTGGGCACGGTTCTTCCTGCTGTCGGTGTTTGCCACAATGTATCTCAACGATATTCAGCGATCGGGCTTCTATGCCTCGTTAGGGCTGAATGCACGCGACTACGATGTCCACGTCATTCAGAAGACGAACGAAACGGCAGGACGGGTCTTCCCCCTGATTCTGAACGTAGATCACCCTGACTTCTTCAGACTGCTGGACGAAGCAGCGGCGGCGAACCTGAAGCTGATGGAGGCAGGAAAGGGGAATGCTCCGGGTGTGCTGAAACTGCTGCGCAAGCTGCCTCACGTTACCAAGATTGGCGTGAACCTGGTGCGCCTGTATTTCATGAAGCCGATCGACACAGCGCGTCTCGAAGGCTCGGTTCGCTAGTTTGACCTCACCCCTCATCCAGCGGTTCTGCTCAGGCGGAGCCGCTTTTCTGTTACTTTGTTTTGTCTGTAACCTAAGACTAGAACGATCGACATAAAAATCTTCCTGATCTTTGCCACATTCACCAATTCCTTGCTATACTGAACAAGGCGACGCGGGGTAGAGCAGCCTGGTAGCTCGTCGGGCTCATAACCCGAAGGTCAGTGGTTCAAATCCGCTCCCCGCCACCAAATTGGCTCCCCTGAGTTCTCAGAGAACTTGGGGGTTTCACCTTTTAAACTTAGACTTTGGACTCAGATTAGACTCAAGCCCAGTTATCGCCATAGCCACTTTGTTTAGGACGGGGTGCAGGGGGAGAACCCCTGCGTGGGGGCTTAGCCCCCACACCCCCTCTGTACTAATGGAGCTGGCTACAGCTATAAATTTGGAAGGTTCTTTAACCTGGGGGGCGATCGCTTAATGAAAAATGCCCCGCCCAGATGATTGGACGGAGCAGGGGGGAATGAGGTTAATTTCGAGCAGTTGCTAAGACAAGCTAGAGCTTCTCAATCTCTGGAGCGATCGCCTCAGCAAGATCCTGGGTTCCAGCAGCGGGCTGTTCCAACGCTAAACCTGCAGGTTGCAGCATGGGCGTGCGGCTCACAGAGCTATCTGCCAGATTAAACAGCGGGTTCGAGAGGATGCCACCGATCGCCGTGAACACCAGACAGACGATCAAGCCAACCTGAAGCGGACGCATTCCCGGCAGATTCCAGCGAATTTCGGGATAGTTTTTGACTGCGTCAGACATTTCTTCGGGTTCCTTCACCACCATCATCTTCACCACACGAATGTAGTAGTAAATCGAGATGACGCTGGTCAGTAGACCGACGAGAACCAGTCCATAGGCTCCTGCCTGCCAGCCTGCCCAGAACAGGTAAACTTTACCAAAGAAGCCTGCCAGAGGCGGAATGCCGCCCAGAGACAGCAGACACAGGCTCAGGCAAAGAGTCAGCAGGGGGTCTTTCTGATACAAACCGCTGTATTCGCTGATTTCGTCTGTTCCCGTCCTGAGGGTGAAGAGGATCACGCAGGCAAATCCACCCAGGTTCATGAACAGGTAGACCATCATGTAGAAGATCATGCTGGAATAGCCTGCATCTGTCCCAACAATCAGACCGATCATGACAAAGCCTGCCTGGGCGATCGACGAATATGCCAGCATCCGCTTCATGCTCGACTGCGCCAGAGCAACCACGTTCCCCAGCACCATGCTGAGCACTGCCAGGGCTGCCATCACAAAGTGCCACTGCTCTGAAACCACTGGGAAAGCACTCACCAGCAGGCGAATTGCCAGGGCAAAGCCAGCCGCCTTGGAACCGACCGACAGGAAAGCCACCACCGGCGTTGGGGAGCCTTCATAAACGTCAGGTGTCCACTGGTGGAACGGCACAGCAGCAATTTTGAAGGCAATTCCAGCAATCACAAACACGAGCGCAATCACGACACCCAGCGACTGTTCGCCGCCAACCACATCGGTCGTAATTGCCGTCAGGCGGGTCTGACCTCCTGATAAACCGTAGAGCAGCGAAACGCCGTACAGGAAGATCGCAGAGCTAGCAGCTCCGATCAGCAAATACTTGAGGGCAGCTTCGTTCGATCGCGGGTCACGCTTCATGTATCCCGTCAGCAAATAGGAAGAGATACTGAGGGTTTCTAGCGAGACATAGATCATGACCAGCTCATCAGATCCAGAGAGCAGCATTCCGCCCAGGGTTGCCGTTAGCAGAATCACCAAAAATTCGCCCAGGGGTGTGCCCGACTGCTCGATGTAGCGAACCGTAATCAGGACGGTTACGGCTGCCGAGAGAGCAATAATTCCCCGAAAAACAATACTGAGCGCATCCGAGTTGAACGATCCCAGAAAGGCGATCGAGCTAGCGATATCCCACTGGTAGAAAAGCGCCACGATCGCGCTTAAGAGTCCGCCGATTGTAAAGTAGGGAGTCCAGCGAGTCGCCGATCGTCCGCCAATAATGTCGCCAAGCAGGACGACGATCAGCGTGAAAATCACGATCCCTTCTGGAAGAATAGTTCCAGCATTGAGCTGGGATGCAAGGTTGGCAAAGTCCATAGGATTCTGGCTGTCTGCGGAGAATCAACAAGAAGGATGCTGTGAGGGCAGAGAACGCCAGTCAGTGGGTCACCGTTCCCCTGTAGGGTATCGAACCGGACTGATGCCTCCAGGAATTTTAAACAATCCTTCATAGTGGATCATATCGTGTGGAGGTTGAACGTTCGCGATGTCATGATGAGGAAATAGACAGGATCAACCTCTAGTTCTACTGATATTAATGATAAGGAGGGGACGAATCCATTCCAGATGTTGTTAGGATGTTGCACTGAGAGCGGCTGCGTATCTCACGTTACTCCCATAACCCGGTGCTCAATTGTTTAAGAGGCATGTTGGATAGGGAGAAACGGTTCGCACTGCCTGTCTCAGCGCAGTCTCCCCCTGGAGAGCTTCGGCAAACCGTCCACAGCACCGTTGGCAGTCTTTCCAGAAGAACGTTATTTTGGAATCCCAGATGGGTTTGCTGTCTCCTGTTCACCCGCATCACTCCCTGGAAGAGCAATTGTTGCCATGTCAACCCTGGTTATTGTTGAATCTCCCACGAAAGCAAAAACGATTCGCAACTATCTGCCGCGCGGCTATCAGGTCGAGGCGTCGATGGGGCATGTTCGTGATTTGCCTCAGACTGCCAAAGAAATTCCAGAATCAGTCAAAGCTGAAGAGTGGGCAAAGATTGGCGTGAACGTAGACGGAAACTTTGAGCCGCTCTATGTCATTCCGCAAGATAAAAAGAAGGTCGTCAAAACCCTTAAAGATGCGCTGAAAAACGCCGACGAGCTGGTACTGGCAACGGACGAAGACCGGGAGGGCGAAAGCATTAGCTGGCATTTGCTCCAGGTGCTTCAGCCCAAAATTCCGATCAAGCGCATGGTGTTCCACGAAATCACCGAAGAGGCAATCCAGGAAGCGCTACAAAACTGCCGCAACGTGGACGAGCAGCTTGTGCGGGCACAGGAAACCCGCCGCATTCTCGATCGCCTGGTGGGATACACCCTTTCGCCCCTGCTCTGGAAAAAGATTGCCTGGGGCTTGTCGGCAGGGCGAGTTCAGTCGGTTGCGGTGCGGCTTCTGGTGAACCGGGAACGGCAGCGTCGCGCCTTCCGCAAAGGCTCCTACTGGGATCTGAAAGCAACGCTGTCTAAAGACAGCACGCCCTTTGAAGCCCGGCTGGTCAGTCTGCGCGGCACTCGTGTTGCCAACGGCAGCGACTTTGACGAAAACACCGGACAAATCATCGCCGGACGTAACGTTCTATTGCTAGAAGAAGCCGAGGCGCGATCGCTGGTCGATCGCCTGCAGTCCCAGCTATGGCAAGTCACCAACCTGGAAGAACGGGCTTCGACCCGTAAGCCCTCCCCGCCCTTCACCACTTCCACCCTGCAGCAGGAATCGAACCGCAAGCTGAAGCTGTCTGCTCGGGATACCATGCGCGTGGCTCAGAGCCTCTATGAGCAGGGCTATATTACCTACATGCGAACGGACTCGGTCAACCTGTCTCAGCAGGCGATCGCTGCTGCCCGAAGCTGTGTGGAGCAGATGTATGGCAAAGAGTACCTGAGTCCGGAGCCGCGCCGCTATTCCACTAAGAGCAAGGGCGCACAGGAAGCCCACGAAGCCATCCGTCCCGCAGGCAGCACTTTCCGCACACCCCAGGAAACCGGACTCTCCGGGCGCGAACTTCAGCTCTATGACCTGATCTGGAAGCGAACCGTCGCAACCCAGATGGCAGAAGTGCAGCAGCTTAATATCACGGTGCAGCTTCAGGTTGAAGATGCCGGATTTCGCGCTACGGGCAAGCGGATTGTCTTCCCCGGATTCTTCCGCGCCTATGTCGAGGGATCAGATGATCCGGATGCGGCGATCGAAAGTCAGGAAGTCATCCTCCCGGCACTGCGATCGGGCGATCGTCCTGACTGTGAGGAACTAGAGGCGATCGGGCATGAAACCCAGCCTCCGGCACGGTTCACGGAAGCGTCGCTGGTGAAAACTTTGGAAAGTGAGGGAATTGGTCGTCCGAGTACCTACGCCAGCATTATCGGCACGATCATCGATCGGGGCTATGCCCAGATGGTCAACAATGCCCTCGTTCCCACGTTTACCGCTTTCGCCGTGACGGGACTGCTAGAAAAGCATTTCCCTGACCTGGTTGATACCAGCTTTACGGCTCGAATGGAGCAAACCCTCGACGAAATCTCGACTGGAGAAGCGCAGTGGCTGCCCTATCTGGAACAGTTCTACCGGGGGGATCAGGGCTTGGAAAACCAGGTGAAGCAGCGAGAAGATCAAATTGATCCCAACGAGGCTCGCACGGTAGACCTGGAAGGACTGGAGGCAAAGGTTCGCATCGGTCGCTATGGGGCATATCTGGAAGTCGATGGCGACGAGGGAGCGGTTAAAGCCTCGATTCCGCAAGACCTGACCCCGGCAGACCTCGATCCAGAGCAGGTGGAAGTGCTGCTGCGCCAGAAAACCGAAGGACCAGACAAGGTGGGCTTCCATCCGGAAACGGGTGAACCGATCTATCTACGAATTGGTCCTTATGGGCACTACGTTCAGCTCGGCGACGAAAGCGAAGCGAATCCCAAACCGAAGCGGGCATCTCTGCCAAAAGGCATGAATCCGCAGCAAGTGACTCTGGAAACTGCGGTTGGGCTGCTGGCGCTGCCGCGTATGCTCGGACTCCATCCGGAAACGGGCGGCAAGATTCAGGCAAATTTGGGGCGGTTTGGTCCCTATGTGGTGCATGACCAGGGCAAGGAAGGCAAGGACTATCGATCGCTCAAGGGCGATGACAACGTGCTGACCATTACCCTCGATCGCGCCTTGCAACTGCTCTCTGAACCAAAGGCTGGACGCGGACGCAGCAAATCGGCAACGCCGCTGCGGGAACTGGGAGCACATCCAGAGGACAGAGAACCTGTCAATATTTACAACGGACCCTATGGCCCCTATGTGAAGCACGGCAAGATCAACGCTTCCCTGCCCGAAGGCGAAACGGTTGAAGGAATGACGCTGGAAAAAGCAGTTCAGGCGCTAACTGAGAAGGCAGGTACGAAGAAGAAAGGGCGATCGACCAGCAAGTCTTCGACCAAAGCTTCAACCAAGAAATCTGAGGAGAGCAGCACCAAGGAAAGCAAGACGACCAAAGCGAAAAAGACAACAAAGACGACCGACACTAAAACCGCTGCTGAGAAAACCACAAAAGCAGCAGCAAAAACAACGAAAGCGAGTGCAAAGTCTAAGGCTTCTTCTTAGTTCCAGGCTCTAAAAGACTTTAGGGAGTAGATGAGTGCGAATTTGGTTTCGGCGATCCTCTTCTCGTTCCATCGCCCTTGCGATAGGATTGGCACTATTGGCAGCAGGCATTGTTTTCGGTTCTGTGCCTATGGCGCGATCGAGCCTTGCCCAGACCGCCGAGTCAACCATGCATTATACTGCTGAACTTCAGAACCCCGCATCTATGTCTACCTCGCCGCTCTCTCCTCAAGATCTTGATGCTGCGCTGCGTGAACTTCCCGGCTGGCAGATCGAGAATGGTAAACTGCATCGCCAGTTTCGCTTTCCCTCCTTTGTCGAAGCGTTTGGCTTTATGTCGAGCACTGCTCTGGTTGCTGAATCAATGGGGCATCATCCAGAATGGTTTAATGTCTACAATCGCGTCACGGTTGACCTCACAACTCACGACGCGGGTGGGATTACGATGAAGGATGTACAACTTGCCCGCCGGATGAGCGAACTGGCAGGCTGAATGACTTGCTGAATGACTTAAAAATTTGAGATCAGCGTTGAGACCAGCGTGGAAAAAATTCTCGTTGTTGTCCATCAAGAAACCTCTGACCCCGGATTGATCGGGCAAGTGCTGCGGCAGATGGGGTATGAGCTAGACATACGCTGTCCAGCAGTCGGCGGAACGCTGCCCAAAACAATGGATCACCATGCGGGAGCTGTTGTGTTTGGCGGTCCGATGAGCGCGAACGACGACGAAACGCTGCCCTTCATCCGCACCGAACTCGACTGGATTGCGATCGCCCTTGAATCTGGAAAGCCCTATCTGGGGATTTGCCTTGGCGCTCAGATGCTAGCCAGAGTTTTAGGGGCAAAGGTTGTTCCGCATCCGGACGAGATCCGCGAAATTGGCTTTATGCCGATCCAGCCTGTTCCCCTGCATTCAGGCGAACCCAACCCGCTGGTTGGACTAACTCACGTCTACCACTGGCACAGAGAAGGCTTTGAGCTGCCAAACGGAGCCGTGCTGCTGGCAACGGGCGAGACTTTCAAGAATCAGGCATATCGCTACGGAGAAACCGCTTACGGCGTTCAGTTTCATCCTGAAATTACGCGATCGATGATTGATCTGTGGACTTCTAAAGCAGGCGACCAGCTTGTTCTTCCCGGCGCACAGCCCCACGAGCAGCACCTTGCCGGATACGATTGCCACGGAGCAACCGTTGAGCGATGGTTGAGGCAATTTCTGCGCCACTGGCTCCACAGCCCTGAAGAACTCGCCCTCGGCACATAGCCTCACTTCACCGATTCTCTGCTCTCCCGACTTCTCTTAAAACTCCAGCGTTGTCCAGTCGGGTTGCCGATAATAGCGCGTCATGTCGTCGAACTTGCGCAGGTCGGCTCTTCGCACGCCAATTTCCTGAGGTGCATCGATATCGTACCAGTGCTGGTTGAGAGCAATAAGCTGTTGCGCCAGGCGATCGCGATCGGTGGTAGCAGCCACTTCGCCAAAATAGCCCAGCGTAATATGCGCTGTGAAGTTATACTGCTGCTCAATGCCCAGCGCGATCAGGTTAGGATTTTGATAAATGGTGCGGCGCAGTTCAATCACCCGCTTGTAGGAATCTTCGTCGCGAGGTGCCAGACACACCCCCAAAGCGCGAGTTCTGAGAAATAGCCCCATAATCTGCCAGCGCAGAGGCTGCTGTGCCTGGATCAGGAAGCGGCATTTTTCAAAGCTTTGAGCGACGCGATCGTGAAGCTGTTGCTCAAAGGCAGGGTCTTCGGTGGCATGAACAAAGGCACTCGCCCAGATCAGATCTGCCAGGGTGAAGTGGAAGCTCTCTGGCGGCACGGGAATGAGCAGTCCGGGTTCGAGTGTGGCTACGGTTTGCCGTTGATAAGCGCTTAAAGCTTCGTAGAAGGAATAATTGTGTGGATCGTCTTCCCAGGGCGGAGAAACGATAGTGTAGCCCGGAAACGACGCAGGCTGAATGCGACCATCTGCCTGACGGACAAACTTGGGAGACGGCTGAATATGCTGCACCTGCGACTGAAAAACTTCCGGCAGGGTCAGGCGTGCCACCCGATTAATATAAATCTGATAGGTATCGTCCAAGCTAATTTGCCTCGCGTTCAACTCAAAGGATAGTGCTCTTCGATGGACAAGGATCTTTGATTCAGAAGCTTTGCAACCTGCTTCTGGCATCTCAGCCTCATCGTCGATCGAGAATGGCAAACAAAAGGGTTCATTTTATACTTTTCCTACTCTACCGGGAATCTGCTTCAAAATGGAGAGTGGGGATCAGCCAGCCGAGGTCGAAGCCATGCCAATTTATTTCTACTGGGGCGATGATGATTTTGCCTTAAATCGGGCAGTGACCGCTTTGCGCGATCGCACCCTCGATCCTGACTGGGCAAGCTTTAACTATGACAAGATTCCCCCAGAACAGAGCGACGGGATCACGCAGGCATTAAACCAGGCGATGACCGCCCCCTTTGGCACAGGCGGCAGACTGGTCTGGCTCGTCGAGACTTCCCTCTGTCAGCGATGCTCTGAAGAACTGCTGACCGAACTGGAACGAACGCTTCCGGCAGTTCCTGATACTAATGTACTATTATTGACCTCAAGCAGTAAACCCGATGGGCGGATCAAATCCACCAAGCTGATTCAGAAATATGCCGAAATTCGGGAGTTTGCCCTGATTCCACCCTGGAAAACCGATCAGATTATTGAGCAGGTGCGGCGATCAGCACAGGAAATGAGCATCAAGCTAACCCGCGATGCCGTGCAGCTCCTGGCAGAATCCGTGGGCAACCAGTCGCGGCAACTGTATCTGGAGCTGGAGAAGCTGTCGCTCCATAGCGCGTCTCACCCTCAACCTCTGGATGCGGCGATCGTTGCCAGTCTTGTCACGAACTACACGCAAAACAGCCTTCAGCTTGCTAGCGCAATTCAGCAGGGAGATACGGGAAAAGCACTTACCCTGGTTGCTGACCTGTTTAAGCAAAATGAACCGCCGCTTCGCATTGTGTCAACACTGGTCGGACAGTTTCGCACCTGGCTCTGGATAAAGCTGATGGTGGAATCGGGCGAACGAGACGATCGCGAAATTGCTCGCAGGGCAGAAGTGAGTAATCCAAAGCGGATTTATTTTCTAAAACAGGAAGTTCGATCGCTGCCGCTGTCCGGTCTGAGGCAAACGCTGCCGCTGCTGCTGGAGCTGGAATTTAGCCTCAAAAGTCAGGGTGGGGATCAGATGGCAATTCTTCAAACGAAGGTCATTGAACTGTGCCAACTGTTTATCCGGCAGCATCCTGCTGGAACATCTCGCCCCTAAAATAATTCAAGGCATTCAGAATACCTGAATCGTTACGACTTTAGTAACCGTTAACTATGATCTCCGCGCTACGCCCCTTGTCTCGTTTGAAATGTGATCGCCGCCTGCTGCAGTTGAGCTTGATTGCAACGGCTTCGGCTGCAGGCGTGCTCATGGGCTGGGTTCCCAGCTATCATGCGCCCACGGCATCCTTCAGTTTTAGCAGTAGTGCTCAGGCACAAACGGTCAGCAATGATGAAATCCAGCGCTATGCCCGTGCGGTACTGTCGATCGAGCCAATTCGCCAAAGCACCTACAACACAATCAAAAATCAAATTGGGTATGTGCCTGCGATTCGCTGCGATGTGCCGAGTAGTCTGCAAGAGTTAGATTCCAGCATCCGCCAGAACGCGATCGACTTTTGCAACAGTGCCATTCAAATCGCCGATCGCAATCAGTTGAGCATCAGCCGCTTTAATCAAATTACTGCCGCTCACGAAAATGACCCGGCGCTAGCAGAGCGCATTCGGCAGGCAATTCTACAGCTTCAGTAAAACACCGCATGAGAATGGGCTTACCGCAATCAAAACTTGACCGGCGATCGATGAATCTGGACTGGAGAATTCGTCTGCTCGATCGCTTTCTGAGTCTCAGTAAGCCCGTTTATCTCATGAGCCGCGAAGAACTGCAAACCCTGGACGAAACGCAAATCCCGCCGATCGTCGAAAGCATTCTTGCCGGACGAAAGTTCTCGATCGCCCAAATCACCGAATTGGCAGTTCAAGGACGACATGGAACCGTTCCCCTGCGGCTCTATCATCCCGATCCTCGGCAAACGCTGCCGCTCATTCTGTTTTTCCACGGTGGCGGCTGGGTCTATGGCAACTTAGATACTTACGATCGTCTGTGTCGTCGGCTTGCGCATCAAACTGGAGCAGCCGTGCTTGCAGTCCGCTATCGACTCGCTCCTGATTTCAAATATCCCACTGCGCTGGACGACTGCGAAGATGCCCTGAGCTGGGCACTCGACCAGGCAACCGAACTGCAAGTTGACGCAACCCGACTTTTTGTGATGGGCGACAGCGCAGGCGGAAATCTTGCGGCTTCCCTTTGCCTGATGTGTCGAAACTGGGACGAGTCGCTGGTTCGCGGTCAGATTCTGATTTATCCGGTTCTGGATGGCTTTTTGGATCAGCCTTCGGTCGATCGCTATGCTGATGCGCCCGTGCTGACCAAGGAGGCAATGCAAAAATATGTAGAATTCTACGCCCGAAGTCCTGATGACCTGAGCCAGCCCTATTTTTCGCCGCTGCAATCGACCGATTTCTCCCGTCTTCCACCCGCTCTCATAATCACTGCTGAATACGATATTCTCTATGACCAAGCGCAGCTTTACGCTCAAAAGCTTCAGCACGCCGGAACGGCTGTAAAACTTGTGGAGTATCCGGGCATGGTGCATGGTTTCCTGAGCTTTCCGCCCTTTTGCCGATCGGCTTTGCCTGCGTTTGAGATAATTGCAGCTTTTGTTCGAGCGATCGCCTGAAGCACAGCGACTCAGGTAACAGCGACTAAGTTAGAGTGGGTTAGAAAGAGTTTGTCAGAAATAGAGCAGAGCCGATGCCACGCTACAATCCCTTCAGCCTTCAGCTTCAAGTCAGCCGCATGTTTGAGCAGGGGCAATCTTTCTTTGCGACCACCAAAGTGCAGGACTGGCTGCGTCAGCGCAACGAAGACCCCGATCAGTATGAAGTAATTTTTCATGAGCGACCTGCTCCAGCGGATTCTGGATTGATTAAGGCGATCGAGATTGAACTCAAGCGCAAAGACGGTCAGCCGATCGACCCGTTTCTGCAAAAAGAACTGAATGAGTGGGGTCAGTAAGCAATCTGCCCCTTGAGCTATCTCAGAGAGAAATCCTAGAAATCGAAGTAAATATAGGGCTGGCTCTCATTCGGGGCAAGCAGCCACGCCGCAAACAGACAAAGGGGAACCAGCATCAGTTTGACAGCCCAGTTGAGCTGGAGCTTTAAGCCACGATGGAACAGGTAGGCAATGCCCATGCCGCCAACGATCGCCCAGAGCAGCAGGGTGAGGTGAAGGCGATCGATTTGCAGCGTTTCGACGTAAACTTTTTGAGCAAACTGAGTATCGCCTGCATGACCAAACAGCCGCGAAATCACCAGTCCAGAATCCCTCAGATTAGGTAGCCGAAAGAAGATCCAGGTCGTGAAGACCATAAACTGCGTCATTACCCAGGCAGATAGCGTTCCGGGAACCGTTTTCCAGAAAAGGGCGACCCATTGCCACTGCCTGGACAAAGCATCGGTGAGTCGATGAACCACCAGTGCCAGCCCGTGAAAGCAGCCCCAGACAATAAAGCCCCAGGCTGCCCCGTGCCAGATGCCTGCCAGCAGCATCACAATCATCAGGTTCAGACAGGTGCGAACAAGTCCCTGGCGCGAGCCGCCCAGCGGAAAATAGAGGTAGTTTCGCAGCCAGTCACCCAGAGTTATGTGCCAGCGTCGCCAAAAGTCAGCAATACTGGTGCAGAAATAGGGAAAGTCAAAGTTTTGCGGCAGCTCAATTCCCATCAGCAGGGCACTGCCTCGCGCCACATCCACATAGCCGCTAAAGTCCAGATAAAGCTGTAGCCCGTAGGCAAAGGTTGCCAGCCAGAGGTCGCCGCTGCCTGCCCGTTCGATGTTGCCAAAAATCAAGCCAACGATCGTCCCCAGGTGATCTGCCAGCAAAAGCTTTTTGACTGCACCGGAAGCAATCAGCCAAAGCCCTTCTGCGATCTGACTTGGAATCGGAAACCGCAGTGTTTGAAGCTGAGCCGCAAACGGATGAAAGCGCGTAATTGGACCGGAAATAAACTTGGCAAAAAACAGCTTATACGCCGCAAATTTCAAAAAATCATGGGTGGCGGGTGCGCCCCGATAGACATCAACCAGATAGGCAATACACTCAAAGCTGAAAAAGCTAATGCCCAGCGGCGCAATAATGTTTGTCTTCACCCAGTCTGCCTGTGCCTGTGCCTCTGCTGCTCCAAATTCGCCAATTGTTCCCTGAGGAAACAGCGAAGCGATCGACTCCAGCAAAAACGGGACGTATTTAAACCCCAGCAGCAGAATCAGATTCAGGATAATCCCAACCCAGAGCAGCTTCAGCCGTCGCTGGTTCCAGTCCTGCTGGGCAAACTGCCACTCATCATCATCTACTCGCCAATCCATCGGTGCACCGATCGCCCGCCCAATATAAAACGTGATGCCCGTTAGCATCAGCAGCAGCGGCACATACTGAATTTGCAGCGAACTGTAAAAGATCAGACTGGCAATCAGAATCACCCAGAGCTGAAGCGATCGCTTCTCAACTGCCCAGAACACCCCCAGGGTACTGAGTAGAAATAGACCGTAGGTGATGGAGAGAAAAGACATAGCGACGACTCAGGAGATGCAGCAGTTCGGTTGAATGATATCAAAAAGTTCTAGCCCCAACGCATCAGTGCCTCCTCACCCACCCCCTCACCC
>Ga0224722_1000888_pt1 | contig 16987 bp, 21 predicted proteins | sample Balambano_FR1_Me_FD_161646 | JGI IMG/M metagenome (GOLD analysis project Ga0224722, IMG submission 161646) | Freshwater sediment microbial communities from Lake Towuti, South Sulawesi, Indonesia - Balambano_FR1_MetaG | ecosystem: Environmental > Aquatic > Freshwater > Lake > Sediment | place... | reverse complement strand
CTCCTTCCGGGAAGGCTTAACACGTCAACCACCTTTGCGTGACTACCCTTCCCGGAAGGGAATGTCCAGGTACACAGGTAGACTCCTTCCGGGAAGGCTTAACACGTCAACCACCTTTGCGTGACTACCCTTCCCGGAAGGGAATGTCCAGGTACACAGGTAGACTCCTTCCGGGAAGGCTTAACACGTCAACCACCTTTGCGTGACTACCCTTCCCGGAAGGGAATGTCCAGGTACACAGGTAGACTCCTTCCGGGAAGGCTTAACACGTCAACCACCTTTGCGTGACGGCCCTTCCCGGAAGGGTAGATCGCCCATTACCGCTTGCGCACCAGGGTCAAGCCGTCGCCGATGGGCAGCATACAGAGATCGATGCGGGAATCCCCGTGCAGTTTGGCGTTGAGGGTGCGGATGGCGACGGTGCTCTCGTCCTGCACGGTAAGGTCAGCGACCTGGCCGCCCCAGAGCACATTGTCGATGCCGAGGATGCCGCCAGGGCGCAGCAGTTGCAAACAGGCTTCGTAATAGGCATCGTAGTTCTCTTTATCGGCGTCGATAAAGGCGAAGTCAAAGCTGTTCTGCTGCCCTTCGGCCAGAAAGCGGGCTAGTGTCTCCGTGGCGGGGGCCAGATGCAGCTGGATCTTGTGTGCCACCCCCGCCGCCTGCCAGTAGCGCCGAGCGATCGCCGTATATTCTGCGCTGACATCACAGGCGACGAGATGACCATCATCGGGCAGGGCCAGCGCCACATTCAGCCCGCTGTAGCCCGTGAAGACCCCCACTTCCAGCGCACGTTTGGCTCCGATGGTCTTGACCAGCCAGTGCATAAACTGCCCCTGCTCTGGCGAAATCTGCATCCCACCCGCCTCGATTTGCGCAGTCTCGGCCCGTAACTGGCGCAGCACTTCTTGGTCTCGCAAGGAAACAGAAAGTAAATACTCGTGAATTTGATCCGTCATTGAAAGCGTACGCGAAGACATGAAACTGGTCCTTTGGTGATTTGGTGATTGAGGCGAGAGGCGAGAGGCGAGGGGCGCGAACCCGCTTCTCGCCTCTCGCTGCTCACACCCCTGAATAGGTTGAAAAGCCGCCATCCACGGGGATGACGATGCCGGTGACGAAGCGGGCGGCGTCGCTGCTAAGCCAGACGGCTGCGCCGATCAGTTCGGCGGGTTCGCCAAAGCGCCCCATCGGCGTGTGGCTGATGATCTGTTGACCGCGCGGGGTGAGCGCACCGTCGGCGGTGAGCAGGAAGCTGCGATTCTGTTCGCCGATAAAAAAGCCCGGCGCAATGGCGTTGACACGCAGCCCCGGCCCATATTTGAGACACAGCTCCAGCGCCAGCCAGCGGGTGAAATTATCGATGGCCGCTTTGGCCGCCCCATAGCCGATGACGCGCGTCAAGGTGCGCAGCGAAGCCATCGACGAGATGTTGATGATGCTACCGCGGCCCCGCTCGGCCATCACCTCGCCAAAGACCTGGGAGGGCAGGATCGTGCCGGTGAGGTTGAGTGCGATCATCTCATCCACAGCGGCGCGCTCCAGGGTGAAGAAGGTGCGTTCTCCCACCACCGTTGCGGCGGGGCTGTTGCCACCCGCGGCGTTGATTAGGATATCGATACGCCCCCACTTGTCCAACAGCGCGGCGCGGGCGCTGGAGAGTTGGGCCGGATCAAGGACATCCGCCGGGAGCGCCAGCCCTTCGCCGCCGCAAGCGCTGAGGCTCGTCACCACCTCGGCAGCTTTCTCGGCGCGGCGGCCCAGGATGGCGACCTTCGCCCCCGCGGCGGCCAACCCATGCGCCATCGCCCCGCCGAGGACACCCGTGCCGCCGGTGACAACGGCGACTTTGTCGTGCAGAGAGAAGAGAGTTTGCAGTTCGTCTTTGGTGATCATAGGTTTCTTAAGTGATTTCGGAAAGTGGGAGAGTAGGTAATTGGGTGATTGAGCCTGTCGAAATCACCCAATTGCCTACAGTTCAACCAACACATACGACTGATCCACCGTCACCGGGTAGGTTTCGGCGGTGTAGGGGCCTTTTTCGAGACCTGGCGATGCTGGCTCGGCATCAGCGGGTGGGGCTGACTCGACACTGACTTTGTAGCTGCGGACGCGTGTCTTGGCTGGGTCAAACCACGATTGGCCGGTTTTGAGATCGAACTCCCAGCCGTGCCAGGGGCAGCGCAGGATCTCACCGCGGCGCGAATAGTGGTACTCACCCGGTTTGTCGGCGATCAAAAACCCGGAGAGGCGGCCATTGCACAGTGGGCCACCCTGATGCGGGCAACTGTTGCGGATGGCAAAAAACTCGCCGCCCAGGTTGAAGACGCCAATCGAGCGCCCCGCTACCTCGATCACTTTGCGCCCGCCCGGCGGGATCTCATCAACCGTGGCGACAATGTAGGTGGGCATTTGCCATTCTTTCACTATTTTGCGATAATCGCATACATTGCGCAATTTGCGCAATTTGCGCAACAATTTGAGGAGCACCTGCTATTATGGAAGAACCAATATGGAAAAAGTAGTCAATGCGTTTGAAGTTCGCCGCAGTTTTGGCAAAATGCTGCAAGACATTTTAACGCAGGGTGATAAATTTATCGTTGAACGGCACGGTCTGCCTGTGGCTGTGGTTGTCCCCCTTGAGGTTTACGAACAGTGGAAGCAAGGTCGTGCGCGTTTCTTTGCCACGTTGCGTCAAGCCCAAGAGAACGCCAATCTCAGTGCCGCTGAAGCGGCTGATCTAGCAGCCGAAGCTGTGAAAGCCAGCCGATTGGTCAACCCATGATTCGTGCGGTGATTGATACGAATGTTTTTGTCAGCGCCTTTTTATCATCGAAAAGCTCACCGGCACAGCTTCTTCGGCTGCTCGAACAGGAGCAGTTTGAAGTAGTCACTTCACTAGAATTGCTGGCCGAACTCGAACGGGCACTACGCTACGATAAAGTACGCAGATTGCATAAGCTCACTGACGAACAGATTGGCCAGAGCGTATCGGATTTGCAAAGTATTGCGATTGTGGTGCAGCCAGTACCCATCCCTGCTGTTGTCCTGACTGATCCAGACGATAATAAGCTATTCTCCTGTGCTCTGGCCGGCAATGCTCACTACATTGTTTCCGGCGATGCTGGTGTACAAGCGGTAGGGGAATACCAAGGCATCCGTGTCCTCTCCCCAGTGCTCTTTGTCAGCTTATTGAGTGATCCATCTTAGGATTTCTCCAGTCCATATAAAAGGCGTGCGTTCTCGGCCAGAATATCCGCTTTAACTTGGTGCGGCAATTCCACGGGGAAGGCGCGGTCAGGGGCGTCGAAATCCCAGTGGGGATAGTCGGTGGCGAACATGAGGCGGTCATTCATCTGCATTTGTTCGAGCAACTGGAGGAAATAGCGCCGTTGGGGTGGCTCTTCCATCGGCTGTGTGGTGACCCAGAAGTGCTCGCGCACATACTCCGATGGCAGACGTTTGAGCAATGGAGCCTCTTCCTTGAGCTTTTTGTAGCTCGCATCCAGCCGCCACATGAGCGAGGGCAGAAAGCCAAAACCGCCTTCAATCAGCACGATCTTTAACGTCGGAAAGATCTCAAAGAGGCCCGCCGTGACCATGCTCACCACCTGGGCGTAAAAGGCCTGCGGCATCCCGCCGTGATCCTCGATGTAGTGGGACGGCCAGCCCGCACCGGTAATCGGCCCGCCGCCGCCGCCGCCAAAGTGGATGCCAACCGGCAGGTTGTGACGCACCGCCGCTTCATACATCGGCCAATATTTGCGATGGCCGAGCGGTGCCGCTGTCCGCACGACGAGCAGGATCTGCACGTAGCCCGGGTGACTCGCTACACGTTCGATCTCTGCCGCTGTCAAGGCACCATCCTCATACGGGACGATGATCGAGCCACGCAGGCGCGGCTCTGGCTCCAGCCATTCGGCGATCTGCCAGTCGTTGATCGCCTGCGCCAGCGCGGCGCCATACTCCAGGTTCAATTCTCCACCCACGCCGTAGAGACAGTTGAGGATACCATACTCCAGACCCCACTCATCTAACAATTGCTGCTGCAAAAAGGGCAGATCGCCACCGGGCGGCAATCCTGAAGGCGGCCACGCATCATGCCGAGCGGCGTTCTTCATGGCGCGTGGATAGGCTGACCCCACATGACCGCGCAGCCCAATGGTCTCGTGATGACGACGCCAGCGCGCCGGTAAGTATTTGAAGAGCGTGGCATCGTTGGGCATGGCGTTGTGGATGTCACAGTCGATCACCGCCAGCTTGGCGCGTGGGGGCGTTTGTCGCACCGGTTGGAGGGTAGGGGTCATGGCGGGAGCAGCCAGCGTGGCAAGCATAGGAGACTCCTTGATATGTTGACCGGCAAAATGATACTTGGCAAAGCTTTTGACAAAGTTTACTATTTGATGCGAGAGGATGCAAAGAGAGCTACAACGCTAAAACACGTCTACAGGCATTCAATACAGAGATTATTGAATTGATAGCGGCGGCTTTTTTAGGTAGGCCACCTAAAATAGTCCCCATTATTGACAAATCGTATCAAGTCGGTGAAAATGATACTATGAACACGATTCTAACACATCCACCGAATATCTTAACGCCAGAACAAGCTGCCGCTTATTTGCAGGTAGACCGAGAGACCGTCTACCGCTATATCCGCAGTGGCAAGCTAGTGGCCTCAAAGCTAGGGCGCGCCTACCGTATCCCCAAACAAAGTATTGAACTGTTATTATGGGTAACACGCACGCGCCCTGATATTAGCTTACGCGAATACACCGGGTCTGAGATCGATGAGTTTATGTCCAGTGATCTGCTTGATGATGCAGCCCAAACTATCGTGAATCAAATCAACCATGCTACTCGATCGCAATGATGATCGATCGTACAACGCTGCTCTTTTTTGATGCTTCATGCTTAATTGCTGCCGCCGGGTCACCAACAGGTGGATCCGGCTTTTTGTTGACCCTGTGCGCCAAAGGATATATCCGAGCAGTCGTCTCGACCTATGTGTTGATAGAGGCTGCGCGCAATGTCCAGGCTCGCATGTCAGCAGGGGCATGGGTCAATTATCAAACGATTTTACAAACAGTCGCTTTGATTATCGCACCAGTTCCTGCACCGTTACCTACAGTAACCCCGATCAATCCGAAAGATGTCCATGTAGTAGCCGCGGCTGCTGTGATAAAGACTTCATATTTGCTAACCTTAGATAAAGGCTTGCTTGCCGAGGCGCAGCAAGCACAACTCTCTTTTATGGTACTGACACCAGGTGATTTTATCAAAACGGTGCTACCCACGCACGTTGAATATCCAAATTTTCGTTCATCGTCGTTTACCTAACCAAAGGAGATGGTTCACCTTGACTCCACAAGCGATGTTAACCGAACTACGCCAGTTCGACACACCATCGATCACCAACGTCGTCGCCACCTATCCGGGCAATCCGCTATGCCTGGGCCTCTACAACCCCTGGACGGAGAACTGGTATACCGATCAGACGCTGCGCTGTATGTATCCCGAACTAGGAGCGTTGTGTGGCTATGCGGTGACCTGTGTTTACGGCCTGCCCGATCCCAACTTCAAGAGCCTGACCTTTATGGATGTGCTCGATGCCCTGGATGCCTCCCCCAAACCGACGGTGCTCGTGCTCCAGCAGAAGTTTCCACCGGCGATCGCCGGCAAGGTGGGGTTGGCGGGTGGCAACATGGTGTCGGCCATGAAAGCCATTGGCTGTCTGGGTCTGCTCTCCAACGGGCCGAGCCGTGATGTGGATGAGGTGCGCCCGATGGGCTTTCAGTACATGCTGACCGGCATCTCACCGGGGCATGGTGCGCAGGCGGTGCAGGCGGTCAACGTGCCCGTGTCGGTCTGTGGCATGGATGTCGCGCCGGGTGAGATCATCCACATGGATGAAAATGGCGCGTGCAAATTCCCCGCCAGCAAGCTGGAAGCCGTCCTGGATCTGGCGCACAAACTGCGCGCCGAGGAGAGCGAACGCATGAGTCGCTTGCAGCAGGCCACCTCGGCAGCGGAATTGCGGGCGATTTTTGGCGGGCATAGTTATGTGGCGAAAAGGTAGACAGGTACACAGGTTTGAATACGTGTCTACCTGTCTACCTGTCTACCCTCAACTCCGCTTACGCAGATAGGCAATGCTGTTCCGAATCCCCTCGATGATGTCGCCGTCGCGGAATTCAAAGCAATAGAGGATGCGTTGGGGTAGTTCGTCAAAGGCAGCGAAGATGGGGGCTAGCTCTTGGTCACCACCACCTAAGAAGGTAGGCAACTCGTCAAGATTGTGCGGCTGATCCTTAAGATGGGCCGAGGCAATCCGCGACCCTAGCGTGCGAATGGCCGTGGGCACATCCTCGCCATGACGAGCATAATTGCCGATGTCCAGATTGGTAGCCAGGGCGCGGTCAGTGATGCGATCCAACACATGGCGGACCTCGGCCAGCGTCCCACCCGGGGTGCGGGCATAGTTCTCCAGCGCAAGGATCACATTGTAGTCGCCGGCATATTCCACCACCGCCTGGGCCGCTTCCCAGCCGGCCTCATCGTCATCGGCGGGCATTGGGCCTTGAAAGACGCGAAAGATCGGCGAGCCGAGCGCCGCGGCGGTCTCAATATCTTCATAGAGCTGGGCCGCCTCGACAGCATCCGGGCTGAAGAGGGTGGCAAAGGTGGCGTAGGTAAGCAGCAGACCGCGATCGCCCGCCCAGCGCCGGGCCGCTTCCGCCTCATCGCGCCAGCCGGGCCATAGTTCGCGACGCAACTCGACGCCATCGACCCCCAGACGGCGCGCCGTTTCGATCACATCAAAGACGGTCAGCGCGCCATTTTTCAGCTCCGCTTCAAACTGCATCGTCGAGATCAAGACTGGGCGGTGATCACTCACAGGAATTTCCTTTTTTTATTGTAACGATTGAGGCCACCCCCTTCCGGGAAGGGTTGACACGTCAATTTTGTGGTCACGCGAACCCTTCCCGGAAGGAGTCTGCGAACAGGCTGAATCGTTACCTATTACTTACAGTCGATACCACACCCTTGCGTTTTCGGCCAACACCTTACGTCGCCGCTCGCCCGTAAAAACGGACGGCAACGCCTCGTCCGGCGTATCAACGTGCCAGTGCGGATAGTCTGTGGCAAAGAGCAGCAGGTCATCGGATTCCACCTGTTCGAGGATCTGCCGCAACTGGCGTGGGTCGGGCGGGGCATCCAGCGGCTGCAGGGTGAAGCGCATGTGTTCGTGGACATAGCGCGAGGGCAACTGTTGGACCCACGGCGTGTTGTGGCGCAACCCCTTCCATTCCTTGTCCATCCGCCACATCAAGGAGGGCAGCCACGTCCAGCCACCTTCGATAAAAGTCATGCGCAGCGTAGGGAAACGGCCAAAGACCCCTTCGACGATGATACTGAAGATCTGCGATTGAAAGACCTGTGCCATGCCCGAGTACTCCTCCAAATAGGTCAACGCCCAACCGGCTGGGGTGGAGGGGTGGCCGGGCGCACCGCCATAGTGAACACCCACCACCAGGTCATGACGCACGGCCGCGGCATAGATCGGGTCATAGCGCAGATTGCCATAGGGTGCTTCCGAGCGTACCGGCAAGATCACCTGGACAAAGCCCGGATGCGCACCAAAGCGTTCGATCTCCTGGGCGGCCCGTTCCGGGTTCTGGCTCGGCACAACGATCGAGGCGCGCAAGCGCGGTTCTTTGTCCAACCATTCGTCGATCTGCCACTGGTTGATCGCGGTCGCAAGCACGGCGGCCAGATCCTGGTTATGCACACTGGCGACGCGATAGGCGCAGTTGAGGATGCCAATCTCCGTCTGGTAGGGCGTCAAGGCTTGCGTACGCAGCAGATCCAGATCAGAGCCGGGCGGGCCATGCGTGGGTTTGCTCCCCGGCAGCGCCGTCGTCGGCGCACCCGCCGGGTAGTCATTGGCATCCGGCCCGACAAAGGCCGATTCGTTGCAATAATCCACCCAATGATCGGGCAGATAGGGATAGAGCACGGACAACGCTGGCAGAGTATTGTGCAGATCGCAATCAATAGGGGCGGGATCGCCAAGAAGTGCCATAGGGTGCATCGCTTTCCAAATCGCTACGGGTCTTGTGCTATAATTATGCCACAATATTCACCACGAAGACACAAAGACACAAAGCATTTCTTGGCGTCTTTGTGTCTTCGTGGTTCAAAGTTGTTTTTATTTGTCCAACGATAGAGTTGATTTTTGACTGTTTGCAACGAAAGGCTAGGGCATGAGCGCCAAATTTCGCTGGGGTATCCTCGGCGCAGGGAACATTGCACGAAAATTTGTCACCGGGGTGCAGGCCCTGGCGGATCACGAGGTGGTGGCCGTCGGCTCGCGCACTCAGGTGACAGCCGACAAGTTTGCCGACGACTTCGGCATCCCCCATCGACACGCCAGCTATGCGGCGTTGGCGGCTGACCCGGAGGTCGATGCCATCTATGTGGCGACGCCCCACCCGATGCACAAAGAGAACACGTTGACCTGTCTGGCCGGGGGCAAAGCTGTGCTCTGCGAAAAGCCCTTTACGATCAATGCCGTCGAGGCCGCCGAGATCATCGCCGCCGCTCGGCAGCACAACTTGTTTCTGATGGAAGCAATGTGGACGCGCTTCATCCCACTGATCAGCGAAGTGCGGCGGCTGGTAGCCGACGGTGCCATTGGCGAGGTGCGCATGATCAGCGCCGACTTTGGCTATCGGACTGGCTTCAACCCGGCGAGCCGTGCCTTTGACCCAGTGTTGGGTGGCGGCGCGCTGCTCGATGTGGGTATCTATCCACTCTCCTTGGCCTCGATGCTGCTTGGCACGCCGGATCGCATCGCTGGGCTGGCCGAGTTGGGGCAAACGGGGGTCGATGAACAGTCGGCCTTTGTCCTCGGCTATCCAGGCGGTCAGTTGGCCGTGCTCTCCACTGCCGTGCGTACCAACACCCCGCACGACGCCGTAATCATGGGCACGGACGGCATGATCCGCATCCATCCTCCCTTTTGGATCCCCAAAACGATGACGCTCAAGGGGGCAGGCAAAAAGGCGCAGGTGATCGAGATCCCCTACACCGCCAATGGCTACAACTACGAAGCCGCCGAAGTGGTCGACTGTGTGCGCGCAGGCAAACTCGAAAGCACCGTCATGCCGCTGGATGAAAGCCTGGCCCTCATGCAGACGATGGACGCCATTCGTGCGCAATGGGGCCTGAAATACCCGATGGAGTGAGGATGAAGGTATACACAACTCGGCCTTTGGCTGAACGGGTTGAGCGCTTGACCAAACATCTGCAATCCCAGTACGGCGTCGAGCCGGCGCAGGTGCATGTGGTGCGTTCGCCGTTGCGGATCAGCCCGCTGGGTGCGCATATCGATCATCAACTGGGCTGCGTGATGGGCATGGCGGTAGATCGGGCGATCCTGCTGGCCTTTGCACCAGCGACGGAGGGTGCCGTCGCAGTCGAAAGCCGCGATTTTCCCCACACGACGCACTTTCGGCTGAACGACATCCCCGCGCCAATCCCCGGCGATTGGGGCAACTATCTGCGTGGGCCGTGCTGGCGTTGCAACAGCAGCAGCCGCTCACGCACGGCATCGTCGGTGTGATGGACAGTGACATGCCCATCGGCGGGCTGAGTTCGTCGGCCGCAGTGACGATTGCCTATCTGCTGGCGCTGGAGATGGCGAACGGCTTGACGGTCACGCCGCAGGAGAACATCGGTCTGGTGACACGCACCGAACATGCCTATGTTGGGCTGAATAACGGCATCTTGGATCAAACGTCGATCCTCTTCAGCCAGCGTAACCAGTTGACGCACATCGACTGTCAAACCGTGCGGATCGAGCGCATTCCCAGCCGCGCCGCACACGGTGATTTTGCCATCCTGGCCGTCTATTCAGGGGTGGCCAAAGCGCTGGTAGGCACCAGCTACAATAACCGAGTCGCCGAATGTCAGGCCGCGGCGCGCCAGTTGCTCGAAGTGGCGGGCCACGTCGATCCGCCGGATCCGCGTCTGCGGCTGGTTGACCCAGCGCTCTTTGCCGAAGAGCAACACCGGCTGGAGGAACCGTTACGACGGCGCGCCCGCCACTTCTTCACCGAAATGGCGCGCGTGGCCCAGGGAGAGACGGCGTGGCGGAACGGGGATATGACGCGTTTTGGCGAGCTGGTGAGTGCCTCGGGGTCTAGTTCCATCGACAACTATGAAGCGGGCTGCCCGCAACTGATTACCCTCTATCACCTCTTGCGCGAGACGCCGGGTGTCTATGGTGTGCGCTTTAGCGGGGCCGGTTTCCGTGGCAGTTGCCTGGCGCTGATCGATCCGGCGCAAAGCGCAGCGATTGCGGAAGTGGTTCACCGCCGCTACCCCGTGCTCCACCCAGAGATTGCCGATCACTACAGCATTCATCTGTGTCAATCCGCAGACGGGGCGGAAGTGCTTGGGTAAAACGGTGCATAGGCATGATAATCGAGTAGGAACCCGTTCGCACGAGAGCGTGCGAACTCCTCAATGACCATCAAGAGCTGGCGAACTGGCCCTGCTTTACCGGGACAGATCACGATAGAATTCCGGGCCGGCTTTCTTGCCAACCTTCAGGACCAGGACAACGAGGTTGTTATCTTGCACTTCGTAGACCAACCGCCAGGGACCGAGGCGAATTTTATAACAACCGATAAATTCATCGCGCATTGGCTCGGCGATTGGCGGGCGCGGCTCTTGGCGCAGATCCTGCAAGATCGCTTTGACCTGCTGGCGCAAATGGCCGGGCAGCGTATCAACCGTTTTGCGCACACCGGCGCGAAACTCAAGCCGGTACAAGTGCATCGTCCGCCAGCCAACTTTCCAGTTCGCGATCCGTCAAGCGCTCCACCTGGTCTTCGCCGGTAGCGATCTTCAATTTTGCCAGCGCAGCTTCCCGTTCGCCCCACAGAGTTTCGAGCTCCTGCATGAGGGCGTTCCATTGCTCTGGGCTGACAAGTACAGCGGCGGGCTTGCTGCGGCTGGCGATAATCACTGGGCCTTGCTTTAGCATGGCAAACACTTGAATATGGCTGTTGCGTAAGTCGGCAATCGAAGCCATCTGTGGTACTTCGTACATCGGTAACCTCCTAAATGACATCAACACGCCATCTGGGCGCTATTGTGCATACATTTTTTGGATTTGTCAAGTTGGGATAGGTAGATAGGTACTCTATCCCTGTTTACCTATCTACCTGTGTACCCCAAAGGAGTCTCATGCAAGGTGTCATTCTCGCCGCCGGCAGAGGCAAGCGACTGCATCCGGTGACCACCCAGCGCACAAAGGCGATGGCCCCGGTGGCGGGCAAGCCGATGGTAGCGCGCGTGGTCGATCAGGTGGTGGACAATGGCATCCACGACCTCATCGTGATCGTCAGCCCGGACGATCCGCTGATCGTGCCCTACTTCCAGGAGGCGCGCCCTGACCTGGCGATCCGCTTTATCATGCAGACGGAGCGGCTGGGCATGGCCCATGCGCTGAGCTTGGCCGCGCCCTATCTGCACGATGACTTCTTGGTGTCGGCGTGTGACAATCTCACCTCGGTGGCGCACATTGCCCAGTTGATCGCCACGCACGGCAAGCGGGCCGCCAACGCCACCCTCAGCCTGATGCCCATCGACATCGCCGAGGCCAGCAGCACGGGGATCATCGCCTGGGCTGCGCCCTCAGCGCCCGGCTGGGTGCAGCGGATTGTCGAGAAGCCCAAGCCGGAGGAGGCCCCCTCGAACATTTCGAGCCTGCCGCTCTATCTCTTTTCGCCACGGTTATTGGATTATCTACCACAAGTGCAACGCTCGCCGCGCGGTGAGTACGAGTTGCAGGATGCGATCCAACTGCTGATCGAGCAGGCTGGCCGAGTGACCGGTCTGTTGACCGAGAGACGCACGCAGTTGACCCATGTGGCGGATCTGCTGGCGCTCAATCGGCACTACCTGGCCGTCGATCCGCAAGCGGCGCGCATCCTCAGCGCAGCGATCAGCCCAGAAAGCACGCTAATCCCACCGGTGCGCATTGAGCCGGGTGTCACCATCGGAGCGGGCTGTCTCATCGGCCCCAATGTGCTGCTCGAAGCAGGCTGCTCGATTGAGGAAAATGTAGAGATACGAGAGGCGATTGTCCTGCGCGGTGGGCGGGTGACCGCGGGGCAGGTGATTGCGCACACCGTGGTTTTGTAACAGATAATACCAACTTGGTTCACCGGAAACAATGAAGAGAAACAGGGATTACGCAGATTCCTGTGTTGGTCAAACACATCGTAAACATCGCCACGAGGAGTGAGCATCCTCAGATGCGGAGTGGATTTTGTTTAGGATGTCGTTGACCAATACGGATTACGCAGATTCCACAGATTCAAAAGCAAAAATCTGTGGAATCTGCGTAATCCCTGTTATTGTTAGTATTGTTAGCGCAGTAAATTTGTAAGCGATTGCAAAGAAATGGTCAGCAACAAGCGGACGAATCCATGATAGACTTGGCCTATCTCACTAAACTCTGGGGATACACCCGTCTATCCATTGCACCCACTCCCCACGGATAGAGGTTGGGGTCCATCATCGCTCACATGGGTCGCCGAACACAATGCGTAACAGGCTCATTCGGTTTATCAACACCACTGCACTGACCGTCTTCTGCGGTCTGCTTGTCGGCAGCTTGCTGGCGGGCTGGGCGCAGGGCAACGCCGAACGTTTGATGAGCATCTTCTTTCTGGCCGCCTGGAATACGGCGCTGTTGGCGATCGCCGCGTTGTGTGCCTACGTCTTTAGCCCGGGGCGGCTGGCCCACGGCGCGCTGATCGGCATGGTGGCGGCGTTGACCCAGCTCGCCACCTTTGCCATCATCGGTTATAGCGACTACTGGCAAAATGTCGATGCCGTTCAGCAATACGGCCAACTGATCATCTACCGGCTGGAGGAATACCGCACTGAACACGGCCATTACCCCGATGTGATCAACCCCGCCACCGTCTCGCCCACCCCGTTGGATCTCCCCGAAAACGCCCTCGTCTACTATCGCGCCGATGACCGCTACCTGCTCACCTTTTTGCAATCCGACGCCCTGGGCGAATTCTGGATCTATGACAGCGCCGCCCGCGAATGGAAACTGATCCGCAAAGCACCGGGAGAGACAGTGTGGGCGCTGGCGCGGTAAGGTGTTCGTAGGCAAATTCTCGTTTTCCCACTTGCATTTGCCGCGCAGATCGACTACACTCTAGGCACTCGCTACGATGTTGTTCCCTACCACGATGATTTGGGTCAAGCTGTTTTCCTAACCCGTTCCACCAATTGATTCAACAAGAGCATACGCATGAGCAACCCCACCCCGCCGCAACATCCCGCACGCACCGTCATCGCTCTGGTGGTGACCGGTTTTGGCATTGGCTGGCTGGCGGGGCTGGCGGTCTCGCCGGTGGTGTCGATTGTGATTAGCAGTGTTCTTGGTACAGTCGCCGCATTGGTGGCTGTGCTAAGCGGTTTGGAATCTACTTCTGCCGATGGTGAGAAAACGGCTTCATTCCGTCAATTTCTCGGTTTGCATCCTAACCCGTGGCCGATCACCTGCTTAGTCATTGGCATTGCGTTTGGCTCGATGGTTGGCATTCGGGCGCGTAACTACCATTGGTTTGGCTCGGATCTATCCGGTGAAGTAGCAAAATGGGAAGATGCGGACCTCGCTAACAATCCCATTGCCCGCCGCCTCTTTGAACTTCAATATCCGTACACACCTTATGTACGCAGCAAAACTCTGTTGGACCAGGATTTGGCGTTGGAGTACACCCGCTGGCTCAGCGCAACCAACACGATGACGAATACAGTCAATCCAGCCCTTATGGATGAGCTGACAAAGCGTTTGCTTGATCTAGAATATCCGCCGCTGACCTATCTGGAAGCCATCAATCGCACGGCAGCAGCCAGCACCAATCAAGCTACGGTAAGAGGCACGAGTTTGCTGGGCAGCGCGGCAGGAACAACGGATGGGCTACCCAGTGAATGTACAGATTTGCGAGGCAAGCGTGGGCAGGATTTACGCGACCAGATCAACAAATCGGCGTGGAGCGAGTTGACAAACTTGGTAACGGATATTGCAAAGCTTGAAGGTGTGGTGGCGGTGGTATGTCGAAAGTAATGATCCTGGGCTTCATAGTGGGGTTGCTCTTCATGGCTGCCAACTTGGCATTGGCCCAAACGCCAACCTTTCAACCCAATCCCCATGTTTATCGTATCACGATTGATGGCTGTCCTCATTCACCGGCAAACCGGCGGCAAACCGGCTTTCGCGTCCGTGGGCAAGCGGGCATTGTCACGGCGCTACATGGCCTGGCTGATTGTCCCGCAGCCGACATCAATGCTGAGTATAGTGACGGCGTCCTCCGCGGGTTGGCGTTGGTGGCGGTTGATCTGGATCGTGATATGGCGCTACTCACCTCGCCTGAATTAGCAGCAGGGACAACCATCGGCTTGGCGGCGCCCCCTAAGGATACGGTTGCACTTGACGGGCTATATGCCATCGGTCATCCGTATGGCAAAACGTACCAGGAACCAACCACGCAAATTACGATCACCTACATGATGACGCTGAACCGGATTATCCCTGGAGTGTTTCTAACGGATGCCTTTGCGGAACGCCGCAGCCCTGATCTACAGATTCGCACCCTCTTTGCCGAAGCGCATTTTGTACCCGGCCACTCTGGCGCGCCGGTCTTGAATGCACAAAACCAGGTGGTAGGCATGGTCGATGGCGGCTTGAAGGAAGGATTTATCGGCAAAAGTTGGCTGATTCCGTGGTCGGATGTTGTCTGGCAACCTTTGTATGATGCCGCTGGCAGGTTGCAGCCGACGATCAAGGCGCGTTGGGAACTATTGCAGCAAAATAACCCGGAATTGGCCCTCAGTTTTCTCAGCACCTATCCTGAACAACCCACGTCGTCCGCAAATCTGATCAAGGTTTCCGGTCGGCTGGTTGACCAACAGACCAACCGTAGTGTTGGCAATACCGAAGTGCTGTTGGTCTTTGACAAGGCCGGTGAATATCGCGTGAGTTATTCCGATCTGCGCGGTTTCTTTGTCTTTGAGTTTGCGCCCAGCAAAGATAGAGCCGTAGGCACAATTTGGATTGAAGCTGACGGATATGAGTATCTACCTCAACCAGTGGACTTGGGAACTGCACGCAGTTTTGGACGAATTCTTTTACGTCGATTATCACCCACGCCAACACCTCAGCCTACAGCAACGGTGATATTAGCAACACCCACACCACATACATGTGTAAAGGTTAAATCACTCACAAACGCAGACGAAGTTAGCTTACGTGAGGGCCCTACTGGAAAAGTGATAAATACACGCGTTTCTGTTGGTGAAGAGGTGGTCGTGCTAAATATTTCTGATGATCGTAGCGCTTATGAAATTGGCTATAAAAATGAGGGTAGGGATATTCGTGGCTGGCTACTGGCAGAAAATTTAGAGATTTCATCGCTCTGTTCAAATTGATGTTTATCAGGAAAGGGGTATGTCAATGCCAAAAGCAAGCATGATTCGGGTTACCGTTATCCTCATCATCGCAGCAATGGTAATTTTTGCAGGTTCGCATGACAACGCGCAAGGACAGACGGAACGAAAAGTTGCATGTGGCGATGTGATTGAAAGTGAGTTTTCAAAAGATTTTGAATCACATTTTTATATATTAAAGATGGTGCCACGCGATTCTTTTTCCGTTTCGGTTGTCCCTGTTGGTGACCTCCTCCAAAACGCTATTGCCCTATATGGACCTACGGGTATTTCATTGGGCGTTAGCAGCGGCGGTTGCGCATCTCAGTCACCATCAATTGCTTCGGGTAGGCTTTCTGCCAGAGGCGATTACAAAATTCAAGTTGCAAACACTGGCTTATATGGAGATGGTAGTTACAATGGACAAAAAGGCGGCCCTGGAGTTTATACACTGTATATAGAATGCGAGTTAACAAGACCTACAGCCATAGCAACCTCATCGACACCAGCGCCCTCTATAAATTCCACTGAGACAGAAAACGAAATATCAACGATACCTACCCAAAATTTACCTTCGTTTTTAGAGCTGAACAAAACGTATGAAATTACCTTTGCCTCATCGACATATACCATGATGATTACAGGCCTACGCAATGATGGCTGGGTACAAGTTGAGTATGATAATAAAACTGCTTGGCTAAATCTCCATCAGGTTGTTCTAATTACGCCAGTACAAGATTGAACAGTACATAATAAAGGAGATTATATGCTTCGACGGTACTTTAGATGGTTGGCAATTATCGCAATTGTCGTCAGTACAAGTTCAGGGTGGCTGTGGATGTTACCAGCCGACGGGGTACATGCTCAAGCAGAAAGAGCAGTGGGATGTGGTGACATCATTGAAAGCGAATTTACAAGAGACCGTGAGCAGCAGATTTTTGTGTTGACCATGCAGCCTAAAGAGTCTTTCTCCGCTTCGATCGAGCCTGTGGGAGATTATCTTGAAACAGCAATTGCCATTCAAGGACCAACAGGAATTATGCTCGGTGTTACAAACCGAATAAAAGCACCTGTAGTTGAATCTGGAACGCTGTCTGCACGAGGAACCTACAAAATTCTAGTTATGAATGTAGCTTTCAATGGAGGCGCTCCCGGCGGTGTTGGTATATATGCGCTTTATATTGGCTGTGTCAAAAGCGATGGTACCATAATAAAGCCTGGCGACTCTGCCCAACCTACACCAACCCCAGCACCGCTACCCACACCAACTCCTCGGTCGGCTCTTCCCGCCGGTGCGCCTGAATTTGCTGGTGTTGGCTTTCCTGGCTTGGCTCCGGTTGACTTTTCTTCGGTTGCTAAAGTACCCTTGCTGCCTGACACCGTCATGACCGGCGTCATCCCTACCGGCAACGAAATCATCGGGTTCACCCTGAACGCTGCCGCTGGTGACACCCTCGATCTCAGC
>Ga0224722_1000886_pt1 | contig 16997 bp, 17 predicted proteins | sample Balambano_FR1_Me_FD_161646 | JGI IMG/M metagenome (GOLD analysis project Ga0224722, IMG submission 161646) | Freshwater sediment microbial communities from Lake Towuti, South Sulawesi, Indonesia - Balambano_FR1_MetaG | ecosystem: Environmental > Aquatic > Freshwater > Lake > Sediment | place... | reverse complement strand
CCATAACCCCTGCACAATCAAGCCCGGCTTTGCCCAGTCTGCTGACCCAAACCAGCCCGGTGGGGCAATCCCAAACCAGTCCGTGATAGTTGTTTTCCAGAGGGCATTGAGCAAGCCCTTGTTCGGGTCGCCCGCTAAGACCCATGCCCAAAGAACCGCCGATGCTATTGCCGGGACAATGGAGGGGATATAGAACGCGGTGCGATACCATGTCATTCCCTTGACCTTCATATTCAGAAGCATGGCAATCGCTAACCCTGTGGTCATACCGAGCGGAATCCCAATGAGGGAGAGGTAAGCCGCATTTCCCAGTGCCTTTAAGAGTAGTTCGCGGTCATCGGTAAAAAGGGTTTGGTAGTTATTCGCTCCCACAAACCGGGGAGGGTGCAGGACATCGTAGTCGCAGAACGAGAAGATTATCGAAGCGACAATCGGACCGGCGGTGAAGACCAAGAATCCGAAAAGCCATGGGGCAATCATAATATACCCGGCAGTGGTCTCCTGCCGCGCCATCGGCGATTTACCCGTGCGCCGGACAACATAGATAACTCCGGCAACTAAGGCGACGGCGGCGATTCCCACAATCAGCAGAACGGGCCACAAGGGGAGATAGGGCAGTTTCTCACGAGCAAAGGCTTTATCCAACTCCTTTTGCACTAAGTTCTGCTGCTCACGTAGTGCCTCTTCGGGAGTCTGTGCATGAGCAACTGTGCGCTCAAATGCACGGACATGGGCATCCCAGAGAGCCTGTCCCACAAATGTTACCGGACGATACCGGGCATAGGGAAGCATATCAATAAAGGCTTTTTGTGCATCAAAGAGTCGCGGGTTTACCGGAGGAAATGCCTTTAGCATGGCGGCATTGACGATTTTACTGGCACTGAGGTTGAAGATATACGGGCGACCTTTTGCCTCGTTAAACTTCTTCTGTGCCTCTCCGGCAATAATTGCCGCTTCCGGCGAACTCATAAATTTGATAAATCGCCAGCCTTCGTTGGGATGTTTCGCCCCGACGGGAATCGCATAGGAGAACCCCCCTGTCCATGTTAGGAAGGTGTGTTGCCCGGCAAACCTGCCTTTTCCCTCCAATCGCTCTTGGGGAACGGGTGCAGGAGCCACCCCAAAATCCATGCCGGGGGCATAGCGGGCAAGGTTCGGAACCACCCATGACCCATGAATCACCATCCCGATTTTGCCGGTAAAGAACGGGTCTTGCTCTCCCCCTTGAAAGCCGGACTGGAAGATATTAACTTTCTCGTATCCCCCCAGCGCATCATACGAGTCCACCATGTACTGCAATGCCCCGATATTCTCCGGGGTGTTCAGCGTACAGGTGCGTCCATCCTCACTCATAAACTCGCCACCGTTCTGCCACGAGTAGAGGTAGAACCACGAGTTTCCATAGTTGGGGATAAAACCGACACGCTCAAATGTACCGTCGGGGTTGGTCTTGGTCAGTTTCTTGGCATATTCTAAGAGTTCATCCCACGAGCGCGGTGGCTTTTCCGGGTCTAACCCCACCTCGCGGAATATCGCCTTGTTGTAAAACAGCAGACGGTCATCAATCCCGGTAGGAATCGCATACACCTTGCCTTTGTAGACCGCTTCCTTCCATGCCGCCTCGTAGAAGTTTTCGGCACGAATGGCATCGTTGCCCGTCTCCTTCGCCAGAAAATCGTCCAATGACATAAAGGTATCACGCGAAGCCCAGTCGCCAACGGTAAAGCGGTCTTGGTGAATCACATCGGGGGGAACCCCACCCACAATCGAGGTCATGAGTTTTTGAGGGTTCATTGCGCCCGCCCCCATACTCATCGCGACCACTTTTATATCGGGGTTACGACGCTCAAACTCCGCGATTTGGGCATCCAGTCCGGCAGTCTCTTTGCCCGATTGTAGCCCCCAGACCACCAGACGAACACGCTCATCCTTATCTCCAGCATGGGCAGGAGTGAAAAACAGAATACTGAGGAAGCAGAGCAACAGTGCCAACCACTTCCGATGGTGCAAAACAGAGGAGTCCACGGATATTTCCTTCCGTTTTCCAGTTTAGACGAACTGCGCGGTAGCGTCAAGGGGTTCATTACGTTCCTGTATTTAGACCCTCCGCATGTTCCAAAAGCGGTAGGCGGGTCGTGGCACGGTATAATAGACCTCTTGCATAAGTCCGTCTCAACGTGTCACTCCCTCCTGACCCCCTTCCTGCCACTCCTTTCAACCCCCTCCCTGCCACTCCGAAGGAGTGGCATACCTCCCCCTTCGCACCGCCCCGGTGAGGGGGAAGGGGGAGGAACTGTGACCCTCTTCTAACCTCCCCCTTTGCACTGCCCCGCAACACCGTGTTAGGCGAGTGAGGGATTAGGGGGAGGGATTGTGACCCCCTCCTGACCTTCCCTTCCGTAAGGGGGAGGAAAAAGCACTTTTGCAAGAGGTATAATGATGCAAGGGTAGTATAAAATCATGTCGCTACGGTTGGAATGGGAAGCGGAAACCGAAACCCCGCAACTTTTGGAACTTGCCCTGATTGACCGCTTTTATTCGGCGAACACATTACTGACACAAAGCGAGTGGGACGCGGCGATTTACCTGTATGGTTATGTTACCGAAATGGTGCTGAAGACCACCTACTTTCGTATCATTGGCAACAATCCTGCGGACCCTGTTTCCGCGATGCTTCGCCCCGCCCGGAACGCAGGCAACCGTCTGATTCCCGGCGTTGCCGATGAAAATTACCATAGTTTACGTTTTTGGTCGGAACTCCTGTTGGCAGAGCGGCAACAGCAAAACAGACCACTTAACGCCGATATTGAGATGCATCTTGTCGAATCCAGCCGGATTCTTTCTCTCAATTGGATGGTGGAAATGCGCTACCACCCAAACCGGGCAAACCGGACTGAGGCGATTGAGGTAGCGGAAGCGGCGGATTGGATGTTCAATAATCGTGCGGAAATCGGGAGATAAACGATGCCAATCGGATACATTGTTAAAGACAATCAAGCAAAAATTGCGGATTTACAGAAGCGTTTAACGGCGGAATGGTCGCTCGGCACACCCCCTCCTGTCTTTGCGGAAACCTCTCCCGTACTTATCGAGGAAGAAAAGCCTGCGCGTTTTGGAACGGCGCGTAAGCCGCTTCACCTCTACGTTATCTGGGACGAATGGGAGGACTTACCGCAACAAGATCGTTCGGAAATCATCATGGATGCCTACGAGGCAACCCATGCAACCCCGGATATTGTACGTGTCACGCTGGCAATGGGATTAACAAAAAGTGAAGCCCGCAAAATGGGACTGAATTATCGGGTGTCTTCGCCAACTACTGGGTAAACCTCCACTCTCCTGCTAGATTGCATGGTTTCGGTAAGTGGTAGCGTCAAGGGGTTCATTACGTTCCGGTATTTAGACCCTCCGCATGTTCCAAAAGCGGTGGGCGGGTAGCGTCGCGGTATAATATGTTGGTGGAGGTGGCGGAAAATGACTACAACGGAAACATTAGAAGTACGTGTAGCCCAGTTAGAAGATAAAGTGGCGAAACTGACAGGCGAAGCGACGCAAAACAAGCCGGAAACGCCCTGGTGGAAACGTCTTGTCGGAGTGTACAAAGATGACCCGGAGTTTGACGAGGCGGAACGATTAGGGCGAGAATGGCGGCAATCGGATTCGCCAAAAGACGATGAGGACGCGGCGTGAGGTATGTCCTTGACACCGATCATTTTAGCCATCTGGAACGAGACAACGCGGATTCCCTTGTTTTGCAGATTCGGCTTGAGCAGGTTCCGGCGGAGCATATTGTTACCACTATCGTCAATTATGAGGAGCAGATGCGGGGTTGGCTGGAAAGAGTGGCGCGGGCAACGACGCGGGAACGTCTACTTTTCTCTTATAACCGCTTGCAAATTCATGTGAGCACGTTTAACGGCGTTCCCCTTATGCCGTTCGATGAAAAAGCGGCAGACGTTTTGGAACATCTGCAAAAAGCCAAGATTCGTGTGGGGACGCAAGACCTGCGAATCGCTTCCATTTGTTTGGCAAACGCTGTCACGCTTTTAACACGTAACCTGTCCGACTTCGGCAAAATTCCCGGCTTGAAAGTGGAAGATTGGAGCGTATAACGACGTTTGCGTCACAACATGTCGCTGTGCAGAGGAACAAGACGCACCGCCGGGAGTTAGCAAGTGCTGCAAATCGAAATCCTAGTAGAACCCGTTCTCTCCCCATACAAGAAACAAAATCGTAGGAGCATCCTGCTAGATTGCCTGCTAGGTTGCATGGTTTCGGTAAGCGGTAGGATCGAGGGGTTTGTTTGCGGAAACTCTCTCCCCCGTGCTATTCAGGGGAGAGAGGGGTTTGTGGCTACGGTGCGCCGGGGAATGTGGGGACTTGAATGGCTTCTTCTTTGAGGTCTGCGCCGATTTCAAAGAGGGAATCGTCCAACGTTTCTTCGGAGAGGGAGACAACCTCGGTGGTGGTGGTGATTGTTCCGGGGGCGTTGGCAAGCACCTCTTGGGGGGCGGTTGCCGGGAAGATAACATCTACTACCACTTTCGATTTCATCGGGTAGCCGGGGATTTTTGCCATCTTCTCTTGGAACTCTTTGAGACCTTCCCCAAACATCCGCATCATGCCACTCATCGCATTTCGCGTCATTTGTGCATAGTCGCCGGGAACCTTGACCGAATCGCTGACCCAGTTTTCTCCTTTGATAACGATGGTGGGAATCATATCCGCGACTCCCGGCGGCAGAGGTGTACCTGCGGCGGCACTCTCATCAATCGTCATTTTGACTGTTGCGGTGTATTTGTAGGTCTTGGTCTTTCGTCCTAGTACCTCCCCTGTTTCGTCGGTAGGAGTGACATCTGCTTTGACATCCATCTTCATCATCGCCATGAAGGGGTTGTCATTCGCGGCTTTGGTGGCATCTTCCACCTTCATGACCGTGTAGGTCTTCTTTTTGGGGTTGATGGTGTAGATTTTGCCCTCTTTATAGTCCGTGATAGTGACTGTTGCCCCTGACTCTACCCGCACTTTATCGCCTTTCATGTAGGTAGTGGTTTCGGTGGGGGTTTGGGTTTGGGCTTGTTCGGGCGCACCATCCACCTTTATTTTGGTGACAATTTTCAGGTCTGCCCATGCCGCCGATGCCAGACTAGTTAATAGAGTTGCTCCGGCAATCACAACCGATACAAAATTTCGTTTCATTGGTTTTGTTCCCGCCTTCTTTTCTATGGAACACCCGTCGTTCCGTTTTACCGTTGGTTTCCCACGGTTTCAGACACAGTGAAGGGCTTTAAGTTGCACTTCCTCCCCCTTGCCCTTCCTCCGCAAAAAGCATCGCGAGGGGGTGAGGATTGGGATTAGTTCTTGGGGGCTGGTCGTCCGCCGGGTCGTCCCCCTGCTCCCATCATGCCGGGTTGCATCGGTTGCACTTTTCTGAAGTCGGCAGGAACGGTGAACAGGCTATCGGGCAAGGCTGTTTCGCTAATGGCTTCTGTCACTGTAGCCGTTTTTTGATTCTGTCCACTGCTCTGTCCACCGAGTATTTCAACTGTTTGTGTGGTTTCCAGAGCGACTCCCTTTATCGCACGGAACTTCTCCATGAGCGGTTTCATACCGGGAACTGCCGAAAGCGAGGTCATTGCTGCCGCTACCGAACCGGGGGGCAGGTTCACTTTCTCTGTTACCCACATCTCACCGGTAATTTTGAAGGAGGGCAGTTGGGGCAGGTTTTGGGGGACTTGCCCGCCGTTCTGCTTCGCCATATTCGCCATCATCTCCTTGTTGAAAGACATCTTGATAGAGGCGGTATAGAGATAGTTTTTGGTAGGCTTACCGACAATGGTTTTGGTCTTTCCACCGGGTTTGAGGGCAACATCGGTTTTGACATCCATCATCTTCATCATCGGGTTGTTTGCCATCTCTTGGAAGTTTATCAGTTGATAGGTTTTGTTCTCCATGTTCAGGGAGTACATCTTTTGTGTCTTCCCGTCCATGATGATAGCACCGCGTTTCCCAGATTCAATCCGAATTTTAGAGCCTTTGTAGTAGGTGGTGGAGCTTGTCGTGTTTCCATTGGTGGTTTGCTTCGCAACCAGTTTTAAGTCCGCACGGGCTACAGAGGCGGTACATAGAGCCAGTACGGTAACAAAGAGGAGACATCGTACTAGGGACGATGACGTTAGTCGAGGCATTCGCTCTTCCTTTCAGTTCCCTTCGACACAGACCAACGGTGTTGAAGGACTCGGTATTTTACTGCTCCTCATGGGGCAGCAGATGCCCCATGCGCTCGCGTTTTGTCGCTAAGTAGCGTTCGTTGTAGGGATTCGGGTGGGTGCGGATGGGGACGACTTCGGTAATCTCTAAGCCGAACCCCTCCACTCCCGCTAACTTTGCCGGATTGTTGGTCATGTAGCGGATTTTCTGGAGTCCGAGGTCTACCAGAATCTGCGCCCCGATACCGTAGTCGCGCAGGTCGGCTTTCATACCGAGTTTAAGATTGGCATCTACAGTATCGTCGCCTTTATCTTGCAGGTTGTAGGCACGAATCTTATTGACCAGTCCGATACCGCGTCCCTCTTGTTCAATATAGAGCAGAACGCCTTTCCCGGCTTCACTGATTTTCTCCAAAGCCATGTGTAGTTGGTCGCCACAGTCACAGCGCAGAGAGTCCAGCAAATCCCCCGTAACACACGACGAATGAATGCGGCACAGTGTCGGTTCCCCGTCGGTGACATCGCCCATGACAAACGCCACATAGTCGCTATCGTCCACATCCGACCAGTAGGCATGGGCGCGAAACATTCCATAGCGGGTAGGCAGGTCAGACTCCGCCACCTTACGAATCAGTTTTTCGTTGTGTCGTCGGTAGGCAATCACATCAGCGACTGTCCCGATTTTCAAGCCATGCTTCTTGGCAAACTGAAACAAGGTTTCGCCGCGTGCCATTGTCCCATCTTCGGCGAGGATTTCGCAGAGAACCCCGGCAGGCTTAAAACCGGCTAACCGTGCCAAGTCTACAGTGGCTTCGGTGTGTCCGGCGCGTTTTAGCACTCCCCCATTTCGCGCAATCAGGGGTTGGACATGACCGGGACGATAGAAGTCATCGGGGCGCGAGTTGTCGTCCACTAAGGCGCGAATGGTGGCGGCGCGGTCATAGGCGGAAACTCCGGTAGTGGTTCCATGCCGGTAGTCTATAGTCAGCGTGTAGGCAGTTCCCTTAGGGTCGGTATTCCGCTCGGTCATGGGAGGGATGTGTAGTTGGTCTAACCGCTCTGAGGTCATCGGTACACACATCATCCCGCGCCCCACAGTGACAATAAAATTGACCGCTTCTGGGGTGACGGCTTCTGCCGCCATAATCAAATCGCCTTCGTTCTCCCGGTCTTCATCGTCTACCAAAATCACCATTCTGCCCGCACGAATCTCCGCGATGAGTTCTTCAACGGGCGCAAATGACGAGGGTATGGGCAAAGGGGTTGGCAAGGGTGTTGTTTCTTCGCCCTCTGTACGTTGTACCTCAGCCATCGGTTTGGCGATACTCACTTTCCATTTGAGTCAAGAGGATTGCAGGTCGGTCTACCAACGCCCATCGTCGCTGGTGTCGGTTGCGGTTGCGATATAGCCTGCACGGGCTAAGAGTTCCTGTGTCACACCACTGCGTTCCGCATATTGGTCTGCACCAGCGAGGTATCCCCCGACCAGTTTTTCAACATATTTTCCTAAGATATCACACTCAATATTGACGGAATCACCGGCTCGTTTTTCATGCAGGGTCGTATTTTCCCAGGTGTGCGGAATAATGGAGAGGGCAAAGGTGCGGTCTTCGGATTCGGCAACGGTGAGGGAGATACCATCCACCGCAATCGAACCTTTGGTAACAATATAGCGCATCATTTCGGGGGCGGCATCAATATAGACAAACCAAGAGTTTCCGATAGGTCGAATCGAAGCGATACGTCCCGTACCATCCACATGCCCCTGCACCACATGACCGCCTAACCTGCCATTGACGGGAACTGCACGCTCTAAGTTCACGTTATCCCCGGCACGTAACTGTCCAAGTGTGGTTCGTCTCATGGTTTCAAACACCGCATCAAAAGAGACATGCGGGGGTCGAATCTCTGTCACGGTTAAACAGACACCATTAATTGAAACCGATTCTCCCATTACCACATCTTCAGCGATTTTTCCGGCAGAGATGGTTAATCGAATCGCTTCGCCACCACGCTCTATCCCCGAAACTCGCCCGACTGCCTCAATGATACCTGTGAACATACTACCCCTGAACCTCCGCTTCTAAAGCAATATCCTCACCGAACCGCCGCACGACCAACCTCTGTAACTGTACCGCGTCTTGCATCGTTTGGGCAAGCCCCCGACCATCAATTGGGGTAACGGAATTTCTGCCGCCAATCACTTTGGGAGCAATAAAATACAAAATGCGATTGACTAATCGGGCTTCCCAAAATGCCGCCGCCAGTTCCCCCCCACTCTCCAGAAGAATCGAAAATAGCCCTCGGTCTGCCAGCCAGCGTGCCGCCTCACAAACATCTACCCGCCCCGTTGCATCGGCAGAGAGTTGTACTACTTCCACTTGTGCTTGGGTGAGTTGTACGATTTTCTCTGAGTCGGCTTGCTCTGTGGTCAGCACCACGGTTCCGGCGCGAACCAACTGTGCTTTAACAGGCAAACGTAATCTGCTATCCAATACGACACGTATCGGGTTCTGAACGTTCCCACGACGCAAGCGAACCGTCAATTGAGGGTTATCCGCAAGAACCGTACCGATTCCCACGACAATAGCATCGGTTGTATTTCGCCGATGATGCACCACCTTTCGTGCCGTTTCCCCGGTAATCCATTGAGAGTGTCCACTGGGTGCGGCAAGTTTCCCATCGGCAGTCATTGCGGCTTTGTGCGTGATATAGGGAAGCCCGGTGGTACGCTGGCGGATGTAGGGACGGTTTAGTGCGCGTGCTGCCTTTTCCTCCACTCCCACCACTACCTCAATCCCGGCTTCATGCAGTCGGGTAAAGCCACGCCCCGAAACTCGCTCGTCTGGGTCTTCCATCGCACAGACCACCCGATGCACTCCGGCTTGGATGCAGCGTTCCGCGCAGGGAGTTCGTGGGGTTCCGTCGGACTTGTGGGTGTGCGAGCAGGGTTCGAGGGTGACATAGAGGGTTGCTCCGCGTGCTTTCTCTCCGGCTTGGGCAAAGGCAACGGTTTCGGCATGGGGCGTACTCAGTCCATCCACATACCCCTTGTGCCATCCCTCCCCCACAATCTCCCCGTTTTGTACTACTACGGCTCCCACCATCGGGTTCGGGTGTGTTCGGCTCTTTGCGGCTAACCGGAGGGCATACCGCATCCACTGCCCATCAGTCTTTTCCCTATCGGACTGAGGCATTTTTGACTACTTTCCTATGTCCTGTTGAACCGTTTGGGGGGCAGTCTGTGGTGTGGTCAATGTTGGCGAAACCGAGTTTTGCGCCTGCTCCTGTGCCTTTTTTGCCTGTGCTTTTTCGACCTCCTCACGAATCATCTGCTCTAAGAAGGCACGTTTTTCCCGGCGACCGGCGACAAACGTTTCCAGAGCATCCAAGAGGGCAATCAGAGGTAGGGAGAAGGCTAAAACAAAGCAGGTTGCCCAGTAGCAGAGTTGGCGAATTGCCCCCACCGCATTGGAGACTCCCGCATAGAAATTGATGTAGGTTCCGAACAAGGAGAGGGTAAGCAGTAGCACCAGAATCCCTAAGCCTGCGGTACGATAGAGTCGGGAACGCCCGGATAACGCTCCATACTTACCACGAAAACCCAAGACGGTGTATGCAAGTGCCGCAGTGAGTAGTACCGATAGAATTATTTGAAATGGGTTCATAGGGGTAGTTCTCCTATGATGGGTTGCCGCGAAGGGTGGCAATCCCTTTCGCCATGCTTTCTGGGTGTCCGAAGAGATAGGAGCCAGAAACCAACACATCGGCACGTTCGCGAAGCAGTCCCGGTGCGGTGCGGTCATCTACTCCCCCATCCACGGAGATGAGGAAGTTGACTCCCTCTTGCTCGCGGAGACGGGCAATATCGCCGACCTTATCCCCTGCCGCCGCGATAAACTTCTGTCCTCCGAAGCCGGGATTTACGGTCATTACCAGCACCAAGTCTAAATCATCCAAGACATAGGCTAACTGTGTTGGCGGCGTGGCGGGATTTAGCGCAACTCCCGCACGGCAACCCAAGTCACGGATGGCAGATAAAGTTCGTTGCAGATGCACTGAGGCTTCCACATGCACGGTAATCAGGTCTGCTCCTGCCTCTGCGAAGGTCTCTATATACCGTTCGGGTTCCTCCACCATCAGATGAACATCGAAGGGAATATCGGGAAATTCGGGACGTAGTGCCTTGACCAATCCCACTCCGAAAGTGAGATTGGGAACGAAACGCCCATCCATCACATCGAAATGGAGCCAATCTGCCCCGGCTTCCACACACACCCTCGCCCCTTCGGCAAAGCGGGAAAAATCAGCAGAGAGCAGAGAGGGCGCAATCCGCACCCCACCCCCAGAGAGGCGTTGCGTGGTAGAGAGAGTACGCTCGGACGGAGCGGTGATATTACTACTTTCGGCGGTCATGGGCTTCTCAATTCCCCTTTTTCGGGGTTACTTAACCAGTTCAAACTCCAATACATCGTTATCGAAAACTTTTATAGTGACTTCTCCGGTATTTCCTACTGTTCGTACCCCTTGACGTATCAGCTTGGTTCCTGCCTTCACCTCTTCATCAAAAACGGTTCGTGGTCCTTCGGCATCGAAGATGTCTATTCGGACGCGGTGTAGCCCCCCATCATCGGGAACATCATAGGCTACCTTGAAGTACCGCTCACGGGGCTTTGGGGTCGGTGTTGGCTCCGGGTAGGGGGTAAATTCGGGTAAAGGAGGGGCAGTTGGAATAGGCGACGGGGTAGCGACGGGCTCTTCCCCTTTGGAGAGAACCAGTTTAACTCGTGTACCTCGTGCCACATTCTCATCGGGTTGGGGAGCCTGCCGAATGACATTTCCTTTTGGCTCCCACGGGTCGTATTCATAGGTTGGGTCATCCAGTCGCAAGCCACGGGACTCCAAGAGACGACGTGCCTTTTCCACGGACATACTCTTGACATCGGGCATGGTTGCCATGCGTGGACCTTGCGACACCCAAATACCAATGGCTTTTCCCTCTTTGATACGTCTTCCGGGGGCGATGCTCTGCTGGTAGATAACATCTTTGGCTTCGCTTTCCCGGTAGTCACGGGCAACAATTTCCAGTTTGAAGTTCTTTTCGAGTGCCATCGTTTCGGCATCTACCAACTTCTTATTGACGAGTTCGGGTACTACCACTTCTCCACTGGGTTGAATGAGGGGGAGGGTCTTGTAGATAAGGTAGCCAACCGCCCCGACCAAAACCAGAGCCAAGAGGAGATTGATAAAGGTGAAAATGCGCCCGACTCCGCTCGAACGCGGCGGTTCGTCCTCATAGACCGGGGGTTCTACGGCTTTCTTTCCCCGCTTATTGGGCATAATATCGGTTCCTTCCGCATCGGATTCTCCTGCCTCTGCCTCCCCGACTACTGCGGACACGGGTGGAACAACGGCGGTAGACCGTACTGGCATGGGTGGTACTGCGGGAACGGTGGGCGGTTGTGCATTGGCTGACTCGTTGGGGGATTTTTCGACGGGACGTGTGGAGACAGGTGTATAGGCAGGGTCTAACGGCGACCAAGATAACGATTTTCCATATTTGAGCGCATCGCGGACAGCCCGTAGGTCTTTGAGTAGTGCCGTGGCATTGGCATATCGTTCTTCAGGGGCTTTCCCCAATGCTTTGCGGACAATTCCATCTAAGGCAACAGGGACACCAATATTTAATTGTCGGGGCGATGGAATGGGGTCTTGGGCGTGTTTTAGCGCAACCTGCACCGGGGTTTCTGCGGAATAGGGCATATCGCCGGTAAGCATCTCGTAGAGAATCACCCCAACAGCATACAGGTCGGCAGACGGGGTTGGAGCGGCGGCACGCGCTGCATCGGGAGCGATATATCCGACAACCCGACTGAACAGATTCGAGTCACGAACAACGACCCGTGTTTGTGCCGCCGCACTACCAAATCCGGTTACTTTGACCTGCCCATCCGGACCGATGAGAATATTTTGCGGGCGCATATCTCCGTGCGCCAACCCGCGCTCATGGGCGGCTTCCAATGCCTCGACAATCGCGATTGCTGTATCGGTGGCAGCGGTCAGTTGAAAGGGGGCAACACGGCGTATTCGCTCTTTTAGGTCAATGCCACGGACATACTCCTCCGCAAGAAAGAGTCGTCCGGTCTCGTTATCGGTTCCGACATCAAAGACACGTGCGATATTCGGGTGCGCTAAGGAAAGGGTTCGGCTCAGACCAGAGCGTAGGTCTGCCAGAATCTCTGTCTCTTGTGTAAAACTCAGCTTTACCGTTTTTACTGTTACTAAACGGTTGGCAACTTTATCACGGGAGCGATAGGCAGCTAAGAGGGGACCTTCTCCTAGCATCTCCAAAAGTTCGTAGCGACCCGCTAAAACCTTATTAATCAGGGTGTCTCGTGCTGGAGGCGCATACGGCATCTGCTTCTCTCCTGCCCCCACACTTGATGTTTTGGTAGGATTCCCCGTGGAGTTTGCTAGAGTATCCGTCTCAGGGTTCGCCACGGACGGGGTGGCTTGCTCATTCGCTTCGTCTTTTGTTGATTTTATGGGTTCATCCACTAAGGCACACCTTCCCTTCCCGCAGACCTTGTCTCACCCAGAGTTCCTTGTTACCCTCTATATCTATCTACAGTCTATCTATAACGAACTATGCAATTTCTAAGACTGATTATCGGTTTTTTGGTTTCGCCGCACAGTTGCCAGTGTTGCCGCAAGGAGTGAAACAACTAACAATACAACATATCCTCGCTCGCCTATCTCCACCGGTACAGGCAGTCCGACGAAGGGTCCCCAAAAGGTTGCGGCAGTCAATAGAAGCCATGAACAGAACAGAATATCCAGTCCTATCTTACTTGTCATAGATTGCCTGCACCCCTTCGCGTACTATGGCTTCGGAAATTCCATCGTACAGACTCACTTCGCCTAAACACCGCGCTAAAACAAAGCGGGCTTTCCCTGCCTCTGCCTTCTTATCCAGCGTTAGCAGTTGCAAAATATCCTCAATAGAAATTTCTTTTGGTATAGTATACGGCAGGTTACAGACCATTAAGGTTTCCAAAATCGTTTCGCGGACATTGGTAGGTGTAATTCCCGCCTTTTCACCGATATGGCTCGCCGCAATCATACCGATTCCCACGGCTTCCCCATGCTTAAACCGCTTGTAATTGGTCACGGCTTCCAATGCGTGTCCAACAGTATGACCAAAATTCAAGATGGCGCGTAAACCCGTTGTTTCGTATTCGTCTTGCATCACCACCTCCGCTTTGATTTCACAAGAGCGTTGAATCAGTGTTGCAAGGTGGCTTTCTTGCTCCGATGTTCCTTCCTGCGCCTTTCCAAGATGCTGCACCATCGGTAACAGAGAGGGGTCACGAATCACCCCGTATTTGATAATCTCTGCCATGCCCGCTCGTATTTCACGTCGTGGGAGTGTCTTCAGCGTGTTTGTATCTATCACTACGGCACGCGGTTGATGAAATGCACCAATCAGATTCTTTCCCGCATGAAAATCTACGCCTGTCTTTCCCCCAACAGAAGAGTCCACCATTGCCAATAGAGTAGTCGGGACTTGCACATAGTCTAAGCCACGGAGATAGATAGCCGCAACAAATCCCGCAACATCCCCTACCACTCCCCCACCCAATGCGATAAGCAGAGTCTTTCTGTCCAGTTTAACCGGCAGATTATACAGTTTGTCGCATAGGTTTGTCACGGTACGTAATGTCTTAAACCGCTCTCCTGCCGAGAAGGTAATGAGCGAGGGTGCGTTAAAGCCCGCCTCCTGTAGCGATTCTTGTACTACTTTACCCCACAGGTCGGCAATTTTTGGTTGGGTGATAATCACTGCATTTCGCGAACGTGCTACCCCTGCCACGACCTCGCCCATCTGAGAAAGTATCTGCGAACCAATGTAGAGAGAATAGTCGCGTCCCCCGGCAAGGTTGACGAAGAGCGCAGGCGAGACGGACAATTTAGGCATTGGCACTGCCTCCCTGACGCTCCCACTTCAGCAGAATCTCCTCAACTACCGCAGGAGGTTCGCGGTCGGATGTATCCACGATAATATCGGCGGCAATTCGATAGCAGGGTCCTCGTTCCCCTAAGAGGCGGAGAATGTGGGCTAAGGGGGTTCCCTCGCTCTGCGCCAAGACCGGACGGACAGAGGCATCGCTACCAGTACGCTCTAACACGACATCGGGACGAGCGGTTAACCAGACCACCCAGCATCGCTCCCGTAGGAGTTCGATGTTTTCGGGGCGAAGTACGGTTCCTCCCCCAGTAGCAATCACCTGTTGGTTCTCGGCGCATACTTTCTGCACGGCTTGGGCTTCAATGTCACGAAAAAGGGCTTCTCCCTTTTCCTGAAACAGTGTGGGAATGTCACAGCCCGTGTTCTGCTCAATCACCACGTCTGTATCGGCAAACGCCCAGTTCAGCCGGTTGGCTAAGAGAGTGCCAACCGTTGTCTTTCCACTGCCCATAAACCCCACTAAAGCGATATGTCGCGGTTTCTCTGTGTCCGTGGGCATATCGCTTGTCGCAGATTTACTCCTCGGCAAGGAACGCGCCTTTTGAATAGGTAGCAGTGAATGCCTCATAGTTGCGCCGCATCTCCGTGAGAGAGTCTCCCCCAAATTTTTCACCAATTGCTTGTGCTAACACAATCGCCACTAGTGCCTCCCCGATGACCGAAGCGGCAGGAACCGCACAGACATCGGAACGCTCCGCAAACGCGGGTTTTGCTTCACCTGTTTTCAGGTCTACGGAGCCAAGTTGTCGCATGAGGGTGGCAATGGGTTTCATGGCGGCACGTACCACGAGCGGTTGCCCATTGGTAACGCCTCCTTCGGTTCCCCCCGCCCGGTTTGTCAGTCGCGTGATTCCCACATCGCCTTCAGAAGCAAACTCATCATGCACTTTAGAGCCGGGGGTTGCCGCCGCCGCAAAGCCCATCCCAATCTCTACCCCCTTGATGGCATTGAGTGAGAGGAGAGCCTGCCCGATACGTCCATCTATCTTCCTATCCCAATGCACATACGAGCCTAACCCGACCGGTAGCCCAAAAGCCACTACCTCAAACACGCCCCCTAGAGTGTCTCCACGACGCTTGCTATCGTCAATAAGGGCGATTATTTTTTCGGTGCAATCCGGGTCTAAACAGCGCACCGGAGACGCTTCTGCCCGTTCGCGAATCTCCTCTGCGGAGATATTGTGCACTTCAGGGGCTTCAATCGAACCGATACGTACCACATGCGAGACTATCTGTACATCAAATTGGCGGAGTAGTTCCCGTGCCACGGCTCCGACAGCAACTTGAGTGGCGGTGTTTCGCGCCGAAGAACGCTCCAAGACATTACGGAGGTCGCCATGCCCATACTTAACCATCCCCACATAGTCCGCATGACCGGGGCGCGGTATGGTGATGGCTCCCGGCGGTTCTGCACCGGGTTCTAACGGTTCTATCTGCATCCGTTCGCGCCAGTTCTCCCAGTCACGATTCCGAATGACAAAAGTCACGGGTGAGCCCAATGTCTTGCCGAACCGAACTCCCGTGAGAATCTCCACACTATCAGTTTCGATTTTCTGGCGTGCGCCTCGCCCGTATCCCCCTTGGCGGCGGCGTAACTGTTCGTTAATGGGTTCGGCGGAAAGAGGTAATCCGGCGGGTAGTCCCTCAATAATAGTGACAAGTCCGGGACCGTGGGACTCGCCTGCTGTGAGAAATCGGAACATATAGTCCTACTATATCAAAAATCAGGAGCCGGGGTTACATTTCTCCCCGACTCCTGAAAATTCTGTTCTCCGGTTTTTTTGGTCCGGCTTATTTGCCGTAGTGTTCTACGGAGAAGGTGCGCTATTGGGTGCTCCCAAACCACCTCGGCTTGGCGTATCTTCGATGATTGTTGCGGTGACGAAGATAAGCACTTCCGACCCAACCACCCGACGGCTTCGCTGGATAAACAGGTTGCCAATAATCGGCAGATCGGAGAGGAGGGGTACACGACGCTCTTCACGGTCTTCCTGCTTGGTGATGAACCCGCCCAAAACCATCGTCTCGCCGTTCTTGATACGGCGCGTTGTCGTTAGGGTTTGGAACGAGGTTCGAGTTCCCCCATTGGCTTGCAGCGTGACCGACGAAAGTTGCGGGTTCAGGAACATGGAGATGGTTCCGTCACCGTTGATGTGCGGCGTGACGTTCAGACCGTTGTTTGCCGTTACCGGGACAAACTGGGTTCCCGAAACAATCTGTCCGTTGGGACCGACAATGTTGACGGTCTGCGGGATACTTACCTGCTCTGCAAAGGTGATAAACGCAGGTCGGTTGTTGATGGTACTGATGATAGGAGCCTGTAGGACGTTACCATCGTTACGAATCAAGGATGCACGCATATTTGCCACCGCATTTCCTGAAGCATATGCCATGGTAACGGTTGGTTGTGTCCCCGATTCTGGGGGGATTGCCACGTCGGTGTTGCTGGTCGGTTGGAACCGCCAGTCAATCCCAAAAGCGTCTGCGTCGGAGATGTTTACGGCGACAAATTCGGCTTTAACCAAGACCTGTTGGGGGGCAACGTCCAGAAGGCGAATAATTTCGCGCAAACGGTTCAGGTCTTCGACTTCATCGTATTCGACAATCAGCGCGTTTTGTGCATCACTGGCAATCAGGTTGGTGATACCATCAGGACGTAGCGAGTTTTGCCCTTGCGCTCCTTGTCCGAAGCCACCGGCTCCCGGTCCGCCTTGATTACCACCGAAACCGCCTTGATTACCACCTAAGCCACCTTGACC
>Ga0224722_1000884_pt1 | contig 17045 bp, 15 predicted proteins | sample Balambano_FR1_Me_FD_161646 | JGI IMG/M metagenome (GOLD analysis project Ga0224722, IMG submission 161646) | Freshwater sediment microbial communities from Lake Towuti, South Sulawesi, Indonesia - Balambano_FR1_MetaG | ecosystem: Environmental > Aquatic > Freshwater > Lake > Sediment | place... | reverse complement strand
AACCTTGAAAGCCACTCCATCTTCAAAAAATATCTAACATTCCCACAACTAAACTCTGCTACGAGTAATTACTCCCCATAGGAAAATGGCCACGATCGCCCCCAGCACGGCAACAAAAAGCCCTGGAATACTGAGTCCAGCCCCTGCAGAGGTAATTTGAAGACTACCAGTTTCAATTAGATTAAACAGCGTTCCCCCTACAAAAGCACCGACAATCCCCAGGATAATCGTAGATAGAATACCACCGCCCTGAGTACCCGGATAGATCGCCTTGGCGATCGCACCCGCTAACAAACCTAAGACGGTCCATGCAACTAAATTCATGATGACTTCCTCAAACATAATGCTCGCTTGACTTCACCAATCTATCAGTGAAGTCTGGTTGCTCTAATCTATCCAATGAGATAACTTCATCTGCTAGATCGCTATCTATAGATAGAGCAACCATCAGACGTTAAGAAATATTTTTTAATATAGCTATTTCACTTCAACATAAAGGGGTAGACGAATGCTGAATAAGCTACCTTGCCCTACAACTGAAGTAACCTGAATCATCCCTTTATGAATAGATACAATCCGTTGAACTAAATGCAAACCCAGCCCACTGCCAGATTGTTTGTGGCTACCTTTGCGAAATCGCTGGAAGATACCAGCCTGTTCTTCACTAGACATACCAAAGCCTGTATCTTTCACATCTATAGTTACCCATCCAGATACGGTGAGCGGATCCTCTGGCTGTGCATCAGAAAGCCCTAGCCGCAACTCAACATATCCAGTTTCTGTAAACTTAATCGAATTAGCAACCAAATTAGTAACCATTCGGCGAACTTCCTGACAATCTCCTAAAACAAGTATTTGGTTGGGATCTGATATCTCTTCAGATACTACTAGCTTGAGTTCAATACCCTTATCTTGAGCTAATGGATCCAATTCCTGAATGATTTCTTGAGAAATTTCCCACATATTGCAGGTCACCAACGTCAGTGCTTTCTCACCTGCTTCATAGCAATGCACTTCTAACAATGTATTCACCATGTCAAGTAGATTTTGGTTACTACGAATAAGTGCAGCCAGCGGGGAATGCATTGCCTCAGGGATACGACCAAATGCCTCTTTCTGAAACAGTTTGAGCATCATGTCTGTGGCAACTAGGGGCGTACGCAAATCGTGGGTAAGGTGGGCAATGAAATCAGCTCGCTGTAAGGCCATTTCAGCTTCTGCACGATAGACTCGAACAGCATTTCGCAAGACCTGAGACAGAGACTCTGAAGAAATCCGAGACTTGGAGAGGTAGTCACTTGCACCCGCTTTCATTAGCTCTACGGCAATTTGCTCATCCCCTTGCCCTGTTAAGACGATGATAGGGGACTGAATTTTCTGCTGGCGAATTCCCTGTATCAGAGCTAGGCCATCTTGATCGGGCAGGCGGTAGTCTACGAAAACACAGTCAAAGGTTTCTTGGCTGAGGGTCGCCATTGCCTGTTTGCAATCCTCTGCTTCCACGCAATCCACCACCAAGTTGGCCTGCTTAAGTGCTCGCTGCACTATCATGCGATCGACGCGATCATCGTCTACGATCAGTACTCGTAATGCCTCTTCCATACACTCCTCAGATGAAGATACTGGAGATGACCAAAGCCACTGATGCAAGAATCAAAACGCTTAATCAGATAAGCTAAGGCATCTCACACAAAGTCCAATATTTATTTAATGCCAGCATAACCTCTACAAAAGTACTGAATGTAATTGGTTTGAGTAAATAACCCGCTACATTTAGGTTGTAGGCATTAACCCGATCTTCATCTTCATTGGAGGTTGTCAATACAACGACGGGAATCTGCTTTAGTTTTGGGTCGTTGCGCAGAGCCTGAAGGAATTCAATACCGCTCATTTTGGGCATATTCAAATCCAACAGAATAAGCCGACGGTTAGCGGGAATCATCGGAGGACAACCCTCCTTGCCACGCAACATTTCTAGCGCTTCTAGGCCATTTTCAGCAACGTATAGAGGATTTGTAATGTGTCCTTTTCTAAAAGCTCGTTGGACATTCATGACGTCTACCTGATCATCTTCTATAAGTAAAATATTGACCATTTGGCTATCCATACCCTAAGGCGCTGATGACATTAAACAGACATCACATCAAATTTTAGCCGAGCAAAGAGATTTAGTCTAAAGAATAATAAGCCTAAGTAAAAGAACCTTCAAAGGCTATAGCTACAGACATTGAATCCGAACTGCTTAACACTATTATACAAATTGGTGATGGCTCATACGGATCTATCGATAGGAAGAGATGCAAGTGATTGCTTGCTTTGAAGGAGAGGTTGCTTAAGCCACGTAAACCGAAAAGTTGCGCCTTTACCAACTGCTGAATCTAGGTGAATGGTTCCTCCTTCAATCTCTACAATTTTTCTGACGATCGCTAAGCCAACACCGGGAGACTCATGGGTGTCGCGGGACTGTAAAGTTTGGAAAATAGTGTAGATCTTGTTGTGAAAGCGAGGATCAATGCCTTGCCCATCGTCTGCGATAGCGAATTCGTAGCGATCGTCCTGGTCTTCTACCGAGATCTTAACTGTCCCTACTTTTGTTACATGATGATTTACAGCATTTTCAATTAAGTTCAAAAACACTTCCTGCAAGAATAATCGCCGTCCTTGTAACACTGGCATATCAGGAGCAATATCAATTTGAAATGTGCTGGGTGGTTGAATAGTTTCAACTACATCAGATAATAACTTGGTTATATCAATAGTTTCGATCGGAGCTTCTATGCGACCAATACGACTGTAATCAAGCAAGCCATTCAACAATGCTTCCATTCGTTGTGCCCGCCCGCGTAGTAACTGCATATGCTTTTGGCTTTCTGGCGACAAGTCTCCTGCCAGATCTTCCTCAATCCAGCTAGAGAGGTTAGCAATAGCACGCAAAGGTGCCTTGAGGTCGTGGGCTACAACATAGGTAAACTGATCGAGTTCACGATTACGTTCTGAAAGGGTCGCATTGGTTGAGCGAAGCATGGTGTTGAGCGCAGCTAGCTCATCCGCATAGGCTTGCAGGTTAGCTGCATTTTGCTGACGTTCTGTGATGTCTCGAAGAATTACAAGAAATCGATCGTCAAACTCAATCTCACTCACAGACACTTCTACCGGAAACCATGTGCCATCTTTTCGTCGCCCTGTTGCTTGCCAAAGGCAATCCATTTGAATTAGGTCAGCAGAACTTGTCTCAAAGCTGGCTCCCTGTGCCAACAATATCATCCAATGATTGCCCACTAATTCTTTCGATGAGTAGCCAAACATATGCTCTGCCGCCTGGTTTATGCTTTCAATAGTTTTCTGGGCATCCAAAACAACTACTCCATCCACCACATTGGCAAATACCACTTGAAGCAGATTATTAGTTTCACGCAGCCGCAATTCTCGCTGGCGAAGTTCCTGAGATAAATCTCTGAATAATCTAGTTGCCAGAGCCGCACCCAAAGCACTAATAATCACCCCTAATAAGATTACCAACGTATTCAATTCTCGACGATTTTGTAGGCTCTGTCGTCGTAAATTTAGTAGCTGCTGCTCCTCAGTTTTCACCTCATCTAAGAGGATACGGAATTCATCCATCAACGCTTTGCCCCGTATTAGCCGTAGATTAAGTTGGGCTTGATCCAGGTTAGATTTTCTTGTCTGCTGAATACCATCAGTAAGTAGCTCTAATTTCTGATTAGCCAAATCTTTTAGCTTCTCGACGCGCTGAATCTGCTTAGGATTGTCTTTCAGAAGATTGTTGAGGCGACTGAAACTATCAGGTAGTACTGTTAAAGCTTGCTCATAGGGCTGCAAGAAATCTGCTTTTTTATTTACATAAAAGCCTCGAACACTAGTTTCAGCGTTGAGAATTTCTACCAACAGCTTGTTACTCTCTAATAAAACAGTTTCAGTATGGTCAACCAATACTTGCATCTGCAAGGCTCTTTGCCGAAGCCACAGGTTAATGCCAAGAGAAGTAACCAAACACATTAGTGGAATAGTAATAGTGATCGCCCCTCGCCGCACCAGTGGCAATTGCCGCCAACGAGCTTTAATCTGATGGAAAGGAAGGTACGAAGAAATCATAGAGGAACTAGAAGATGAATTTCAACTTAGTAGGTATCGCTGGAAGTCTACAGATAAGTTGGAAGGCTAATAGTAATTATTCAGATTGTGTGGTTACCATCCAAGTAAAGCGAAAGGTTGCTCCTTGACCGAGATCAGATTCCAGAAAGATCTTTCCACCAGCGCGCTCAATAATTTTTTTAACGATCGCCAATCCTACCCCACTGCTTTCCTTTTGATCTCGGCTAGTTAATGTTTGAAAAATACCAAAGATGCGTTCATGATCGCCGGATGCAATTCCAGGGCCGTCATCGGAAACCGCAAATTCCCATCCTTGAGCTATTGGTTTGGCTGCTACTTGTACACAACCATGGGAGCGATCGTGGTGCTTGATAGCATTGGTGATCAAATTAGTGAATACCTGGCTCAGGAGCAACCGGTTAGTTGTTAGAGTTGGCAGTTCTGATGGAATCTGAATAGTGAATTCAGGAGGGATATTCAAAGAGTCAATAATTTCATCCAGTAGCTCATTAAGAGCAAAGGTCTCACAGGAAGGAGTCTGATAGCTAATATGGGAATAGGTTAAGAGTCCATTAATTAATGCTTCCATTCGGTAGACTCGCAATCGCAATAGCTCTAAACTTTGCTTGGTTTCCTGAGAAACTTGATCGGCCAAATCATCCTCAATCCATTCTGATAGATGAGCAATTGCCCGAAGGGGTGCTTTTAGATCGTGAGAAACACTATGAGCAAATTGATCTAGCTCTTGATTACGTTGGTTTAAGGATGCGGTAGTTTGCACAAGCAAAATATTAAGCTTATTCAATTCGCGACTGTGATTTTTCAAGGCAAACTCTGCCTGTTTACGCTCTGTGATGTCTTGAGCAATCCCCATCATATGAATCGGTTTGCCACGATCGTCATAGAATGCTCGTCCTTTGGCACTAATCCAATGCACACTTTTATCAGGCCAAATGTTGCGATATTCGATCGCATAGTCTGCTCTGTCGTTAATGGCCTGGGAAACAGCTACTTCAGTAATGTAACGATCATCGGGGTGAAGTAGCTCCAAAAAACGCACGTAGCTCATCTCATCATTAGTCTGCAATCCAAATAAAAGCTTGCATTGATCCGTCCAAACTAGCTCATCCTGAATTAAATTCCAGAACCACATACCAATGCCAGCCGCTTCTGTAGCAAGCCGCAAGCGTTCTTCACTTAGCAAGAAAGATTCTTCCGCCTGCTTGCGATCGGTAATGTCTTGCATGATACCTGCCATCCGTAGAGGCTTACCGGCTCTGTCGTAGTAGACACGCCCAAATGCTGCCAACCAATGCAAACTACCGTCATTCCAAACAATCCGATATTCTGTCGAGAGGTCAGTGCCTGTTGCGATCGCTTCCTGCAAGGAGGCTTCTACGCTCTCCAAATCGTCTGGATGAATCCTTTGAGCCCAGTCATCATAACTGCACGCAGGACAGTTTGATGGATCTCCAAACAGACGTTCGTGATTCTCATGCCAGGTAATGCTTTGGTGCTCCAAATTCCAATCCCAAGAACCCATTCTGGCAGCATCTATGGCCAGTTTCATTCGCTCGGCGTAGTCCTGCACCTGAGCCATCGAGTTTTCCAACTCGATCGTCCGCTGATTAACTTGCGCTTCTAACTCTTGGTTGAACTGATGAATGCGAGCCTCGGCTCTCTGGCGATCGTGAATTTGCTGTTGCAGCTCTTGATTGATGGCCGTAAGTTGTGCCGCACTAGGCAGCACCAAGGCTTGAGGCATTAACTGTATCAATAAGATGGCAGTGTACAGAGAAACTAACGCTGTAATTGCTTTCAATGTTCCTGACAACCAATAGGTCGGATGCCAGATTGTCCAAACCTCCATCAAATGCGTTGTCCCACAAAAAACGATGAAGGCACTAAACAATAAAAAAATCTGATTAAAGGGAAGATCTCTTCGCTTCTGAACAAAGTAGAACAGGGTCAGAGGAATGGAATAATAGGCTAAGGCAATAAGCGAATCAGATAAAATATGCAACCATACCAATCCAGGCTGCCAGAGGTAGCAATGTCCATGAGGCACAAAATAATTCGATGAAAACAGCTTTGACAGTAACTCTGGCATAGTCCTACTACCTGCACCTAAATGGTCAATGTTCCCACAAAAAGCTATACATTTAAGCCCTGCAACTTGAAGAATGCTCCAAACAACCTTTGTGATAAACTAGTGCCTATGATCTATAGAATTTACTCTTTAAAGAAAGGATTTCTAGTTTGTTAGAGGCAGAGGAAAGCATCTGACTACCAGTGATCATGAACCTTACCCTATTGAACACGTTGCTAGTCAAGTAACTACAGTCTACCTTCCGTGGGAATGAGTATCGACTATACCTAAAGATAGATTTCTCTCTTAGCTCCCTAAAATAAACTTACATCGCTCGATAGACCCCATAATTCTCTGAGCAATGTTGAATAGTCTTAAATACTGATTAGCAATTAATAACTCTCTGTAGCTGCTTTGATCCGTGTTTATGTTCCTTTAGTTTGAGCATTGTTTTCTCTTAGATAGAGACTTAATAGTAAATTAGAGCTTATTCCTTAGCTCATACTATTTCAAGCTGTCTAGCGTCAATAGCAATTTCATTTGGTTAGGATTCTATGGACAAAATTCGTGTTGTCATCATTGAAGATCACGATGTAGTCAGAATTGGTTTGCGTGCTACCCTCGAAAGCCAGAGTGATATTCAGCTGGTTGGGGAAGCAGCCAGTGGTACTCAAGGGTTAAAGCTCTTAGAAGTGACTCAACCTGATGTAGCTGTAGTAGATATCGGACTACCTGGAATTGATGGCATTGAGCTAACGCGGCAATTTCGCCAGCTCCAACCTGAAAATGGTGCTGTGACTAAAGTGTTGATGTTAACCATGCAAGGTAATGAGGAAGTTGTATTGGCTTCATTTGCAGCGGGTGCTGACTCCTATTGCATGAAGGATACCGGCATGGAACGATTGGTAGAGGCTATTAGAATGACTCACACTGGTAATCCCTGGATTGATCCGTCGATCGCTAGCATTGTATTGAGGCAAATGCGCCGAGCAATGCCTCAGGATAATGAAGAAGGTAACCAAACAATCGAAATTCGGGCGATCGAGCCTGAGTATAAAACTCTGATTCAAACCTATGCCTTGACAGATCGTGAGCAGGAAATCTTGGAGTTGATGGTAAACGGTTGCAGTAACGCTATGATTGCTGAACGTCTGTTTATCACAGTAGGCACAGTCAAAACGCATGTTCGAAATATTCTGAGCAAACTGTGTGCTAACGATCGTACAGAAGCAGCGGTTAGAGCATTACGCTCAGGCTTAGTTTCGTAGCATTTACTCAATCAAGTATGTGTCAACAGGGATGAAAGTATCCTGAAGTAGAAGGACATTAGTAGAGTAGAGTTTTTTAATTTTTAGGGACAATTCAATTTATGTCTGAATCAAATGGCGTCATGATGCAATTTTTCCATTGGTATACCGAAGAAGGTGGAAATCTTTGGAATGAGCTGGCCGATAATGCTGAGGCATTAGCCAAAGCTGGTATTACTTCCGTTTGGCTTCCACCTGCCTATAAAGGTACAGGTGGCGGTTATGATGTAGGCTATGGCGTCTATGATTTATTTGACTTAGGAGAGTTTGATCAAAAAGGATCGATTCCGACAAAGTATGGTACCAAAGATGAATACTTGCGTGCTATTAAAGTAGCTCAAAAAGCTGGGATTCGTGTTTATGCTGATGTCGTTTTCAACCACAAAATGGGTGCTGATGCTACTGAAGAAGTTGAAGCAATACCCTTTAATCCTGACGATCGGAATCAACCAATTGGTGAATATCAAACAATTAAAGCTTGGACACATTTCACTTTTCCAGGTCGTAATGGAAAGTATTCCACAATGGAATGGCATTGGTGGCACTTTGATGCGATCGATCATAATGTCTATAACGAAGGTGAAAATGCCGTTTACCTTCTTAAAGGTAAATCTTTTGATCAAAATGTTGACCTAGAAAAAGGTAACTTTGATTATCTAATGGGTTGTGATTTAGATATGGAGAACCCCGAAGTCACTGGAGAATTGAAGTATTGGGGTGAATGGTATGTTGACACAACTGGCATTGATGGGTTTCGATTTGACGCCGTTAAGCATGTTTCAGCTAGATTTTTCCTAGAGTGGCTAGAGCATATTCGCCAGTATGCTAAACGAGAACTCTTTGCCGTAGGTGAGTATTGGTCTTACGAAGTTGAAGCCTTACACCATTTTATTGAATCAACTGATGGCAAGGTGACATTATTTGATGCACCCTTACATTACAACTTCCACATAGCTAGCATTTCAGGTAGTGACTATGATATGCGGCAAATTTTTGACAATACTCTATTGCAACATCAACCTGCGTTAGCAGTTACTCTGGTTGACAATCATGATTCTCAACCATTGCAGTCACTGGAATCAGTTGTTGAGGCTTGGTTCAAGCCACTCGCTTATGCCTTAATTTTGCTACGCCGCGAGGGCTACCCTTGCATCTTTTATGGTGACTATTATGGCGATCGCTACAAGGATTATGGGAATGATGGCAATGAATATGAGATTTGGTTAGTTAAACACAAATTCCTACTCGATAAATTTCTGTTTGTTCGCCAAACCTATGCCTATGGTGATCAGTATGATTACTTTGATCACGCTAACACGATTGGTTGGACTCGACTAGGCAACGATGAGCATCCCGGTGGCATGGCTGTTGTTTTAAGTAACGGTTCAGATGGCACTAAATTTATGGAAGTTGGCCATCCTAACTGTACCTACACTGACATTACTGAGCACATTAATGAACCAGTGATTACGAATGATGATGGCTGGGGCGAGTTTCGGTGTAATGCGGGTTCAGTTTCTGTTTGGGTACCACAGTCATAAAACCTTAATTAGTTCCAGTTTAACCATTTTGAAATAGATTCTCCTCATTAATAGGCATGTAGAAAGCTCTTTTAAGAGGAAGCACTGTAATCTAAAAATGACTATGGGTATCGAGTGATTATCACATTCAATATTTCAATATTTACCGTAAGCCTCCTAGCTGTTGGGAGGCTCTTTTGCATGCTGATAGTAACCATCCCACATCTTTCGAGCGACAGATTTTATAAAACCAAAGTTAATATTATCCACGTTTAAAACCATCAATAATCTATGCCTTTCAGTAGATGAAGACCTAGAAACTAGGAGATATAAGTGTAATGTAAGTCTTATTTGAAATGGTATTTCATCAATCTATTGGAGATTAGGAGTGATAGTCTCTAGTGATTGTGGAACCATACGTTCAAGTTAGATAGTTTCGCCACTAAATCATGGAGGAATTCCAATGAAGTTTAATACGGCAACCTCTAGAAGGTATTATTTACTCTCTGTAGTGAGTAGATTTATGGTTTGTTTACTGGTTGTTCAAACTGTCTTGATAGGACTAAATGCGATTGCGATTGCAGCCCCAATGCATACTTCAAATCTGTTTGCAACTAGTGCATCAAGTATTTCTAAGGAGGTAGCAGGCAAAGCTAAGAAGGATGTGGGTACAGTCCAAAGAAATTTTGGCAAAGCATCTGGGCAAATTGAGGGTGCGGCCAACCAAGCAAAGGGGCGTGCGACACAAGATACTGGCAGAGTTCAAGCTAAGTTAGAAGACACTCAACAGTCAATTAAGCAGCGGGCAAGAAAGGACTTCAACACAACACAAAATGCCGCCGATCAAGTCAAAAATCGTTTAACTGAAACAACCGATCAAGTTACTGATAAGGCTTCAGAAGCTTCAGAAAATGTGGTTGATTCAGTTAAAAACTTCTTCAATCAATAGTCAACTTTTGATACTCTAATCCATTGTTTACCTTGGAGGAAATTGTATGCGGTTCATCACTTATCCGTTATCTCTTCTACGTCCAGTTCATTTGCTAATCTCTGCTTTAGTGCTTGTGCTGTTCATCTTGATTAGTATAGCTCCCGTTCAAGCAGCACCTACTTCTAAGAGCATGCCAACAGATGGTACTGCCCAACTCGATAAAATCTTAGAGAAGTCTGAAGATGTTTCTCAATCTCGTCCAATGTCCTTAGAGGAAGTGCAGCAGCGTGCCAATGAAGGTATCAATGAGGTTCAGGGTGCTGCTGACAAGGAAAAAATGGTGAAGTCTAAAAGTTCTAAGCCTATTTTAGCGCGAGAACTTGAGAAGGCTTTAGATAAAGCAGGCCATTAGAGAGTTCAGTAATTTCTTGAGCTGGATCATTTGTAAGCTTCAGGTATGAACAGGGTTATCGAATTGATAACCCTGTTTTTCATAAATTTTTGTATTTCTTTATATTTTGACTGTACAGCCAATTTGGACATAGGGCATATTCTGAATTTAATCAAGATTTACTTTGTATGCTTTCAGGTAGAGATCATAATGCTAAGAGTTCATCCTTTAGTCTGACGGTTCCTGCACTATTTTTTAGTTAACTATTGGTGCAAGCTTGAATAAACGGAGAACTGAGTATGAGCCTTAATGTTAATATCGGGCTGACTGATAAGCAGCGGCAAGGTGTAGTTGATTTGCTAAATCACGGTTTAGCAGACAGTTATCTGCTTTTAGTCAAAACTAAAAAGTATCACTGGGATGTTGTAGGTCCACAGTTTCGTACACTGCATCAGCTTTGGGAAGAACAGTACGAGATGTTAACTCAAGCCATTGATGCCTGTGCAGAGCGAGTTCGGATGTTGGGTGGCTATCCTGCAGGTACAATGGAAGGCTTTCTCAAACTCACTTCGTTGAAAGAACAAGCCGGTACTATCCCTTCAGCAACTGAAATGGTGGCACAGCTTGTTGAGGATCATGAGCAGATTATTCGCAACCTGCGCCAGAATATTGATGCTTGTAGTGAAGAATTTCATGATGAGGGAACAGCTGATTTTTTGACTGGTCTAATGGAACAGCATGAACAAATGGCATGGATGTTGCGATCGTTCATTGAAGGTGAAGCGGTAGTTCCTAATGGCGTTCAGCCTACTGTCAATAAGAAGGCTTCAGTGGGTATATAGACATCAGGTTTTCTATATACTGACTGAAGAATTCTACACTGATGAGTTCACTGAAACAGTAATCACTACTAAATTTAAAGGTTAACTAAGGAGCTTCGGCTCCTTATTTTTTAAAGAAAAAATAAGGGTGTTATGTTACTCCCTCAAATAGGAGAAGGTAGAATCAACCTTTTGGCAGATGAGTTCACAATAGATTCTAGATAATCTGTAGACATCCCGGAAAAATAATACGGGAGTCACAAGGAGGTAATTATGAGTATTGAAGATCGGATTAAGGCAACTGCCAAGAATGTTGAAGGCAAAGTTCAGGAAGCTGTTGGTGAAGTTACGGGTGATCCTCAGCAAAAAGCTGAAGGTAAGGCCAAGCAAGTAGAAGCTCAGGTTCAGCACACAGTTGAAGATGCCAAAGATAGTGTTAAGAAGGCGATTGACTAATCTGTCGGTAGTTCCTTAGCACATTCGCCAACAGTGCTGTTTGATTAGATTGCTAGTTCAATATGCTCTGTATCTAAGCTGGTCTCTGCATTAATTTGCTAGGCCAGTTTTTATTAGACTTTTCCACTGTAGAGGTAGAAATTGGTGAGGCTGATGCTTCTTAAAGCTGATTAATACTTAGGATTTTCTATCTATAGAATGATTAGACTTTAAGGTTTTTCTTGCTAGATTCTAAGTATGAAAAGCAATGACTGCGCTGAGACTATTTATTGATTAAATTGATTACTCACCAAGCCGTTGAGATGGCACGTCAAGCCGGGGTTCTAGACATTTTGCTTAATTCGGTCTACACCGAGATACCACAGCTTTCTTCCCACTAAGTTCGCGCTCAAGAAGTTGGCAAAGCCGCACTGTAAGCCTAAGCCTGCACTGTTTAACCGATTAACTGACCTTATTAATGGAGAAAATCATGGATACCCAAAACATCGATCCAAATACCATTGAAAACGACACCTACGACGCTCACATTATTCCAGCCGAAACGGCTGCTCGCAAAGAACGAGAAGGTGAAAACTTCAAGCAAACGCCTGATAATATCGAAGCTCCAGATAGCATTGACACTACGAGCGGTTATACCGTTGATAACGAAGGGTTGCTTAACAACTACGCGATCGAACCTGAAATGTATTACGAGGTACCCGGCGATCGTCAGGCTCTGATTGAAGCAGAAGCTGCAGCACAAGCACAGGCAGAAGAAGCTGAAGAAGAGGATAACATTACCGACCTGAAGTAATCGCTTTAAGGCAACTAAGTTAAACGCTCTCTCCCTATAGATGATTGATGAGGTACACCAACCACGGTGTGCCTCTTTTTTGAAGATCAATTCAGTCAGATCTGTTTGTTCGCCTATTTGATCGAAACAGCGTTAATATCCAGTGCATTTGCAGCAACAGAAAGCGAGAGCAACTATGGCACCTCCATGCTTTTGATCGCTTGGAGTTTGGGAAGCACCGGATATGCGTTAAGTAGTCACCTAACTCGGTGGAACCCTGCGATCGGGCGATTCGCAACCAATCTTCGATGCGTCACGATGGGGGCACTTTCTTCTGTGCACTCATGACTTTGCCGCAACTAGTTGGATTGCTCGTGCTAGCAGCCCTTTGGGGTGGCTCTTTTTTGTTCCTGCGGATTGCTGCACCTGTACTGGGACCAGTTTGGTTGATTGAGCTGCGAGTGCTATTGGCAGGCATAGCTCTGTTGCCAGTGGTGATGAGGCTAGGGTTGATTGGCGATTTACGTCGTTACCTAAAGCCTTTGCTAATTTTGGGCAGTCTCAACGTGGCTATTCCTTTTGTGTTGTTTGCCTATGCGTCACTATCGTTGCCTGCTGGGTTCACGTCTATTTTGAATGCAACGACGCCACTGTTTGGTGTGGCGATCGGGCAGTTTGGGTTCAAAGAGTCGCTGTCATCCAAACAATTGTTCGGATTGGGACTGGGCTTTGCTGGTGTAGTCGTGTTAGTGGGTTGGCAACCGATAGTACCCACGTTGGCCTTCTATTTAGCTGTAGTAGCAGGGTTAGTAGCAGCGCTGCTGTACGCGATCGCTGTTCGCTATGCTAACCATGCCTTTGCTAGCGTTTCACCTTTTGTTACCACTACAGGTTGCCAGTTAGGAGCCGCTTTGCTGCTGCTGCCCATCCTGCCTTTGTCCGTTCCCACTGGAACCATGTCAGGAGGTATTGTTCTGGCTGTTTTGGGCTTAGCCCTTCTCTCCACTACCTGCGCCTTTTTGTTGTTTTTCCACCTGCTCAAGCAAATTGGCTCTACCAAAGTCCTGACGGTAACCTATCTTATTCCTCTGTTTGCCATTGCTTGGGGTGCACTCATTCTGAAAGAAGCGATTACCCCGTCAATGATTTTGGGATGCGGGTTGGTGCTGCTAGGCACCGCCATTACTAATGATTTACTGATGCCTGCCTCCAAAAAATAACCAGATTTGTTGACATTTGACCAAAATTTGCTGCGATCGCATTGCTGCTGGAATCAACCTCCTCTAAACTGCATGTGATTTCCCCTAACTCACAACGCCCATGACCACTACCCAACGCGACTACGTCCAGGAAGCCGATGCCATCAAAGTCCAAGTTTTGAGCGAAGCTCTGCCCTACATTCAGCAATTTACTGGCCGAACGATCGTCATTAAATACGGCGGCGCTGCCATGAAAGACAGTACGCTCAAAGACAAGGTCATGCGCGATATTGTCTTCATGGCCTGCGTTGGTATTCGTCCTGTGGTGGTGCATGGGGGTGGCCCCGAAATCAATACCTGGCTGGATAAGCTGGGTATTGAACCCCAGTTCAAAAATGGGCTGCGGGTTACCGATGCCGCCACAATGGACGTAGTGGAGATGGTGCTAGTTGGGCGTGTCAACAAAGAAATTGTTTCTCTGATTAACACTGCTGGCGGTAAGGCTGTGGGGCTGTGTGGCATGGATGCCAATTTGATCAAAGCCCGCCCCCAAGGTGCAGAAGATATTGGCTTTGTCGGTGAGGTTACCAGCGTTGACACCAAAATTCTGGAAACCCTAGTGAATAACGGCTATATTCCGATCGTGTCTAGCGTTGCCGCCGATGAAACCGGCCAAGCCTACAACATCAATGCCGACACTGTCGCTGGAGAAATTGCCGCTGCCCTCGGTGCCGAAAAACTGATTCTACTCACCGACACCGCAGGCATTCTGAAAGATTACAAAGACCTGTCTACCCTAATTCCTAAACTCGATATTCAAGAAGCCCGCAAACTGATTGAGTCAGGCATTGTCTCCGGTGGCATGATTCCCAAAGTTACCTGTTGTGTGCGATCGCTTGCCCAAGGTGTGCGTGCGGCTCACATTGTCGATGGTCGCCTACCCCATGCTCTGCTGCTAGAAACTTTTACTGACTCTGGCATTGGCTCTATGATCGTCGCCTCCGAATTCCAAAGCTCGTAATGCCAGTGTAGAAGGCTGAGCTACTTTGTTAGCTATCTTCTGAGCTTGCTGGTTTTGGTTTTATCAAGTGAATCAGTGGAAACCCCGTGATGATTCGCCCCTCGAACTGCTGAGCTGGCTCTTACTAACCGTTCTCTGGCTGGCAAACTACGTTAAGATTTTTTAAGTGGATTCTAAGGTGAGCTTATGTCCGCAAGTTCGTGGTGGTCTAGTCTATTTGCTTTTGCTCAATCTCAATCTGCGATCGCAGCAGCCTCCAAAACCAGTCAGGGAGCCAAAGTCGAACTGGTGGATTTGTGCAAAGAATTTCAAGAGGGCGACGTGCAACGCGTAGTGCTTGATCGGATTAATTTGCAACTTGAGCCAGGTGAGTTTGTGGTGTTGTTGGGGCACAGCGGCAGTGGCAAAAGTACCCTGCTGAATTTGATTAGCGGCATTGATCAGCCTTCCTCTGGCACCATTCGGATTGATGAGTTCACCATTACCGAACTGAACGAAAAATCTCGCACGCTGTTTCGTCGCGATCGCATTGGGTTCGTTTTCCAATTTTTCAATCTCATTCCCACCCTTACGGTGCTGGAAAACGTTACCCTGCCCCAAGAACTAGCGGGTAAATCGCCTGAGGTAGCGCAGCAGTCAGCTTTGGCTTTGCTTAACCAAGTTGGCTTAGGCGATCGGCTTGATACTTATCCAGATAAGTTATCTGGTGGCCAGCAGCAGCGGGTAGCCATTGCCCGTGCCATTGCCCACGATCCTCAGATTATTCTGGCTGATGAACCCACTGGCAATTTGGATGAAGAAACCGGAGAGCAAGTCCTGGAACTGCTTCTCAATCTGACGCGCACCACCCACAAAACCTTGATTATGGCTACGCATAACCCCGGCATTGCTCGTCACGCCGATCGTGTCTTGCGGGTGCAAGATGGGCATTTGGTGCCGGTGATGCAAACGGATGCGATCGCAAAAGAGGTCGCATGACAATCACTGTTTCTAATGCTCCCCTTTGGCGCTTGGCATGGCAGCGGTTGCGCCAACGTCCCTTGCAGTACCTTCTGTGCATCCTGGGCATTGCTCTTGGTGTTGCCATGATGGTATCGATCGACCTTGCGAATGGCTCTGCCCAGCGTGCCTTTGCCCTCTCTACTGATGCTATCACTGGTCGCGCCACCCACCGGATCGAAGCCATTTCTGCTGTGGGCATTCCAGAAACAGCATTTACCGATTTGCACCGGGCAGTTCCCAATCTTCCCCTTGCGCCCGTTGTAGAAGGTTATGTACTAGTAGATGAATTGGGGGCGCAGCCAATGCGCCTTGTGGGGATAGATGTGCTGGCCGAATCCCCCTTCCGCAACTACTTTGGTGACGAGGGTGCCAGCTTGGATGCGGCCTCTGTGCAATTGCTGACCAATCCTCAGGCGATCGTCCTGTCGCAGGATGTTGCTATCCTGTACGGCGTGAATTTGGGAGATATCTTGCATCTAGACATTGCGGGACAGCATCGCACGGCAACGGTAGCTGCCCTGATTCGCACCGACAATACCCTCAACCGCCGTGCCCTCAGCACATTGCTGTTTGCTGATATTGCTACAGCCCAAGAGATGCTCGGTCAGATGAGTCACCTCAGCTACATCGATGTCATTGCTCAGTCTCCGACTGATGTGGATGCGATCGCGCTTGCCCTTTCCCCTGGCCTCAAGCTGGAAACTGCAGAAGCCCAGAAGAACGCTGTCCAACAGATGACTGCGGCCTTTGAGCTAAATCTCACGGCATTGAGTTTGCTAGCTCTCGTTGTGGGTATGTTTCTGATTTACAACACCGTTACCTTCAGTGTGGTTCAGCGTCGCCCGTTGTTTGGTATCCTCCGTTGCTTGGGCGCTACACAAGCACAAATTTTCAGGTTGATTTTGGGAGAAGCGGCTCTGTTCAGTATCATTGGTTCTTTGCTGGGGGTAGGGTTGGGTATTGTGCTGGGACGCAGTATTGTCGGGTTAATTACCCAAACCATCAATGACTTCTACTTTGTGGTTTCGGTACAGCAAGTCACGCTGTCCAATGCCACGATCGCCAAAGGACTCTTTATTGGGGTAGCCGCGGCACTATTTGCTTCAGCGCTCCCAGCGATAGAAGCCATGAGCACCCCTCCAACCTTGACCCTACAGCGATCGACCCTGGAAAGCAAAGTCCAAAGGCTTTTGCCAATTTTAGCGATCGCCTGGTTAGTGCTAACTTTAGCAGGGGTAGCTTTGCTGAGTTGGTCAGCAGGTGGCTTGGTGGCAGCCTTTGCGGGTTTATTTGCCGTGTTGCTAGGAGCTGCTCTACTGGTACCTTTGGCTATTTCCCTATCGATGCAAATGCTGGCTCCTGTTGGCTATCGGGTGTTTGGTGTGGTGGGCAGGCTAGCTCCTCGTGATATTTTGCGTTCCCT
>Ga0224722_1000883_pt1 | contig 17050 bp, 15 predicted proteins | sample Balambano_FR1_Me_FD_161646 | JGI IMG/M metagenome (GOLD analysis project Ga0224722, IMG submission 161646) | Freshwater sediment microbial communities from Lake Towuti, South Sulawesi, Indonesia - Balambano_FR1_MetaG | ecosystem: Environmental > Aquatic > Freshwater > Lake > Sediment | place... | reverse complement strand
AGAAAGCAAAAATCCCCAAAGAATCAGTTGCCGCACCTTAGGACGGGTAAAAACGAGATCAACAGAAGAAGAATTCATCGGCATAATCAATGGTGAACATGAGGAAATTAGGTGAAGACAGAATCAGTTTGTTTAAGATGAAAGATGCGCACCAAAACGCTCAGCCTGTGCGCCTATTCTGAATCGTTTTAGCTTAACTGTTCGACTTAAGCAAATAAGAATTAATAGGAGTCCGATTTTGGTTCAGTTTGCCCTCCCCCAACTCGAAAGTTCCCAGGAATGGAACCTATCTGACCTGTATCAAAGTTTTGATGATCCAAAACTCAACCAAGATCTGGCTGAATTACAGCAACGCGCCGCTGCCTTTCGGGAGCAGTATCGTGGCAAAGTCAATGAACTAACTCCAGCGCAGATTGCCGTCTGCCTCCAAGACTTGGAAGCCATTTCTCAAACCGCTGGATTTCTCTACGCCTTTCCCGCCCTCACCTTCTCGGCAGATACCCGCAACACCGAAGCCAAGCAGATGCAGGACAGATTGCTGGAGCAGATCACAGGCATTGAAAATCAACTGCTATTTTTTGACCTGGAACTGAAAGCGCTGGATGACGCTAAATTTGCAGAACTGGAAGCGGCACCCGCCCTCCAAACCTATCGCCACTATGTCTACAATATCGCTAAATTTCGCCCCCATACGCTGTCTGAAGATGTGGAGCAAACCCGCAATCAGGACAGTTTGACGGGGCGCCAGGCATTTATCAACCTGCGATCGGTGCATCTGGGCGAACAAGAATACGACCCCGTGACCACGCCTGAGGGTAAGTCGGCCAGCACTGAAGCCGAGTTGGGAGCCTTACTCTTTCATCCCGATGCCACTGTGCGCTACAACGCTTACGCTTCTGTGCGCCAAGTGATGCAGCAACACAATTCCCTCTACGCCTACATCCTCAACACCGTCGCTCAAGATCACAAACTGGAAAATCAGCTGCGGGGCTATGACTCCACCTTGCACAAGCAACTGCTGGCCGATGAAGTCTCGGAACCTGTCTTTTGGGCGATTATGAACGGCACGCAGGCACGGTTTGACCTGTGGCAGCGCTACTACACCTTGAAGGGGCAAGCGTTGGGGCAAAAAATCCGCACCTGTGATGTGTATGCCCCCTGGGCCAGTGAGCCGGTAGCTCCGTTACCTTACAAAACTGGGGTGGAGACGTTGCTGGCTGCGATCGCCGAATTTGATGTCAATTACGCACGGCGCGCAGAAGAGTTTTTCTTAAATAACTGGGTCGATGCCAAAGTGCGGCCAGGGAAGCGGGGCGGCGCGTTTTGCTGGTATGCCCACGGCAAACATAGCTATCTGCTGCTGTCTTATACAGAAGATTACAACTCCCTCTTCACCCTGGCGCATGAGATGGGGCATGGCTTGCACTTTGCCTGGATTGGCGATCGGCAGACCTATTTCAACAGCAACCCGCCGATGGTGCTGGCTGAAATTGCTTCTACCTTCAACGAGTTATTGCTGCTGGATTACCTGTTGAAGCAAGCAGGCGACAACCCCGCCCTGAAAAAGTCCCTGATTACCCGCCAACTGGAAGATCAACTCAACCTGCTGTTTCGCCAAAGCACGATCAGTCGCCTGGAATTGGCAGTTCACGATCAGGCCACTCAAGGTAGTTTTGATCAATCCTTTGTCAACGAGCAATGGCAGTCGTTGTATCAAGACCTCTGTGGCGCTGCGGTGGAAGTCCTGCCTGACCATCAATACGACTGGGCGCGCATTGGCCACATCTACTTCAAACCTTACTACTGCTACCAGTACACTGCTTCCAATATCGTCAGCCTTGCCTGCTACCAGAAATACCTGGAAGTCGGTAAAGACTTCATCCCGGGGTATCTGGAACTGTTGGCGGCGGGGGGCAGCCAGAACCAGGTGCAGGCGTTGCGGCAATACGTCGATGTGGATCTGGAAAATCCCGCAACGATCGCAGCGGCGTTGAAGTATGTGGAAGGATTGCTCGATCAACTGCAATCGACGCTGTAAAAGTGCCTCGATCGGCCCTCAGATCTCCGACTTCCTGATAAGAACCATTAGTTAAAGGCACCCCCTCAATAGAAGTCGGAGATTTCAACGCAAGAAATCGTGATCTCTTATACAACTTATTGCTGTAAAAGCTTTTTAATGACCGTAACGCTGTAATCGTGACAAATGTTGGAGAACAGCTTCAGTGACTACCTGACTGACACTTCAGACAGCAGCAATGATCGAGCAGAGAAAAATCGATAGTGTTGTTGCCTGTTTTTATTAAAACTGCATGTTTCAGGTCTGTTAAGAAATATCAAGAGCCTTTGTTTAAACTCCGGACGAATGGTCCCAGTTCAGTATGCAAGAATATGCTCTGTCGATGATTTGGCCCTGTTTGGACAGGTCGATCGCAGAGTCGTAATGTGCATCACCGGTGGCAGCAGTTGGAGTAGCGGATCTTCCGTCAGCCAAACTGTCAATGTCAATGTTCAGATTGACAACTAACTAGAATGCAGATCAAGTTGATTGGTTGAACTCAAACCAGAAAGCTTCAATGGACTCCACTCGTTTTCACAGTTGAATACACGCGATCAGGATCGTTTCTAAGAATCTGTCCTGAATCAGGTAAACCTGTTGATGAAAAAAACGACACCCTTGACCCGGGGAAGTATTGCGGACTTCCCCAGTCGGAAAAGGCATAGCAGAGGTGCCTTTCCAATTTAGAGGACGCAGAATCAACAGATTTGTTTCTTTCTCGCTATCAGACCCACTCACCATTCGCAACAATAGGAGAACGTGAAAGTGACTCAATCTAATTCGTTATTTGCAGACCTCTCGGTTGAAGAATCGCAAACAGTGCAGGGGGGTTGTCGGCGTTGGTCTCATCGCCCCACCTACTATTCCTATCGCCCATCTACTTCTCGAATCTATTACCCTTCTTTTAGTTACGGTTATGGTTATGGCGGCTATGGCAGCTCCAGCGGTACAGTTCGACCGTTCATAAATGTCAACGTTCGGTATGACAATTAGGATTGGATTTGTTTCGACACTTCCTGCCTGATGTCAATTAACTCAAATTTGTGACTTCACCAACACCCAAATCATCTTGGGTGTTTTTTTCGGATTTCTGTCGGTTGCGACTGAATAGCAGTGGCATAGCCATTTGAGCGTGAGTAGGTAAGTATGAAGTACGCAGTAGTGGTGCAGCAAAGTGAAGCGGACTGTGGGGCTGCTTGCTTGGGGGCGATCGCGAAACACTACGGGCAGACATTTTCCTTTACTCAACTCCGAGAAGCTGTGGGCACTGGGCAACAGGGCACTACATTGTTGGGGTTGCAGCGGGGTGCCGCTGCGCTGGGATTTAATGCGCGTCCCGTGCGAGCCGCCGCGGAGGTACTAGAACGAGTCGAAGAAGTGCCCCTGCCGGTAATTTTGCATTGGCGCGGCAATCATTGGGTGGTGTGGTATGGCAAACGCAAGCAGTCCTACGTCGTTGCAGATCCAGCGATCGGTGTGCGTTTTTTGTCCGAAAGCGAGTTTCGAGCCGGTTGGACGGATTGGGTGTTGCTTCTACTAGAACCTGATCCAGCTCGATTTGCCCAGGATGAACAGAACGATCGCGCGGGAGTTATCTCCAAGTTTTCTCGACGGTTGTGGAGTCATCGCACGCTCTTGGCAGAAGTTTTGGTTCTGAACCTGGTGCTGGGATTACTCTCGATCGCCATGCCGTTTCTCATCCAAATCCTCACCGACGATGTGTTGGTTCGGGGAGATTTGCAACTCTTGAATGGCGTTGTCCTAGCTGTAATTGTGATGACACTGTTCAGTCATGGGCTGAGCTGGGTGCAGGCCAACCTGACGGCCTACTTTGCGCAGCGGCTAGAACTGGGATTGGTGTTGGAATTTGGGCGGGCAATGCTACATTTGCCTCTCACCTATTACGAGACTCACCGCAGTGGCGAAATTGTCAGCCGTCTACGCGATATTCAAGCATTGAATCAGCTTGTGGCTCAGGTGGTAGTGAGTTTGCCAAGTCAGGTTTTTATTGCGATCGTGTCTTTGGGATTCATGCTGCTTCTGAATTGGAAGTTGACCCTAGCAGCGCTCGTCCTGGCTATCCTCATGACGCTATCTACCGTAATTTTCTTACCCACCTTGCAACAACGGACGCGATCCCTGATTTTGCTCGACGCCGACAATCAAGGGGTGTTAGTCGAAACCTTCAAAGGGGCGCTGACCTTGAAAACCACTCGTGCGGAAACTCAATTTTGGGAGGAGGTGCAAAGCCGTTTTGGCCGATTGGCGAACTTAAACTTCCGCACCAATCAAATTGGGATCTTGAATGGAATCTTTTCTAGTCTAGTTTCTGGTACTGGCAGCATTGGGCTACTTTGGCTGGGCAGTCGTTTTGTCATTCGCGGTGATCTGAGTATTGGCCAACTCCTGGCATTTACCAGTTTGAACGTCAACTTTACAACCTTGATCAGCACTGTCGTTCAGTTTGTCGATGAATTTGCTCGTGTGCGCACAGCAACTGAGCGACTGGCAGAAGTAGTGGATCACCCTTCAGAAATCCCAGCGATCGCAAAACCCACCGTGCAACTGGCTGCCACTGCCCCAATCACTTGTGACCAGATTTCGTTCTACTATCCAGGCCGGGCGGAGTTGTTTAACTCGTTTTCCACCACAATCCGCGGCGGTACAGTAACAGCCTTAGTGGGTAAATCTGGAAGCGGCAAAAGCACTTTGGCAAAACTGATTGCAGGGCTTTATCTGCCCCAATCCGGTAATGTTCGCATTGGCAGTTACAACCTGGCCGATTTATCCCTTGATTGTTGGCGGCGACAGGTGGTGCTTGTACCGCAAACTCCTCATTTTTGGGGACGATCGCTCCTGGAAAATTTTCGGTTGGGCGACCCAACAATTCCATTTGAGGCGATCGTGCAAGCTTGCCAGATGACCGGCGCTGACGAATTTATCAGCCGCCTACCCGACAAGTACCAAACTGTATTGGGCGAATTTGGGGCCAATCTCTCCGGTGGCCAACAGCAACGACTTGCCCTTGCTCGCGCCCTCCTGCACAATCCACCTGTCCTGATCCTGGATGAATCGACCGCCAATTTAGAAGCCGCCAGCGAAGCTGCTGTACTCGATCAACTCCTGCACACGCGATCGGGCCAAACAACCATTCTCATCAGTCATCGCCCCCAGGTCATTCAACGCGCCGAACACAGGCTTTCTCTCGACCAGGTGGGAAAACCTAGTAACTACCTGGACTACAGCAACGGCAATACGCGATTCTAGTCGGCGCGAAGGTCGTGTCGTTCTCGGTTTAAGCCATGGATGGCTGTAGCCATGAGTAACGTGGCGAAAGCGAGTCAGAACACCTACTTAGAATCGGCTTTTCAGCAATTCGACCTGTCCTAAGCGTTCTGACCAAAGCTAATATCCGCCTATTTTTCGAGATACTCCACAAACCATTCCTTTGGTTTGAAAAAATCTTGTAACCGATCGCGGGATTTTGTCCGGATGGTGCAATCCACGCTGTGAAAACATATATCACACACGCGCACGAGATAATGGTCTTAATTCAATTGAAGCCCATTATCACGTTTATCCAAACTCTTGTGACAGTTAATGAAGAGTTTGCTCAAATAGTGTGTTTTTATACGGTGCCAGCTACCTCTTTAACGTTGCAAAAGCGTTGATTATTAGCGGTTTAGAAGATTTCCCTCCAGTTTTTGGAGAGCGAAGTATGCACTACAGGGAATGAAATCCTGGAATATTTGTGGTGCGTTTCATTTCAGGCAAGGTACATTATACTTAGCAATAGCTCTTATGATTAAGAGAAGTATTCGTAGGTTGAAATGTTCAAATTAAGCACTATTTCTGCATAGTTCTTTGGAACATTTTGGATGGCTCTTTCGACATTAAATGTGAAGCACACAGCAAATATAGAATTTAGTGAGGGATGTCAGATGAAATTTGCAAACGTTTCAAAAGCGATCGCAGCGGTGACTGTGCTGACAGCCGCTTCCATTTGTGTCTCGGGTGGTGCAGCTTTCGCTCAGTCGGTGAACTCTAGCACTGACGTTAATGTGATCGTCGTCGATACGAATAATCAAAGAGGTTTTGGTGGTGCCTACATTGGAGCCGGCCCCTCTGGCAGCGTGACCAATGGTGGACAGTTCAACACCTCCGCCTTGTTTGGCGGGAACATTCAAGGTCGGATTCAAGTACCCAATACCCCTGTTTCGGCTCGTGCAGGCGTGTTGTTTGGGCCCAATAATGCGGCGATCGTCCCCATGGTGACCTACGACGTTCCGGTTGCTAGAAATACGAACGTTTACGTCGGCGGTGGGTATTCCTTCGTTGAAAACAAGCAAAGCGCCAATGGTGTCACCAGAAATACCCCCATGGGTAACAAGAGCGCACCCGTTGTCGTGGTTGGTGCGGAACACAGCATCACTCGTGATTTCGTCGTCTACGGAGATGCGAAGTTGGGCATTCGGGCTTACGAAAATAGCCCCGCTTCGGCAGTAAACTTGACTGCTGGTGCTGGCTACCGCTTCTAACTCCTCGATTTCTGTTCAAACCAATTGACCCAGGAGTAAACCTCACTGGGTTTTTTCGTTTTCAACTTGACGAACAACCGTGAGCGCCGAGTAACTCACGCCTGCGGTTCCTTCGCCAGGATGGGTCGAGTCACCCACTAACCAAAGGTTTTGAATCGGCGTTCGATTGGCAAACCCAAAGGGGCCAAAAGTGGGAATGCGTTGCCCAATGCCACCTACAATGCCTCGATCGCGAGCTGTATACCGAGCAAAAGTTCGAGGTGTGGCCGATTCAACCTGGACGATCGTTTGTTCATTCAGGTCAAAGAATTGACTCAATCGGGACAGCGCCTGCCGTTCATAGGCTTGTTTCAACGCCTGGTAACGCTCTGCCAGCCTCTGCGTGTCGTCTCCTTGCGTTTCATCCCACCAGATTTGGGTATCTGTAAACGACGAGGCAATGATGGTAGCCTTTCCCACTGGAGCACGCCCATCACCTGGTTTAGAGACAGACACGAAAAGAGAATTATTTTCGCCGATCGGCCCTTCGTAGTCGTAGAGAAATTGTAGATGAGGCGGACAATTGGCCGGAATCGCACGTTGCTCCACACCTAAGTAAATGACAAAGGCCCCCGATGAGGGCGGGAGCTTGTCCACTCGCCGCTGATAGCCTTTGGGAGCCTGATCACCCAACAGGCGAACCAGATTTTGAACCGTGACGTTTGCAACGACATGAGCCGCTGGTTCTGTCCAAACCTCATGCGTTTTTTGATTGCGAATCGTGACACCAACAACCCTACCAGACTCTACCTGCACCTGTTCGACGGTATGGCGCATCAACAACTTACCCCCATCCCGTGTTAGAGCTGCTTCTAGGCGATCGCTTAAGGCTTGCATGCTACCTTGCAAGTGAAATAACCCCTGTGGCGCTTGCGAGACACTCAGCGCAGTGGCGGCGTAAAGTAGGGCGGTTTCGTCAGCATCCACTTGGGAATACAGTTTCAGTTGCAGATCTAAAAAGGTTTTGAGGCGGCGATCGCCCGCCAAGCCATACCCACGCAAGGCATCCCCAACCGTCGATAATGTGTGGGGCACGGTCAACAACGTATCAGGCCGAACTGCTTTTACCAGTTGCCACAAGTCCCAAACACTCCGTGGCGGCAAGACTGGATCGCGCGCTTGAAAAGCCCAACTGGAGCGAAATAAGTCCGTCAGCAATTGCCAGAAGGGTTCACTGCCTGGAAACTGACGCTGACGTTCCGCTTTCCACTGGTCAGGATCACGCCAAACATGGATGGGGTCGGCTTCTCCGGGAAGGTATACAGCACAGGCCGGATCACAATAGGTAGCGGCAGGCGGATCAATTTGGAGTTCGGCAAAGATGCGATCGTGAATCCCACCCGGTTCCAGTCCTGCCACCTGAGTTGCACCCACATCGAATGTAAATCCTTGGCGCTTGAAGGTTGAAGCACAACCACCCGGCACGATCGCCTGATCCAATATCAAGACAGAGTAGCCACGATGAGCGAGGAGCGCTCCCGCCGTCAGCCCACCAATTCCCGCCCCAATCACGACAACTCGCTTTCCAGCCATGAAAGTGCTTAATACTTCGCAACATCTCTTTCATCTTAAGCGAAATGGATTCAAGCCAAATCGACAAGATGAGTACAAATACTTGTTTTCTCAGATTACACTCACCACTTCCTTAGGATCATGGATTTAATAAAACCGCATTCTTGCGTAGGATGTGTTAGCGCAGCGTAACGCATCGACTCCTGGGCTTGCGATGCGTTACGGCTAGCACCTAACACATCCTACAAAAACCGATCTTAATTTAATTCTCATTCCTTAAAAAAAGCTAAAAAAATCTTGTGGTGATGAATCTAATCCATTGCTTTTGAAGCGGAGTACGCCGTCATAGACCATACAACACGATCGCATAATGTATCAGCGATTCATGGAATTGCTGCGCTTAGTAAAGAATTCCTATGGAAAATTCAGAGTTCAATCCGTATAATTGGTAATCAGTAAAGAAACGTAAACTCTGTTCATACTTTGATGTGCTGGCTTTTGCCTACGCATTGGAGTTAGAGAAGCGCTCTTAGTACTTATATCTTTCATTCGGAGTTTTACGCTATGACCATAGCAGTCGGACGGATGCAGCCGACTCGAGGATGGTTCGATGTCCTCGACGACTGGCTCAAACGAGATCGATTCGTCTTCATCGGATGGTCGGGTCTATTACTGTTCCCCTGCGCCTTCCTGGCGATTGGGGGCTGGATGACCGGCACCACCTTTGTTTCCTCCTGGTATACCCACGGCTTAGCCTCCTCCTACCTGGAAGGCTGTAACTTTTTGACCGTGGCCGTCTCCACCCCAGCCGATAGCCTGGGGCACTCCTTGTTGTTCCTGTGGGGGCCCGAAGCCCAAGGCGACTTCACCCGCTGGTGCCAGTTGGGCGGTCTGTGGACCTTCGTGGCCCTGCACGGTGCCTTCGGCCTGATTGGCTTCTGCCTGCGCCAGATTGAGATTGCCCGGTTAGTGGGCATCCGCCCCTACAACGCGATCGCCTTCACCGGCCCCATCGCGGTGTTTGTCTCCGTGTTTTTGATGTACCCCTTGGGGCAATCCTCCTGGTTCTTCGCCCCCAGCTTTGGGGTGGCGGGCATCTTCCGCTTCATCTTGTTCATCCAGGGCTTCCACAACTTCACCTTGAACCCATTCCACATGATGGGTGTCGCAGGGATTTTGGGTGGCGCCTTGCTGTGTGCGATTCACGGTGCGACCGTGGAGAACACCTTGTTTGAAGACGGGGATTCCTCCAACACCTTCAAAGCGTTCTCGCCCACCCAATCGGAAGAGACCTACTCGATGGTGACCGCCAACCGCTTCTGGTCGCAGATTTTCGGGATTGCGTTCAGCAACAAGCGGTGGTTGCACTTTTTCATGCTGTTTGTGCCCGTGACTGGGTTGTGGATGGCATCGGTGGGGATTGTGGGCTTAGCCCTGAACCTGCGGGCGTATGATTTTGTGTCGCAGGAATTGCGGGCGGCAGAAGACCCCGAGTTTGAAACGTTTTACACGAAGAACATTCTGCTGAATGAGGGCATCCGCGCTTGGATGGCACCTCAAGACCAGCCTCACGAAAACTTTATCTTCCCTGAAGAGGTACTGCCCCGTGGTAACGCTCTCTAATTCAATGGTGGCGGGTGCTGGTCGCGACCAGGAATCCTCCGGGTTTGCCTGGTGGGCTGGCAACGCTCGCTTGATCAATTTGTCTGGTAAGTTGCTGGGCGCTCATGTGGCCCATGCTGGTTTGATTGTGTTCTGGGCTGGGGCAATGACTCTGTTTGAGACTGCCCACTTCATCCCTGAAAAACCCATGTACGAGCAAGGTTTAATCCTGCTACCCCACATCGCTACCCTTGGTTGGGGTGTCGGTGCGGGTGGTGAAGTGATTGATACCTTCCCCTTCTTTGTCGTGGGTGTCCTGCACCTGATTTCTTCCGCGGTTCTGGGTTTTGGTGGTATCTACCATGCCCTGCGCGGTCCTGAAGTTTTGGAAGACTACTCCAGCTTCTTTGGCTACGATTGGAAAGATAAAAACCAAATGACCAATATTATTGGGTATCACCTGATCATCTTGGGAGTTGGTGCTTTCTTACTGGTAATTAAGGCCATGTTCTTGGGTGGTGTTTACGATACCTGGGCACCTGGAGGTGGCGATGTTCGCGTCATTACTAACCCAACCCTGAACCCTGCCATCATTTTTGGCTACCTGCTGAAGTCTCCCTTCGGTGGCGATGGTTGGATCGTCAGTGTAGACAACATGGAAGATGTGATCGGTGGTCACATTTGGGTTGGCTTGATTTGTATTGCTGGTGGTATCTGGCACATCCTGACTAAGCCATTTGGCTGGGCACGCCGTGCTTTCATCTGGTCGGGTGAAGCTTACCTGTCCTACAGTCTGGGTGCGTTGTCTTTGATGGGCTTCATTGCATCCTGCATGGTTTGGTACAACAACACTGTTTACCCCAGCGAATTCTATGGCCCTACCGGTCCTGAAGCGTCTCAAGCGCAAGCGTTGACCTTCTTGATTCGTGACCAACGCCTGGGGGCGAATGTCGGTTCGGCTCAAGGTCCGACTGGTTTGGGTAAATACTTGATGCGCTCTCCCACTGGGGAAATCATCTTTGGTGGTGAAACGATGCGCTTCTGGGATTTCCGCGGCCCCTGGCTGGAGCCTCTGCGTGGCCCGAACGGTTTGGATCTGAACAAGATCAAGAATGACATTCAACCTTGGCAAGCACGCCGTGCAGCTGAGTACATGACTCACGCTCCCCTGGGTTCTCTAAACTCGGTGGGTGGTGTGGCGACGGAGATCAACTCCTTTAACTACGTCTCTCCTCGCGCCTGGTTAGCAACTTCCCACTTTGTACTGGGCTTCTTCTTCTTGGTTGGTCACCTCTGGCATGCTGGTCGTGCTCGTGCCGCAGCGGCTGGATTCGAGAAAGGGATTGATCGCGAAACTGAACCCGTATTGTCTATGCCTAACCTTGACTAATTTTTAGTCTGTTTAGGCTTGGTTATGAGAAAGGCTCCCAATTGGGGGCCTTTTTTACGCTTAAAATGACAAGTGCAAATCACGCCTTTGTTGAGCAACACCTTGCAGCTGATGTAGTTTGGGATGCGCGGTAGATTAAACAGCTTCTGGGTTGAGGTTAATCATACGGCGAGTTGTATAAGTTCCATAACGGTACCCATCTGTTCCAGGCTCCACATCCGTCATAAGGACGGGTCACTTATTAATCCAAGACGGCTCCAATACATCTCGTACTAACTGAACCAATTTTTCAGCGGCTCCGAGTTGCCCCCGCACTTGGCGTAATTCATGCTGCATGTGGTCTAGCAATTCGGGGGTTTCCAGGTAGTGCAAGACTTGATCGGCGATCGTTATTGGTTCCAGCTTGCCCACCAGTTCCGGGACGATTTCTCGTTGTGCCCAAATGTTGGGCCATGCTCTCAAGCCCATGTTACGAACCGCAAACCAGTTGATTACTGTTGCTAACCCAGAACCAACCCCGGGCAAATTGACCAACAAGCCTGGAAGTCCATCCCACGCTTTCATGACATCTAATTGCTGTGTTGGCAACATCACAATCATGGGTACAGCTAAAGCCCCCAATTCTGCTGTATTTGCGCCAAGCGTGGTGAGACATAAATTGCATTGCGCCAAAACATCGTAGGCCGGAAACTGCGTCCACAGGAGAATTTTTACCCCGGAGGCTGTTTCCAGATAGGGTAATGCGACTTCGTCTTTTGGCACAACGAGCCGCCCCCGGCCCCAACCCAAGCGATCGATGGTGGGATTGGTTTGAGCGTTGGCATACCTTGCTAGGGTGGGTAAATCCAAAGTTGGCGCAACTGGAATGATGAATTGCACCTCGGAGTGTTGCTGAGAAACGTGCTCCGCGATCGCTAGTGTAAGTGGTACGCCGAGAGTCAGCTTCATGGGCTTGGACCCAGGGAGAAGACCGATGAGGAGTTTGTTCAGATCGCGGAGGTCTTTAAAACCTCCACGATCTAATCTTTCACGCTCCTGTCTGCCTACTTCTACCATCAAGTCGCCAACCACTGTAAATTTATGGGCATGTCGAGGAGAAACTCGTGTCAAGATTTCGGGTTTCATTACGCCGAAACGATCGCCCCAGCGGTGCCAACGGGCTTCCCATTCGGCATAGATCACGATGCGATAACCCAGTCGTTTGCCAATTACAATTGGGAAAAACTGATCGCCGCCCAGAAACAGCACAACCCCATGATCGCGCCAGTCCCAGGTGTCAGCAGTTTTGCCCCTGAATAAAAACGGGAAAAAGTGTGCGGCTCCCTGAACGCGATCGACCTCTGGATAACGCCGCGCGATCGCCACTTCTTGACCACTGGCATTGGCACAAGGAGACAACACGACCGAAATTCTCACTTGTGTGCGATCGTTTCCCAGTTGTTGCCGCAACTCTTTGACAACGGGCTGCACCCAAGTTGCCAATTCTCCCGGCCCATTGGACAAGATCAAGATATCTACTGGTTGACGCACGTCTTCATTCCTAAATCCTAAGCTTTTTGACCATCAGCTATATTTTCACTCGGTGCTTTGGGTTTTTGATCCTAAAAAACTGCTAAAAATAGTACATATGAACCTAATTTTGAGTAAGATCATGCCAACAGATGCTTGAGGTTTTGATCATGCACGGTAGACTCAAATTCTCTTTAGAAGTTGTGGATGGCGATCGCCTGGGCAAATTGGCCATTCCTTTTTCTCAGGTAGCCAACTGGTTGAACTTGCTGACCTCCCCTCACTATGACATTCAAATTGTCTACACAGAGCAGGCGCAAGACGGCGTTACGATTTACTTTGATGCGTGTGAAGCAATGTATTGGTATATCGGCGATCGCGCTAATTGCGAGCATTCTTTTCTAGAGCGATCGCGGTTGCCATTGGCCAGCTAACCAGCGAAACGTTTTGCCCGCCAGATGAAAGTGATAGAGTGACGAAATCGTGTTTCCAGATTCACCTTCGATTTCTATGTCAACATCTTCCACTCAAGCTTCAGTGACCTTACGAAGTGCCACGCCCGACGATGCAGAGGTGCTATTTCAACTCATTTTGGCATTGGCAAAGTACGAAAAACTGACTCATCAAGTCACTGGAAGTGCTGAGGAACTGCGATCGCACCTGGTTGAGAAGCGGTACATGGAGGCGATCGTCGCAGAAGTGGATCAGACCGTTGTTGGATTTGCCCTTTTCTTCTACAACTATTCCACCTTTCTGACCAAACCTGGAATCTACCTGGAAGATCTGTTTGTGTTGCCCGACTACCGCCGCTTGGGGATTGGCTCTGCTTTACTCGCTCATCTGGCCCAACGCGCAGTGTCTGAAGGATGCGGTCGCCTGGAATGGAGCGTTTTAGACTGGAATGCTTCGGCGATCTCCTTCTATCAACGCAAGGGAGCCGATGTCTTGCCCGATTGGCGGATTTGCCGCGTGACTGGAGATTCCCTTATGGCATTAGCTCAAACGGACGAACCATAAGACATAGAAAGTTATGAAAAATCAATCTTCCAACTCAGTTTTCTGTGCAAAGATCTAAAGTCAAAGCATGTTTGGAGGCAGATGCAATGCCAATTTGGGTAAACGAACAATTTGATCAGTGCGGCATCTTGCGGGCATGTATTGCCAGTGTGAACGAAGAACAAGCGCGGGATTGCCATGAATCCTTCAAAGACAACCTGACAGATGACCAAGTTGCCGAAGGCTGGACTGCCCAAATTCGCAAAGTCGAAACCTGGGACGATGTGCCAGTGAATGCTTTGAAGCTAGATTAGCTGAATAGCCAGCGAGATTCATTCCCAATGATTTGAAGATTAAGCAGAACGGCATCATCGGTTCGTTCTTCTGCTACAAATTCTTCAAATGTCAGTTGATTTGTGAAGCGTAAAACTTTCTCGCAACTGATTAGCAGGTCTTCTAAGTAAAGCCGTAGACTACGCGACACGCATTGCCTCTTGTTCAACCACTCTGCGAATTTGAGGCTTTAAAGATTTCCTGGTGACTAAATCAACGCTAGACGAGTGGGCTTCGTCTCGGTGATGCAACCAAATACCCATAAAGATTGAACATCCAGGTTTTGTAGAACAGGTTGATGTTGTTTGACGGTTGCCAGAATGCGATCGCGTTCCATGTACTGACTCCTTACCAAAGAGTTTGCAAGTTCAGCACGAATCCGGGTAAAACATCTTCGCCTGAAAGGGTTGGGGATGCTTGCAACACTTCAATCGGTTGTCCTTGACGGTAAATTTCCACGAGTTTCGATTCTGGGTCAATCAGCCAGCCCAAGCGCACGCCGTTCTCCAAATACTCGCGCATCTTGGCTTGCACATCGGCAAGATTGTCGTTGGGAGAAACCAACTCCAGGACGAAATCTGGGGCGATCGGGGGAAACTTCTTGCGATCTTCAGGAGCAAGGGCTTCCCACCGTTCTTTGGTAATCCAGGCAACATCTGGAGCACGTTTCGCTTTGTTGGGCAATTTGAAGCAGGTGGAAGAATCAAAACCCACTCCCAATCGAGCTTGCCGATTCCAAATACCGAAATCGGTTGTGATTTCAAAGTTATCGTTTCCAGTTTCGCCACCCGTGGGTGCCACAATGATTAAATCTCCCTTGGAATTCTGCTCAAATTTGACATTAGGATTTGCCTGACAAATAGCAAGGAAATGTTTATCCGTTAGTTCCAAAACTGGATCTAGATTGATAGTGACAGACGTCATACAGCTACCTCGGAGTTTTGGCGCGATCGCACTTCTAAATAAACGAGTAACGCATTAATATCAGCGGGATTGACACCCCCGATTCGGGACGCTTGCCCAATGGTTAAAGGACGCACTTTAGACAGTTTTTCGCGGGCTTCTTTGGACAACGTTTCGATCGCGTGATAGTCCAAATCGGCGGCGAGTTTACGCTGGGCTTGGCGGGCAATTTGTTCGATTTGCGTTTGTTGCCGTTGGATATATCCGGCGTATTTGATGTCAATTTCAGCGCCTTCTTTTTCAGCCCGATCGCAGGCTGAATTGCCCAACCCAAACTGTTCCAAATCGGCGTAATGGAATCCCGGTTTCCGGAGTAATTCTGCCAGCGTGACGGAACCTTTGATCGCTTGTTGGGTGTGAGCAGCGATCGCTTTACCCAAATCATCATGTTCTTTGACGCGTGTTTCGTGCAGGCGTTCTTTTTCCGCTGCAATATTTGCCTGTTTGCGTTGAAACAACCCCCAGCGACGATCGTCAATTAAGCCGATTTCTCGTCCGAGGGGCGTGAGGCGTTGATCGGCATTGTCCGATCGTAAAATCAGGCGATATTCCGATCGACTAGTCAGCATCCGGTAGGGTTCGCGCAGATCTTTCGTACACAGGTCATCGATCAGGGTGCCAATGTAGCTTTGTTCACGGGGAAAGGTAATCATCTCCTGTCCCCGCACCAAGCGCGTCGCATTGATGCCAGCCACTAACCCTTGCGCGGCTGCTTCCTCATAACCGGTGGTGCCGTTTACCTGCCCGGCACAGAACAACCCCGCGATCTTCTTGGTCATCAAGGTGGGGAAGCATTGGGTGGCCGGGAGATAGTCATACTCCACGGCATAAGCCGGACGCAGCATGGCGCAGCGTTCCAAACCAGGGAGCGATCGCAACATGGCAAGTTGAATCGGCTCCGGCAATCCGGTGGAGAAGCCTTGCACATAGATTTCGGGAATGTCGCGTCCCTCCGGCTCCAGAAAAATTTGGTGGCTGGCTTTATCGGCAAACCGCACGATCTTGTCTTCAATGCTAGGACAGTAGCGGGGACCTTTGGCATCCACCCAACCGCCATAAACCGGAGACAGATGCAGGTTTTCTTGAATGATGCGATGGGTTTCGGCAGTGGTGCGCGTCAGGTGGCAGGGCATGGTTTCCCGCTCAACCCATGCTGCCGGATCGAAGCTGAACCAACGCACCTCTTCATCGCTGAGTTGCGGTTCTAAAACGTCGAAGTTAATCGAACGACGATCGACTCTGGCCGGTGTACCCGTCTTCAGCCGTCCCGTTTCAAAGCCCAGGCGATTCAAGGTATCCGTGAGTCCTTCGGCGGCAAATTCTCCGGCTCGACCTGCAGCCATTGATTTGTTGCCCACCCAGATGCGTCCGCCCAGAAAGGTGCCAGTGGTCAGAATCGCCGCTTTGCAGGCAAACGCCACGCCGAAATAGGTTTCAACGCCAATCACTTCGTCATTGTTGCCCAGCACCAGATCCGTCACCATGCCTTCGCGAACGGTGAGGTTGGCTTGATTTTCCACAATGCCTTTCATCACAGCAGCATACTCGCGCTTATCCGTCTGTGCCCGCAGTGCCCACACTGCTGGACCGCGAGATGAATTGAGGATGCGCTTTTGTAAATAGGTGCGGTCTGCCATTTTGCCAATCTCACCCCCTAGGGCATCCACTTCATGCACTAGTTGGGATTTGGCCGGACCGCCCACCGCTGGGTTGCAAGGTTGCCACGCGATTTTGTCGAGGTTGAGGGTGAGCAGCAGCGTCCGACAGCCCAACCGAGCCGTTGCGAGTGCAGCCTCACAACCGGAGTGTCCGGCTCCGACGACGACAACATCAAATTCATCCAAAAAGTCTACGGGCGTGGTCATGATTTGGCAATTCAAGGATTCATGCCTATTTTAACGGGTTCACGAATCCTCAGGTTTAGCATTTGAGCAGGTTTGAGCAGGCAAGATGCCCGCTCCACGAAGAATCAATACTTTTCAGGATTAAGCTATAGCGGTTTTCAAAATTACGAGGAGCAGTAACAGCAATGAGCAAACCAGTTTCGGATGTCGGTTTCAGATACCTCAGCAAAAGCCCTCTCGATTGCCTCACTCAAGGCTTGATAGGTTC
>Ga0224722_1000882_pt1 | contig 17074 bp, 19 predicted proteins | sample Balambano_FR1_Me_FD_161646 | JGI IMG/M metagenome (GOLD analysis project Ga0224722, IMG submission 161646) | Freshwater sediment microbial communities from Lake Towuti, South Sulawesi, Indonesia - Balambano_FR1_MetaG | ecosystem: Environmental > Aquatic > Freshwater > Lake > Sediment | place... | reverse complement strand
CGACCGATAATTTCATCAACTAACTGCTCAAGTTCGTCTAGCTCAGCGTTCCACAAGTACACCAGAGTAGGTGTTAATAACTGTTTATGCGTAAAGTCAAACGCTATACGCTTAATAATTTCTGGGTCGGTATTCAGGCTCATTTACTACTTCCTTTTTTACGGTTATCTATTCGGATAAGTAGCTCAAACACCCGAGCAACACGACGCAACTCAGCATTGGACCAAGTTTTTGGCTTGTCTGAATTTGATTTGTTATTGGGTGGCTGCTTGTCCATACAGCCAATCTATCTAAATACCCGTCTTTAATCGTTACGGCGGGCAAAGATGGGAATATTTGGGAATGACTAACGGTTTATTTTTAGATAACCCAAACCCATTTCGCTAAGTTCATCCCGTGTTATGGGGTTTCTAAACAAGATGTCATTTTTAGAAGTAGTAAAGAAAGCCTTTGCTAGGTCGCCTTTAAAACCGAGATTTTCAACTACCTTGTGGAGGGTTTTACTAAATTTTTGACCAGCAACTTCTTCAAGCTGTTGCTTGGAAAAAGATTTTCCAGGGTTTTGATATAAGTGACTGAACACTAGGTCGTTAATGCTATTCAAGTTTGGTTTTGATAGTTGAATAATGCCGTTTAATACAACTTGCCTTGAGTTTGTGTAGTTTATTTCTAATGCAGTGCTTTTATCGGTTTTGTCTTTTTGCTTTTGTTGCTCAACAAGCTGTTTTAGCAAGCCCACAGACTGTGCCTGATAATTTGGCGGCGGTGCGTATACCTCAACCTCGGTTTGCATATACCTATTTATGTCAGGAATATTTGCTAAGGCAGGAATATCTGGCATCGGTATCCGTAAGTTTTTCATAGTTTCTGCAATTTTTTTCTGCATAGCCTTACCAGTCTTTGCTAAACCATCCTGAAACTCTGTAATGTCGTCAAGGTGTTCTTGGGTTAGGCTGTTCTTCTCAATCCTTGCCCGTTCGTCCTTGGGCATTTTCATCAATTCTTCAATCTGACCGACTGATATGTACTTATCCTTGTTTGCTTCTTTTGACTTAGTAAAATCAACACGCCGCTCTGGGCTAAAGTAGTTTTTGGGCTTGGGCTTTTTGCCCGACCATTCAAGATATTCTGGGTTTTCTTCTAGCTTTTCAATATAGCTGTCAAAGCCTGGCAGTATTTTAATTTCATACTTACCATAGGTTTGGTCGGTCGGAAGTTGGTTTAGTAGTTTTGCTACATTGTCCTGTTCAAGCGTTTCAAACAGTTGGATAAAGTCAATCTTGGGGTAGTGGTTATTTAGGTCGTTCATAGGGTGCAGTGCTACAGGCTTGCCCTTGGGTGTGACCGTACGCTCTTTATCAAGTGTGTTTACCAGAAACCAGATTTTTTCTTCGCCGTGTAACATTCTTAACTCTTTCACTACATCTTTAAGGCTGTATAATAATGTTATCAAGAGTGAGTAAATATGTCACAATAACCATTGCAAGAATTACTAACCCTAAAGCAAGCCAGCGAGCTGCTAAAAGTCCATCCCAACACACTTCGTGCCTGGGACAAGAAAGGCATTTTGAAGGCGGTACGCATTGGCGAACGGGGTTTACGGCGATACAAGCGTGAAGATTTAGTGAAAATTATGGAACACAAATAGGAAGGAGTGTACCTGTGAAAGAAAAAGTAATGACCGATAACGCACCGAAAGCCGACCATATATTATCGCAAGGAATTGTTAGTAACGGCACAGTATATGTCGCTGGGCAAATACACAGTAAACCAGACGGCACTATGGTTGAAGGCTCAGTTAAAGATAAAGTGGGGCAAATTATGCAAAATATATCAGCCATTCTAGAAGCGGCTGGTACGGATTTGGGTAATGCAGTAAAAGTCGTCATTTATGTTACTGATATGGCTCAGATGTCAGAGCTAAACGAGGTGTACCCAACATATTTCGCAGAACCGTATCCAGTCCGTGAAGCAGTATGTGTACAAGCATTGCCCTTGGGTGCAACTATTGAAATAAGCGTGGTGGCAGTAAAATGATTATAGATTTATCAGTACCACTCAATGAGCAAACGCCTATTTACCCTGGCGACCCAGCAACAAAGATTGAACCAGCTGGCTTGTTGGCAAAAGATGGTTATTGTGACCACTACATTTCTGTTGGTACTCACGTAGGTACGCATATTGATGCACCGAAACATATGCTTGACGGTGGTGCATCGTTAGACCAAACACCTGTTGAACAGTTTGTTGGCAGAGGTTGCTATGTTGATGTAACTGATGGCAACTTTGAGGCAGTAAAAAGTGCCGATATTCAAGCTGGCGATATTGTATTGCTATACACGGGCATGAGCAGCAGTTATCACGAAACAGTATATTTTGAAGACTATCCAGCAATGCCTGACGAGATAGCCAACTACCTAGTTGGTAAGAAAGTAAAGATGGTTGGTGTAGATGCTTGTAGTGTAGACAATAAGGATGGCTTTCCAATTCACAAAATCTTACTTGCTGGTAATGTACTGATAATTGAGAACCTTACGAACCTGAGCAAGTTGGATAGTAAGAACTTTAAGATTTATGCACTTCCGATAAACCTACAAATAGATGGTGCTCCTGCCCGTGTGATTGCGGAGGTAAAAGGATGAAATTTGGAAAGTTAGACTTTAGTGATGCAAGGCAACATAGCGAGCTGGTAGCAGAGCCAACAAAAGCAGCAATAGATAGCGGTCTTGAAGATGTTCTAGTAGCAGGAATTGATGCCAGCCAAGCCGACACAGCGGCATTCTGTGAGGCGTATGACATTGGACTAGATGTGTCAGCAAATTGTGTTGTTGTTGAAGCAAAACGAGCGGATAAAACCTGGTATGCCGCTTGTATGATTTTAGCTACTGACCGAGCTGACATAAATGGCGTCGTAAGACGACAGCTGGATGCCAGGAAAATATCTTTTGCACCAATGGACACCGCAACTTCACTAACCAAAATGGAGTACGGCGGCATTACGCCGATTGGCTTGCCTGATGATTGGCAGCTGATTGTTGATGAGGCAATTACCAGAAAAGAACATATCATTATAGGTAGTGGCATTAGGGGTTCAAAGTTGCTTGTACCAGGTAGTATTTTTAGTAAGTTGCCGAACGCAACAATCTTGGATATCACAAAAAAGGAGCAGAAATGAGCAAAATAGTTTCAATCAACCCTTCAACTTACAAGCCTGTTGGCGAAACGGAAGCATCAACGCTTGATGAAATCAAAACCAAAGTTGAAGCCGCTCACGCTGCAAAGAAGGCTTGGCGAGAGTTAGGCGTTAAGGGGCGTGTTGAGCTACTTCGCAAAGTATCTGCCAAGTTTGCCGAAAACAAAGAACGATTTGCCAAGCTAGAAGCCGAGGAAATGGGTATGCCAATTAAGGAAGCCTTGGAAGATTTTGACTTTGGCTTGGACTATCTTAACTCATATCTTGATACTGGTGAGGAACACCTAAAATCGGTAATTACCCTGGACGACGATAAGGAACGACACGAAGTCTTCAAAGAACCATACGGCGTCGTTGCTTGTATCGTGCCTTGGAACTTTCCGTTTGCAAACTGGGTCTGGCAATGCGGTCAGAACTTAGTTGCTGGTAATACGATTGTATTCAAGCACTCTGAGGAAACTCAATTGTGCGGCAAGCTGATTGAAGAAGTTGTGAACAGTGTTTTGCCAAAGGGCGTGTTTAATGAAGTTTATGGCGACGGCTCTGTTGGCGAACAGCTGGTAAACCAGGATGTTAATCTTGTTTGCTTTACTGGTAGCAGTGCGACAGGCGTGAAGATTAGGCATGCAGTTGCAAGCCGCTTACTGCCGACCTGTCTTGAGCTTGGCGGTTCAGCACCAGGCATTATTTTTGAAGATGCTGACGTTGAGGAAGTAGCTGGCACAATCTTCACGGCTCGTTTTATGGCTTGCGGTCAGATGTGTGATGCTCTCAAGCGTTTAATCGTTCACGAAAGCAAAGCCGATGAAGTTATCGCTAAGCTAACGAGCTTAATCAATGAGAAGAAAATTGGTGATGCAAGTGATAATCAAACTGATTTTGGACCACTAGTTGCCGAAAGACAATTAACGCTGCTTGAAGAACAAGTTGCAGATGCGACAAACAAAGGTGCGGAAGTGATTGTAGGTGGTAAAAAACCAACTGGCTTGGATGGTGCATTTTACGAGCCGACCTTGCTTACTAACATTACAAACGATATGCGTGTATGGCAGGAAGAAGTGTTTGGACCAGTGCTGCCGATAGTTACATTTACTAGCGAGGATGAAGCTATAAAGAAGGCTAACGACACTAAGTACGGTTTGGGTGCTTACATCTTTACAGCCGATAATAAACGCTTTGTGCGTGTCGCACATCAGCTAGAAAGCGGAATGGTCAGTCAGAATACATTGAGCTACATCAATACCTGTAATCCATTCACTGGCTACAAGATGTCTGGCGGTGGTCGTGAACACGCTCAATTTGGTTTTGAAGACGTTACACAAATCAAGGTGATTGCCAGAGAGAAATAATGACTGACGAAGATTTTATGAAATTAGCAATCCAATCCGCTAATGATGCCGAGGCATCTGGTGGTGCTGCTATTGGAGCAATAATGGTCAAGGACGGAAAGATTATCGCCAAAGGTTGGAGCAATCCTTACGGCAAGCGTGACCCTTCAAATCACGGCGAGATTGATTGTATCCGCAACTGTGCCAAAGAAAACGATTTGATGGATATGCAAGGCTGTACCCTGTATGGGACGTTAGAGCCTTGCTCTATGTGTACAGGAGCTGCGTTGTGGGCTGGTATAGACAGGGTGGTATTCGGTGCTTATGCAGCCGATGTAGCTGGCAACGACTACGAATATGACGACTATAGCTCTGAAAAATTAGCCAAGACTTCAAGAAAGCTAGCCGACCCAAGCAGGGGCAACATTGAGATTGTTGGCGGCGTATTGCGTGATGAGTGCAAAGAACTACTTAAAGACTATAGGGAGTGGCAAAAACGATGAAGTTAGTTCTATGTTCAGAAGGTTTTCACACGCCAAACACTGTTGAAGCGTGTGTTAAGTTGGTCGGAAAGCCAAAAGACGAAATATCAATCGGCATAATCAATGAGGCATATGCGGTTGAAAAAGGTGACAAACGATGGGTACTGGATAATCTAAACTCAGTCGCTAGTAACTTTGCTGGCGAAATAGATATTGTTGACCTGCTAGCACTTTCAATTGATGAAGTTGAGCAACGGTTATCTGAAAAGGATGTGATTTTCGTGGTTGGCGGCGACACTGATTATCTTATGAGTGTGTATCAAAAAACAGGCTTTGATAGGCTACTACCCAAACTGCTTGAAACAAAAGTGTATGTTGGCAGTAGTGCTGGCTCAATGGTCGTTGGCAAACGCATTTCTGCAGCAGCTTACAGGCTCATATACGACGAAGATAGTAAGTGGAATATAGACCAGTATGTTGGTCTTGTGGACCTGTCTGTAATGCCGCATCTTGACTCGCCACATTTTCCGAACCGCAAAGAAAGCCTTATAGAAGCGGTTGGTAGTTTTGAGGGTAGAGTTTACGGTCTTCGTGATGACAGTGCTGTTGTCATTGACGGCAATGATATTAAGACTATTGGGAGTGAGCCGATTATCATAGAAAGAGGCAAGCTAGTTAATTGATATGAGCAAAAGTAAGAAGCGTTTCTTAGATACCAAGATAACGCCAAACATCATAATAATTCCCGCCAGCCTGCTAGTATCACTGGTACTTTTCTGCATTGCTAAACGAGTTGATGGAATTTGGTATGACTTCACGGTAAATATGAGTGCCAGTATGCTAATCATCGGCATAACTGTTTTACTTGTTGATTTACTGCGTGAGTCGCACAAATCAAGACTTTATAAAAACCCCAAACAAACCGCACTTACAAAGATTGCTGGCACTAACTCGGTTCTGGCACTTTCACTCGCAGTATTCAATAGAAATAAGCATCTAGCGGTAATAAAAGGACTAGTGCAAGACGCTAGCTCGGCAGACGATAATAATAACTTCGTAACCGATAGCACTTCAAAGGCTATGAAAGAGCTATCAAAAATACCAGCTAACGAAGTAGTTGCAGCATATAGTGACGATAAACTCAGCGGTGATTTGAAAAACACCTTAACCAGAATTGACGATACCTACAACGAGGTGATGGCTAGGTATAGTTTTTCATTTACTGACATAACTTTACGGTCTGACTTTGCTGACCTCGTTGAGCATCTTGATGCTGTAATGCAAAGTATAAACATTGTTGATATTGGTATGACCGACCAGGAAATGCAGAAGCTGTTTAAGCCTGTTGACCCTAAAAAGCCAGGCGACCCAATGACTAAAAACTGGTTTGTAGGTTTAATGCTACAAAAGTACTTAAATAGCTACTCCAAGTTTGTAGATACCCACTTAGGGAAGTAAAGGATTATCCTTCTAATGGGTAAAGATGTCCCAAACTCAGAAGCGGCATTTGGTGAGCTGAAGGTTTTTACTGATGACTACTACGCTGGAAAGCTACAAAAAGAAGAAGTATTTAACGAGGCTTACCGTCAGCTTTCTAGCCGTGGAATAAAGTTGCGTCAAGACGACGGTGAAAACCCAAAAATGACTATCAGCGTACCTAAAATTGGAAATGTACTAATAGTAGGTATTCGCTACGAGAAAGAAGACGGGCGAAACACTGAGGACCATTTTGTTTTTAAGCCGAATGAAAACATCTTCAGATGTAAGGGCAAGGAACTAGACAAACTTTACCCTGAGTATAAAGGCTCGCATACACTACAACTTAGCCAATCTGCGTCTTCCTAAAAATCGTTGTCCAAACTGCTCCGACAAAAATTCGCCATTTCATAGGCGGTATCCCAGTCACAGGAACTAAGGGGTAGTACCCCCTAGTCGTTGAGGTGTTTTATAGCGTAATCTGCCTCAGCTTGCGTGAACTGCTCACCATATTCGGATGTTAGCTGGTCGTGAATAGCAGCTGGCGACATATTCTGTTGCTCTTGATAACTTTTAGCTTTAGCTAATGCGTTGGCGTTCCAATCAGTCTTTACATTATCAACTGCATACTGTGCAGCCTCTTTTGAAAACTGCTCGCCATACTCAGATGTGAGCTGGTCATAAAGACCCTTTTTAGACATATGTTGAGTGTTGGCGTAACTGTCGGCTTTTGCTAATGCTGACTTATATTCAGCTGGTACGGCTGGTTCTTCTTTTTCAGCAGGTTTAGTTTCAGTGGTTTGAGCAGTATCTGTATTGCTAGGCGTGCTGCTAGTTGAGGTATTTGTATCAGTACCACCACTTGCTGCACTCACTACAATAATCAGCAAGAAGAAGCCAAGTATTCCCGATAATACCTTGTGTCTTGCAAACCAGTTTTTACTTTTGTCAGCCATAATAGTTGTTCCTTTCGTTTATAGACTTGGTCACATTCTATACCATTTGCTTACATTTGTCAGTGGTTACTTACTTTTGTAATCAATACGCTAAAGATGTGAAAACATCATCTATTGACCAGATTTATACCGAACTTGGAAAACGCATAGTAAAAGCCCGTAATTCTAAAGGTATGAGCCAAGAAAAGCTGGCTGCCAATAGCGGAATTGACCGCTCACATATGGGCTTTATTGAGCAAGGTCGTAGAAAGCCAACACTATCTACGCTCCACAAGATTGCAAATTCACTTGATATTTCTTTAGAACAACTGTTCAAGGGACTATAGTTTAATCCGCTAAACAGTTCTTCCAAGTAACATAGGACGGTGAAACCCAAGTCGTTTAACCAAATCCTTGAGGTAAGTACTGTCTACTGTAAACTCCAAAGATAGGTTGCTGATTGAATTATGTAGGGGGAGCCAATGCATATAAGATGAAGTCAAAACTGTTAATTTGGTTTTGACTTTTTGATGCCCAGACTGGAATTGCAACTATATAACTTGTTAACCGAAAAATGCTAAAATAACTGTAATGAAAAAACTAAAGATGCTGGGTTATACCAGCTTTCTCGCACTTGCCCTATTGCCAACTGCACAGGCCTTTGCTCATGGCGTAAGCGGCTCTGACGCACATACGATCGCAGAAGATGTAGGCACTATAGAAAAGCTGTTTGATTTCTTTATTCTAGGTGCGAAGCACATGCTGGTCGGCTATGACCATTTGCTATTCATATTGGGCGTCGTGTTCTTACTGGCTGGATTTCGTGATGTTGTTAAGTACATCACTTACTTCACGTTAGGACACAGTATTACGCTAATATTCGCTACGCTCATGGGCATTACATTCAATTACCACATCGTAGATGCAATCATTGGCTTGAGTATCTTGTATAAAGGTTACGACAACTTATTTAACGTTAAGAAGAAGTTCAATATCCCATTTGATACGAAGTGGATTATCTTTGGATTTGGCTTGGTTCATGGGTTTGGATTATCTACGAGATTACAGGCACTGGATTTACCAAGAGAGAACCTGCTGGCTTACATTATTAGCTTTAATATTGGTGTTGAAGTTGGGCAGATTATTGCCTTGGCCGTATTTGTATGGATATTGAACCGTGCACGCAAAGGTAAACACTTCGAGCCGTTCAAGAACTACACTAACCAATTCTTAATTGGTGCAGGTATATTTTTATTCATAATTGGCATGGCTAAGGGGCTGATGGGGTAACGTATGAAAGACAACAAAATACTCGATTATTATCATTGTAGTAGCAGTAATGGCAGTGATGCCTTGTTCTATATATTATACTGTGAGCCAAGCTAAGGAAGATGAAGCTAGAACTGTAGGCGTAGTTTTGATTTTTTGAAACCCAGACTAGCATTGAAACTTTGTAAGAGGTTAATCCACGCACGACTACTCCAAGGATATTTGGTATAGTAATGTTATATATGACCGGAGAACAACTACATGAAGAGCACGAGGGTGAAAGATACCTGAGATTACTTGGACTAGAACACTTAGCCAACGAACTTATACCTGGCAGGACCGAACAAGTGCGTGATTTTTTAGATATTTGTGGCGACCATGCTCGGCCACTTTTGGTCGGTCTGGAAAGTCTAACCGCAGATGATCCGCGCTATGAGCCAACACGTAACGCTCTTCGTGGCTACATTGGTCAGTTTGTAGCATCGGCAGAAAGTTAGTGTATCAAGGGTGGGAACAACGGCTGAAACATTAACACAACCAAGTGTGCAAGCTCAGGAATTAATAGTTGAGCTACTTGTTGATTCTGAACAAAGAACCTACGAATACACTCACGCTGACGGCACTGTTCATCACGCCGAAAATGCCGAGAGCGCTAGGGCAGCTTGTCCAGTGTTGGGTAAGATGGCGGTTGAGCAAGCTGATTTACTGCTTGAGGTTGCCGCACTCGGTCAGCAAAAGATGGCAGAACAACAAGTCAAAGAACAGTCCCAACAACCCGAAATAGTCAAGCCAAGCAAGGCTGAACCAGAGCGGGCAAAAACGAAAGACGTTGTTCAAGAAAAAAGTGCAGCGTCATTGAATATAAAACCACTACCAGAAGTGATACAAGAAGTTGTGCAAGCAGAGAAACAGCCACCTCTTACTGTAGTGCCAAAACCAACAACACAAGATGTTACTAAGATCCGCGTTAAGACAGTTACAGCCGACCGACGAGACACGGTTATTGAGCCAAAAACTGCCAGCATTAGTATTGGGGTAAGAAAAGTGCGATACGCCGAGCAACAACCGCGTGAGACGTTCGAGCAGCGCAGCAACAGTAGAGATGAGCCTACAGTTAAAAAGCGGACTGAGCAGCTACCAGCCACTTTTGACAATGAGTCGTTGGTAATTGAGGATTTTAACGTAGAAGCGGTCACTACACCATTAGAGCGAATACCGCACAGAGTTGAAGAAGTCGTAGATTTAGATAAGACAAAGGCCGTAACTGCTTTTGGCCTTGACAATACAGAGCCCAATAACGAGCCAGTAGGAGACGATATGCTACTATCTCATGCGGTAATAACCGAAACTACTACCATTGCCGAGCCCGAACAACCAGCAGCCGTAAGAATAGGGGCAGATGAGTTGCTTGAGCTATATTTTGAGCCAGAGGTCATTAATACATACGAGGAGCGATTGAATTTAATTGAAGGCAGTAGTATCGAAGCCCCTGAGCAGCTAGAAGATACTGAGAATATTAACGTAGCAGACGTTGTTATTAATGAGCCAGTAGTAGCGCCAATTTTACAGCAAGCTACAGAACATGAAGCTGAATCCTTTTCTACTTCGGAGCCAATACCTGAGGAAATTATGCCACTCGAAACTACAGCTGAATGGGCAAAGGAGTATTTGTTGGAAGAAACGCAAGTACAAAAACTAGAGATCACTCCCGAAATAACACATAAATCACTATCATTGCTTCATATATTAGGCTATGAGTATCCAAAAGAAGCGCTTACAGACTTTGTTCGTGTACATGGGCTGGCTTTTCTACTTCAACCTATCCGGTACATGTATGAAATGGGTAGCATTGATGACCGGAAAGAGTTATTGAGCATTTCGACTCCTACGCCTAGTTCTGATAGCAATCCACGCTCTCGTTTAGGGGGTCTGATACTTAGGCTCATTACGGCGAAAGGTCTTGTATTACATAACAGTACCTCCTAACTGTTGCTAAATTAACGAAGGTCTTTGAATCTAACGGCATCAAGAATAGTTGCATTAAGGCAAGCTTTCAGCGCAGCTCAACAGAAGAAAAGGTGACCCTAAAAGCACGGCACCATATTACTACTGTTTTATAATCACTATAATTGTTAGGCAAATTATAAGCTTGGGCACCTGCGCTACTTTTTAACGTACCAAGTGAAGCAAAGTCGCCAAGTGGCTCGTTGGCCACATTAGGGGATAAATAAATTTAGATAACTAAAGAGCGTCTGCTACGACTCGTTGACTAGTAAAAGAGCTGTTCATGAAATCCTGTAATTTATCAGCCTTTTCGATGCTCCAGTTATTGGGCTCTAGAACTGCTCCCCACGCATAGACAGGGGTATCAATATAATAATGTCCATGTCCAATGGGAGCAGATGCCGCCACTGCCTGATCTACAGTAATTTGCAAAAATGTGACAATGGGAAACCATCGGGTATCATCGGAGACAGCTCGGCCCCTTGGTTCGTCCAGCCAATCCGGTTTATTAAACAATAGATCAAAACTAAACCACACCACCGGATCGTTGGCGTGCTGTATGAACAGTATTCTTGTATCATCTGTCCATTCATCTTGGTTTGCTAGCATATCTTCGCGTGATGAGGCAAATCGTACTGATCTACCTTCTTGGTAAATGGGTTGCCACTCTGGGGACCCGGCATCTCTTGTGTTTGTCACTCTGCGCCACAAAGTACTAGTATTTGGGGTGCCAGCAAACAGTGCTCCATCCACCGATCTTCTAATATCATTGACACCACTAAAGGCTTCTTGCCCACCAAAAGATCCAAGACTTAGGCCATAAACAAGTAGCTTCGGACGGGAGTTCTCTGGAAGCTTACTATATTCTTCTAAAACCGCATCGTAGAGCACGCGGCCAGCTTCACGGGCGCGAGCTTGATCCACCAAGAAAGATATCCAACTAGGGAGATATGAGTATTGCTGGGACACAATTGCCGTATTACCGTCGTGCATAAACTCTAACGCGTCAACCACTTTAGGATCCAACCAGCCCGTACCGGTTGCGGTGGCAATTACCAATACCTTCCGTTCAAAAGCTTTAGTTCGTTTAAGGTCGGCTACGGCCAGTTGGGCACGCTCTTCTGCAGAGTCGGCGGAGGCCAGGCCAGCATACACACGAATCGGTTCTATAGCCGGTTGCTGGGTAAACTCGCTAATTTGCTCTTGAGTTGGACCACTCCCAACAAAGCCTCGACCTTGAAAGCCAATTTTCCCCCATGGTATTACCGATGCCTGACTGCCTGATCGCAAAGGACTAACAGGCTGCATAATACCAGCTGGGGCGGTGTTGTCGCGTGCGCCAAAAGATGCATCTGCAATTCTGTAAAAGTTTGAGACCAATAAACCGCTGAGTGTGTAGTAGACAATAAAGGCCGTAAACCCTAGAGCAAGGGCGGTGCCAAGGCGAGGTGGGATGTGCTGCTGGAGTATTTTGTTAATGCGTACACCCAGTTTCCTAATGCCACGACTAAGAAAAATTAAGATCAGGAACACCAGAACAGTAATAAGCAAAAAACTAAAGGTATATCCTAGGCCGATGGTCTCAACCCCCACTAGGCTTCGTACTTCGTTTTGCCAGCCACTACCAAATAAAAGAGTAGCGATGACAAAAATAGGTAACCCAATACGTAAACCTCGCCAAGCTTGTTTTTTTGCATCTACGGACAATTCGGACTCTATAAAATAACGGTATAGACTACTAGTAAGCAGCCCAAAACCATAACCAATTGCCAAAGATAAACCACTTACTATACCTTGTGCCCACCAAGGTCGTGGTAGCAATGATGGGAGTAAAGAAACAAAAAAGAACAGGCCTGCCAGCACCAGGCCACCAAAATTCCATGAGGACAGTTGATGAAGTTTTTTTACTTGGACTGTCCGTTTTTTTGTGGGAGTCGCTTTTGGTTTATTCATGTAGACATAATACGAAACAATAACCAAGCGGTAAAATTACTTTAGGAATAACTGCCATAACACTGTTGTTGAGTGACAAAGTTATTGCCGTTAATGCTATACTATCTTATGTGACTATCCTCATGCTGCCCTCGTTTTTCTTGGTTAGTCATACTGCAGTAAAGAGCTAAACTAAGGATTATATGCATAAAAAACGAGTAACCATTATTGGGATATTATTTGCGGTTATAGTGATTGCCGCTGGGCTTATCGTTGCTTCAAACACACAAACCGATACCTCTAATAATCAAAGTCTGGACAGCACAAAAACCCAAACAACAACCAACGAAGATGAGGGTGATAGTACTGCCGCTGATACAGCGAATAATAGTGGTTATATAACGCTCGCTAACTACGATCAAAATCAAGGTGCTTATGCAGACGTAAAAAAGGTTTATTTTTTTCATGCAAGTTGGTGTTCTATTTGTCAGGGCATAGAGAAGGAAATCATTGCTGATGTGTCACGAATTCCAGATGGTGTTGTCTTGATTAAAACGGATTTTGATACGGCAATAGACTTGCGTAAAAAGTACGGCGTGACTTATCAATACACTTTTGTACAAATAGATAATAACGGCAACGAAATCGCACAGTGGTCAGCTACTTCACTAGACAAAGCTATTAACGGTATTAAGTCTTAATCTAAAGTAAGGGGTTTGCAATGCTATTTACGGCTCTATTATCTTATATCGCCGGCATTGTTAGCGTGTTAGCACCTTGTGTCCTCCCACTTTTGCCCGTTATATTGGGTGGTAGTTTAGTTGGTGACAAACGGGACAAATGGCGTCCCTATATTATTACGGGTAGCTTAGTGGTTTCTTTGGTTTTGTTTACCATATTACTAAAAATATCGACAGTGCTCATTGGTATCGATCCAAGAGTGTGGACGATTGGCTCCGGCGTATTGGTTATTATTCTTGGATTATTTATGCTATTCCCAGATGCCTGGGCCAAAATTGTCGTAAAACTTGGCATAGAACACAAATCACAGCACCTACTTGGCAAGGCTTATAAGCAAAACAATAGTGTGCTTTCGGCGGTTCTTATTGGAGCAGCGTTGGGGCCAATCTTTAGTAGCTGCAGCCCTACTTATGCCTGGGTCATAGCTACGGTATTACCGGCCAGTACAGCGCTTGGAGTTTTTTATCTTGCAATCTATTGTTTGGGGGTTGCAACTTCTCTGCTGGCAATTGCACTCCTTGGACGAAGACTACTAGAGAAAATCAAATGGGCAAGTAACCCAAGGGGTTGGTTTCAAAGAGTTATTGCGATTACCTTTATATTGGTTGGTCTCTTTGTAGCCACGGGGTGGGATAAGAAGACCCAAGCATACCTGGTAGAAAACGACTTTCTCAATATTAAACTTCTAGAAGAAAAATTAGTACCAAACGGTGATAACTAACATATAACATAAGGAAATAAGATTATGAATCTTACTATCTACTCAACAACAACCTGTAGCTTCTGTCACGCCTTGACTACCTGGCTAGATAAGCAAAGTATTCCGTACACAAGAAAAAACACTGATGAAGATCAGGAGGCATTGATAGAATTTATGAATGTCAATGAGGGAAATCTTGGTGTTCCATTTACTGTCATTACTGCAGATGATGGCGCAGAAACCAAGATTGTTGGTTATGACCAGGCGAAGTTTAAGCAAGTGCTAGGTCTGTAAAGATGATCAAAAAAGCCTATCTTGCCGGTGGCTGTTTTTGGGGTCTTGAAGAGTTGGTACGGTCTCAGCCCGGTGTGATTGATACCGAAGTTGGTTATATTGGTGGCACCAATGATGAGCCCGATTATCACAATCATCCGGGACACGCAGAGGGTCTAGAGATTACCTACGATGATACTAAAACGTCTTACAAAAATATGCTTGATTACTTTTTTCGAGTACACGATCCGACTACTTTAAATAGACAAGGTAATGATGTTGGGTCATCTTATCGGTCGGCTATTTTCTATAAGGACGAAGCTGAGCTTAGTGATGCCAAGGCAATGATTGCGCTTGTTGATGCATCCGGTAACTGGAAAGATGCGGTTGTTACAACATTGGAGCCATTTACAAAGTTTTGGAAGGCCGAAGATTATCATCAGGATTACTTGCAAGACAATCCCGGTGGCTATACTTGTCACTATGTGCGCCCCTTTGGTAGCTACTTAGATTGAGGTTATAGTGTTTGTGCTAATTGTTTTAAGAATAAGCTCGATTATTTTGTAAGCCTCACGTATGGTTAAAGTATGGAAAACACTATGCCCATACGAATAGCAGTTTTGGCTGGGACGATTCGTTTGCAGCGTAAGTCTATCCATGCTGCTCGTTTTGTAGCCGAAGAGGGCAAAAAAATTGAGGGCGTAGAGATACGTTTTGCGGATCCAAAAGATTTTTATTTTGAGGGTGATGGCAATGATCCAGAAGGCAAAGATGCCCGCTACACCGAACTCACCGCATGGGCGGATGCGTTTTTTATAGTAACGCCTGAGTATAATCATAGTTTTCCGGGTAGTCTAAAGCGCATGCTTGATAGTGAGCTTAAGCATTACATACACAAGCCAGTAGCATTTGCTGGTGCTTCATCGGGGCGGATGGGTGGTGTGCGCGCTATAGAAGCGCTTGTTAATACAGTGCGAGAAATGGGCTTGGTGGCGTGCTTTACGGATGTTTACTTTGCAAAAGTCCAAGAAGTGTTTAATGACCAAGGCGAGCTACAGGATCCAATTTACCGCGAGCTAACCGCGAAAGCTTACCAAGAGCTTATTTGGATGGCGAAAGCCCTCAAACAGGCTCGTCTTCAAGATAATTCAAACTAGAGAGTGCTTGTCTAGACTGTCTGTAAAAGCCATGGTCTGATATTATAGATGAAAGAAAAGGGGTAACTCATGGCAAGGACAGTGCAAAAACGTACCAAAAAAACGGCGGCAGTGGTTGTACCAAAAGATAAGCTACTATCAAGACTCACTATTTTTTTCTTTGACAAGCCGCTACTGACAGCAGCACTGTGGATTACCCTCACCATCTTTGGTGCTCTAAGCTATACCACTTTCATGCGCCGGGAGGGATTTCCAAGTGTTAATGTGCCCATTGCATTTGCCAGTGGCGCCTACTTTGTCAACGATCCGACCCGGGTTGACCAAGAAGTTGCCAAACCAATTTCTGATGTTGCGCTGCAGCAAGAGGGCGTAGTGTCTGTGCAAACCAGTACGCAGGCAAACTTTTTTACGGTACAGATACAATTTGAGGATGGTGTAGATGCTCGGGCGGCTACAACAACGCTCGAGGCCGCCGTAAAAGACCAAGCACAACTACCAGACAACGCAGTCGCGCAGTTTACTACCATTTATTTTGGCGCAACTGGTGGTGATATTGTACAGCTCGATATGGCGTTATCTTTTTTTGCCAAAGATGACAACACACCTCTCACAGAAGTGGTGGCACAAGCGGAAGCAGCAGCCAGCTGGCTACGTGATAAGAAGATCGATAGCGTAGATGACGTTTTTGTCAGAAATCCATTTGAACAATCAGTCAATCCAGCCAATGGTCAAACCGAAACCGTCCAACGCAGTTTTGATAGATTTGGCTTTAGAGAGACCGACGCAACAAGCTATAGCTCATCGGTCATTTTGGGCATAGCCGCTAAAGATGGTTTTGATGTGATTAGTCTAGACGAGAAGGTCAGGGAAGCTTTGGATGAGCTCAATGCTGAGTCTGCCTTTTCGGGTTACGAAACACGTATAAGTGCTAGTTCGGCACCGCAAATTGAAGACAATATTGCCGAGCTACAAAAGGCGTTACTTGAAGGCCTCATTGCGATTTTAATAGTTGGTTCAATCGTCATTGCCGTACGAGCTTCACTGATTACGGTGGTTTCAATGATCACAGTGGTTGCCATCACGCTCGGCTTTTTATATGCCATTGGCTACTCGCTTAATGTCATTACTTTATTTGCGCTGATCCTTGCCCTCGCCCTGATTGTTGACGATACCATTATCATGGTTGAAGCGATTGATGCGGCTCGCCACAAGCACAAAGACAAACGTCGAGCCGTCAAGGAAGCAACTCAAAAAGTCTCCAGGGCAATGGTTGCTGCTACCGCCACTGCAGCCTTAAGCTTTGCGCCATTATTGTTTGTGGGCGGCATTTTGGGTGAGTTTATACGTGCCATACCAATCACTATTATTGCCTCGTTGATCATTAGTTTATTGGTGGCATTATTGTTTATTCCGTTCTTTGCCCGCGAACTACTGCTAGGTAAAAAGCAAATGGGCAAAAAGGGTGTTACAGAGGTTGCAGCCGGATTTGAAGCTAAAATTGCGAACTTTTTTGCAGGCCCTATGTTGTGGGCACGTCATTCCCGCAAGAAGCTTTTTGCTGTTGGTACAACCGCTGTCTTGATT